>Ga0307508_10002336_pt1 | contig 20114 bp, 17 predicted proteins | sample 9_EM_MG_FD_203089 | JGI IMG/M metagenome (GOLD analysis project Ga0307508, IMG submission 203089) | Populus trichocarpa ectomycorrhiza microbial communities from riparian zone in the Pacific Northwest, United States - 9_EM | ecosystem: Host-associated > Plants > Roots > Unclassified | place...
CGTCCGGCGGCGGCTCGGGTACCGGGTCCGGCCGCGGCTCCGGAGGCGGGCAGAACCGCGGCTCCGGCGGCGGCGCCGGGGGCGGGTCCGGCCGTGGGCGCCGTCCCGGCCGGTAGAGACTCACCGCCCCGGGGAACCCCCGGGGCGGCCCGGCTCGCCATGACCGCGTCACGTCCACACGGCGAGCAATGCGCCCCATTCCCCGGGCACAGGGGCGACAATGGGCCACATGCCGATACCCAGTACCGTGCCCAGCCGTACCGAACTGATCGACCATCTCGTCCGTACGCGCATCGCGGGTGACGTCGCCACTCCCCGCGAGAACAACCTCTCCCACTACCGCAAGCTCGCGAACGGCGACCGCCACTACTGGCTGGGGCTGGAGCTGGGCGACCGCTGGGTGGACGAGCAGGACGTGCTGGCCGTCATGGCGGAGCGGTGCGGAGTGATCGACGCCCCGGAGCACCGCACCGGACAGGACACGATCGACCCGGAGCTGACCGTCGGCGCGCTGGACCGGATGGCGTCGGTGCTGCGGAAGGCGGCCGAGGCGGGGCAGCGGGTGCTGTTCGCCACGGGCCATCCGGGCGGGCTGCTGGAGGTGCACAGCGCCACGGCGTCGGCGCTGCACGCGGCGGGATGCGAGATCGTCGAGATCCCGGGCGGGCTGCACGCGGACGAGGGGTACGTCTTCCAGTTCTGTGACGTGGCCATGCTGGAGCGCGGCGCCACGCTGTGGCACACCCACTCCCCCGCCCCCATGGCGGCCATCCTGGACGGGCTGGCCCGGGAGGGGCGGCCGCTGCCGGACCTTGTGGTCGCCGACCACGGCTGGGCGGGGTGCGCGGGGCAGCGCGGCCTCGACGCGGTGGGGTACGCGGACTGCAACGACCCGGCCCTGTTCCTCGGCGAGGCGGAGGGGACGCTTCAGGCGGTGGTCCCGCTGGACGACCACGTCACCGATCCGAAGTTCTACGCGCCGATGACGGCCTATCTGCTGGACGCGGCGGGGCTGACGGCCCAGTTCTGACGCGCCCCGCGCGTCCCGGGCGACCGCCCCGGGGGACCGCCCCGGGGGACCGCCCCGGGGAACGCGCGTCGGACCGGCCGTACGCCGGGGTTGACGCGCGTCACCGCACCCCTCCCGGGGGCTACTTCTTCCGGCGCGGGACCCGCATGACCCCTTCCTGGATCACCGAGACGGCCAGCCGGCCGTCGGCGGTGAAGATGCGGCCCTTGGCGAGGCCGCGGCCGCCGGACGAGGACGGGCTCTCCTGGTCGTACAGCAGCCAGTCGTCCACCCGGAACGGCCGGTGGAACCACATGGCGTGGTCGAGGCTGGCGCCGACGATGTCCCCGACCGCCCAGCCGCCGCGGCCGTGGGCGAGGAGCACCGAGTCCAGCAGCGTCATGTCGGACACATAGGTGGCCAGGCAGACGTGCAGCAGCGGATCGTCGGCGGCGCCGTCCAGTTTGCCGTCGGTCCGGAACCAAACCTGCGACTTCGGCTTGCGGGGCTGTCCGACGCTGCCGTACGGCGGAGCGTCCACATACCGCAGGTCGACGGCGGCCCGCGCCTGCAGCATCCGGTCGACCACCCCCGGCCCGGCGAACAGGTGCTGATACCGGGGCAGCAGCTCCTCGGCGGTGGGCAGCGAGAGCGGATCGGGCACGTCCGGCATCGGCTCCTGATGCTCCAGCCCCTCCTCGTACAGCTGGAAGGAGGCGGACAGATGGAAGATCGGCTGTCCGTGCTGGACGGCGACCACGCGGCGGGTCGTGAAGGAGAAGCCGTCGCGAATCCGGTCGACCGTGTAGACGATCGGCGCCCCGGGGTCACCGGGCCGCAGGAAGTAGGCGTGCAGCGAGTGCGGCGGACGGTCCTCCGGGACCGTGCGGCCCGCGGCGACCAGGGCCTGGGCGGCCACCTGGCCGCCGAAGACCCGCGGCACGAGAGGTGCGGCATCGCTGGTGCCGCGGAACATGTCCTCTTCGATCCGCTCCAGGTCGAGCAGGTCGAGCAGGCTCTGTAGTGCGTCATTCATGGTTCAGGCAGTCTTGCAGACCCGTGTTGCGGCACCGTTGCCGACGAGCGCGCACATGACGGTCGTCACAGCCCCATCGACTTGGCGACGATGGACCGCATGACCTCGCTGGTCCCGCCGTAGATGCGGGTGACACGGGCGTCCGAGTACAGCCGGGCGATGGGGTACTCCATCATGTAGCCGTAGCCGCCGTGCAGTTGCAGGCACTTGTCGATGACGACGGCCGCGCGCTCGGTGGTGAACAGCTTCGCCGAGGCGGCGTCGGCGGCGGTCAGCTCACCGGCGTCGTGGGCGTCCAGGGCGCGGTCGACGACCGCCTGCATCGCGTCCACCTCGGCCTTGCAGTCGGCCAGCGTGAACTTGGTGTTCTGGAAGGACGCCACGCTCTTTCCGAAGACCTCGCGGTCCTGGACGTAGGCCTTGGCGAACTCGACGGCCGCGGCGGACTGCGCGTACGCGCTGACGGCGATGCCCAGGCGCTCCTGCGGCAGGTTGTGCGCGAGGTAGCCGAAGGCCTTGCCCTCCTCGCCCAGCAGATCCTCCACCGGCACCTTGACGTCGGTGAACGACAGCTCGGCGGTGTCGGAGGTCTTCAGCCCCAGCTTCTCCAGCTTGCGGCCGACCGCGTACCCCTCGCTCCTGGTGTCCACCACCAGGATGGATATGCCCGCGCGGCGGTCCTCGGGGGTCGCCGGGGCGGTACGGGCGCAGACCAGGACGCGGTCGGCGAGCACGCCGCCGGTGATGAAGGTCTTGGCGCCGTTGAGCACGTAGTGGGTGCCGTCCTCGGACAGCTTGGCGGTGGTCTTCATGCCCGCCAGGTCCGAACCGGTGCCCGGCTCGGTCATGGCGATGGCGGTCATCAGGTCGCCCGAGACGAAGGAGGGCAGCCAGCGCCGCTTCTGCTCCTCGTTGGCGTACTTGAGGATGTACGGGAGACAGAGCGCGGTGTGGACGCTGCTGCCGCCGAAGCTCACCCCGGCGCGGGCCAGCTCCTCGGTGATGACCGCGTTGAACTTGAAGCTGGTCTCGCCCGCGCCGCCGTACTCCTCGGGGACCTCGATGCCGAAGATGCCCAGCTCGCCGAGCTTCTTGTAGAAGTCGCGCGGGACCTGACCGGCCTCCCGCCACTCCTCGTACTCCGGCACGACCTCGGCGGCGATGAAGTCGCGGATGGTCTCCCGGAATGCCTCGTGATCCTCGTTGAACACCGTGCGACGCATCTCTGCGGCCTCCCTCTGGCTAAGCGCTTGCTCAGCCGAAGCTACCGGCCAGTCACCTCACCTGTCCAGAGCGTCCGAGGGGTGGGCGGAGCCGTCCGAGGCGTGGGCGCCGCCGTCCGGGGCGTGGGCGGCACCGAACGCCCCCAGGGCCAGCCGGTGCAGCAGGGCGGCGGTGGCCTCGCGGCCGGGGAGGGCGCCGGGGCGGCCCAGGTGGGGGGTGGAATTGAGCAGCCCGAACACGGCGTGGACGCAGGCCCGGGCGTCGGCCTCGACCAGCCCCGGATAGACCTGCCGCACGACCTCGACCCAGAGCTCCACGTACTGCCGCTGGAGCGAGCGCACCAGCTTGCGGTCGGTGTCCCGGAGCCGGTCCAGCTCGCGGTCGTGGAGGATGATCAGCGGGCGGTCGTCCAGCGCGAAGTCGATATGGCCTTCGATGAGCGAGTCCAGCACCACCGCCGGGGCGTCCCCGGCCTGCGCCGCCTCCGCGGTGCGCCGCTTGCCGCCGGTCAGCAGCCGGCCGCTGATGCCGACCAGCAGCTCGGCCAGCATCGCCTCCTTCCCGGCGAAGTGACGGTAGAGGCCGGGGCCGCTGATGCCGACCGCCGCGCCTATCTCGTCGACGCCGACGCCATGGAAGCCACGCTCGGCGAAGAGCCGGGCCGCTTCCCTGAGGATCTGTTCACGGCGGGTCGGTGCAGGGGCTCGCGTGCTCATGGAATCAATTCTAGACAGCGGGGTTAGTGGTCGTTAACCTTGTGGGTAAGTTAACGACCACTAACCGCGAGGGGGCCCGTAGCGATGGAGCAGGCACCGGTGCTGCGAAGCGGCGCCGACCCGGGGTCCGACGCCTGGCAGGCCAACGAGGCCGCGCACCGCGAGCTGGCCGCGCGGCTGCGCGAGAAGCTCGCCGCGGCCCGGCTGGGCGGCGGCGAGAAGGCGCGGGCCCGGCACACCGCGCGCGGCAAGCTGCTGCCCCGCGACCGGGTGGACACCCTGCTGGACCCGGGCTCGCCGTTCCTGGAGCTGGCGCCGCTCGCCGCCGACGGGCTGTACGAGGGCCAGGCCCCGGCGGCGGGAGTGATCGCCGGGATCGGGCGGGTCGCGGGCCGTGAGGTGGTCGTCATCGCCAACGACGCCACGGTCAAGGGCGGCACGTACTACCCGATGACGGTGAAGAAGCATCTGCGCGCCCAGGAGGTCGCGCTGGAGAACCGGCTGCCGTGCGTCTATCTGGTCGACTCCGGCGGCGCCTTCCTCCCCCTTCAGGACGAGGTCTTCCCGGACCGCGACCACTTCGGGCGGATCTTCTACAACCAGGCGAGGATGTCCGGCGCCGGAATCCCGCAGGTCGCGGCGGTGCTCGGGTCCTGCACGGCGGGCGGGGCCTACGTTCCGGCGATGAGCGACGAGGCCGTCATCGTGCGCGGTCAGGGCACGATCTTCCTGGGCGGGCCGCCGCTGGTGAAGGCGGCCACCGGCGAGGTCGTCACCGCGGAGGAGCTGGGCGGCGGCGAGGTCCACTCCCGGGTCTCGGGCGTCACCGACCACCTCGCCGAGGACGACGCCCACGCCCTGCGCATCGTCCGTACGATCGTCTCCACCCTGCCGCCCTCCCCCGCCCAGCAGGGCGCGCCGCCCTGGCCGCTCACGCGCTCCGAGGAGCCCGCGGTCGACCCGGCGGGGATGTACGGGGCGGTCCCGGTCGACTCCCGGACGCCGTACGACGTGCGCGAGGTGATCGCGCGGATGGTGGACGGCTCGCGGTTCGCCGAGTTCAAGGCCGAGTTCGGGACGACGCTGGTCACCGGCTTCGCCCGGATCATGGGCCATCCGGTGGGCATCGTCGCCAACAACGGCATCCTGTTCTCCGAATCGGCCCAGAAGGGCGCCCACTTCATCGAGCTGTGCGATCAGCGCGGCATCCCGCTGGTCTTCCTGCAGAACATCTCGGGCTTCATGGTCGGCCGCAGCTATGAGGCGGGCGGCATCGCCAAGCACGGCGCCAAGATGGTCACCGCCGTCGCCTGCACCCGCGTCCCCAAGCTGACGGTCGTCATCGGCGGCTCCTACGGCGCGGGCAACTATTCGATGTGCGGCCGCGCCTATTCGCCGCGCTTCCTGTGGATGTGGCCCAACGCCAAGATCTCCGTGATGGGCGGCGAGCAGGCCGCCTCCGTCCTCGCGACCGTCAAGCGCGACCAGTTGGAGGCGCGCGGCGAGAAGTGGAGCACGGAGGACGAGGAGGCGTTCCGGGCGCCGGTCCGCGAGCAGTACGAGACCCAGGGCAGCGCGTACTACGCCACGGCCCGGCTCTGGGACGACGGGGTGATCGACCCGCTGGAGACCCGTACGGTGCTCGGCCTCGCCCTCACCGCCTGCGCGAGCGCCCCGCTGCCCGACCGCACGGCCAAGGAACCCGCGGCGCCCGGCTACGGCGTCTTCCGGATGTGAGGGGATGCACCCGATGAGTGCGGCGCATGCGATGTTCGACACGGTCCTGGTGGCCAACCGCGGGGAGATCGCGGTGCGCGTCATCCGCACCCTGCGGCGGCTCGGTGTCCGCTCGGTCGCCGTGTACAGCGATGCCGACGCGGACGCCCGGCACGTCCGCGAGGCGGACACGGCCGTGCGGATCGGCCCGGCGGCCGCCGCGGAGAGCTATCTGTCCATCGGGCGGCTGCTGGAGGCGGCGGCCCGCACCGGCGCCCGGGCCGTCCACCCCGGCTACGGCTTCCTCGCGGAAAACGCGGCGTTCGCCCGCGCCTGCGCCGACGCCGGGCTCGTCTTCATCGGCCCCCCGGCCGGGGCCATCGAGCTGATGGGCGACAAGATCCGCGCCAAGGAGACCGTGCGCGCGGCCGGGGTTCCCGTGGTGCCCGGCTCCTCCGGCAGCGGATTGACGGACGCTCAGCTCATCGACGCCGCCCGGGAGATCGGCACCCCCGTACTGCTCAAGCCGTCCGCGGGCGGCGGCGGCAAGGGCATGCGCCTGGTCCGGGACGAGGCGCTGCTCGCCGACGAGATCGCCGCCGCCCGGCGCGAGGCGCGCGGCGCGTTCGGCGATGACACGCTGCTCGTCGAGCGCTGGATCGACCGGCCGCGCCATATCGAGATCCAGGTCCTGGCGGACGGCCATGGCCAGGTGATCCACCTCGGCGAGCGCGAATGCTCGCTGCAGCGCCGCCATCAGAAGATCATCGAGGAGGCGCCCAGCCCGCTGCTGGACGAGACCACCCGGGCGCTGATGGGCGAGGCCGCGGTGCAGGCGGCGCGGTCGTGCGGCTATGTGGGCGCGGGCACGGTGGAGTTCATCGTGCCGGGCGCCGATCCGTCCGCGTACTGCTTCATGGAGATGAACACCCGCCTCCAGGTCGAGCACCCCGTCACCGAGCTGATCACCGGGCTCGACCTGGTCGAGTGGCAGCTGCGGGTCGCCGCCGGCGAACCACTGCCGTGCGGGCAGGACGGCATCGCCTTCGACGGCCATGCGGTGGAGGCCCGTATCTGCGCCGAGACCGCCCGCGTGGCGGCCGACGGCCGGGTGGACTTCCTGCCGTCGGCCGGTCCGGTGCTCGCCCTGGACGAGCCGGTGGGCGAGGGAGTGCGCGTGGACTCCGGGCTGAGCACCGGCACGGAGGTCGGCACGGTGTACGACCCGATGCTCGCCAAGGTCATCGCCCACGGCCCGGACCGCCCCACCGCGCTGCGGCGGCTGCGCGCCGCGCTGGGTTCCCTGACGGTCCTCGGCGTCGACACCAACACCGGCTTTCTGCGGCGCCTGGCCGCCCACCCGGAGGTCGCCTCGGGCGATCTGGACACCGGCCTGGTCGAGCGCGCGGCGGCCTCGCTCCTCCCGGCCACGATCCCCGACGAGGTCTACGCGGCGGCGGCCCTGCTGCGCCAGGCGGCGCTGGAGCCGTCTGCCGAGGATGTCTGGCTCGACCCGTTCTCGGTCCCGACCGGCTGGCGGCTGGGCGCCGACCCCGCCTGGACGGTCCACCGGCTGCGGATTCCCGGCCATGACCCGGTGACGGTCCGCGTGCGCGGCCGGGCCCACGAGGCCGAGCTGCGCATCGAGCACGCGGCCACCACCGACCGCGACAGCGGTCCCACCGACGCGCCACAGTCCGGCACGGGCGGGCGGGCGCGGCTCATCGCGTTGGACAACGGCACCGTGCTGCTCGACCTCGACGGGGTCACCCACCGCTTCCGGCATGTCGCCGACGGCGCGAGCCACTGGCTGGGGCGGGGCGGGGATGCCTGGCGGGTGGCGGGGCATGACCCCATTGAGGAGGCGCTGCGCGGCGGGACCGCCACGGCGCACGCCGGGGAGCTGACGGCTCCCATGCCCGGCACGGTCACCGTCGTGAAGGCGGCCGTCGGGGACGAGGTCACCGCAGGCCAGGGCCTGCTGGTGGTCGAGGCGATGAAGATGGAGCACCTGATCTCCGCCCCGCACGACGGCACCGTCACCGAGCTGGAGGTGACGCCCGGCAGCACGGTCGCCATGGACCAGCTGCTGGCGGTCGTCGCCCCGCACGAGACCGAGGAGCGTGAGTGATGACCCTCCCCATGACCGTCCCGGCCCCGGGGCTGCCCGCCCGGGTGCGTATCCACGAGGTGGGGCCGCGGGACGGGCTGCAGAACGAGAAGGCGCTCGTGCCGGTCGCCGTGAAGGCCGAGTTCATCCGGCGGCTGGCCGACGCGGGGCTGACCACCATCGAGGCCACCAGCTTCGTCCGCCCGGAGTGGGTACCGCAGCTGGCCGACGCCGAGGAGCTGATGCCACTGATCGACGATGTGCGCGCCCGGCTCCCGGTGCTGGTGCCCAATCAGCGCGGTCTGGAGCGGGCGCTCGCGCTCGGCGCGCGCGAGATCGCCGTCTTCGCCAGCGCGACCGAGTCGTTCGCCAAGGCCAACCTCAACCGGACGGTGGAGGACGCGCTCGCCATGTTCGAGCCGGTGGTCGCCACGGCGCGCGAGGCGGGTGTGACCGTGCGCGGCTATCTGTCGATGTGCTTCGGCGACCCCTGGGAGGGCCCGGTCCCGATCTCACAGACGGTCTCGGTCAGCCGCTGCCTGATCGACATGGGCTGCGACGAGGTGAGCCTCGGCGACACCATCGGTGTGGCCACCCCCGGCCATGTGGGGGAGCTGCTGGCCACGCTGGGCGAGGCGGGCATCCCCGCCGACCGGCTGGCCGTCCACTTCCACGACACCTACGGCCAGGCCCTCGCCAACACCCTGACCGCGCTCCAGCACGGCGTGACCACCGTCGACGCTTCCGCGGGCGGCCTGGGCGGCTGCCCGTACGCGAAGAGCGCCACCGGCAACCTCGCCACCGAGGACCTGGTGTGGATGCTCGACGGCCTGGGCATCGAGACCGGGGTCGACATCGGCCGTCTCACCGCCACCAGCGTGTGGATGGCCCGGCACCTGGGCCGACCCAGCCCGTCCCGCACCGTCCGCGCCCTCTCCCAGAACTCCCAGACCTCCCAGAGCTCCCAGAAGGAGATGTGAGTCATGGCGATCGACCATCGTCTCTCCCCCGAGCACGAGGAACTGCGCCGCACCGTCGAGGCGTTCGCCCACGATGTGGTCGCCCCGAAGATCGGGGAGTACTGGGAGCAGCATGAGTTCCCGTACGAGATCATCCGCGAGATGGGCCGGATGGGGCTGTTCGGTCTGCCGTTCCCGGAGGAGTACGGCGGGATGGGCGGCGACTACTTCGCGCTGTGCCTGGCCCTTGAGGAGCTGGCCCGGGTGGACTCCTCCGTGGCGATCACCCTGGAGGCCGGGGTCTCGCTCGGCGCGATGCCGATCTTCCTCTACGGGACGGAGGAGCAGAAGCGCCAGTGGCTGCCCGGGCTGTGCTCCGGCGAGACCCTGGGCGCCTTCGGGCTGACCGAGCCGGGCGGCGGCTCCGACGCGGGCGCCACCCGCACCACGGCCCGGCTGGACGAGGCCACCGGCGAATGGGTGATCAACGGCACCAAGTGCTTCATCACCAACGCGGGTACGGACATCACCGCCCTGATCACCGTCACCGCCGTCACCGACCGTACCGAGGACGGCCGCCCCAAGATCTCCTCCATCATCGTGCCGTCCGGCACCCCGGGCCTCAGCGTCGCCGCCCCCTACTCCAAGGTCGGCTGGAACGCCTCGGACACCCGCGAGCTGTCCTTCGCCGACTGCCGCGTCCCGGCCGCCAACCTCCTGGGCGATCTGGGCCGCGGCTACGCCCAGTTCCTCCGCATCCTCGACGAGGGCCGCATCGCCATCTCCGCCCTGGCCACCGGGCTCGCCCAGGGCTGTGTGGACGAGTCGGTGTCCTACGCCAGGACCCGCGAGGCCTTCGGCCGCCCGATCGGCGCCAACCAGGCCATCCAGTTCAAGATCGCCGACATGGAGATGCGTGCCCACATGGCCCGCGTCGCCTGGCGTGACGCGGCCTCCCGTCTGGTGCGCGGCGAGCCGTTCAAGAAGGAGGCGTCGATCGCGAAGCTGTACTCCTCGGAGGTCGCGGTCACCAACGCCCGCGAGGCGACCCAGGTCCACGGCGGATACGGCTTCATGAACGAGTACCCGGTGGCCCGGATGTGGCGCGACTCCAAGATCCTGGAAATCGGAGAGGGGACGAGCGAGGTGCAGCGGATGCTGATCGCCCGGGAGCTGGGATTCGCGAGCTGAGCGTGCCGCCGACGACGCGGACCAGGTCTTCCGGTTCGATCCGGTCCGCGCGCCGACGGCGATTCTCCATCAGCGGTAACTGATCACTCGGCGGGCCAGGGCACCTGCGGGGAGCGGTAGTAGTCGATGCCCAGCGCGTCCCAGCGGGGCGCCTGGGCGGCAAGCCGCACCCGGTAGTCGTCCCAGTTGTGGGTGGACCGCGGTGACCAGCCCAGTTCGGCGATGCCGGGAAGCCGGGGAAAGGCCATGTACTCGATGTGGTCGCTGGTGGAGAGGGTCTCCGACCACAGCGGGGCCTCCACGCCGAGGACCGAGGACGGCGGGGCACCGGCGATGTAGCTGCCCGGGTCCCAGTCGTAGGACTGCTTCGCCTCGACGTATCCGGCCCAGCTGAGCCCCAGCGGGGTGCTCGCGTCGTACTTCATGTCCAGGTAGGCGCGGTTGGCGGGCGAGAGGATGAGGCGGGTGCCGTTCTTGGCAGCGTCGGCGACCTCCTTTTCGCTGCCGCTGGTCCCCCAGTACTGGGCAACGGCCCCCTTCGCGGGGTGGGCCCCGGTCAGCTGGTGCCAGCCGACCACGGTCTTGCCGTACTTGGCGACGATCGGCTGCACCCGGTCCATGAAGGCCACGTAGTCGGCGTGGCTGGTGGAGTGTGCCTCGTCGCCGCCGATGTGGAGGTAACGGCCGGGAGTGAGGGCGGCGAGTTCGCGGATGACGTCGTCCACGAAGTCGTACGTCACCTCCTTGGACGCGCACAGCGAGCTGAAGCCGACCTCCGTGCCGGTATAGAGGGGCGGGGCGACGCCGTCGCAGTTGAGGTCGGCGTAGGAGGCGAGCGCCGCGTTGGTGTGGCCGGGCATGTCGATCTCGGGGACGACGGTGAGGTGGCGGTCCGCCGCGTACCGCACGATCTCCCGGTAGTCGGCCTTGGTGTAGTAGCCACCGGGCCCGCCGCCGACCTGGGTGGAGCCGCCGTAGGTCGTCAGCCGGGGCCAGGAGTCGATGGCGATGCGCCAGCCCTGGTCGTCGGAGAGGTGGAGATGCAGCTTGTTGATCTTGTAGAGGGCGAGCTGGTCGACGTACGCCTTGACCTGGTCGACGGTGAAGAAGTGCCGGGAGACGTCGAGCATCGCGCCCCGCCAGGCGTAGCGCGGCGTATCGGTGATGGTGCCGCCGGAGATCCGCCAGGGGCCGGGCTGGCGGGTGGCTCGTTCGACGGACGCGGGCAGCAGTTGCCGCAGCGTCTGGATGCCGTGGAAAAGCCCGGCGGAGGTGCGGGCGCTGATGGTGACGGCGCGTCGGGTCACCTCCAGCCGGTAGCCCTCCGCGCCGAGCCCCTTCGCGTCGGGCCCGTTCGCATCGGCCCCCTTGGCATCGAGCCCCTTCGCGTCGGGCCTCTTCTCGTCGGGCCCCTTGGCGTCGGCCGCGTCGGTCCCCTGCGCGCCGCGCTGTCGTGCGTCGTGCACGATCCGCAGCCGGATGCCGTCCACGCCCCCGCGCGCGGTGACCGGCAGCCGGTAGCCGGTGGCGGGGCGCAGCACGCCCGCCAGATACTCCCCCGCCGTCCGCGCGGCGCGGGACTGGTCCACCCGGATCGGGGTCGTCCGGCGAAGCGTGTACGGGCTCTTGCCGGGCCGCACGGAGGCGGGCGCGGGCACGACTTGGTCCAGCGGGACCGGCGCGGCGGCGGAGCCGGAGCCGGAAGCGGCAGCCGCCGGGGAGGAGGACGAGGCGGTGGCGGCGGTCCCCGCCCCGGCCGCCACGGTCAGCAGGAGGGAGCACAGCAGTCGAGCACGGCGTCGTCTCACAGGGGTTCCCTTCAACGAAGCGTCCGCATCGTGGGTACTGCGACATCTTGCGTACCGCGACGCCCAGTTGGGGTCAAGGTGTAGACCAATGTGCCGCCGAGTGGGTGTCAGAATCCACCCCATGGCGGAAATCACCCAGCGCGATGGTGCCTGGACCTTTGATGGTGAGTCGGTACGGATCGTCCCGGGGCGGGACAAGAGCGTGCACCCGGTGCGGCAGGCGCTCGGCGAACTGGCCGTGCCCCTGGAGGCACTGGCGGGCGTCGCATACGAGCCGGGGCGCAAGTCCGGTCGGCTGCGGCTGCGGTTGCGCGTGGGCGCGGACCCGTTGGCGCAGGCCACGGGCGGCAAGCTGCCGGACGCGGCCGATCCGTATCAGCTGTCGGTCGACCCGGACCGCACCGGCGTCGCCGAGTATCTGGTCGACGAGATCCGGCAGGCCCTGCTGCTCGACCAGGTGCCGTCCGGACCGTGCGACCGCTATCTGCTGCCCGGTCCGCCGGTGCCGCTGTCGGCAACGGCGGGTGACGCCACCGCGTCCTTCGACGGTGAGCGCATCCGGCTGGAATGGAACTGGAAGACGGAGGAGTCGAAGAAGTCGGGCGGCCCCCGCACGATCCCGCTGGCGGATCTGGCGGCGGTGGAGTGGTTCCCCTCCGTCGGACTGGAGAACGGCTTCCTCCGCTTCACCGTGAACAAGGCGACGGCGACGGCCGCGCCCAAGTACGACCCGCACGCCGTCGTCCTGTACGGCTTCAAGAAGGACCCGCTGATGGCGCTGGTCGCGGCCGCCGTCATGGCCCGGATGCCGCATCCGTTCGCCGCGCCGGAGCCCGCCGCCGCGCCCCCGGCCCCGAACGCGGCCCCGGACGCATCCGCGATCGCGGCCCCCGCCCAGCTCACGAAGAAGGAGGGCACCGACGGCGACGCCGACGGTGACGCGGATCACGACGCCCTGCTGCGACGTCTGCGCGAACTCGGCGATCTTCACCGGAGCGGGGTCTTCACCGAGGAGGAGTTCACCACCGCCAAACAGGCCGTACTCCGTCGATTTTCTCGCCATTGAACCTAGAGCCTGCCCGATATCGGGCAGGAATCTTGCGAAACACCCCGGCGAACCGCAGTATCAACGGATGCTCGATCGCCGTATGTCCCACGATGACCTCATCGACCACCTGGTCCGCAGCACGCCGCTCAGCCGCGGCGAGGCGGCCCGGGTGGTGCTGGACGTACTGGCCTACTTCGACGAGACGACCGAGGAGTTCGTCCGGCGACGCCACCGCGAGCTGCAGTCCGGCGGACTGACCAACGCGGACATCTTCGAGCGGATCACGGCCGAGCTGCCGTACCGCGCGGTGGCACCGCCCGAACTCTCGCTGCGCCAGCTGCGCCGCATCGTCTACGGCTGACACGCCGCGAGCGCGGGGCGGGCGTCTCGCTCGCACCGGCCGCGCGGCGAGCATTCATGATCGATTCAATCGGGAGGGCCTGAACACCATGTGCGGAATCGTCGGATACATCGGGAAGCGCGATGTGGCGCCGCTGCTGCTGGAGGGGCTGCAGCGACTGGAGTACCGCGGCTACGACTCCGCGGGCATCGCGATCCAGGCCAAGCCGGTCAAGGGCGCCCAGAACGGGCAGACCGCCGCCGGGCTGAAGACCGCCAAGGCCAAGGGCCGGGTCCGCGAGCTGGAGGCCAGGCTGCCCAAGCGCTTCGCGGGCACCGCGGGCATCGCGCACACCCGCTGGGCCACCCACGGCGCGCCCAATGACGTCAACGCCCACCCGCACCTGGACGCGGACGGCAAGGTCGCGATCGTCCACAACGGCATCATCGACAACGCCTCCGACCTGCGCGCCAAGCTCGCCGCCGACGGGGTGGAGCTGATCTCCGACACCGACTCCGAGGTCCTCGCCCACCTCATCGGCCGCTCGCAGGCGGCCACCCTTGAGGAGAAGGTGCGCCACGCGCTCGCCCTGGTCGAGGGCACGTACGGCATCGCAGTGCTGCACGCGGACTTCCCGGACCGCATCGTCGTCGCCCGCAACGGCTCCCCCGTCGTGCTGGGCATCGGCGAGAAGGAGATGTTCGTCGCCTCGGACGTCGCCGCGCTGGTCAGCCACACCCGCCAGGTGATCACCCTGGACGACGGCGAGATGGCCACCATCAAGGCCGACGACTACCGCACCTACACCACCGAGGGCAGCCGCACCGCCCCCTCGCCGACGACGGTGGAGTGGGAGGCCGAATCGTACGACATGGGCGGCCACGACACGTACATGCACAAGGAGATCCACGAGCAGGTCGACGCCGTGGACCGGGTGCTGCGCGGCCGGATCGACGACCGCTTCTCCACCGTCCGGCTGGGCGGGCTGAACCTGGACGCGCGCGAGGCGCGCGGCGTCCGCCGGGTCAAGATCCTCGGCTGCGGTTCGGCGTACCACACGGGCCTGATCGGCGCGCAGCTGATCGAGGAGCTGGCCCGCATCCCGGCGGACGCCGAGCCCGCGAGCGAGTTCCGCTACCGCAACCCGGTCGTGGACCCCGACACCCTCTACGTCGCGGTCAGCCAGTCCGGCGAGACGTACGACACGCTGGCCGCCGTCCAGGAGCTGAAGCGCAAGGGCGCGCGGGTGCTGGGCGTCGTCAACGTCGTGGGCAGCGCGATCGCGCGCGAGACGGACGGTGGCGTGTACGTCCACGCCGGGCCGGAGGTGTGCGTCGTCTCCACCAAGTGCTTCACCAACACCGCCGTCGCCTTCGCGCTGCTCGCCCTCCACCTCGGCCGCATCCGCGATCTCTCGGTCGCCGACGGCAAGCGGATCATCGCGGGGCTGCGCAAGCTGCCCGAGCAGATCTCCGAGGTGCTGGGCGGCGAGGAAGAGATCAAGAAGCTCGCCGCGGAATACGCGAATGCAAAGAGCATGATGTTCGTCGGGCGGGTGCGCGGCTACCCGGTGGCGCGTGAGGCGTCCCTGAAGCTGAAGGAGGTCTCCTACGTCCACGCCGAGGCGTACCCGGCCTCGGAGCTGAAGCACGGACCGCTCGCGCTCATCGAGCCCGAGGTGCCCACCGTCGCGGTTCTCCCGGACGACGAGCTGCTGGAGAAGAACCGCGCGACGCTGGAGGAGATCAAGGCCCGCAGCGGCCGTATCCTCGCCGTCGCGCACCAGGAGCAGGAGAAGGCGGATCACACGATCGTGGTACCCCGCAACGAGGTCGAGCTGGACCCGATCCTGATGGGCATCCCGCTGCAACTGCTGGCGTACCACACGGCGCTGGCGCTCGGCCGGGACATCGACAAGCCGCGGAACCTGGCGAAGTCGGTGACCGTGGAGTGACCTCCGGTGTGACCTTCATCCCGACCTCCGGTGTGATCACCCGCTGATCGGCTGATCCCGGGCCGGAGCGCCCTGGGCCGGAACACCCCCGGCGGAACGCCCCCGGATTCGGCGGTCCCCCGCGTGTGCCACCACGCACGCGGGGGCCGCCCCTGGGCCGGCGTCGCCCTTACGCCGGCGCTGGCCACCGCGCGAGAACCGTCACTTCCCGCCCGGCGCCACGCCGAACGGGTTATGCCCCGCACACGTGCCCAATCCACCTCTACGCACGGGTAGTTTCCGTGGATGTCAAGACGGTCCTGGGGCCATCTCGACTACGGGGAGGGGGAGTTGAGGCTGTCCAGTTCTCAACCTCCGCCCGGGCCGGTGCCCGTCGGGAGGTTTCAGCGCGGGACGGCTGGAGAAAAGCTCGGGGCCCGAAGAGCGACCGGGCCACCGAGCCAAGGGCTGCTCAGGGGATGACGACGACGGGCCGCTGCGCGCGCCGGGCGAGCCGCCCCGCGACCGAGCCGAAGATCCGCCCCACCAGCCCATGCGTGGAGCCGACCACGATCGCGTCGGCCTCGTACTCCCGGCCGACCTCCTCCAGCTCATGACAGATGTCGCCGCCGCGCTCGACGAGAATCCACGGCACCTCGGTGAGATGTTCGGCGCAGGCCAGCTCAAGGCCCAGCACCTCGGTGCGGTGATCGGGAACGTCGACGAAGACGGGGGGCTCGCAGCCCGCCCAGACAGTCGTCGGCAGCCGGTTTGCCACATGGACGATGATCAGACCTGAGCCGGAGCGCCCGGCCATGCCAATGGCATACGCGAGGGCGCGCTCGCTCGACGTGGAACCGTCGAATCCGACCACGACGCCGTGCTGGAAGGCTGGATCGCAGGAATGACGTGTTTCTTCCGCCGCTTGGGGGTGCGCCAGGTGATCGGCGACCCGCTTGCGGTCCGCGGGTTCGGGGATTTCGTGACCGGCCATCGGTGTCTCGGCGAAGGGTGTCCTCGTGCGGAGGAATACGGCGGGGACTCAGGTTGAAGTTGGCGGGGGACTAGAACTCCGCTAGAGCTCCAGACGAGTATCGGACGGAGGGAAATCCGTCCGGGATTCATCTTTCCAAGCCCTTACCCCCAAGGGTACGGCGCCATTCCTCACCTGCCCAGGGGTTGCCCCGGCAGCGGAGCGGCCGAAGCGTTCCCCGGAGCATGCCGGAGGGCGGCCCGTAACGCAATGCCCCAAGTGGTCCCGACTCAGGTCCCACCGACCCCTCGCGTACGCCGTGCGGTCGCCCGGCAGTGACCTGTCGGCAGGCAGGGCGTTGTAGTAGCCGCGGAGCGATCGCCTCCGTACGGAACAGGCCCGGACTCCCCGCACCGGCCGCCGCCACGACCTCCCCACGGGCCCGCGCGGACGCCGGGGCCGAGCCGCGCCGGAGCCCCGTTCCACCGCTCTTCCACTGGCCGCCGACCGCTCTTCCCCTCATCTGTCCACCATCTGTCCACCGCCGTCTTGCCGCTGTCCGCCACCGTCTACCGCTGTCCACCACGCGAGAGGAGCCGCCACCGTGCCAGGCACCCGTGAGTACGACGCCCCCGGCGTCCCGGACCGTGACCCCGGCCACGACCCGGTGAACGAGGTCATCCGCTGGTCCGCCTTCGGCTGCGCCGTGGTCCCCGCCGTCCTCCTGCTCTGTGGATCACCCCTGAGCGGCGCGGCGGGCGCCGCCGTGGGCCTCGCCGCCGTGACCGCCGCCAGCCGCTGCCTTCTGCGGTACTACGAGCGCGCGGCCGCCCGCCTGGACGCGGGCGCGGCGAGTCCGCACCGCGGGCGGCACGGGCGTACCGGGATCGGAACGCACCGGGGCGGCAGGCGGAACTGACGCCCGGCCCCGGGGTCGGCGCCGGGCCGATGCCCGACCGTGGCCGGACCCGATCACGGACCGATCCCGGACTGGGGCGTACCGGGACGGAGTGGGACAGCCCGCCAGGGCCCGGGGCGCCTCCGGAAGTGCGCCAGGTCGTACTCCGTAGACACGACCGCGGTTCGGCATGAGCCGGTCGTACGCCGGTCGAAGTACCCGTCCGCACGTCTGCGCCCGCTGGTTTTCGGCCAACTTCGCGTCCCAGTTCTTCCCTTGGCAAACGCCATGCTCAACCCCCTTCCGGCCAGCGTGGAAAGGGGTACGAGCCACCCGTACCCCCTACGGGAAGTGGGCGTCAGCAGGAGGCCCACTTCACAGCGAGGGCTACGAGTGCAACGCTTCGTGATCGAATGCTTCGCGCCAAGTTGTCATGTCGACATAGTGGCGGGTGGTGAACTGGTCACGGCGACCACACGCGACACAGTAGATTCGATCTTGGCCATGACCGGCGGGGGAACCGTTCAGGACCGAGGGGAAACGTGCAGGACCGAGAGGACGCGACCACCGAGGGGGGCTTAGAGCCATGAGCCAGGACTCCACGACCGTACCGGAGACCTCGCGCAAGCTCTCCGGACGCCGCCGACGAGAAATCGTCGCGGTGCTGCTGTTCAGTGGCGGACCGATCTTCGAAAGCTCCATCCCGCTCTCCGTCTTCGGTATCGACCGGCAGGACGCCGGAGTCCCTCGGTACCGATTGCTGGTGTGCGCGGGCGAAGATGTGCCACTGCGAACGACCGGCGGACTGGAACTGACCGCGCCATACGGCCTGGAGGCACTCTCCCGGGCCGGCACCGTCGTCGTACCGGCCTGGCGGTCGATCACCCAGCCGCCACCGGCCGCCGCGCTCGACGCGCTGCGCCGCGCGCACGAGGAGGGCGCGCGCATCGTGGGCCTGTGCACCGGGGCCTTCGTACTGGCCGCCGCGGGGCTGCTCGACGGCCGCCCGGCGACCACGCACTGGATGTACGCGCCGACGCTCGCCAAGCGCTACCCATCCGTCCACGTCGATCCGCGCGAGCTGTTCGTGGACGACGGCGACGTACTGACCTCGGCGGGCACCGCCGCCGGGATCGACCTGTGCCTGCACATCGTGCGCACCGACCACGGCGCGGACGCCGCGGGGGCCCTGGCCCGCCGGCTTGTCGTGCCGCCGCGCCGCAGTGGAGGCCAGGAGCGCTACCTGGACAGGTCGTTACCAGAGGAGATCGGGGCGGACCCGCTCGCCGAGGTCGTGGCGTGGGCGCTCGAGCATCTGCACGAGCAGTTCGACGTCGAGGCCCTGGCGGCCCGCGCCTATATGAGCCGCCGCACCTTCGACCGCCGATTCCGGTCGCTTACTGGGAGCGCTCCACTCCAGTGGTTGATCACCCAGCGGGTGCTCCAGGCCCAGCGGCTTCTGGAGACCTCCGACTACTCGGTCGACGAGGTCGCCGGGCGCTGCGGCTTCCGGTCCCCGGTCGCGCTGCGCGGGCACTTCCGGCGGCAGCTGGGGTCCTCCCCGGCCGCCTACCGGGCCGCCTACCGGGCTCGCAGGCCCCAGGGCGGCGCCCCGGACCGCGGTCCGGACCGGCTGGAGCGGGCCGAACGGCTCGGCGGTGGCGACCGCGCCGAGGTGCTGGAGCAGCGCCCCGGTGAGCACGCCATGCCGCTGCGCCGGCCGGGCGCGCCCGTCACCCATGCGGGACATCACCACCACTCTCCGCACTCGCCGCATCCACCGGGCGGGACGGAACCGGGCAAACCGGAATCCGATGCGTACGCCCCGCGCCTGCCCGAGCAGGCCACGGGCCGCGCCCCGGGTCGTCCGACCCTGCCCGGCCAGCGGGAACGCCCCGTAGGGTGAGACGTATGAACGATCGCATGGTGTGGATCGACTGCGAGATGACCGGGCTCTCGCTGTCGGACGACGCGCTCATCGAGGTGGCCGCGCTGGTCACGGACTCCGAGCTGAACATTTTGGGCGACGGAGTGGACATCGTTGTCCGGCCACCCGCCGAGGCGCTGACCACCATGCCCGAGGTGGTGCGGTCGATGCACACGGCCTCCGGGCTGCTCGCGGAGCTGGACGAGGGGACCAACCTGGCCGATGCCGAGGCCCAGGTCCTGGCGTACATCCGCGAGCAGGTCCCGGACGCGGGCAAGGCCCCGCTGTGCGGAAACTCGGTCTCCACCGACCGCGGCTTCCTCCTGCGGGACATGCCAACGCTCGAGGCGTACCTCCACTACCGGATCGTCGACGTCTCGTCGGTCAAGGAGCTGGCCCGCCGCTGGTATCCGCGGGCCTACTTCAACAGCCCGAAGAAGAACGGCAACCACCGCGCACTCGCCGACATCCACGAGTCGATCGCCGAACTGCGCTACTACCGCGAGGCCGTCTTCGTCCCCCAGCCCGGACCGGACTCGGACACGGCGAAGACCATCGCGGCCCGCCACGTCCTGCCCGCCCGGCAGTCGTAGCGACTCGCTCCCGGCACACCACAAAGCCGGGAGCGAGCACCCCCGCCGACCCTGTATAGTTTTTCTCGGCCGGTGCGAAACGCAGCGGTCATGGTGGGTATAGCTCAGATGGTAGAGCACCTGGTTGTGGTCCAGGATGTCGCGGGTTCAAGTCCCGTTACTCACCCTGAACGACGAAGGGCTGACCTGAAAGATCAGGTCAGCCCTTCGTCACGTTGACGCGGTGCCCGTCATCTGCCGCTGCCGCTCACCGTTGGCGTGTGCCTTGTCCATCAGCGAGCCTTCTTCCTGCTCGTAGTGGGACAGGGCGATACCGAGGCCGAAGAAGGTGGGCGCCCACTCGCCGACGAAGATCCCCCACCGGTCGGCCCGGTCGATGCCGCGGCCGGGCTCGGCTCGGAGCGAGGCGGCCCAGGTCAGCATGGACAGTCCGATGGAGGCGACGGCGGCGGTGTAGGCGTGCTCACTGCGCAGGCCCATGTCGTGCAGCTTCTTGATCACGGTGATCTCCTCCGGGAGGTTCCCCCCTCGGGACCACCACCGTGTACCCAGGCTGGGGCGAGTGACGCAGGACGAAGCGAGCGTCGACAGGGGGTGCGCCTCAGGCGGCGTTCGGCGAGGCGGCCAGGCTCT
>Ga0307508_10002337_pt1 | contig 20103 bp, 19 predicted proteins | sample 9_EM_MG_FD_203089 | JGI IMG/M metagenome (GOLD analysis project Ga0307508, IMG submission 203089) | Populus trichocarpa ectomycorrhiza microbial communities from riparian zone in the Pacific Northwest, United States - 9_EM | ecosystem: Host-associated > Plants > Roots > Unclassified | place...
CATCGACGTACACCGAAACCACCCGCCAGGTCAAGCCTGCGAAAGCCTTATCCATCAACTTTTGCTGATGCTGCACCGACCTCTTATAGCCCATCATTGTAACCGCAAATTGCTCGTGTCCCCTATGAGATATCACTGCTACACGATATCTGTCGTCTGGGTGAAGAAGCCGCTGATAAAAGGCGCTTGTAATATCTGCTGTGGCTAGCCACCTCTTGCCTCCAATACTCTCTGTAATCCGTGATTGGTCCAGCAACGGGTACCCATCGTGAGGAACCAAAGCATTAAGCTCGCGCATGTCCAAGACCGGTCTCTCCTTCCCATTCGCTACGTACACCACGAAAACCTGAATCGTATACGGCGATGACTTGTCCACCCGCTCCATCCTTACTGCTCGTATATTCTCGTCAAACTGTTTATCGATCACGGCGCGGCCTTTCGGGTTCATCTTGTAGGCGGGTTTAGGCTTCACCTTCAACTCCAAGGTTGGGTCGACCGGAATACGCAACCAATCGTCTGGAGATTCTCGGATGCAACCCATCTCATCGTTGAAGATCGCTTTGTGCCTCCTCAAAAGCAGCTTCATTGCGCGAACTTGCTCTGGTGAGACGTCATCCTTATCGTTCACGTTCACCTCTTCCCATGTGGACGTTTCTGTAGACGGCGTCTTAATCCCCGGTGGAAGGGAATACGCGTAAACGGGCTTGTATTCTTCCTGAATCCATGACGGAAACTCCCATTCTTCTTCCCTGCAGGGCTTCTCCGCCTGGTGTGTCGTTGGAACCGGACTCTTCCCTGGAACCATCCGGGCTCTGTGCAAAAACTCCATATCTCCTCTGGCCTGGCTCTCCGTAGGCGGGAGATCCATAGACGAGATGGCGTCAGGGTCGAACACCGGTCTACATACTGGCTGGTTCGACGATGGCTCCTGCGCCAGAAATGGAGATTTCTCCCCAAACATTGCTAGTACCTCCTTCTGCGCTTCTTCCCAGACGACATAATGGGCGCTGCCCATGGGTTGCATGGTCCCGATAACGGTTCCCCTGAAAAGCTGAACAGGCGTGTCCAGGAAATTGGTGAACGCGATCTGATTCTGATCATGGCTCACCATTGCGTGAGGTGCACCGATACCCGAAGTGGAAGCGGAATGCAACGCAGAGGGCGAAAATATGTAAGTCTCCCCCGAGCTCAACTTCTGGCTCAACCTCACGTCCACTTTCATAGTCCTTCGTGGAGGTAAATTTATCGCGCTGCGTACCCTCACCAATATTTTCCGATACTGCTGCTCCTGCTTCATGGTCACCGGAACCTGTATTCCCCCGCAGGACCCGATCGTCACCATGGGTTTCGGCTTGAAGGTAAGAACCATATCTTCCGGCGCGATGATATCAATACCCACTAAAAGGGGTACGGAAAGGTCCTCAAACACATGAAAAGGTCTGGTGAAAGTTGCTGTCCTACCGTCCTTCCCTCGCAAATAAATCGTGAGCATCGCGACCTCGTCCAGCAGCTTCTTTCCTCCGCCCATTCTGAGCACCCACTGCGGTTGCGGCAACGTGATCCTGGCAGCATCGGCCCCATGCGCCTGCAAAAAGGCCTTATCGACCGCCGAGTTCCCATAGCCTGTATCCATACATGCCAAGTGGGTTGCTCCTGCTATATCGGTGGCGAACGGTAACTTAACGTAATGGTAGTCCCTCAAGCCGGCTGTTGGGTCCATTCCCAACCTAGCCTTGGATTCCACTACCGTTGGTAACTGGCCGACCGCCCTGGTATGCTCCACTTCACGCAGATGGCGATGCAAGGTGTTCCCTGAGCTGAAAACCTCCCCGCACAAATTGCAGGTATGGGATGGCGCTCCGCCCTTACTTCCTGATTCTGGGGTCCGTATCAAGGCATGAAACCCGGGTTGCGTTGCAAAGTACAGCTCACAGAAATGGGCGGCCTGAGCGCGATCGTATCTGTCTGCCGATTCCTCATCCTTGTCCAGCTCCTTTATTGCGAGACCTTCTTCCGTACCATCGGTCCCTTCGCTGTCCATGACTTCGGCTCGTATATAGTATGAACGAGTGACCTTCGTGGACTGAGCTCTTCCATACAGTTTACACTCCCTATCCCAATGCTCCCCATCCCCGCACTCCGGGTGGGGATAGAAACGACATTTCCGCACTCTCTCGGCTGCCCTCTCGGCTGATCGTCGCGAGCGCGTGGGGCCGGGAGGTACCGCCGGCACATACGGGATCATCAAGGCCGCCTTTCTGTAGGCCGATTGCTGCTCAGATGCGGAACCGACTGCTGCCCGAGGCTTATATTCCGTCCTACTGTTCGTTGGCTGAAAACGTCGGTTCTGTCTGATGGCCGTTTGCGACCTTGCTTCGTCGTGAATCTTCTGCAAAGGCCCCTGAATCAAAGCCAACTGAGCTTTATATACCGCCACCGTGTTCCCGCATTCCAGAACAAAAGGCTGCAATGCCACAGTCAACGTCGGTGTTGCCTGGAAACCAGCGTGCACCGCATTGACAATTGTGTCTTGATCGGAAATCCAGGCTATTCGGAGGAGGCTAATCTTTTTCGTGGCGTCTTCCATAGGTGTTCGACCTTGCGTCCTATTGAACTGCTCCGAGATCGCTTCCAATTGCAGGGTTCCCGATGGTGGCATGAAATCCCGCCTCAGATAGGTGATCCAATGGGCAGTAGACGCGTTAATGTTGTCTTTCTCCTCAAGTGAGAGGCCAGCCAACCACCTCTGGGCTTCTGTGGACTCGCAACACCTTCGCAAAACTGCTCTCGTCCGGTCCTCCCCATATATCCGCACCGAGTACGTGATATTATCGATAAACTGCTGGGTAGCCACTGGGTCGCGTGTCGACTTCGGCTCGAATTTCCCCACGTCGGTAGCCTTAAGCTGGAACTCATTTCCTGTGCGCCGTGGGATTTCTGGATGCTCCTGCTGCCCTTGAACGCGACCCGTCTGCACCATTGCTTGCTGAAAAGCCGCGAACTGTGCCGCCTGCTGCTGCTGCCCCGCCGCCAGCTGAGCGACCAAATCAACTAGCACCTGATTGGTACCTGCCACTGGTTCGGATGTTGCGGGCTGACGCTGGCCAATCGAAGCGGCCTGCATTCCCGCGATAAGCTGTGGCAGCCAAGTGGGTATAGGATCCATCGGTCTCTGCGGTTGGGAATCGTCCTCCATCGCTGTTGACCGCAGGCTCTGCGAGTCGGACTCTGATGAAACCGGTTGCGAGCATATGCTGGTAAACTGGGACGGAGGCAACTGGTGAGAGGCGTTCGCGTCGGGTAGTTCTTCAAAGGTCCTGGACAATGGTAACTCCGGAGACTCCAGTGACTCGAGGATACCTTGCGCCGCAAAGCGCTCCAATGGCAAATCGTACTCGGGGCTGGGTAGGTGGGATGCCGCTGGGTCTGAAACCTCTTGCTGGCCAACAGCTTGGGAGGGAACGGGTTGCTGAGTAACAGCCTGCTGGGAAACAGCACGCTGGGTAACAGCCTGCTGGAAAACAGCTCGCTGGGTAACAGCCTGCTGGGGGTGCTCGGAAAAGTACGAAATATGTCTCTGAACTGGCAGGGTGGATGTCCCTGCAGAGGGTAGCGTGTTGCGATGGATGTGCGGGGCTTGAAGTGGGAACGGGGTGGAGAGTACTGGGTCAACTCGGTAGCTAGAGTCTGGAGGTGTGGGTACCGCCAAGCGTCCGACGGGCAGGGGTGGTAACCGTGTCAATGCGCCGAAGGTGCTCCCCCCAACCTTGTCGGTCTCCGCCTCTGGCAACTCCTCCTGCCTCTCCTCAGCTTCCGCTAGCAGTCCCAATGGTTCCAGAGTCGTGATCCGAGGTTTCTTCACCCTACTTGCCAGCCATTCCTTCTGTCTCTCCTGTATTTCGAGTTCCACTCCTTCCAGCAAGTCGAGGTCCTTCATGTAGACCCAAGTGATGACTGCACTCACAAACCGCCGTGCTGAGGCTTCATAATCGGATAAAACCTGACCTTCCTGTGCCTGATCGAGCAACCCGTCTAGCCGCTCAATAGACACCAGTGATGTAATGCGAAACAAATACGTCAGCGTGCGAGCACCAGGGACCGCGTTTCCCTTCCTATAAGAATGAATAAGTGATGCTGCTAAATTCAATATGGGGACTAGTGGCTTGGCTTCTCCTTCACGGGTGCCAACCATACCCTGAAGAGCCGTCATATCAGATACGGATCCTCTCGAAAAGAGAACCTCCTGCTCCATTTCCTCCTCGGCTTCCTCCTCGGCCTCCTTTTCGCTGTCCGATCGGATCTGACCCGCGACAGGACCGTCTCTTCCTCCTTCGCTTGGCGCAGTCATCCTCCTTTTGCCTCGGGTGCTCCTCTCCATCGCGCCGGGCTGTTATACGGGAAGCGAGCGAAGCGGGCGCGTGTTGGTGATCTGAATGAGGACGCGCGTCGAGCTGATAATCGAGGGGCCCCCTCAAGGTCTCCGCGAGATTGTGCGGATCTCCTCTCTCGCTCCATATCAACAGGCTCTCCTCCGACTCTCTCGAACCCCTCTCCGTTTGCGGCGAATGTTCGCTCTGCTGATTATTCCACTGCCTATCCGCATGCTGCAGCTGGTCTTGCTGAGACCTATGCAAGGCGTCCAGGAAAACGGTAGCGGCCTGTAGAATTGCAAGGTCCGCGGGTGCAATCGGCTGCTGGTCAACGTCCGGCTGTCTCTCAGGGCTCACTGGTGGTCGTTATGATGGTGGTGTTGGGGGTGCTGCTGTTGGTACCTCTCTCGATGCTCCTGACGCTCCTGCCGGTGCGGGTTCCAAGTCCGCCTTGGTGGCATGAATCGTGAGAATCCGGTGACGGTCGAGGACGATGTTGCACAGCAAAATTTTTTTCGAGCAATCATCAATGGTAAGTTAAGCGTTGGTGTATTGTGCGGAAGCGTCACAAACGGGTAAGTGGTGGGAAAACCTCCCAATGGCGGGTCGCCCCGCTGGTAGAGGTGTTGCTACCAACTGTTAGGCGGGCTGCACCTAAAAGGTGGGTCTCTGTTAAGAACGTGTGATGATGTCTATTCTTCTCCTCTTTTCCTAACTTCAAGATCTATCTAACTTCTCCTTGGCGCCAAGCGCTACCTTAGTCAGCCGTGTCTTGGCGTGGCCCTCTCCTTCCTCCATGACAACGAATGATAATTCCTGATACAGAGGAAGGGTGATAATCTATGATGTCAAATCCGAATGATAAATCATGATGACATAAATAGAGTGATAATCTATGACGCACAGCCGAGTGATAAAGAATGATTACAGATAGGGCGATTTTTGGCCAATGATATACTGGAATGTGCACTAGCCACACCAAAGTTGTTCACCGCACACAGCGGCAACAACTACACCGCACAAATTCTGCAGTCAGCGGTCTAAGAACAATTAAGTTTTTTTGACCTGTGACTAGATTATAGATAACATGTCAGCAATTCATGTGCTATCATCCGATTTTTAATTGAAGCAATGGTTGTTGAGTTATTGTTGCAGAAGTGGGTTTGCAGGACTCTATAAATGAGCGCTCCTGATGCCCGGCACTGCAGCAACATCTTACTACGCTGTAAAATCTTGAATTATTGCTTTCACCAGCCAGTTATAGGTGCACCACCAGCTGCTGCCACCATAAGCCACTGATTTTTTGCTTTCACCAACCAATGAAATCACTGGAGTGTACACTTGCCACTTAGTTCACAAGGGGCAACTGCTTACAATGATATGGAACAAATTCTACACCCAGCCACATAAAAACAATAAAGTTTTTTTGACCTGTGACTAGATTATAGATAACATGCCCGTAATTCACCGCTCGTCAACAGCTTTCACGACGGTTCGCGCACCGTATGGCTCAGCGGATGGCATGAGATTGCTCATACCTCCACTAGTCAACGGCTTTCACGATGGCCATTTTGCTCAGCCAATGGCAGCGGATTGCTCATTCTTCCACTTGTCAACGGCTTTCACGGTTTGCGGGCCGTTTTGCACAGCAAATGGTAGCGGATTCCTCTTACTTGCGGTAGTCAATATCTTTCACCACGGTTTGCATGCCGTATTGCTCAGCGGATGGCAGCTGATTGCTTATTCTTCCGCTCGTCAATAGCATTCACGGTTTGCGCGCCGTTTTGCACAGAGAATGGTAGCGGATTGCTCATCCTTCTGCTCGTCAACGGCTTTCGCGACGGTTTGCATGCTGATTTCCTCAGCGGATGGCAGTGCATTGCTTGTTCTTCCACTTGTCAATGGCTTTCACGGTTTGCGCGCTGTATTGCCCAACGGATGGCAGCGGATTGCTCGTACTTGTGCCCGTCAATGGCTTTCACTGTTTGCGCGCTGTTTGCTCGGCGAATGACAATATATTGCTCGTTCTTCCGCTCGTCAACGGCTTTCACGGTTTGCACTCAGTATTGTTCAATGGATGGCAGCGGATTGCCCGTTCTTCCGCTCGTCAATGGCTTTCACGGTTTGCGCGCCGTTTTGCTCCGCGGATGTCTGCGCATTGCTCATACTTCCACTCGTCAAAGGCTTCCACCACGGTTTGTGTGCCGTATTGCTCAGCGGATGTCAGCGGATTGCTCATAATTCCGCTGGTCAAAGTCTTTCATGGTTTGCGCGCCGGATTGCTCAACGGATGTCAGCGGATTACTCATACCTCCACTTTTCAACGGCTTTCCCGACGGTTCGCGCCCCGTATTGCTCTGCGGATGGTATTGGATCGCTCCTACTGCTGCTCGTCAACGGCTTTCCTGACAGTTTACGGGCCGTTTTGCTCAACAGATGGCATTGTCTTGCTCGTTCTTCCACTTGTCAAAGGCTTTCACGGTTTGCGTGCCGGATTGCTCAATGGATGTCAGCGGATTGCTCATAGCTCTGCTTTTCAACGGGTTTCCCAACGGTTCGCATCCCGTATTACTCTGCGGATGGCATTGGATCGCTCGTACTTCCGCTGGTCAATGGCTTTCACGACGGTTTGCGCCCAGTATTTCTCTGCGGATGGTAGTAGATTGGTCATTCTTTCTCTCGTCAGAGGCTTTCACGGTTTGCATGCCGTATTGCTCATCGGATGGCAGCGGATTGCTCATACTTCCGCTTGTCAACGGCTTTCCCAACGTTTCGCGTATCGTATTACTCAACGGATCGTAGCGAATTGCTCATACCTCTGATTGTCAATGGCTTTCCCGATGGTTCGTGTGCCGTATTGCTCAGCGGATGGCAGCGGATTGCTCATACTTCTGCTGGTCAAAGTCTTTCACGGTTCACGCACCGAATTGCTCAATGGATGGCAGCGGATTGCTCATACCTCTGCTCGTCACTGGCTTTCCCAATGGTACGCGCGCCGTATTGCTCAGCGGACAGCAGTTGATTGCTATACTTCCACTCGAGGGTGATAAACAGCATCCGTGGAGCAGTATCGGGGGCCGTACAAGTCAAAGCAACACCGGACGTAGCGACTCCGATGGCTTTCACAACGGATTGCGCGCCGTATCACTCAGCAGATGGCAGCGAGTTGCTCGTTCCTCCGCTCAGAGACGGCTTTCCCTACCATTCGCGCACCGTATTCCTCAGCGGATGGTAGCAGCTTGCCCGTTCTCTTACTTGTCAACAGCTTTCACGGTTTGCGCGCCGTTTTGCTCAGCGCATGACAGCGCATTGCTCATTCTTCTGCTCATTAATAGCTTTCACTGTTTGCACGCCGTTTTGCTCAGTAGATAGCAGCGCATTCCTAGTTCTTACACTCGTCAACGGCTTTCCCTGTTTCCGCGCCGTTTTGCTCAGCGGATGGCAGCGGATTGCTCATTCTTCCGCACGTCAACGTCTTTCACGGTTTACGCGCCGTTTTGCTCAGCGGATGGTAGCAGATTACTCATTATTCCACTCGTCAATGGCTTTCACAACGGTTTACGTGCCGTGTTGCCCAGCGGATGGCAGGGCATTGCTCATTCTTCCGCTAGTTAACAGCTTTCACGGTTTGCCCGCCATTTTGCTCTGCGGATGGTAGCAGATTGCTCATTCATCCGCTGGTTAACGGCATTCCCGATGGTTTGCGCGCCGTTTCGCTCTGCAGATGGCAGCACATTGCTCATTCTTCCGCTTGTCAATGGCATTCCTGATGGTTTGCACGCTGTATTGCTCAGCGGATGGCAGCGGATTGCTGATTTTTCCGCTCGTCAATGGCTTTCGCGACGCTTTGCGCGCCGTATTGCTCACTGGATGGCGCTGGATTGCTCATTCTTTTGCTGGTTAACCGCTTTCACGAAGGTTTGCACACTGTATTGCTCGGCAGAATGCTCGGCGGATGGCACTGCTGCCCGTTTGTGGGTTCACTCATATCTTCTGCTTGTCGATGACTTTGCTAACATTCTACGCGCCATAAATTGCTCGCCGTAGTGCTCATTCTTCCACTTGTTGACATCTATTATCCCCGGCCGCTTCGTGTACCGTATTCCTCAGCGGATGGCAGTGGATTGCTTATTCTTGCACTCGTCAACGGCGTTCACAATGGTTTTCGTGCCGTATTGCACTGCGGATGGCACAGGATTGCTCCTTCCTTCACTCGTCAAAGGCTTTCGCGATGGTTTGTGCCCGGTATTGCACAGCAGGTGGAGTAGAGATCGTTCGTTCCTGCACTCGTCAAAGGCTTTCACAACGGTTTTCACGGCGTATTGCTGTGCGGGTGGCAGCATATTGCTCATTCTAGCACTCGTCAACAGCTTTCACGACGGTTTTCGTGCCGTATTGCTGATCAAATGGCAGCTGATTGCTCATTCTTCCGCTCGTCAACGGCTTTCACAACGGTTTGCGCGCTGTATTGCTCCGCAGTTGGCAGCGGATTGCGTGTTCGTATGCTCCTCAATCGCTTTCACAACGGTTTGCACCCCGTATTGCTAAGCAGTTGGCAGCGGATTACTCGTTCATACACTCCTCAACGGCTTTCACCAAGGTTTGCACGCCGTATTGCTCAGCAGATAGCAGTGGATTGCTCGTTCTTATGCTCGTCACCGGCTTTCACGACCGTTTGGGTGCCGTATTGCTAAGCAGTTGGCAGTGGATTGCTCGTTCTTATGCTCGTCAACTGCTTTTACGGTTTGCGCAGCGTATTGAACAATGGATGGCAGCACATTGCAAATACTTCCACTTGTCAATGGCTTTCACAACAGTTTGCGTGCCGGATTGCTCAGCGGATGGCCGCGCATTGTTGATTCTACCATTCGGCATTGGCTTTTATGGTTTGCGCGCTGTATTTCCCAGTGGATGGCAGCGTATTGCTCATACTTCCACTGGTTATCGTCTTTTACGACGGTTTGCGCGCACTTCTGTTATGCAGTTGGTGGCGGATTGCTCGTTCATACGCTCGTCAAAGCCTTTCACAACGGTTTGCACACCGTATTGCTCAGCGGATGGGAACAGATTGCTCATTCTTCCGCTTGTCAATGGTTTTCACACCAGTTTATGCGCTGTATTGCTCAGCGGATGGCAGCAGATTGCTCGTTCTTTCACTTGTCAACGGCTTTCACGGGTTGCTCCCCATTTTTCTTAGCAGATGGCCGCACATTGCTCATGCTTTCATTCGGCATGGGCTTTTACGGTTTGCATGCCATATTGCTCAGCGGATGGCATCGCAGTGCTCATACTTCCGTGCGTCAATGGCTTTCACAATGGTTTGCACCCCATATCACTCATTCTTACGGTCATCTAGGAATTTTCCGACATTTCTCGTACTGTATTACTCGACGGATTGCACAACATCTTGACGGTGGAGGTAGCCCTATCATCCGCTTGTCGATGACATTGCTAACGTTCCACGCACTGTAGATTGGTTGCCGTATCACTCATTTTTCTGCTCGTTTATGGCTTTCCCAACGGTTTTCCTGCCAAATTATGAGGTGGATGGCACGGCGGATTACTCGTTCTTCATCTCGTTGACCTTTCACGACAGTTTGCTCGCCGTATTACTCAGCGGTTGGCGGCGAATTGCTCATTCTTCCGCTTGTCAACGGCTTTCATGACGGTTTGCGTGCAGTATTGCTCAGCGGCTGGCAGCAAATTGCTCATAATTCACCTCGACAATGGCTTTCACGACGGTTGTGTGCCATATTGCTTCCAGATGGCCCTGTGTTGCTCGTTCTTCCGCTCGTTGTCAGCTTTCACGAGGGTTGCGCGCCATATTGCTCTGCGGATGGCACTGTGTTGCTTATTCTTCCACTCATCAACGGCTTTCCCGACGTTTCACGTGCTGTATTGCTCAGCAGATGGAAGTGTATTGCTCGTTCTGCCGTTTGTCGACAGCTTTCACGGTTTGCACGCTGTATTGCAGAGCGGACGGCAGCAGATTGCTCCTTCTTCCATTTGTCCACAGCTTTCATGGCGGTTTGCATGCTGTATTGCTCATTCTTCCAGTCGTCTACAACTTTCACAATGTTTCGCGTGCTGTATCACTCAGCTCATGGCAGCGCATTGCTCGTTCTTCCGCTCGCCGACGGTTTTCACGGTTTGCGTGTTGTATTGCTCAGTGGATGGCGGCGGATTGCTCATCCTTCCATTCGTCAACGGCTTTCACGAAGGTTTGCACGCAGCGTTCCTCAGCGGGTGGCAGCAGATTTCTCATACTTCTGCTCGTCAATGGCTTTCACGACGGCTGCGCGCCATATTGCTCCATGGATGGCACCGTGTTGCTTGTTCTTCCTCTCATCGACGGCTTTTACGGTTTGCGCGCTGTATTGCTCTGAGGATGGCAGCAGATTGTGTATTCTTCAGTCGTCAACTGCTTTCCCAACGCTTTTCTCGGCATATTGCTTAGTGGATGGCAGCATATTGCTCATTCTTTCACTCATGAACAGCTTTCATGACAGTTTGCGCACTTTATTGCTCAGCCAATGGCAGTGCATTGCTCATTCGTTCACTCCTTGACGGATTTTCTGACGATTTGCACGCCATACTCCTCAGCGGATGGCAACATATCACAATTTCTTCCGCTCGTCAACGGCGTTCACGGTTTACGTACCATTTTCCTCAGCGGATGGCACCACGTTCCTTATTCTTCAACTCGTCAATAGGTGTCATGTCAGTTTGCTTTCCATATTGCTTACAGGATGGCAGCCCATTGCTCATTCTTCCACTCGTCAAAGGCTTTTCAGACAATTCGCGCCCCCTATTGCTTGGATGGCAGCGAATTCCACGTTCTTCAGCTCGCCAATGGCTTTCACAATGGTTTGTGCGCCTTATTGAGCAGCGGATGGCAGCGCATTGATCATTCTTCTGCACGTCAACATCTTTCCCGACAGTTTGCGTGTGTCATGAACCTAGCGCGACAGGCTCCTTGGTGCCGGCGCCGGTGCCACTCTCACCCTTGTCACCCTGTGGCTCGTCCTCGTTTCCGCTGCCGCAGCCGCGGTCATCCTCCGCGCTTAGGCACCGCGACCGATCTCCGCCATATCGCTCTGGTAGCGATATCCCCGACTGCTGGCCGGTCTAGACCTCTCTCCTTCATCTCCGTTATGTTACTTGCGCGTCCTTTCTCCTATCCGCTACGTTTGTTGTCTTCCATTGATTGAGCTTGCACATCCTTCTCCCATATTCGTTACGAGTATTGTTTTCCCTTGATTAAGTTGTATGTCAGTCTTCCTTTCCTTTACTGTTACTGCTTGCGCGTCCTTTCTCCTGTTACCGTGAGTAGAGTGTTGGCCGCACGGCGGCCAAGTGCGATCATGTGTTTTCCTAGAGCGCGGCGATCGAGTCATAATGTTAGACGGAGGAACTGTGTCAGTCTTGTGGGCAAGCTGTGATTCCACAGAGGGAAGGAAAAGTATAAAGGAAGGGTGTGGTAGCTAGTCTGGAGATTCTTCTCCATGCAATCTATTATCTCTCACCACAGCCCTACCTCTCTATCCCCGTGACCGGCGCTGGGACCATCCCTCCCCAGAACAACAAGCCCATGCAAGGCATGTGAGAAAAAGCCGCGAAGAGACCACGCCGGGCGTGACGGATACCGCGAGAACAACGAGCCCACGCAAGGCATGTGAGAAGAGCTGCGAAGAGACCACACCGGGCGTAACGGATACCGCGAGAACAACGAGCCCACGCAAGGGGTGTGAGAAGAGCCGCGAAGAGACCATGCCGGGCGTGACGGATACCGTGAGAACAACAAGCCTACGCAAGGCATGTGAGAAGAGCCACGAGGAGACCACGCCGGATGTGACGGATACCGCGAGAACAACGAGCCCACGTAAGGTGTGTGAGAAGAGCCGCGAAGAGACCACGCCGGACGTGATGGATATCGCGAGAACAACGAGCCCACGCCAGACATGTGAATACACCGGAAGTGTGAGTACAACGGAAGTGTGAGTAGGAGCGCTTGCTCCGCAGACCCAAGCCTACATTGCCTGTTGAGTCACAACAGAGAAGTCGAGGCAGGATCTTGACACTAGATTACATCTCCCCATCGACACCTGACGTAGCAACGAAAAAGACGCAGTGGATTCCCAGGACGAAAGCACTGGAGACCCCCTCAACCTTAGCGAATTCAGGGACGTCCCTGATGACCAGTGAGCGCCGAGCCCAGTAACCCCCGAACAAAGTTCTAGACCCCAGAGCTCCGAGTCCCCCGAACAACTCAAAAGCATGACGGAAGCCCTGGGACCCCACCTGTTGACAACAGAAATGCTGCAAACACTTTTAGCTGCACGCGACCGACCGCCGCAGACCAGTTACCGAAAGCTCAGGGACCCGGAACCATTCGAAGGAGAAAAAACGAAATTCAAAACGTTCCTGGCCCAGTACGAGCTGAAGTTTAGAATAGAGGGAAACCGATTCGATGACGATGAGAAGAAAACAGGATATGCATCCTCCCTACTGCAAGGGGTGGTATGGAATTGGGTGGAAACCTTTCTAAATCAGTAAGGTGGAATCAACCTGACTTGGAAAGAACTAAAGACTAACATGAAGCACGCCTTCGGCCAGGTAGACGCCGAGAAAATATCGTTCGAGAAATTCCAGAAGATCCAGCAGGGAAATCGGACAGCGGCCACCTACTGGGACGAATTTCATCGAATCAAAGCAGACCTCGCATACGCGGACAACGTATGCATTGCACGATTCCGAGACGGATTACACCCCGAGGTAAAAAGGCACCTAGTCATGAGCGAAACCCCCACAACAGTCTGGGTGGACTACGCCACGGCCGCCATCAAAACGGATAGCCGCCTATGCAACCTCGGAGTCATTAATCGATAACCTACCACCAACCCAGAAGCGCACTTCCACGTCAACACAAAGGAGCCTCCGTCGACACCCCCGGGAGACCCGATGGACTTCGATGCCACCCGATGATTCAAATTCACAAGGGGAACGCTGAACCGATTCCCATGACGAGCAATCACGGGAGAATGTTACAACTGCGGAAAGAAAGGACATTTCACAAAAGAATGCCCCCAGCCCAGGAAAGAACGAGTTCGATGGAGAAGACCATACAGGGCCGCGGAAGCCACCTTCGAGGAGACGACCGAAGAAGAACCGTCGGGAAACGACAACCCTCGGGAATAAGTGCTGACAACCACCACCCGAGGGAAACACCTGTTGTCAAACCTGAAGAAGACCCCCAGTACCGAGTACGAACCGCATGATACGACCACGAGGAGAAAATTATGATCAAAGTACGAATCCAGGGGACAGACGGGAACGAATGCACCACTACAGTCTTTGTGGACAGTGGGGCATCAGAAAACTTCATTGATAACGCCTATGCTGAGGCCAGCGGAATACCTATGCAACAAAAAACAATGCCAAGACGAGTATTGACAGTCAACGGAAGTGAGGTCACTGGCGGGCCAGTAACACACAACACTCAAATCTACCTAACCATCAACCATCACGAGGAGGACATCCGGCTACACTGCATCACGATCGGGAACGCCCCGATCATCCTGGGACTCCCGTGGCTCAAACTCCATGACCCAGTGATAGGGTGGAAGAATCACAACGTGAAATTCCACTCTGACCACTGTACCGAGAAATGCCTACCCAGCTTACCAAGAGCCAACACAGTCCCAGAAGAAAAGGCCACAGAGCAATACTATAAGAAAACACCGGCAGAAGAGGAGAACTGGGAAATCGGCGAAATAGACCCATGGGAGGTATGCCAGACAGTAATCGACGAAATCAAAGAAACCTCCAGGACGAGCAAGAAACCAGTTCCCCCAGAATATCACGAATTCCTCGATGTATTCACCGAACAAGAACCAATGACACCCCCACCTCACTGCACGCAGGACCATCATATCCCACTGGAGGAAGGGAAAACGCCCCGGTATGAGCCCTTACGACCCCTGAATGACGAGAAAATGAAGGCTCTCAAAGAATACTTGGATGTCAACGAAAAACGAGGATGGATCCGTGCATCCACTTTCCTAGCCGGAGTGCCGATCCATTTTTTGAAGAAGAAGGACGGAGGACTACGCTTGTACGTGGATTACTGACAATTAAATGAAATCACGGTCAAGGACCGGACACCATTGCCATTGATCGGAGAATCTCTGGATCAACTGTCCAGTGCCACCGTCTACACCAAACTCGATATCCGAGACGCATATTACAACCTCCAAATCGCAGCAGGAGATGAGTGGAAAACAGCCTGCTGAACCTGGTATGGACTATACGAATACTGTGTCATGCCTTTCGGGTTGACCAATGCACCGGCGTCGTTCCAACGATGGATAAACGAGATTCTGAGCGAATACCTGGATATTTTCTGTGTGGCATATCTGGACGACATCCTCATCTTCTCGCAAAATCTGGAATACCAGCGGAGGCACGTCCGAACAATCTTCAGTCGAGTTGAGGAAACCGGGCTCACGCTGAAAGCATCTAAATGCGAATTCCATACAACGGAAACAGAATACTTGGGATATGTCATATCACCAAAGGGACTGCGAATGGATGAAGAAAAGATCCGAACAATCAAGGAATGTAAAGAGCCAACGAATGTAAAAGGAATCCAGAGTTTCCTGGGATTTGCCAACTTCTATCGTCGCTTTATCAGAGACTACAGTAAGATCATGACGCCCCTATCCTCGCTCACAAGGAAGGAAAAAGAGTGGGAATGGGGCGACAAACAGCAAGGAGCGTTCGATACCCTAAAAACGGCAATGATCACGGAACCCATACTACAGCACTTTAACCCAGAACGAGCCATCACCATCGAAACAGACACCTCGAACTACGCCATAGGGGCAATTTGCTCGCAACCAGACGATATCGGAATTCTGCACCCAGTAGCCTACTACTCAAGGAAACTCAAGGACCTGGAGCGCAACTACGATATCCACGACAAAGAGCTACTGGCGATCATGGACGCACTGCGAAAATGGGATACCTATTGCAAAACAACGGGACCCAAAATCACGATTCTCACGGACCATAAAAACCTTGAATATTGGAAAACAAAAAAAGATCTCAACCTACGGCAGGCCCGATGGGGTGAGCGGCTAGCAAACTACGACTTCACGATCAAATACTGACCAGGAAGATTAGTTGGCAAACCAGACATCCTCTCTAGAGAGTCAGAAAACTCTCACTGGGAAGGGGATATGAAGCATCGACAGAACCACGGCCGAATCCGGTTACCCGAAGAAGCGTTTGAAGCACTCCAGGCCAATACAATGGAAACCATCAACCTCGAGATAGACAAGGAACTCCTGAATGAAATCCGGACACTAAGCACAGCAGATAAAGAGATCCAAGAAATCCGGAGGAAAAAAGCGAGCGGGACCACCCATGACGGAAAGATCGCGCTACGGTTATGCAAGGAAAACAGCGTATTGCTAAGGTACGACGGCCTCATATGGGTCCCGGACAACGACACCCTGCGACTACGCATATTAAGAGACCACCATGATGCGCAAGCCACAGGACACCCGGGCCGAGCAAGAACCCTGGAACTTGTTAGCCGAATTTCTACTGGCCAGGGCAACGAAAGTACATCCACAGATACGTCGACCACTGTGACACCTGCCATCGTATCAAGCCAATCCGACACATGCCATTTGGACTGCTAAAGCCACTCAAACTCCCACACCGACCATGGGACACGATATCAATGGACTTTATCACCGCGCTGCTGATGAGCAACGGAAAAGACACGTTATGGGTAATAATCGATCGCCTCACAAAGATGGGACATTTCGTCACCTGCCAGGGCACCATGGACCCCGAAGACCTAGCAGACCAGTTTCTCCGACAAGTTATAAGACCCCACGGACTGCCAAGCAGTATTGTATCAGACAGAGGGTCCCTGTTTACCTCAGACTTCTGGAAACGAGTAACAGAAGCACTCGGGATATCACGCAACCTTGGCACAGCCTTCCACCCACAAACGGACGGACAAACGGAAAGAGCCAATGCCACCCTCGACCAGTATCTCTGGGCATACTGCAACTACCAGCAGGATGACTGGGAAAGGTTGTTGTCAATTGCCGAATTCTGCTACAACAACACACAAACCGGAACCAGAAAAAAAAACCCTACTTTGCCAACTATGGATATCACCCTCGTTTAATGCCAGACCTCAGCACCTGGAATGAGGAGACCCCAGAAGTGTCGGAATATGTCGTGGCATTAAGAAGGTTGCATGAAGAACTTCGAGCAGAGATCAAGGAAGTCCAAATGTCTCAAGCAGAGCAAGCCAACAAAGCACGACATCTGGACCCGGTACTGAACCCAGGCGACAGGATCTGGCTACGACGGAAACACATCCGGACAACCCGACCATCGAACAAACAGGACCACAAGCAGATAGGCCTGTACACCATCCTCGAGAAGGTAGGCTCAAGAGCATATAAACTGGACCTACCGGCCACTGTCAGGATCCACCCAGTTTTCCACATCAGCCTCCTCGAACCCACAGCCAGCACCGAACCCATCCTGGGACACCAACAAACACCGCCACCACCTGTGGTCATCCAAGAACAGCAAGAGTGGGAAGTAGAGAAAATCCTCGACTCCCAACGCCATAGAAACCAGATTCAGTATCGAGTCAAGTGGACCGGTTTCCACGACCCCGATTGTACCTGGTATCCCACCCGCAACTTTGACAACTCACCCGACCTCATCCACCAGTTCCACAAGGAATACCCTAAGAAACCCACACCCCAACTCTAAAAAACCCGATATGTCCACCACCGCCACTGTCGGCACCAACGAAGGCTGGACCTTCGCTGGCCGCAGCCGCACCTCCAAGTTTCCCATCACAACCTCTGCCGATAACGAACAAACCGAACTACACACCATCGAACCCAACAATGACTGGGGCATTGCCGCCACCACGACCGACGGGTGGGGCACCCCTCCAGCCACACCTTCGCCCCCGCTGTCCGCCGCAGGACAGCCCCATACCAACGACCACGTATCCCTGCACTGGACGGCCTGCTATGATGACTACTGCAACACCCACTGCCAGAGCAAGGACAATAACTACTACCCGCACCGAAGCTGCCGCCTCTGAGTGACAAACTGCGACTGCCCACTCCCACACCCTAACGAATTACTCGAAGTAACCCGCGAACGACGCCTCAACCCCGCCAAAGTATGCGTGGACTGGTACCGAGGAAAGTGGGTCTGTCCCGAATGCCGGTTCCTCATGAACATGGAAAACCACCACCTGCGCTGCAGCACCGCAGCCCCACGTGAAACCTTGGCGGACATCATGCTACCACAGGAAGATCAGGAAAACATAAACCCCCTGGCCACGACTGCGGCACTAGAGGACGAGCAACTCGCCCTCCTGGGGGAAATCGTCACCATGATACATCAAACAACCACCCGGGACGCCTGCCGCAATCACGTCGTACACCGGACGCTCCCCCAGCGGATGAACGAGTTCCACTACACGGACCAACAGCAACTCGAGCAGATGACCAACACCCTGGGAGCCATCATCACCGAACAACAGCGAATGAACGAACAACTCCAAGCCCAGCAGCAGGCTAGCCGACCCGTCTGCATCTACTGCACCCCCATCCGCTGCCGGACCCTGACGACCCAACATGGCCTTGCCTGAGCTTCGGTCTGGACAGGGGACGTACTGTCACGAACCTGGCGTGATAGGCTCCTTGGCACCGGCGCCGGTGCCACTCTCACCCTTGTCGCCCTGTGGCTCATCCTCGTTTCCGCTGCCGCAGCCGCGGTCATCCTCCGTGCTTAGACGCCTCGACCGATCTCCGCCATATCGCTCTGGTAGCGATATCCCCGACCGCTGGCCAGTCTAGACCTCTCTCCTTCGTCTCCGTTATGTTACTTGCGCGTCCTTTCTCCTATCCGCTACGTTTGTTGTCTCCCATTGATTGAGCTTGCGCGTCCTTCTCCCATGTTCGTTACGAGTATTGTTTTCCCTTGATTAAGTTGTACGTCAGTCTTCTTTTCCTTTACTGTTACTGCTTGCGTGTCCTTTCTCCTGTTGCCGCGAGTAGAGTGTTGGCCACGCGGCGGCCGAGTACGATCATGTGTTTTCCTAGGGCGCGGCGATCGAGTCATAATGTTAGACGGAGGAACTGTGTCAGTCTTGCGGGCAAGCTGTGATTCCACTGAGGGAAGGAAAAGTATAAAGGAAGGGCGCGGTAGCTAGTCTGGAGATTCTTCACCACGCAATCTATTATCTCTCTCCACAGACCTACCTCTCTATCCCCGTGACCGGCGCTGTGACCATCCCTCCCCAGAACAACGAGCCCACACAAGGCGTGTGAGAAAAAGCCGCGAAGAGACCATGCCTGACGTGACGGATACCGCGAGAACAACGAGCCCACGCAAGGAGTGTGAGAAGAGCCGTGAAGTGACTACGCCGGGCATGACGGATACCGCGAGAACAATGAGCCCACGCAAGGCATGTGAGAATAGCCGCGAGGAGACCACGCCAGGCGTGACAGATACCACGAGAACAACGAGCCCATGCAAGGCGTGTGAGAAGAGCCACAAAGAGACCACGCCGGGCGTGACAGATACCGCGAGAACAACGAGCCCACACCAGACGTGTGAATACACCGTAAGTGTGAGTACGCCGGAAGTGTGAGTAGGAGCGCTCGATCCGCAGACCCAAGCCTACGTTGCCTGTCAAGCCAGAACGGAGAAGTCGAGGCAGGATCATTACAGCGTGGCGTGTTACTCAGTGGATGTTAGTGCGTTGCTCATTCTTCCGCTCGTCGATGGCTTTCACGGTTTACGTACCATAATTCTTGTTGAAAGCTATCCCAACGGTTTGCGCGCTGCTATGCTCATTGAATATCGCATCGGATGGCTCAATGTTTCTGATCGTCGACCGCTATCCCATCTGATTACACGCCGCGCTGCTCGTTGAATTGTGCATCTGATGGTGTAAACTTTAAACATGCTGGAAATATGTCGGAAAAACCGAATATTTGAACTCCAATGGATGACTAAAGTTTGCGTTACACAAGAGAGTCAGAAAAAATGCGAGTGTCTTGTGTAACCTAAGTTACTACTATGTTCAATCACAACAGTTATCACACCACAATACTTGTCGGTGGCTATCCCATATAATTGCCCACCGCAATAATTGACAACGGCTATGCCAATAGTTTGCACGCCATAACACTTGTCGAATAGCGCTTCGGATTGCTCATTGCTTTCGCTTGTCGACGGATATCTTGTCAGTTTACGCACCGTAATGCTCATCGAATAGTGTATCAGATGGTGTATCGCTTCTGCTTGTCGACAGCTATCCTAACTGTTTACGCCCAGCAATACTTGTCGACAGCTATCCCGTCGTTTTGCGTGCAGCAATACTTGTCAACGGCTATTCCAACAGTTTGCTCACCGAAATACTTGTCAACAGCGATCCTGTCGGTTTGGGTGCTGCAATACTTCTCGACGGCTATCCTGACGGTTTGTACGCTCCAATACTTGTTGACGGCTATCTCAACAGTTTGCATGTCACAATACTTGTTGAAGTTTGAGCTAACTGCGGAAGTGGGGTCGTTTGGAAACTAGAAGATTCGATGCGGGGATTGGACACGTGACTGAGCTAGCGATTGCTTGAAGACTTTTTTCTTGACCGTGCATCAGAATAAAG
>Ga0307508_10002338_pt1 | contig 20102 bp, 19 predicted proteins | sample 9_EM_MG_FD_203089 | JGI IMG/M metagenome (GOLD analysis project Ga0307508, IMG submission 203089) | Populus trichocarpa ectomycorrhiza microbial communities from riparian zone in the Pacific Northwest, United States - 9_EM | ecosystem: Host-associated > Plants > Roots > Unclassified | place...
CTTCGTACGAACTTTGACAGCAATCCGGGGTGTGGTTGATGAGATATCGCCGTTCTACGAGGTGGGACCAGGGGTGGCCGGGTGTCCGACTACGGGGTAGTAGCCGGTTACCCTGTATGCTACGTTATCCCTCCGGTAGCCCCCCGGTCAGCAATTCCCTGTGCGTAGCGAACCACCACCGTCATCAATAACTCAACAACCAATGCTGCAATCGAGAATCAGACAAAAGGAGGTGATTCTCCGGGTATTATCTATGTATCATCTGTGGGTCATATTAAGAATCTTGATTGGCTTTGCATCGCTGGTCGTGGAATTGCGACAGAATCCCAAGCCATCGCTCGTATATTGCAGGATGTCACACCACTTTTTTTATTCGGACTTTGGTAGTTAATGACTGCCGCCACTAGGTATATAATGGAGATGAATGCTGGGACTGCTGGATGCCGAATCTACCGAGAGAAGGAGATATGGATGACGAGAAGGGCACATGTGTCGAGGTTGGTGCGAAAGCATTGGGCGATGGAGTTGAGTTCCCTCTGGTTCACGCAAAGCAAGTACCATCACGGCCACTGGAATAACGAAAATTTCAAACGGGAGATCTCAGAGAAGAAGTGGGGGGAGGCGTACCAGAGGGCTGGCCGCTAGAGGCCGGACGGCGCGGTGGCTGGGAGCACTAAAAGGTTTGCCTCGCGGTTCCACCAGATCAAGGCGGGGCATTGCCTGACCAAGCAGCACCTCAATCGGACGAAGAATCGGCCCACCCCGCAATGCTGGTGGTGCTGGTACCCGAACCAGACTCGGGAGCACCTCTTCAAGGTGTGTCCGGAGTGGAAAGCCCAGCAGATGACCCTGTGGGCGGAGGTGCGGAAGGAGGCTAGGAGGTGGAAGGACCGGTGGAAGATGCGGAACCTCCTGGCAGATGAGAGGTGAGGGCGGGCGGTACTGGACTTCCTCTCCGCCGCGGACGTGGGGTTTAAGTCGCATGCGAGTATGAATAAACAAAAACAAAAACCACGGACGTGGGAAGGAGGGTGCCAGCAGAGGAAGACGCAGTGAGCGAGGTGTCGGAGGCGGAGCTGCGGGAGTGGTTGGAGGAGCAGGGAGCGGGGACTGGAGCCGGGCGGAGGGCAAAAGGGGAGCTTGCAACGTGCCGCCACCGCGCGGACAGCGGACAGGAAACGGACTGTACATAATCTCGCCATGATCTAGATGCGTCGCATGCGAGTAATAATTAAACAAAAAAATAAAACTGGAATAACGAACTCGTGATCTGCGAAGTCGCCCGCAATGACGTACAAGAAAAGACATGCAACAGCCAAGGCAAACCGATCGAATTGGAATTAGGGCAAGTAGAGGGCACAACGGGTTATGGGGGCAATGAAGGGTATTCGCACCAAATGGGGAGACAGTATTCGTGAGGGGAAAAGAAAAAAGACAATCGCAACAGAACCGATCGTAGTTAGCGCGACTACTAAATGTTAGATCTGTGGACTTGGGGTCTCGCCATCTCTCCAGTGTTTAGCACTCACATCATCGGAAATTCTTTTTTTGGAAAAAGACGAGTCTAGGGCTCATCGCCGGTCTTGAATTCGGTCGTGGTCTCGGGCGGAGACACGGGCTCTGAGGAGATGTTTCGGCCGCCGTGCGGTAACTGGTTGTTTGGTCCGACGCCAGGGTGATAACTGGAAGCAGCGGGGTCTTTCGGGGAAGGACGGTACCGCTTGTGCGGCTGGAATGCTTCCTGGTCACTGTCAACAGTGAGGTCGACGATCTCCCAGCTCCTCTTGGCGGGAGTAGTGGCGGTGGCGTCAGAAACGGGACTAACAACTGCAGCGGACAGCTCTCCTTGATTGCGGCTGACATCGCCGGCGAGGGATTTACAGGAGCCGCCGCTGCCGTCCATCATGAGATCAGTAGCGTCTCTGATCTTGCCCATGGAGGGAGAAGTGACGAATCTGGGGACAGGGTTGGCGTTTTCAGCAACTGCGGGCGTCTCCGCAACAGAACACTCCTCGGTGGTGGCGGCAGTCTCGGCGGCACGCCTTGCGGCCTCCTGGGCTCTCCACTCCACTGAAGCCTCTCCCCAGGTCATCGATGGCCTATGAGGCTGGACGAAGTCCGTCCTCATGAGGTCGTTGATGGTGGGGACCCTTCTCGTAACTTTAATACGCTCATACCAGGCGTCCTGCTCGGCTTTCCACTCCGCCGAGACCTCTTCGAGGGACTTTGGCGGCTAGTAGGGTTGCACGAAATCCGGACCTATGAGGTCGTTGATCGTCGGGACCCTTCCCGTAGCCGCATTTTGCAGCTGGGGTGCTGCCTCGATCACTTGGGAGGAAACCGGAGCGAAGCCACCACCAGCAAGATCGCGCGTCAGCGCTTCTTCCCTATCCTTTCGCGCTTTGGCGGCGGCGACGTCTTCCGCATCGGGGACTCGGGGCGCAACGCCCTTACGCAGCGGGAGCGGCGCAATCCAACGACCCCATCTTGGGCCCATAGCATCCATGTCATAGACGGCAGACGATGGGCCAGCTAGCGGCGTGCCCGAATCCAACGGCGGCTCCTTGGCCGTGGCCCCCTTCCTTTCTCTCTTGCGGGGCTCAATTCTGAATTGGCTGTCAGAGGGGCGGGGATGAGTCTCTAAATCTTTCCGGCCGGGGATTACGTCGGGACTACTTGTATCTCCCCGCGTCCGCGCCTTCCCTTTGTCTTTTCTTCCTCTGCCCGCTGGCTTCGGCGCCTGTGACGATGACGGCGAACTCGACTCCATGGTCGATGACGATGGTGAGGCCTCTGCCTCCCATTCGTTGTCGGAACGGTGGGCGCCCTGGCTGACGTTGTGTTCGAACGAAGGCCTACCGGGGGTACGCCTGTGGTCCCTGGCGACCTCCAGCGGGAGTCTGTTCGTCGTCCATACGAGGGCGCATGGCCAATGACTCGAAATCAGTGCTGCCTACGCAAATATCAGACAATTCACAGCAATCATCGCACTACCGACGCACCAGAACCAGAGCTCGGCGCGGGAGGCAGCTCGGAGCCTGGAGAGAGTTTGGTCGTGCTGTAGAACCGTTTCGGGCCAAACTCTCTGCAAGTTCCCTAATTGTACCTCACTTTAGGAAAGTAGATGGATGGATGTACTTACTTTGAGATTGAAAATTCTCCATTTTTGAGTATAGGGGGTTGAGTGAAAGAGAGAGTTAGCGGAGAGAAGGAGAGGGTTAGGGACGGGTAGTGCAAGAGCGTTGAAGACGAGGAGGAGAGGGTTGGAGGAGAGATGAACGAAAGAGATTGGGTCGAAAACGCTTGTGTGTATTACGATTTTACCAGGAGCTCTGTTTGTTTCGCCGCCAAAATTAAAGAAGCAGAAAGAATCTGTTCAGTTTGAACGCCAACCACGTCTCAGATTATCTCTGATCCCCATACTTCATCATTCGGCTGTGGCTTACCCTAACGACGAACCGGGGAAATTGCCGCTAGCGTCCGCATGCCGCTCCCTAGGTCCAAAGCCAATATCAGACGCGAGGTGGCGGAAAGAAAATGGGCCGAGGCACGGGACTGGTCGGAGAAGAGGATCAAGAGGAAGAAGTACAAGATGCCGGAAAGGATGAGACAAAGCGCAGCAGTAGCACGAGGCCCGGAAAGGCTGGCAGAGCGGTTCTACCAGCTCAGGACGGGGAATTGCCGCACAGGGCAATACCTGGAGTGGACGAAGAACACGGACACGGCGGCATGCGGGTGGTGCCAACACAAGACACAGACTCGGGAGCATCTGCTCAAGCACTGCAAAAAATGGAAGACGCAGCAGAAGACACTGTGGGCGGAAGTTCGAAAGGAAACGGGAAGAGGCGAGAACTGCTTCACGGTCCGGGACCTGCTGGCGGATGAACGGTGCACCAGAGCAGTCTTAGACTTCCTGCGCACCACAAAGGTGGGAAGTAGGGTGGGGCCGCGCGCAGTACCACCGAAGCCGGGTGAGGACGAAGAAGCAGCGCAGGGAGGAGCGGGGGAAGCGGAACGGGGGTGAAATACTGTCTTCTTTGTTTCATTTCATTTCAGTGATTTCTCTCTCTCCCTGTCTTTTCGGTGTTCCTTCTTTCTGTCTTTTCGGTGTTCCTTCTTTCTGTCTTTTCGGTGTTCCTTCTTTCTGTCTTTTCAGTGTTCCTTCTTTCTGTCTTTTCAGTGTTCCTTCTTTCTGTCTTTTCAGTGTTCCTTCTTTCTGTCTTTTCAGTGTTCCTTCTTTCTGTCTTTTCAGTGTTCCTTCTTTCTTTCCTTCTCTCGGGATAGGCCCGGCGGGGGCAGGGTGAGTTGCCGCGAGCCGCTGGCGGACTGCTCGAGGTCGCAGTGGACGGCGAACAGGAAAAGGACTGTACATAATATCGTCATGATCCAATAGAGTCGCATACGATTAATGAATCATCATCACAATCATTGCCGCTAGCGTCGAACAGTGTGTTGAAATCTCCGCAACGTCAGGGAACACCAGTCCGCAACATACAGCTCTTCACTCAAGCTCACAGCCTGAAGGATACCAGGCCACGTGGCCAACAGCGCTCGATGCAGCAACCCTGCCAACAGCCCCAGCTGGCTTTACAAGAACAAGTTCTACAACCCGATAATTGTTAACCCCCTGGTGTGTTTCCCGTCCTAGGGGAGATGTTTTATACATAGGATATCTGAATGCTGACATTTAGGTGAATCGTCTCAAGGCTTCACAACATAGCAAGAGTTCTGGGCCGACGGATCGCGATCCCAGCCACAGTTGTCGCGGCATGCGCCGCTGTCGTTCGCCCGAACAGGCGGCGACTTTTGGCCATTCGGGTAGCCATTTTGCTCGCTACTGCACCCCGATGGCTAGATGGAATATGCTCATCTGCGGCTCCCGTGTTGGTGGTAACTTCGCCCCGCCGCCTGCGCGGAGCTGCTGGAGGTTACGAGAAGGGTCCAACCATCAACGACCTCATGGGGCCGGATTTTGTGCAGCCCTACTTCCCGCCGAAGACCTGGGAAGCGGCCTCAGAGGAGTAGAGAGCCGAGAGGCCGCAATGTGAGCCGCTGAGGTCCAGTCTGTCGTCAACAAGCCCACCACCACTCACACGACAAACCCATCTCGCGTGACGGTCGACCATCGCTGCCACAGGCACTACCGCTGCCCCTGCGGGTTCCGGCGAAGATTCAGCTACTCACCCGCCAGCCGTCAGGGCTCCAGATCCACCGGCAAGGTCGGGTTGGGGAGAACCTAATGACAGGGGATCTGGTGGCCGTCAAGGTCATCTCAGCAGCGCTTCGGGAGAACCGTTATTGGCACCGCCATCACCGCTCCCACCAAGAGATGCCGTGTGGTTGTCGGCCTCGCGGTTGACAGTGAACGGAAGCGTCCCCGCACTGCAAGCAACATCACCCTTCCAGGGAAGACCCCGCTACTCAGCCACCCATTGTCGGCCGCTCTCCGAAGGGGCTCTTGGACTGCGGGGTCCGGTCCGCCGTCGAAACGCCCGCCGTTGCGTTCCGAGCTAAGAGAGTTGACTGGGGCGCTCGGGCTGAGTAGCGCCGCACCCCACAAGAGCTCTTCACGGTTGGTGCCTGTTTTTCGGGGGGATACCCCGGATTTCAGACTTGCAAGCCCAACGTTTGCGAGGGTATCGAGCACAAATTGTTGCTACTATTTGAGAGCCCCATGCTCTCCGTTTAATTTCCGTCATGCGACGGTTGATACTGGTCTCCTGACCATCGCCGGCGGGAATACCGCCGATATAAGCTGTTAACAAAGCGGGAGAGCGCATCGCTCGGCTCAAGAAGATATCAGGGAAAAGTTTTCAGCTATCAAGGAGTAGTTCTCCCGCCACAAGGATCGAGCCTCGGTGGTTACCGGCTATCCGACTAATGTCATTCACGTCGGTGAATACACGTCGGCCAGTCCGACCCCCATGGCATGGATCGAGAATCCACGTTTCAACAGGCCGTAAGTCCTCCTCCTCCTCCCCTTTCCCCGGTATCTGCGAGACAACTGATGGGAGCAGCAGTTCTGCCACCAACTTCTCCCCGCCCTTGGCCCCCTTCGTGCGGTGAGGGAGACAGAAGTTGAACCTACGATCTACTGTGCTCTGGGTGGTACCGCCGGGCCTCGCAATAGTCCGTCCTGCCCGGCCGGGCCCGGCAGTCTTTTGGGGCGGTCCCGTCCCGGGCAGGGTCCACACTGCCCTACTCCGTCCTGGTATACGATTTCCTCAGACTGCCGAAGACCGCTGGGCACCCCACTAGTGTAAAAGATTTCGGTTTAGAGTGAAGACTTTACTCCGGCGGGGTATTCAAGACCCCACTCACCAACCACTATGTATTCCTACCGCCGTCTCGACCCGACACGCCAGACATCCATCCCACCGGCACCACCCAGCCCACCACTCAGAATGCCTAACAGCGATCTTAGTACCGATGCCTATGCCGAAGACGAAGGGCTCGATGATAGTCTTTCGCCCAGAGGATTCGCCTTCCCAGCGACAACTTCTCGTCGATCCCGAATTATTCCCCCCACCGATGGGCGGCAGCAAGTCATGGACACACGAAGAGATGACACATACTAGTAGCTCTGAGGTTGCCGTGGCTGAGCAGATGCTGAGCGAATTGACGAAGCATGTGGGGACAATGTGAGCGATACATATAACCACAAAGTTCGCAGAAAATGAGCGCACGATTTCTCCTCTTTACCATCTCTTGTCCGATCACCGTGACAATTACATCTTTTTTCATTCCTTTTCGTGCTCCTCGGTAGCTAATCATCGACTTTATATCCGTACTATGTAGTTGTGGTACGCTGTTCCCCGCAAATACAACTGAATCAACAGCGCACCCGTCCCGAGACCGGAGACAGGGACCGGAGAGAGGCAGGGGAGCGCCTGGCCGGACCCGGCAGTCCGTCCAGTCCTCACTGAAAAATGTCTACGGGACGGCCGTTTTTAGACTGCCAGGACTAGCGGCCGTAGTCCAGTCCCGGGCAGGCCTCAAGATGGACGGGACGGACGACTGCGAGGTCTGGGTACCGCCGATACCATAGAGACCGAGATAGACGACCCCACCCCAGTCAACACGAAATCGCCTCCAACACCGACGGCACAAAACCCCATCCAGCGCAAGATCGGATACGGAGAGGGCCCTCTTCGGCCGTGGAATAGGACAAGGCTGATGGATCACTATTCAAGCCCGAGCCGAAGCTTCGCTCTTCGAGCACTGTTGCCTGCAAGGCACAAGAATCAAAATGGTTAGATAAAACCGACCAAGAACCTGCAACCACGTCTTGCCGAACCGGTCGAGCTTCGGATGGCTAAAACTTAGAGAACATGTATGGTAGTCGAACTCCCAGACGCTAGTAGGTCAGTTTATTGGTATTTGGTTTTTCTGTAAAAAATATGCATTTACAAGCCATTCTGCACTTCTACTGATCATCGGGCTATGGACTAGTAGGGGAAGTAAGTGCAGCCCAACGCGGAAGAAACGAACAAAACATCTTAAACAAAGTAATAACCTAAATGATCCAGTTAGTTAAATAACTATTGCAAAATTGAGTGTGGTTGTGAAATTTTATTGTCACAACATTTACAGATATCACAGACAAAACAATACCATTCTTTTTCGTGGATTTTTTTCTTTCAGGGGGAGCTTCAGGGGGATTGGCGGTGTTGTGGTCCGTCTCTGGAGTGGTGGGTCCGGCAACTGGTGATCGGCAGATGGCGGATATTGGCGAGGCATTACGGGTTGCTAGCGGCAGGATTTTGCGGAGATTATTACTAACGGGGATAAGGCGTCGCGGGTTGCTGGCGGCGGCGAGTTTATGGGCTGCTGGCGGAGATAAGGTTACTCGGATTCCTGTCGGCAGTGACCTTTTGCCGGACCAGGTGCAGATTGCCAACAACGATACGGTTGCGAACCCACAGTTCAAGAGCGGAAATATGCCCGAATTTTTTCGATTTCAAAGACGCTTTAGCGATGTACCAGAATGGCCTCGCGCCCCCGAAGGAGCATGCCGCTGTCTTCGCTGAGATGAAGTGGTCGACGTTTGTACATCGAACTCTGGGAAGACGTTCAGCGGCGGACTATGGGAAATCACGCCGGTTACTACTCAAGGTGGAGGGGAAAACTCTGATTTGGCGTTGTGATATTCTACAGCGGGCTTGATTTCCGCAGACGGTGCAAGATGTTAAGGATTTGGCCCAAACACTCCTCCGAAACGTGACCCAACTGGAACGGTCAGCCCTCGATGGATAGAGAGATACTTCTACAAGCAACATCCGGAGGTCAAAGCGAGATGGAGTCAACAACTCGATAAAATCCGGGTATGGCATGCGAATAAATTTTATGCGTTAGTCTAGTCATTCTTTAAAAAGGTAGGAGTCGCTCTTCTTTAAAACATCTTCAGATGTCAGAGAGCTGACTTTAAACAGTATCATAGGTGCATGATTTAGTTGTCAAATTCGAAGTATTGCCAATAAATACATGCGTATGATTTCGATGAAACCGGATTTGTGATGGGCAATATTCAGTCTCAACAGGTATTGGATGTCACCCTCAGAATTCGAAAGAGTGCCTTTTCCCTCTGAATTTGAAGGAGTTTCAACTTCTCACTAGTTCACGGATCCAAGGCGTTTCACGGGAATTTGCCACCATTATCTAATGCATTTTCACAGATGGCACCTATCTTCCTTCCCTTGGCGATTATCATGAACGGACAGGGACTGCAAGACACGCGGTTCCAGAATCTTGACGGAGTCCCCTGCGAAGTACTGTTCGGTGTATCACCAGATGGTTAGACAGATAATAGCAAGGCGCTTGCCTGGTTGGAGCGCAGCTTTGGGTTTGGAAGAGATGGAGAAGAAGGCTGCTGACCAATGACGGATGCTCATTTTCGACGGACATATCTCTCATGCCAACCAAGAGTTGTCCTGATTGTAAAGTTTTACCCCTCTGTCTACCTCCTCATACTACTAATTTTTCACAACCCCTCGATATTTCCCTCTTTGCACCATTAAAGAGCGCGTACCCCAACATTCTGCGCCGTCATACCAAAGCTAAAAAGCGTGGTATGTGGAAAGGTAACTCCTACAAGCTCCCGATCGGGGTGGAGAAGATTGCATGTACACCAGAGGATATTCGTAGTGGGTTTTGGTGGACAGGTCTGGTTCGATTGGATTTTGATGTTGTTCGAAGAGGCTTGGTATTCCGAATCCGACCTTCAACAGTACTGCACTTGTGGCTCCCCGCCCGAGTCCCGCCTTCTTCTCTAATTCGCCCTTTATCGTCACTCACCCCAGGAGTCTCAATAGTCCGGCCAGGCCAGTCCAGGCCTCAGCCTAGAATAGTCTACGATACTCATAGCCCACGGCCCGCGGACCCACAGACTTTTTTGGAGCCGTACTGGTTTTTTCTATTTTTTTTATTTATTCATTATTCGCATGCGACCTATCTAGATCATGGCAAGATGCACAAACTAGCTCCCGACCACTGTCCAACCCGATGGCGGCCCTTTGCGGCTTCCCATACCCTCCGCCCTGGGGGAGCCGTACTGGTCTGGACTGCGTCGGCTGGTGTCAAAGTGTATACATAGATAGGCATACAGTATATATTCAGTGTGAACGAACGTCCTAGCGTGGGGCGCGCCATTCTTTCGGTCTCCGTGGCTATTCCACCGGAGGCCGGTAGTTATACCGACGGTATCGGTCTTGGTGGCTAGACCACTGGACGATACGCCGACATTATCAGTCTCGCCTCCGAGAATGTGCTCGGCACCACCTGGGCCATCCCATGACTGCTGGCGGGCCGGGAGGACAAGGGGGATATCGCTAGCATTTTAGCATATCTTGGGCGTGGAGTTTCCAGGTTTTGAACTGATAGTTACCCTGCCATAACTAGGTACTTAGAAGTATGTGCTTTCGGTCATCACCACAACAGACGAAAAATCATATTTATGCGGAAGAGCATCGGAACGAGGAGAAGAAGAACAAGTTTATCTAAAAATTCCGTTAATCGGAGAAGAGATGGTGGAGCGGTAAGCAAAATCCCCTTATTTATCCGGCAGGCATTTCTTGGGTTGGGTGGCTTTCGGTGCTCTTGGCTGCATCTACCCTGTAACTGGGAGCGTTCGGCCACCACCACAACAGAAGACAATCGTACACCCACAGGAGAGCATCGGAAAGACAAGGCGAACAAGATTATCTAGATATTCTATTAATTAGAGGAGAAATGGTGGAGCTGCAAGCGAAATACGGTGGGCATTTCCTGGGTTGTGAGTGGGATCAGGGTTGTGGGCAATGATCCCAATTGCGGTTGACGGAGTGCGAGAGAAGGAGATGTCTGATTGTACCTTTCGTTGGCCCGACTCTGAAGGTTATCATTGTACGGACATTTGGATCTGTGTCACAGTTCGCCTGCTTCTCCGCATCGATCAGCACCAGATACAAATGACTTACGTCTCTTACATCGCCACCTCATCCCTCGATCCTCAGAGCACACCTCTTCACCATTAGTCGGATGGCACACAAAACGCCTCCTATTGCGGCTTGAAGCGGAAGCGGTCAAATCCACAAACGAGGGCCCCACCACGGGCATCATATTAGTTAGTTGGCTGCTTTCACTCAAAACATTCACCTCTAGCTCGGGGAAGGGAGGCAGCTGCTGGGAGGAAGAATCATTTGGGAAAAGCATAATGTAGCCAGGGAGCTCGGGTGGTGCGTAGGGACCATAGCTGGTATCGCTGTCTGGCGTCGTAGATACGCAGTGACTGCTGGTTGTTGATGGCAAACCCGCTGCTTGGCTACAGCGTGTGCGGTTGCTTGGCTGTGCGGGCGATTGAATTGCGGTTCTCACGGAGCCACTTGATGGAATTTGTTCATACTATTACTAGCGTTGGTTCGCGGGCGCCCGCCGGCCGGGCTGGGCAAGCGCGGTCCGGCCACTGAGCCCGCCTGGTTCATCAAATAGCCCAGCCTGGGCTGGACCGTCCCAAAAGCCGGCGGGCAGCCCACCGGCCGGCTGGACTATCGAGACCCCTGACTCACCCCAGCTGAAGTCTGCGCTATCTCGACACCCCGCGATCACCGAATGTTCCATCAACTGTGTAGCTTTGGACTTACCAGGCAGCAGCCTCCGTTCATGGAGGCTGAAATGTGGCTTTGACCTTGGATTCTCATATTTCAAGATTACACCATTGCGATGATCTTGAAGAACGTCTCTAGACAGTGGCCAAGCGGAAAGCGGCTACCAGACACCAGAAACCCCCAAAACGGCGCAAAATTCCGGATCAGAACCGGGCTTTCACCTCGGTGGCTGACATAGACGACTGTGAGGCTTTGCCAACGCGCAAGTCGCGGGATATCCAGCTTGCAAAGCTCGCAAGGCTGAAGGGAAAAGCAGATAAGTTGGATGTTCGGGTACAGGAGTTGACTGCAAAGAGAGAGAGGTATCTGTCAAAGGAGAATGACGGAAAAGGCTGCCAGCAACTTGGAAATCAGTTGCTCGGCTCAAGAGGAGGAAGAGAAGGAGAGAGACCGCTCGTAAAAGATGCGAGAAGGTATATGCTGTTTAGAGCAGATGCTGGAGGGTGAGTGGTAGTGGGTCGGAGAAGGACCTTGTGATTGGGAAAGACACACGAGAAGAACTTGTACTTGATTTTTAGAAGCCTATGTAGATAATGCTTGAATGATGAGAGCTCAATGCCTCAAAGCCTAGAAATCAAGAATCGAGCGCAGTATTTGACATATGGTGAAGATATGGGGCATCGAAGCAGATGGGGTTAGGTAGACATGTATCTGAGAAAAGGTCTACAATGCCACACCATGCCAGATTTTAGTGAAGAATTTCTTGGCTCGGAATATTGCGGGAAGAAAGAATGTGAGATGCCAGGAGTTGAAGAGTAACAGTCTGTTAACGGAGCGACGGAAATCCTTATGTATACGGAGTTGTTGCCTGCTCTCCTTTTCTTCTTCACGCAACCAACAGTCGCTCAGTTTGTCAACTCGCCGCTCGTCATTCAGGAGCTCGTCGCGCGCCATCCGCTGCTTGTCATTCACTTGCTTATCGCTCGCTGCTCACGACTTCGTAAATTAATCTGCTACCTGGAGACCTGCCTGCCCAGCCACAATGGCGCTGCAGGAGGGTGTCCCATTCCCCGGCTTTAGGGCTTTCAAGACTGCTGTGTAAGATTGGTGACTTAAAGGGTTGATAAAATTCAACTTCCAGTATCAAAATCCGATTCAACTTGCAAAATCAGCGTTTGCGCCCACGCTGACTGTCCGTTTCGCAGTTATGCAGTTCTATCTGGCAATAAAGAGTATGTTTCGGTGACGACCATTGTGGACGAGCACAAATGCGTCAGCACTCCCTCGGTCAAACGCGGCCTCGCCACACAGCAATGGTGGTTGCGAGAAATGCTACCGACTGTAACTGTTGGAATATGGCGCGACTTGAGCCGGAGCGCTCAACTTGGCCGGAGAGCTCGACTTGGGACGACCGGAAGGTGGAACGTTCAGATTGATCCATTTATAGATAGATATATAAAGACTGCCCTCTGCGGCATAGGAGGATATCAGCAAGTCAAAATATTAAATTAAATTCTCTCATATACCTTTGACAGGTTATGAGCCCGGAGCCTCTACCACGATCATGATATCTTTAGCACCTGAATACCTCTACCTCGTTTTTTCTTTCCAGAAACATTTTGCTCAATCTTACCGCCATGAGTTCTGCGTTTACGTGCAAGCATGGATCTATGCAGGTGCTTAATCCGCGCAACTACCACACGTGGAAGGCAGATATGACGATCTTCCTTAGGTGTGAGAATGCACTCGATATAGCACTCGGTCGCGAAGATCCTCCTGATTGCAAGGCAACATTTGCGAAAAAGGAAAGCTATCAAAAAAGATTCGGTCACGCAACTGGGATGATTTACTCTTCAGTTGAACCAAACATCCGAGCAATTATTAACAAACTTCCTGATCGAAATCCAGCCCGTGTCTGGAAAGCTCTTGACAAGAAGTTCAATTCCGCTGCATCTCGATCTGGAAGACTAGCGATCCGTCGAAAGTTTCAACTTACTACAATGAAATTAAATTCTTTCGTCCAAGATTATATCTCTCGTCTTACAACAATTCAACAAGAACTCCTTGGAACTCCAGAAGAAATCTCCGATGAAATTCTTGTTTCCCACCTTCTTGCAAATCTCTCAGAAAAAATTCAAAAGTGTGGGGCATCATTACAATTCGACCAACCGAAAATGAAACGCTGGATTCAATTACCACTCAGCTTATTGAATACGAGACATAAAATGCGCTTCGCAAAGATCAGATGGGATCAAACTCAAGCGCAGCAGACAATTTTTCAGAAGGACAGGCACTTATGGGGGAAGCCAAGAATTCAAACAAAGGCAAGCAACAGCCTGGACGAGAACGTGGAAATAGACGAGGACTGGGAAAAGGACGAAGTCACAGAAACGAACCTTACAACTCGAAATCAGGAGGAAAATGTTTCTACTGTCTAAACGAGGACATAAGGAAAAAGAATGCTTTCTTAAGCAAAAAGCGGAAGCTTTCAGGAAAAATACCTAATTGCGGGATCCCAGCGCCAAACGTTTTCGGTATACTTCCACTGGAGCCCAGCGTACCATACCTAACCCAATCACATGTCTCCAGTGGATTTCCCGAGGAAGACTCTTCGTCATGATATCTGCCGTCATTTCCGCTGTTGGGAGGTAGGTCGTACGAATAGTATTGCGTTCACAGGCATCTCGGACAAATAAAGCTTTACAATTTTAATCTCGAATTAAAATTGTACCCCAATGTGCTTTTTTCACCCGTCTACTTCGGCTGGATGCCTATCCTCAGGAAATCCTTGTCGACAACCAAGGCGCTATTCAACTCGCAAAGAATCCGAAGTTCCACGAGCGAACCAAGCACATTGGGGTACGATACCATTTTGTCCGAGATGCCTGTGAACGCAATACTATTCGTACGACCTACCTCCCAACAGCGGAAATGACGGCGGATATCATGACGAAGAGCCTTCCTCGGGAAATCCACTGGAGACATGTGATCGGGTTAGGTATGGTACGCTGGGCTCCAGTGGAAGTATACCGCAAACGTTTGGCGCTGGGATCCCGCAATTAGGTGTTTTTTGTGTGGGTGCACTCTTTCTCCTATGGCCATGTTTTTCCTATATACGGGTTTTTTACATGCTACGAGTTTTAAGGAGGCACCCGAGGATTATTTTTGATGTTTTCATTATCTGACTTCCGTTCGAGGGGAAGTGTTGGGGTATGGCGCGACTTGGGCCGGAGCGCTCAACTTGGCCGGAGCGCTCAACTTGGCCGGAGCGCTCGACTTGGGACGACCGGAAAGTGGAACGTTCAGATTGATCCATTTATAGAAAGATATATAAAGACTGCCCTCTGCGGCATAGGAGGATATCAGCGAGTCAAAATATTAAATTAAATTCTCTCATATACCTTTGACAGTAACCACTGTTACCAAGACGACAACTCCGAAACAAATCATCGATGCTATGGCGCTTCATCACCAAGTCGCTATCAGCTATCAGGCTGCTAAAAGAGCAAAGAGTTTTGTCCTTGGGGACGATATACAACAAGGCAACCAGTTCCGATTTCTTCCCACCTACCTTGATACCATATGCGAGGCTGATTTCCATGCGCACTCACATCTTCAAACTGGGATTCACGAGGGTGTCCAGCGATTTCAGAGGTTATTCATCTGCCCTAGGTAAGCGCAGAGAGCTTTCGCCATTGCCGGTATCTTCTCGCAGTCAACGGAACCGCTATGAAGGAGATCTTCAACTTTACGATCCTTATGACAGCTTCTGTAAATGCCGATAATCATGCCGTTTTGCTGGCTTGGGGCATTGTGGAGGGGGAGTCGAAGGACTTGCGGCATTACTTCCTTGGGCATTTGGTCACCGCTATCCCTCAGATCAATCATCCATCAACAACCATCATCAGTGACCGCGACAAAGGCATTGACACCGCAGATGATCGGGTACCAGGGGCACACCGTACCTACTGTCTCGAGCATACCCCCAGGAATCTGCAGACAAATTTGGGTCTTCCCTCTCGTCCGACCTTTAATGCAAATGTCCACTTCGTATTGAGAGAGACGAAACTGCGAGCTGGCTTCGACAAGCTGGCTACTGTTTCTCCCCAGGCTCATGATTATCTCCGCAACATCAATTTGAGTATGTGGGCAACTCCCTACCTTGCAGGAAAACGGTACGGCGATAATACATCCAATCTGGTCGAAATCATGAACAGCTGGATTGTCGAGGAGCGGAAACTTTCCATCATTGACTTGTTACACTCATTGTGAGCAAAAACATGGATCTACGGTTTCGACACCGACAAGAAGCGGAGAAGTACATTCCGCAAACTCATCTCGCGAAATATTCGGTCACTCTTCTTGTTCAACCGATGAAGTTTAGCAACCATCGAGTCTTCCGTATGGCAGGTGGATTCCGTGGCTCCGTACTATCTTTCCATGGCAAGTGATACGCAGTTTTCCGTACAATTACGTTCCATGCGGCCATGCAATTGCGGTCATCTAAGGATTCTGTGCTGCTGCAAACGAAGGCCCTCAGCGCTCAGCTCGCGACTTTGTCTCCTATAACCTTACCATCACTGCTCTCAAGGCAACCTATGCACGAGTCATACCTCTGGTCGATATTACAGATTTGCAACCCCAAGAAGAGTTTCCTTGCCAGCCACCTCACTTCAGAAAGCCTCGTGGGCGCCCTCAGACTGAGTGTCTGACAGCTGGAGAGATAAGAGCCAGGACTGCTGCATGGAGAGGCGCTTTACAGGATGTTCCAGACCGCACCAGCATTGCTCCGGATGTAGGCAGGAGGGTCACAATGTGGCCCGCCGCCGAGCGTTACCTGAAGGCATGTGACGTCCGATTGCATGACGGTGACAGGCACACTTCCAGCCTCGCTAATAGCCACTATTCATGTCAATCCGATAGATGGTGGAGTTGTGTGGAGACAAAGGGGTGCAGCGGGTGGTGGTGTTAAAACAGTAAAAGTGATTTTACGAGTTTTGCTTTCAGGTTGTTTGAGTTCACGTACTTGCGCAACAGCGATAACAGGCACACTTTCAGCCTCGTTAATAGCTGCTACTTTTCATGTTAATCCGGTGAATATTGGTCGAGTTATATGTTGTTGAGTTGTAGAAATGGTGCTCTTGGTCGCGGTGTTGGTGGAGGTCACTAGCTACTCTACCTTACCTGCAATATTCCGTGCCGAGAAAATCCTTACTAAAAACTGGCATGGAGGAACCCTTGTGGCATTGTGGACTTTTTAGCGTATGTTCTGGCATTGTAGGCCTCTTCTCTTCCTCTATCTCTAAAGAGCGAGCACCAAAGATGTAATCGTATGAAATCACTCGCGCTAAGCCATTTTAAGAAACGTTAATTTTTTAGCATCCGGGCGTTCAATAACAGGTACTCTACCCAAGTACCATGTACTTACATGCCGTAATTGAGTATCTAGAGATGTTAGCCTCTCCGGCCACAGAAGAGGAACCCTGCAGTCACATGCCAGTTCTAGGTACTACATGCTACGAGTGCGCACATACCCAACACAATGACCTCCGACCCAACTCGCGGCACACCTCGCCTCACCTTCAGCAGACCACCTCACCTCGTCCCACAAAAACCACAAGATAAAACGCTGATCAACACCACTCCCAATGCCGCCGAAGCGCAGACTCAGGACGCCATTGACGCGTGCGCCGAAACGCACGCGCCTGGGATGGCCGTTTGCGTCCAACTCGGAGGCGGAAGCGGAAGAGGAAGAGCAGCCACGCGTCGCGCCACGAGCGACGGCCAAGGTCGCCAATAATCTCCCCAACGAGGAGGGCGCTGGTCAGGAGGACGAGCTGGCGTATGCATGCAAGAGCGTACCGAGGACGACCAGGAGGAAGAGGATTGTCACCTACGGTGCCTCGGCAAGGGCTGCAAAGAGGAAGTCTGCCGTCGCCGTCCCCAATCCCCAGGAGGATGAGCTTGAGGATGAGCTTGCGGCCGCGACTTCGCCGACGGTCGCGAGGGACGTTCGGAAGGGTCCCAGGGCGACGGTCGCGGTGGCGAAGACAGCTGCCCCGACTACGTCGACTGCCAAAGCGGCCACTACAAAGGCGTTGACTACCAATGCGGCCACTACGAAGGCGTCGGCCACCAAAACGCGTGCTGCGAAGGAGACCCCGAAGGAGAGGGAGGCGGAAGATGTTGTCGAAGAGGAGGAGGAAAAGGCGGAAACGAGACAGACGACAGCGAAGACCCCACGGGCGCCGAGAGCCAAGGCAGCTCCTGCGAAACGGGCCGCCACTGCATCGACGCGCAGAACGCGCGCGAAAGCCGTGGAAACAGTAGAAACGACAGAAGCGGAAGCGAAGGCAGAATATAAGGGGAACCAACGGTCGACGACGGACACTTCGGAGAGTGTGAGTGCCAAGGCGATACCAGCAAAGACACCGAGAACCAACACGCGCGCAAAGAAGGTTGCAGTGGTCGAAGAGGAGGAGGAGGAAGAGGAGGAGGAGGAGGAGGAGGAGGAGGAGGAGGAGGAGGAGGGGGAGAAGAAAGGGGTGACGCCGAGAACGGTGGTCAAGATGACGAAGCCGCCGAGAACGGAGCGCAAGAAGGGCACTAGCAGTGCTCCGCGGACGCGGATCCAAGCGAAACTGGGCGTCGGTGTTCCTGCGGGTGGTGACGAGCACACGCCCACAGCCCGGCGGAGTCGCGCTCTGGTCCAGCCGCCGGTCGAGGAGCACCAGGTGGACGAGGATGAGGATGTTGTTCTGCCGAACGGCAAGATCGCGCCCGCGAGGCCAGCCACCGGAGGGAAGAAAAGACCATCTGCTGCCAGGCCGTCGCTGGGTACGGAAGGTCTCGAGGATCCGTTCGCTGTTCCCCCGAAGCGCGCGGCGGCGGTGAGAGTGGATACCGATGTGGAGGTGACTGTCGCGCCTCCTAAGGCCTCGTCCGTAACTAAGCGCCGTACTCCAACGAGGGTCCAGGAAACCGCCGGCGGGCCGGAGCGGAGAGGGGGGGACATCGTGGTCTCAGCGGACGCTGCATCACTGGTTCGGACCCACGTCCTCAACAAGATCATGGGCCGCGAGCGGCTCAACCTGGTCGGCGTCGACGAGGAATACAGCAACGTGCACCACCTGCTCGAACAGACCATCGCTGCGGGCGAGGGCAACTCGATGCTCGTCATCGGCTCGCGCGGCTCAGGAAAGACGACGTTGGTCGAGACGGCGATCGCGTCGCTCGCGTCCACGCACTCTGGCGAGTTCCACGTCGTCCGCCTCAACGGCCTGCTGCAGACGGACGACAAGCTCGCGCTGCGCGAGATCTGGCGGCAGCTGGGCGTCGAGATGGAGCTGGAGGGCGACGGGCAGCCCAAGACGACCAATTTTGCGGACACCCTGCAGTCGATCCTCGCCGTGCTGTCGCACCCGGACGAGCTCCAGGCGCCGGCCGAAGAGTGCGGCCCAGACGCAGACGAAGATGCTGCGCGGACCGCCGTCGCCGTGGTCTTCGTGCTCGACGAGTTCGACCGGTTCGCGACCCACCCCCGACAGACGCTCCTCTACAACCTCTTCGACATCGCCCAGGCCAAGAAGGCGCCCATCGCCGTGCTCGGCCTGACGTGCAAAGTGGACGTCGCCGACAGCCTCGAGAAACGCGTCAAGTCCCGCTTCAGCCACCGAACCGTGCACCTCAAGCTCCCCGCCTCGCTCGATGCGTTCTGGGACATCGTCAGAGAGGGCCTAGTCGTGGACGCCGAGACGGCGACTCTGCACGGTCGCGAGACGGAGCGCTACGCCGAGGCGTGGAACCAGTTCATCGACGTAACCCTTCCCCACGCGCCTTCCCTTCTTGCGGAACACCCCCCACTGATGCGGCGCAGAACCTGCGGCGAACGGAAGAATTCAGCGGTCTCCTGCGCGACGTATACGCCTCGTCGAAGACGGTGGCGCCGGTCTTCAACGCAGCGATGCTGGCGCTGTCGACGGTGTCGGCGTCGACGCCGTTCCCGGCGGCAGCAGCCTTTGCGCGGTCGCTCGCCCCGCCGGCGTCGAACCTGTCACAACTGCCGTCACTGTCGGACCTGCAGCTGGCGCTCCTCATCGCCGCCGCGCGCCTGGAGGTGCTCGCGGACACGGAGACGGTCAACTTCGAGATGGTGTACGACGAGTACCTGAAGCTGTGCACGTCGGGCCGCGTCCAGGCGACGCCCGGCGGTGGCGGCGGCGGGGTCGGCCGCGTGTGGAGCAAAGCCGTCGCCGTCGGCGCGTGGGAGCGTCTCGAATCCGTCGCGCTCGTCGTTCCCGTCTCCGCGGCCGCCGCAAAGAGGTGGCGTGTCGACGTCGGCCTCGCCGAGCTGCGCGAGTTTGTCAAGGGCTCCCAGTGGGCGCGCTGGTGCCGGGAGGTCGTGTAGTCTAGCGCGTCTGCCGCCGTGTGTTGTGCTGTCCGAGATGGGTGGCCCATCGTTTGGCGTTCTTGTTCGTATGTATCCGTGCACTGCGCTACCCAAGGCAGATACATAGCTGCAACTGCAAACTACATACAAGTACGACGGCTGCACCTGCGTCGTCGTATAATAACGAGTTCTTCACCTGTTGTGTCCACTTGTCCCAAGGTGAAATACATGTGCATTTTTGCAGCGGGTTTTTCCCATTTTCGGCGCCGACTAATCTACCCCAACGCACAGAAGGAAGAGAAAGAAAGAGAAAGAAAAAGATGTACCCCCCCCCCCTCCCCCCCAATCCTCCCAAAAAAAAAAAAGAAAAGACAAAAAGCTAGATCTGTGCGGAAGGGAAACGAAGTGGTACATAAAGTAGAAGCCATAGATGGAAGAAAAAAAAAAGAAGAAAAAAAAAGAAGAAGAAAAAGTAACCCCCCATGTTTGTGTACATATGGAAAACGAAAGAAAAGAAAGAAAGAACAAAAACCCCCCCCGAATCAAACAAAACTGAGAAGAGGAAAACACCCGACAAACCCGTCTAGCCCACCCGCCACCCCCCCTTCTTCCTCCTCCTCCGCCTCCATCCC
>Ga0307508_10002339_pt1 | contig 20095 bp, 22 predicted proteins | sample 9_EM_MG_FD_203089 | JGI IMG/M metagenome (GOLD analysis project Ga0307508, IMG submission 203089) | Populus trichocarpa ectomycorrhiza microbial communities from riparian zone in the Pacific Northwest, United States - 9_EM | ecosystem: Host-associated > Plants > Roots > Unclassified | place...
TGCCCGCGGGCGGCGGGCGTTTGCCGGTTTCTTGACCCCCGCCCCCCCTCCACCCCCCCCCCCCCCCCCCCCCCCCACACTGCCGAACTTGTTGCTCTCTGCCGTCCGTTGTTGCGGGGGAGGGCACAGCAGCAGGTTGCACTGTGTGTGCACTCTCCACCACATGCTGCACTCGACGGTTCTCGGGGTAACGTAACGTAACGACGTGCGCCTTGCCCAGGGGAAAGCGGCGGCGGGTGGCGGCCAATCGATCCCGTTGCAACTCGACAATCGGAGTCCAATCCGTGCCGATTGGCCAGGGGACGTGTGGCGTGCAGCTGTAAGCCCCGCTCCGCTCAGCTCCGGACAGCCGCGTCGCACACATCGCTACGAACGCCCGGCGAGCGAAGCCGCGGCGCGATGGCGGCGGGCGTTGCGGATCTACTCCTGATGTGTGTGTGAGAGTGTGTGAGAGTGTGTGTGTGAGAGTGTGTGTGTGAGAGTGTGTGTGTGAGAGTGTGTGTGTGAGAGAGTGTGTGTGTGAGTGTGTGTGTGTGAGTGTGATGTCGCCAGCGAATGAGGCAGCAAAGCTTGTGCGTCGTCGTGGCTGTCACCTTTTTTTTTTGCGGAAAAAGGAAGGAAAAGCCAAGCCTCGTATCGTTCGCACGCTGTGCCCCCCCTTTTCGTGGCCCGATCGAACCGCCGCCCTCAAGTCGGTGTCGCGATCTCGTCCGTTCCTGCCCAGCGCCACTGCCGGGCAAAGACATGACTATCGTCCGGGGTGTGCTAGGAGTATCTACATAGTAGCTAGACTACTAGATAGATAGTACCGTGCACCTGAGACCACAGTCAGCAACGGCAGCGGCAACGGACATTCGTCCTTCCCTCCCTATTCCATCCGCGCCTCCGAGACTCGGTTCTCCGTCTTCTTTTTTTTTCCCTGTTCTTGCTGTGGCGATACCTCTAGATATCCATCTACCGCCGGAGATACTCTACGTACCCAGACCGGGCAGATGGGGGGGGCTTGGCTGGCTGCTCTTCGAAGGAGACGGTGGACGGATGGACGGAACGTGCCGAGCTGAATGTTGATCCGAAGTGGACGGATGCAGCGTAGCGCTCCGGGTTCGATGTCGCTGGTTCTCGCTGGTACGGTAGCGGCTCCGGCGGACGTGAGTGCTGGGGCTTGGCATGCCACCGGGACCGAATCCGCACGTCCCTGCTTCGCTGAGTGGCTGCATGCATGCATAGATAGTCTACGACCAGCGCGGTGTGCAGGTCACTCTCACTTTGTTGCTGTCTATCTATGTATCGTTACCGGCCAATGATAATGGCTGTTCGAAGTGGCGTGCATCGACGGCAAATCACATGATCCAGATAACCGCTAACTATATCTAAGTAACTTAACTGGTATGAAGTATCTACCTCGTTCTGGCTGATGAGGACAAATGCCCCAACCCCACCAGCCACACCGCTCGCAGGGCAAACACAACAAAGAGTCAACCCGCGCCGCAATAACGTCTGAGCGAGCCCAAGTATGCAGGTGGAGGTGAATTGGCGCGGGCCAAGGGGACGGGATGCTATCCGCGCCAGCGCACTACATACCTAGGCGCGACAGCGGCTGATGTGGCTGGTGAAATCTCCGGTGTCCTCCCCCCCACGTCTACTCTTGAGCGGTATGTAGGTCGTATCTAGACACGCAGAGCAACCGTATGTGCACAGCGGCGCGCTGGCGGCAGAAGGAAGAGGCCCTTTGGCGCTCGCGGTAATTCCTGGTGGCAGATCGCGGAACGTTCCTGTGCGCAGGGATCGGTTGACTGGATAGGTAGGTAGAGTACATAGCCCGCCAGCGCAACTGAAGATGTATGTAGCGCAGGATCAAAGCCAACGACAAGATCATCAGACACCTCCCCCCCCAAAAAAACAAAAAAAAAACAATGACCTCTGCACTAGTACATACCGTGCCGGAAGTCAGCGAGCGATTGGATCTCGCGCCCTGCTATGTACATACATATCGAAAGGATTAGATAGTTACATACGCGCCACCTAGTTGGCTACTCTACTCGGGTCAGGCATCCCAGCATGCATGCCAGCAGTCTTTCCTAAAAAGGCAATTCTGCATCTCGAATTGCCCATTCGGGCAAAGATCTCCAAGTTCCTGGGCTTGGCAATGTTCGGGGTATGTACTTAGATACTGCATACATTCAGTGTACATAGTTACAAGGTACATTCTATGCCTGGGACGCAAGTTTGATTCCTCCGGCAGACGCGTGCTGAAAACGAGTCGCATGAAGGAGTTTCCGTCGCAAAATAAAAAAAAATAAAAAACAAAAGAAATAAGACGGATCTGTACAGATTTCTGTTGGGTGGTGTAACTAAGAGGTACATTGTACTTATGTACTGCGAGGGGAAGCCCTCACTGACGCCAAGCAATCCTGTCCTCTTCAGGAGATGAACCGAACGTCACTTACATATCCCCCTTTGTCTCCCCGGAGCAGCGTATCGCCGCCAAAAGAAAAAGAAAAAAAGAAGAAAAAAAACAAGTCCCAAATTAACTCTGTCCGTAGAAGCACAAAGCCAGGGCAGCTTCGCATGTGTGCCCAGATATGTTAAAGCGGATTCTGTTGGCCCCCCCCCCCCCCCTTTTTGCACGCCGAAGCTCCCTGCTGACACCCCATCAACATCACGTTGTTTTATTTATGTGTGCGCCCAGCTATCTCCTGCCAGGCAACAATGGCCATTGGAGTGTCTGGGTAGTACATACAACTGACTAACTACTTGGCTACTGAAGTCACGAAGGGGCGATTGACCGGCCGGCCGACCCGGCATCGTAGCCATCGAGACAGTTAGGGAGGAGGGCCCACTTCGCGGGGAAGCCCGTGGAATACAGGCCGTGGATTAAGACCCCCCCCCCCCCCCCCCCTCTCCCTCTCTCTCTCCGCAGTGGTAGCGGTGCCGTGATGTGTCCGAAGTGCGCGGAGATCGGTCGTCGTCGTCGCCGTCGTCGCCGGTTCCGTGCCGAAAGAAGTCCGGAGTCCCACGGGGCTTGGGCTCTCCCCGTCTCGCCGTGCGGAAGAGATGTCCGTCGGCACTTGCTGCCCCGCTCCCCGCTCTCGGCATCGCCGCCGCCGCGGATGGTTCGTCTCTCCTCCTCGGCGCGCAAGGTGTCCCGGTGTCCCCCGCGGCTGCTGTCAAGGAAGCTCGAACCAACTAACTAGCTACTCTAACTACTCTAGAGTAGATACCCTACTCTACCCCCCCACCCCGGCGGCCACCCAAGCCGCAATGGGGAGGCATGTCCGCGCGGGCATGCTGCCATGCGAGAGGAGAGGCTCGGTGATCTCCCAGGCCCACGGTCTCAAGGCCTGGTGGGTACCTTTATCCCACATACGATGTATGTGTGTAATGATGTGTGTATGTACGTGTTGTGTGTGTACTTATGTAGGTATGTCGGTCATATGTAGGCACGCACCGAATATTATACCGTGGAAACAAACAACCGGCGCATACATTCGTATATATATCCAGCCCCCACCCCACTGGATCGGGCTCGGTTCTGCCTGAGCAAGAAGATCGTGGAGGGGTGGCGGCTTATGTATGTATGTATGTATGTGCGTATCTACCGACCCGCATGCGATCCGTCCGCTCCACATCGCCCCCGCTCCGTCATCCACCGACTTCCAGGCTCCAGACGTCGGTTCGCCCGGTCCCCCCCATCCCACAGCTTGCTTGTTTCGCGCGCGCGCGGCTCGGCTCGATTCGATGCAACAAACAGCAAACAAACGAACGGACGGACGGACGAAACCGTCTTGCGGACTTCCGCGACGCTTGCGGGTTCACCCCGTTCTCCGCTAGACAAACCCTCCGGCGCTCCCCCTTGCCCCCCCCCCCCCCTCCCCGTGGATGCGTTCCGGGGGGCGGACGGTACACGGTACTTCGATGCGACGACGACAGCAAGCAGCACTTGCCGCTCCAGCGCCGAGTCCTCCCTGTATCTAGAGTTTACAGGTGTGTGAATAACACTACTCGGATTCGACGTTCTTACGTACTTACGTACATACGTGTGTGTGCCTCTGTTGCTCCACCCACTGGGTCGCTGATCGCTCGCAAGGGTCGCTGCACCCCCCCACGATGGACTACCGGGCAATACATATATGATGTGTAGATAGATAGCCATTGCGCGCGGCGGAGATCTGGCGATGTCCAAGCTACTCTACGTCGTCCTCCTCCTTCCTTTCCTCCTCCTCCTCCTCCTCCTCCTCCTTCTTTCCTCCTCCTCTTCTTTCCTCCTCCTCCTCCCTTTTCCCTTCCTCCTCGTTCCTCGTCCCCCGTCCCCCGTCCCCCCCCCCGCACATGATGGCTGCTTGCTGCGGAATCCCCTTCGGTGTCTGTGTAGATCACTCAGGGATTTGTTGGATGGAGCAGAATAGAACGCACCCACCACCACCAACCAACCCCCCTTCCCTAAGCGTCATAGCCATGTCTTTGAGGGATGCCGCTTCATCGTCGAGCCTTCTCGCTTTGGGATCACCCATTCGCAAGACGACGAAAACAACGCGTATGTACTTATGTAAAAAGAAAAGAAAAGAAAAGAAAAATCAAAAAATAATAATCCTAGGCCATCTGGCGAGATAGAGTACATTCATGGCACTGGAAGTCCCTGGGGCCCGACTCCCAGAGTCAGATATCTAGTCGGAGACATCCTTCTTCTCCCACCCCTCGATACGTTCCTTGACACACACATACATACATAATACATACTCTCCTGCCTGCAGCAAACCTCTGGGCTCGCTCGCTCGGCAGACCGCCCTCGAGAAAATCCCACAGAGGCGCCACCAAGAAGCAGCACAGCAGAGCCCTGAAACCTCGGACCAGCGCTAGCTGTCCGCCGTGCGAACGACCCGGCGCCCTCACAGACGGAAAGGAACGGGAAACCCGACTTGCAGGCCGGACGGCCTCCACACATACCATACATACATACATACACGCACACATCCATACATCCTTCTGCACATCTCCACCGACCGGCGTCGTCGTCGTCGCCGTCGTCGTCGCCAGCATCATCTCCGTGCGGAAAAAGGGACACCCGCGGCATCGAACCTGCATAGACTCCTTCAGCATATCTCACCTACATATACAGCCCCTCCCTTACACAGCGGTGCCTCGGCCGCCGCCCCCTAAGGCGTGAGATCGACACCGCTTATCCCTTCTGGCCCGCACTCGCGCTGCGATAATCCACCATTGGCCCAGCTGCAACGCCCGGGCAGTGTGTACGATAGTAGAGTGCAAGGCCCCGCCATCTCAGCATCAGCATCAGCATCAGCATTGCCTGGCACGGCATCGGTCGACTACATACCACCACCACCACCACCACCACCACCACCACCACCACCACCACCACCACCACCACCACCACCACCATCACCACCACCACCACTACCCACGCACGCTCGGGACATCTTCGAGTCGGTCCGATCTCGAGTCCGCAGCACGCCGCATTTCCATCCGGCCGCCCTCGTCGTGGACCTCCTCGCCCTCGCCCTCGCTCGTTGCTGCTTTCCCTCTTCCCTCCAACGCAGTGCTCGTACGCAGCAGCATCCCAGGACTTGACTGTAGGTGTCCCAGAGCCGCCTGTCCGAACAAGCCCCCCCCCCCCCGGGACGAATCTGGTTATTTTTTCTCGCTTTCCCTCTACATCTCATCGCACCCCGCAGAACAGTGCGGCGAAAAAAAAGACGAGCCTCTCACCATCCTCTTGTCTGCGTGTCTGCAAAGCTGTTTTTTTTCTTTCCCCTTTCTCTCTTTACATTCCTATTTGGAAACATCTTAGCCGTTCGTCCAGCCTGGCATAACAAGGTGTCGACATACATACACATACGTTTGTTCGTTCGTTCATTCGTTCCTTCGTTCATTCGCCTCGACTGAGCCTCCCCTCCCCCAAAGTGCGTCACACTGATCTACCCGCAGGAACTGGCGCTGCAGATAGATCACGGGTGCCGACGTTGCCCGAGGTGGGGGGGAGAGAAGTCCGCGAGCTCTCGAGCACTGTGCACTGCGAAAAAAAAAACGTGAGTTTCATTCATCGAGCGAACAAGAACGGGAGACCCACAAAGCCAGATACATATCACCCCGTGCCCAAGAGTCGGAACGCGGATGCATTTCTGACACCATATCTATCTGTGTTCCAGTCCCCAATCCCGGTCCGGCTCCCTCTCTGTCATTCGGATCGCCACTTATTTTATTTTTTTCCAGCGTCGAGAAGAATAATTATTTATTGTCCCGCGGCTGAGGTGTCTTGGGCCTCGTCTTCCGCAAGGATCCTCCATTCGAGAAAGCGGTTGGTTCCCTTCGTTATTTGTTGTCGTTGCCTCTGTCGATCTTCTCGGCGGACAAGTCTCTGCCCTCTGTCTTTCTCCTGCCCTTCTCACCCCGTCACGATCGCCCTCCCGAGAGAGAAAGAGAAAGAGAGAGATAGAGAGATAGAGTTAGAGTTACGCAGCTGACGCTCCGCCCCCCCGTTCACCCCAGCGACAGGAAACAAGAATCAATCTCCCGTTGCAATAAACCCAGCAAACGCCATCAGCCGCCCCGCGGGACTAGCACATTATACCTCCCCACTCCAGCCTAGGAAACGTCCCCTCAGGTCCGCGTTTCGTCGTTGCAGTTGGCCGTGTAAAAAGCGGAGCTCCAGAACCTACCCCCACCCCATCTCACACCCCCCGACCGTTTTCTTCGCTTCGAAAATCTATGTTGTCTCAAGGTGATTCTGTTCCACGGCGTCTTCTACCTCAGAGTATTATGCAGCAGAGCATGACTTTGTCCCCGACGGATATGGGAGGCGGTCCCAGAGAAATTCACAAAAGTACGCCGTTCTCTTTCGCATAGGGCGCGCGCGAGAGAGAAGGGGACATTGCTGACCAGGTGCGATAGATTATGTCTTCGTTGATGAGCACAACCGACATAAGCGACTCAAGGGTGAGAAACTCAGCCCGTGTCCGCTATCGGCGTAATATTCCACAAATGGCTAACCTCCGACGATGTAGTGATGAGAGCATGCGAAGGATGTCGTCGACGAAAAATCAAATGCGACGCTGCCACCACGAATACTTGGCCGTGCTCGGCTTGCACGCGTCTTAAATTGCATTGCGTGCCGCCGATGCTACAGTACGACCGCGAATATGCTTCGCAGGTTGTGATGGGACACGATCAGAATGTGGACTTCGGGGATTCAGGCGGCAGTGGGGAAGAAGAGATGATGCACCACATGGGCAAGCCTAACCGGCCACACATGCCCGGCTACCATCGCGACAACAACCACTATCGGCATCTGTCGCCGCAGGACCACCATGGCCCGGGACATTCCCAACACGGTCCGATGCCGTATTCGGGTTTGGCGGCTGGGGACGCGGTTGAGCCGGCTCTGTCTCCAGTGCACAGCCATTTCCATCAATCGCCTGTCTATCCTTCCCAAGATGTCATGAGGCAGCAGGAGCAGTGGCACGCAGACAGCGACTACGCTTCGGCGTTAGTGGGCTCCCTCAAGATCGATGATGATGGTGTCGGTGGGTCGCACATCCACACCACTCCACCCACAAGACCCCACTTCAAGTCATACTGACCGTTGCATGCAGCGGGATACATCTCGGCCCAAGGCAGGAGGCTGGCCGAAACCCCAGCATACGAGCCGTGGGGCGATGAGGTGGAACCGAACAATCCTTCGTTCATGCCCGGCCAACACGAGTTCGCCGTCAAGATCCGGCCGGAAGATATGCCCTCCAACGAAGAAGCGGACGAGCTGTTTAGCATATTCTTCAATCACATACACCCGTACATCCCGATCGTCAACAAGGCAGCGTTTTTCCGTCTGTGGGACAATTCGAGGGAGCAGATTTCTCCGCTATTGCTCGAGACTATATTCGCTTGCGCCGGAAGGCTTATGACTCACCCCTCGAAGGGTCTGAAATGGATCGCCGTGGCAACCCGTCAGTGGATCCATGCTGTGGTACATTTGAGAGATTATTAACTCATGGCTTTAGGGCACGTGGATTGCTTCTTGGATGTACCACGTCTGAGTACCGTACAAGCGCTGCTGCTATTACTGAAGGCACGGGAGTCAGCGCCTCAGCGGGGATACTTCTTCCGGTCGTGGATGAGCATGGTGAACATCATTGCGATGGCTCGCGATCTCCGGCTCGATAGTCACTACGAACTCCACAAGCAGGGAATCGGCTGTGGAGAAAGCCCGCTCGAGTGCACCACTCGCACCCGGGTATGGCAGGCTTGTTTTGCCTACGAATTGATGATCTGTGCCCCACAAGGTATGCACGTGCACACCGATCGCAGTCCCTGGGGACTCCAGGCTCACAGCATCTAGGACGCAACAACATGCAGTGCGAGCCTTCCAGCGTGGACATTTCGACACCCATGAGGGGCACCCCCGAGCTGGATGGCCAGGAGGCTATCATCCACCGCAACTTTGTACACTTCGTTCGCCTGATCCACAACATCCGCCGGATGAGCGATGTTCACGCGAAACTCAAGGCGAACCCCAACTGGCGCAACGATCCGCAATTCTTGCAATCGGGCCCCAGCTTGGAGCAGTGGTTCTACGAGCTACCGGCGGACCTACACATTCAAGTCAACACCTCGCTCACGCAGCCGGGACCTCAGCCGGAGTCACATCTATCAGGAAATCTCCAGGTGTACTACCACCTGGCTAGGATCATGCTTCACAGGCCTGCACTGGCGTTTGGCAAGACGTTTGCTTCCGGGGGCGAGTGGAGACGACACATGTCGATGTGTGCGGACGCGGCGAAGTCCATATGCAGGCTGGAAGAGGTCATCTTTGAACAGTACGGCATGCTCGGCCTGCAATGCATGTCTCGGGGTGTCAACTTCTCGATCTACTCGCTTCTCAGCGGAGCGATGATTCACCTGGTATGTTTCGAGAAGAAAAAAAACTAGTTGGGGAGAATTGCGGGCGCTGATAGTGCGGCGGGGGTGTTTACAGATCGCCGCGACATGCCCGGACCCCGAATTCAACCATGACGCCAAAGACTATTTCACTAGAACAATGCGCTTGCTGGAAAACTGCATCGACAATTCCGCTTCATCGGAGATGAAAGGGCAGATTGAGACTTTGCGTGAGGCGTTTTCGGTTGACGTTAATCGGCCTTTCGTCCTGAACCCGAGCTTTCCGTTCTATCATGGTGTTCCTGCTGCATCCATTGACCCTCATATTGCTAGAGCGTATTCTCAGGCCGATGCCGTTGCGACCACTATGGCTGTGACCAACGGGCAAGTGGCGTATTCGACGCATCCACTGTCTCCTCCTCACTCCATAGGAGATACAGAGACGAAGGGCGATTCACCGGGCGCAGTGCAATCCCTCGTTATGCTGGCCGCGGGCCAAGGCACACAGGCGCAATCGTCACAGCCAACTTTGGTCGACCACGTTGCGGCGTGGAATCCCTCACGATTATTCGAGTGCGTATTCCCTCTCCCTCGGTCCAGCGTAGCGCTAACACGCAACAAACAGCAATTGGAACACCGCCTTCGGCGTCAACGGATCCGTGACGGCAGTGATGCCGCTGCAGCATCAGCATCACGAAGAATTAGTGGACTCGCTAGGCGGTGCGCACACTTCATCACATTCTTATGTTCCGACTACTGTTGGGATATCCAACTCATTCGTGTCACCGGGCATGTGGCAAGATTCTGTAGCCGCTGCCACGGTCTTTAGCGAATCCGGCAAACGAACGTTTCCATTTGGCAATGACGGTGGTTGGGGCGATCCTCCAGCAACGCGCACGATGGTCACGCCGACAACGACGGCGTCTGCTGGCATTGCCCTTCGCGCAAACGGCAACGGCTCGAGGGGGCATTAACGGAGTCCTGTCAATGGGTATCCAAAAGGCTGTGCGCCGACGATTTTTCAGTGAGAGTTGGAGATTTTTCTATTGCCCGCTCTGTTTTTTTATTTTTATTTCCGACGATCATCGCCGGGATGGCGCGTGGGAACGATGAGATGTTGATGGTTTCACGACCGCCTCAATTATCATTGACCCTCCCGTGCGTCCCGCCCAGATCGACGGAAAAGATGGGATGTGGTCTTTGCTCTATCATACATTTCACGCCGATAAACGACTTTGCATGTCACTGACGTGGAGGCTGCTCATCGTAGCTACAGTCTCTGCATTCGCTGCCATCAACTCCCTTTTTTTTTTTATCTTACTCTCCATATTCTTTTCTTTATTCGCTCGGGCATCTATCTGGTTATTGCTGTGTATTTCCCATTTATCTGGCGTGTTGTGTTGTGTTGTTGGTTAGTTGGTTGTATGGGATCTGGCGCGCGCGCGGCGGGGTTGAACTTGGGTTATTTTTTTTTTTTTTTCATTTCGGTTTTTCATTATTATTTCTTCTGTCTGGATCTTTGGATATTTTCTCTCGGATCTAATACTTGATGGTTTCTCTTCTCCTCTCGATTGGCTACTCATGTAGAAGAGAGGGAGACGGGGATGATGGGCTGGGGCGAGATTCCTTTGTAATGCGTGTGTTTGACGGGGGAGGGTATTTTTTTTTGGTCGGTACCGGGGAAATGCAGGAGGGCGGGGCTGGGGCGGGACGGGGCGGCAGAGGAGGGAGGTTTATTATGCAATTATTATGTATATCCATCCATACCTGATAAACGCTTACAATGTAGGCTCCAGTTCATTTGCCGTCTTGTGTTTTTTTTCTTGTTTTTTTTTTCTTGTCTTTGCTTGGCTGTTTGGGTGGGGGTAGACATAGACGGCGAAATTTTGTTGGGCATGTGCACGGGCCACGAGTGATGCTCTGTGCTTGCAGCTCCCTTTGCCCTCCGCCCAGACAAGTCGTTTTTTTTTCCTTTCTCTTCATCGGGAGTCACTTTCAGAGCAGACACCATTCCATCTGCTTGGTTTAATTTCACCTCCCTCCCGGCTCCGTACCGCCGAGGCATCATCCCTTAAAACCTTCTCCGGATTAGTTTTGCATGACTTCCCAGGACACAGGTGTGACAAGTGAGGTGGCACACGGCAACGCCGAGTGAGTTTCAGTGGAGTGTTATCTACTAAAGAATTAGTTACTGGTCATTCGCGAGTGACTCACCGAGATGCGGCTTGGCAAAGGGGGGGGGTTTTTTTTTTCGCCGACGCTAACGAACTATTTAGGAGTGGGCTCACTTCTTCTTCTTCTTCTTCTTCTTCCTTCCTTTCTTCCCACTAGGCGCTCCTGTCAAGGCTGTGTTTCTGTGCTACATACTGACACTTCTTCCTTTGCGGAAGTTTGTGTTCACACCAACCCCGTTCGCACATGAGAAATTCGGAGGAATCTTCAAGCACTTCACCAGCAGACTTCTCTTTCTCCCCCTTTTTTTTTTTTCGGGAGGGGAAGTTTGCTGGCCGCCCGCGAGGGCCTGGCGTGAAACTTCCACGTCTGCATCGGGCATCAGAAAATCAAGGGCCCTCGTTCTCCCCCCCTTTCTCCACTTGCTTCCTCGGAGGCGGCTGACCGGGGGGGGGGGGGGGGTCTTCGAGGTTACCCTGTGGAAGCTCTTGCGAAGATCGTGGATGAAGCCATCTTAGTGCAATACACAGCGTGCTCCGTCCTCTTCGGGGGATGGGCATAATTCGATTCCGATTATTCTGACGGGAGCGCCTCACCCTCTTTTTTCTTCACAGGTCAGTTCTCTACAACTCTAGCTGAAAAGGATACTACATACTGACTTGGGTTGCGGGGGACGGGAGGGGGTGGTGCGGGCGGCACGGGCGGAAGGCAGGGAAAACACAGGCAGAGGAACGATTAGCATTGGGGGGGGGGGGGATGTTCTTGTGTTTGGTTTTGCTTTTCTTCGATCCCTGGCAATTCTACATATCTCCACCTTCAATCTGCTTGCTCTCTGCTTTCGTGAAGATGTTTCCCGGAGTGGCGTTCTCGACGATCCTCTCGTATGCTCTACATATGTACATCACCCTGAAGATTTCCATCGCTCCATACCTCCCTCGGTTTTGGACGGGCGACGCCATGAGCACGACGTCGGATGATTGCGGGGCATCGTGTCTGTGTACATACGGTGGCAAACCCAATTCCAACTGTGGGTTCGCCAACCGCTGTGGTGTTGAGCGAAAAAAAAAACAAAAAAAAAACTCGCCTTAGAATATAAACGGATAATGGAGAGCTCATTGAGACATCCTTCCATGACTCAACAACATCCTCCTCCACGAGTTCACGATCCCATATAACCCGCCTTGCCTGCGAAAGAATCGTCCGGAAACCATCGAACATGGCGATCCAAGACAGCACCATCGAAGCCCGCCTCGAGCGCTGGGAGACGAAGCTGCGTGCTATCACCACCCAGTCCCTGACCACCGACTACGTTCGACCGACAGAGGGAACCCGGATCGTCGAAGCCGTGCACTCCGTGGCTCTTCCGGAAGATTCCAGGACCGCTCTCCTGAAGCTGTCGGTCCTCGACGGCAAGAACAGCGTCTCTCCCTTCACCGTGCTGCTTGCGGCCTTCGCCGTTCTGGCTGCCCGTTTGACCGGCGACGAAGACATCTCCATTGGAACCTCCGGCGAGAACAAGGAGCCCTTCGTTCTCCGGCTGCCAATTGACCCCAAGGCCACCTTCGACTCTCTGCTGTCGACCGTCAGAGATGTTCTTGCCCCCCCCCTTCCGGCCTACTCCCCCACTCTGTCCGTGTGGTGCTGACGTCTAGCCCCCGTGTAGTTGGAAGCCAAAGGTACCGCCGACTCGGTCCCTTTCCTGGACCTGATCCGCCACATCCAGGCCAAGTCGAAGTCGCCCAAGCCTCCCCGCCTCTTCAATATCTCCCTCTACCATGCGCCGGATGCGCCCTCCAAGCAGTTCCTCTCGTCGAACGAGTTGAACACGGACCTCAGCATCTACGTAGAGATCAGCGCCCCGCCGCAGTCGTCGAGTCTGCGATACGTACCGCAAATGCCGGAAATCACCTTGAGCGCGCATTACAACCAGCGGATATTCTCGACCAAGCGCATCGCGACCATGGTGGAACAGCTTCTGCGGATCGTGCAAGTGGGCGCCGCGGACGCACACGTCGAGTGCGGATCCATTCCGTTGATGACTCCGGAGCAGAAGAAGATCCTTCCCGACCCGACGCGGGATCTCCACTGGAGCGAATTCCGCGGCGCCATCCACGATTTTTTCTCCGCGAACGCGAAGAAGCACCCTGCCCGGGAGTGCGTGGTCGAGACCGCCGATATCCACGACCCGAACAGCAAGACGCGCGTGTTCAACTACCAACAGATCGACGAGGCTTCGAACATCCTTGCGCATCACTTTGTGGCCAAGGGCGTCAAAATGGGGGATGTCATCATGGTCTATGCCTACAGGGGTGTCGACCTTGTGGTGGCGGTCATGGGTGTTCTGAAGGCGGGCGCAACGTTCTCGGTGATCGATCCCGCGTATCCTCCTGCCAGGCAGAACATCTATCTTCAGGTGGCTCAGCCAAGGGCCCTGGTGGTCATTGAGAAGGCTGGCAAGCTTGCGAGCAGTGTGCGCGACTACCTGAACGAGCTGCACATTCTGACGGAAGTTCCTGCCCTGGCTATTCAGGACGACGGTAGTCTTGTTGGCGGTCTGGTCGAGGGTGTGGAAGTGCTCGCCGAGCAGGCTTCTCTCAAGTCCCAAGGCACCGGTGTCATCGTGGGACCCGACTCCAACCCCACTCTCAGTTTCACTTCCGGCAGTGAGGGTATCCCCAAGGGTGTTCGAGGCCGTCACTTCAGTTTGACCTACTACTTCCCCTGGATGGCAGAGACGTTCGGCTTGTCGGAGAACGACCGATTCACCATGCTGAGCGGTATCGCCCACGACCCAATCCAACGTGATATCTTCACACCTCTGTTCCTGGGTGCCAAGCTGCTGGTTCCGACCGCTGACGACATCGGCACTCCCGGTAGACTTGCGGAATGGATGGACGAGAACGGAGCTACCGTCACTCACTTGACGCCTGCCATGGGTCAACTACTATCCGCTCAGGCCGAACGCCTCATCCCGTCGCTGCACCATGCGTTCTTCGTCGGCGACATTCTGACCAAGCGTGACTGCCTGCGGCTGCAGAAGCTCGCGCGGAATGTTGCCGTGGTGAACATGTACGGGACCACCGAAACCCAGCGTGCTGTCTCTTACTTTGAGGTTCCTTCCCTGAACACCGACCCCACTTTCGCCCAGTCCCAGAAGGATGTCATCGCTGCCGGAAAGGGCATGCTGGACGTTCAGTTGCTGGTGGTAAACCGGCACAACCGCGAACAGGTCTGCGGCGTCGGAGAGATCGGCGAGATCTACGTCAGAGCCGGCGGTCTGGCTGAGGGTTACTTGAGACTTCCAGATATGACCGCTACGAAGTTCATCGGCAACTGGTTCGTGTCGGGTGATGAGTGGAAGACGAAGGATGTGGCTAGCGGAGAGCCATGGAGGGAGTTTTACTTTGGTCCCCGCGATCGGATGTACCGGACCGGAGACCTTGGCCGTTACACACCCGACGGTAACGTTGAATGTAGCGGACGAGCCGACGATCAGGTCAAGATTCGTGGGTTCCGTATCGAGCTGGGGGAGATTGATACTCATCTGTCTCAACACCCGTTGGTGCGCGAGAATGTCACGTTGGTGCGAAGAGACAAGGACGAGGAGCCTACCCTGATTTCATATGTCGTACCTCTGCAATCGGCCGATCTCGACGGACTCGTCAGCGCCGATGAGACGCCCGCGGAAGGTGAGGGAGACGAGATCGTCAAGGGCCTCCGGAGGCACCGTCGATTGATTGCTGAGATCAAGGGTTATCTGAAGAAGCGCCTGCCCTCGTACGCGGTTCCTACCGTGGTTGTGCCTCTCACCAGACTGCCACTGAATCCCAACGGCAAGGTCGATAAGCCAGCACTTCCCTTCCCCGATACTGCACAGCTCGCTGCTGCTGCCCGGCGCAAGAAGGCTCCCCACAGTGATGCCGGCGCACACCAGTTGACCCCCGTTCAGCGGCAGCTCAAGGACATCTGGCAAAGCCTTCTGCCCCACGCTACGGAGGAACTCTCGTTGGCCGATAACTTCTTCGATCTCGGCGGCCACTCGATTCTTGCTACCCGCATGATTTTCGAGATCCGTAAGAAGTTCGTGACATACATCGCTCTGGGCGCCATCTTCAAGCACCCAACGCTTGGCGGTCTAGCGACGGAGATCGACAGGATCAAGACTGGCGGTGATAACGACATCGGCATCCAGAACATCGGTACAGGCGCTCCAAAGGTCGAGGAGGAGACTAAGGTCGAGGACTACGCGGGTGATGCCCGGGGGTTGGCCAAGGAACTCCCAGAGAAGTACCCGTCGTCGCGCGATGTGGTCATCTCTGGCTGTGTTACCGTGTTCCTGACCGGCGCAACCGGATTCTTGGGTGCATACTTGCTGCGCGAGCTCCTTCAGCGCACCAACCCTCAGGTCAGGAAGGTTATCGCCCACGTCCGAGCTTCCGATCGCGCGCAGGCTTCGAGCCGCGTCAAGAAGAGCTGCGAGGCCTATGGTGTTTGGGAAGAGGCCTGGAGCAGCCGGGTTGAGGCTGTGACCGGTTCGTTGGGAGAGGACAAGCTTGGAATGAGCGATGAAGATTTCAAGAGGGTCGCCGAAGAGACAGATGTCATTGTCCATAACGGAGCTCAGGTAAAGCAACCAAAATCATGATGATTCGGACACACGTTGACTTTGTCAGGTTCACTGGATCTACCCCTACTCGAAGTTGCGACCGGCAAACGTCAAGGGAACTATCGACGCTCTCGCGCTGTGCGCCGAGGGCAAGCCCAAGTCATTCGCCTTCGTGTCGTCGACCTCCGTGCTGGATACCGACCACTACGTCCGCCTTTCCGACACCATCCTCGAAGCCGGCGGCGCTGGTATTCCCGAATCGGATGACCTGGAAAGCTCGGCCACCGGTCTCGGGACCGGGTACGGACAGAGCAAGTGGGCCGGCGAGTACCTTGTTCGTGAGGCGGGCCGCCGCGGTCTCGACGGATGCATCATCAGGCCTGGGTACATCACTGGTGATTCGCGGACCGGCGTCATCAACACCGATGACTTCCTGATGCGCATGCTCAAGGGTTGCGCCCAGCTCGGCCAGGTACCTGACATCTACAACACGGTCAACATGGTTCCCGTGGACCACGTTGCCCGCGTCGTTGTGGCATGTGCGGTTTCTCCCCCGGCCACGCCGCTAGCTGTCGCCCAGGTTACGGGTCACCCACGGTTGAGGATGAACGAGTTCCTGGCGACGCTGGTCACATATGGATACGAGGTCAAGACGGTTGATTACATTCCATGGCGCATGGCGCTCGAGAACTACGTTATGGGCGAGTCCAAGGACAATGCTCTGTGAGTTTTTCCCCCGCCCGATCCCTATTGGGGTTCCCTTCTAACGGCAGGATTTTCGTAGGTTCCCGCTCTTGCACTTTGTTCTCGACGATCTCCCGTCGGGGACCAAGGCGCCCGAGCTCGACGACACGAACGCGGTCATCTCGCTCAGGAAGGATGCGCAGTGGACCAAGGAGGACTGGTCGCAAGGCGCGGGTGTCAGCGTCGAGACCATGGGTGTTTACATCGCGTACCTGGTGGCGATAGGGTTCCTGCCGAAGCCACAGGGCAAGGGAGAGCGTGAGCTACCCAACATCACTCTCTCGCCCGAGGCTCTGCAGAGCTTGAACTCGGTTGGCGGACGTGGAGGTGCTGGGGCTGCGTAAGAATTATTTTCTTTCTTTCTTTCTCTCTTTCTTTCTTTCTTCCTTCTCTTTCCGGCAAAAGTCTGAAATGCCCTACTAAAAAAAAAAGGTCAAACAGTAAGTGCCTTACATTTACCACCAGCGGTGTGGCGCAATAATGCGCATGGCCTAGTACAAATTCTACAAACAACCACGGGCATAGCTTTGACTCCGACACCGTCAATGTAAAGGGCCAATGCTTTGAATTCTTTTTTAAATACTCTGGGATACCCACCCTATCCACCCATTTTGTAGTGCTCCGGGGAAAGGTCGAAGAAGAGGAGGTTGCGAAAAGGAGATGCGCAACACAGACTGGACAATTAGACAGCAGGCAATGCTCCACGCGGCTGTGTACAGTGTGGTAATGTGGGTCGTGATCACGAGACCTGCGATGAGAAAAAAAATTCGGGCAGATGCGCACATTCAACTACCTATGTACATAGCGATCTATGTACCCGGAAGAACATAGAGATATGTGCCTAGGTATGCAGTGAAGCTGTGCACACTGCGGGTCACGTGGAGTTGTCTTATCTATCTATCTATCTATCTATCTATCTATCTATCTATCTATCTATCTTTTCCGGCTTCTCGCTTGAATGGGATTTTCCAGAGATTTTGGTTACAGGGAGCATGTCATTTTCGCTTTTGCGATCGTGAATACGACTTGTGGGTCTACATACATCATAATGTAAGTGAAGGAAGTTTTTTTTTTTTTTTTTTTTTTTTTTGTGGGGGGGGGTTTGGTTTTGACTCGTCGGAGTTACATATAAGTATTAGCGACCAATTGGTAATTGGCGAACCCGAAATGTGGAAGCACCTCGGAACTAAATATACCTACATAAAGTACTTACCCACTAAGACGGGAGTGGTGGACCTCGCTCCCCTCTTACCAATAGTTACAGTCAGTCCTACATAATATAGGGCCTTCGTCAACACCGAAGTCAAACAAGCTGCGACCAAGAATCCCAATTGATCTCCAGCGGACGACCTCCACCTTCCCCCCATCCCATCCTACAATCCTCACTCCTCCGCTACCGCCACCACCCTCGCCTTCACCGCCAGTGCAACGTCGCATTGCAACATTGCAGCCACCGTCGCCGCAGATCATGGCCTCGCTCATCTCCCCAATGCCGCAACTTCCCGGGTCGAACTATATTGGGGGGCGAGATCCGTCTCCCTCGCCGACCGCCATGTCGCGAGCCGAGTCGTCGCGATCGCTCGAGGGTGGATGGGGAGGGGATAGTCTTTTCGCTGGTGGCGCAGTCGTCCCAAGTATCATCAGCTCTGCGTTTACTCGCGTTAAGTCTATGCTACACACTGCCATACACGGTCTGCAACCTGAAATTCCGGAAGACCATGGTGCCAACACCGCTGAGGTCACAAAGGAGTTGATGAAGGAGCTGCCGATAGTCTCGTGCATAGTACGCGCGAGGATACCCACGTGAGTTTACGAGTCCCCCTCACCCGCAACCCATTCCCGACACACGTCTGAATGCTGACGGTCGGAAAGTACATCCGGATCGGAAATCTTTCTGCACCTATACCAGAACAACATCGACAACAAGGAACATCTAGCGATCGTCTTCGGCGACAAGATCCGGTCCAAAAGCCTCGATGCCCCTAGAGTGGGCGAGACGGAGATGGACCGGATGATCCGCGGCGCCTACACCGGCCGACTGCATCCGGGCCGAACTACAAGTCAAGATACCACCATACCTGCCTCTACCTCCGCGGACGACCAGCAGAAGCAAATCCCGCTGGTGCGCATTCACTCCGAGTGCTACACCGGCGAGATCGCGTGGTCCGCACGCTGCGACTGCGGCGAGCAGCTCGACGAAGCGGCGCGGTTGATGTCGCTCGATCCTGCGGGTGGCGCGGTGGTGTACCTGCGACAGGAAGGCCGTGGCATCGGACTCGGCGAGAAGCTCAAGGCCTACAACCTTCAGGACCTGGGTAATGACACGGTGCGGGCGAATCTGATGCTGCGACATCCCGCGGATGCCCGGAGCTACGGACTCGCGACCGCCATCCTCAAGGATCTCGAGCTCTCGGAGATCCGGCTGCTCACCAACAATCCCGACAAGATCGTGGCCGTCGAGGGCATGAACAAGGAGGTCACCGTCGTTGAGAGGGTCCCTATGATCCCCCTCGCCTGGAAGAACATGAAGGGCGGCGTCACCGGAAAGGAGGTCAGCGAGTACCTGAAAACTAAGGTTTGTACCCCACATACCCCCCGCTCGCCAGCGTCTCCACCCCCCCCTCGACGATGCTAACGAGCGAAAAAGATCACACAGATGGGTCATATGCTTTCGATGCCGGAAAATCACTATCCTGTCTCTTGAGGTTTGCCCCCGGATGTGTGGGTTGGGTTGGGTTGGGTTGGGGGGATATACCATGAATGGAGTACCCTTGAATTTGCTTTGGCATGTGTACTCTTCGGTCTTTTTTTTGCTCGGGCGTTTTACTGGGCGTATCTGCTTTGTGCCTTTTTGTTTCTCCTCTTCTTACGAATGGACGTCCGCTAGAAAATACCTTTTCTCTTTCTTTTTCGATCTTTTTATTCATTAACATAAATAGATCATTGGTGAAAACAAGCTGTCCGGTTCCTGGCCCTGTCCGGTTCCTGGCCCTGTCCGGTTCCTGGCCCTGTCCGGTTCCTGGCCCTGTCTGTTACTCAACAGTCTGTGGATTGCTCAGAGAGGGAGTCTGAAAGTATGATGTATATTGATCTCTAGAAGACTCAACTTGTTGGAACTACCTAAAACCAGGTCCTAGTGCCAAGCCTCTACCCAGGCGCCAAAGGAAATCATGCCCGATCGGGCTAGCTTACAGGCACGTGTCTCGTGCACATAACACTGTCCAAACCTCGACCTCGATCGGTCTGCAGGCCGGCCCGCCGCAGTTCGTGGAAGGTGTAGGGATGTAAATGCGTATAAGTGAGTAGGTACATATGTATGCAGTTGAGGACAAATACAGAGTCCTTGGAGACATTTTTCTCTCGACAAGTCGCCACCCACGTCTGGAGGAGTCTACATAGAAACAGATCCCCTCACGTTTGAGTGTTAACGGCCTCACTATTCTTCCGTACCTGCATACATACATACATACATACATATACACAGTAACTTGTATCTACAAGGTAATCCGAACGGCTGGCTGGCTGGCTGGCTGGCCAGATGGATGGATGGATGGATGGTGATACCTGATGTCTGGCGCCGAGCAACCGTCAATCGGGATAAATATTATCTACCGTAGATACATACATAGTGCGTGTATAACTCGTCTTTTTTTTTTTGGGGGGGGGGGGGGGGGGGGGGCATTT
>Ga0307508_10002341_pt1 | contig 20090 bp, 12 predicted proteins | sample 9_EM_MG_FD_203089 | JGI IMG/M metagenome (GOLD analysis project Ga0307508, IMG submission 203089) | Populus trichocarpa ectomycorrhiza microbial communities from riparian zone in the Pacific Northwest, United States - 9_EM | ecosystem: Host-associated > Plants > Roots > Unclassified | place...
TGGTTTCTACTCTTCCTCGAGCGGACTCCGTACCACACCCATACCGCACCCCCGTCCCCAACCACCCACGACCCCGAGTGCACCTGCACCGGCAACCCGAGCCTCAGACGACACCCACACACCACCTAACACCCCTCATTAGTAATTACACCTCTTCTTTAGTTGTTTGAGTGACTCCTTACATAATCAGTTGTGGTGAGGCAAAAATATTGTAAAGTTACCCGGCCGTCTCGCTTCTACCTGATATCTCGCTTCTACTGGCTAACGTTATCGCTTGATATCTACACCCAGAGCCATAAGGGTTACCCGGCTACAACCCCTTTTTCGAGATATAAAAAAAAATAACAATACTCAACAACCACAGATTGAAAAGTGACAAAACTTTGCAAACCGCATGTTTGGACCTAGGTGGACCCTCCGTTAGGGTTAGTACGATGCTGTGCATGTCCGCTAACTCACACTCACTACGTGCAGTGGTAGTGGGCCGTCCGGGCTCGATCACGTACGGCGGGGCAGCAGCTGCGTCCTGTCGTCCTAGCAGGACTGCCCCGGCGGCTACATAGACGTTTTACTTCCTTGTAATAACTGGTTGACAAGGTGCAGTACCATTCCTGCAACTCTTGGTGTGATGGTAGTGGTTTTTGAGGTGGTATCACGGTAACTGGTAACGTCAGAAGCGAGACGGCCGGGTAACACACCACTAACCCCACAATGTGAAGCATTATTCTGTTTTCACCACATACGCAACGCCCTACTCACTTGCGTTCAAAAATGGACCGGAAAGCCTGGATACGGCTTGTCTACGATCCTGACGATTGAGGTTTGCCGAAAATTTTGGCACCTCGTCACCAAACGCCCCTATTCCAGTGGTAGAATAAGCCGTCGGGAGAACGCGTGAGCTTACTTTCACAACACATGCTGGGACGGCTAGCATTTCACCGTCGCTCACTCTGTCACGGCAGCTCACTCGCTGCAGCAGATCACATGGCGCAACGGTAAGTTAGCGTCTGCGACACGAATTATCTTTCCCGGGAAACGGCTGCATAAGCTAATATCGAGAATTTTGAGCTGAACTCCCCACCACCCGTCTCCACCGCAGCCAGATAAGTACTGGCCGACGCCCGAAAAAAAAAAACGGAAAAAAACGGAAAACCGCAAACGATGAGCTCCGACTTCCCGCAGCTGCAGGACGACGTGCAGCGCGCGGTGATGACGACGGTGCGGGCGGTCAACGCGCTAGCGGCCAGCGACATCGACTTCCAGCGGTCGTCGGACGGCACATTCGCGCGCGCGGCGGACGCGACGGGCGCGTGCGTTCTGACGCTGGTCAACGCGCTGCTGCGCAACGCGGCCGCGGGCGTCGCCGACGTCGCCGCGCCAGCGCTCGCGCCGACCGAGCCCGACGACATCGACTCGCGCTGGGCCGACGTCGTCGACGTCGTCGATTTCCTGCTCGAGCGCGCTGTGCGTTTCCGCTCGCTCCCTTGGGGAGAACAGTGGCTGACGGGAAGTGCGTGAAGGACACCTGCCTCGACGAGTACACCGGCGCCATCAAGCAGAAGAATCCCGAGCCGCTTCCAGCCGCTGGCAGTGCGAATCCCCGCCGCCCGCCTGTCCGTCACCACCAGAAGACAGCCGGCTTCAGGGCCGCCACCAGCTCGCCGCCGTCCCACAGCCTGCCCAAACCGCAGCTGCGCTTCGACGTCAAGCCCGACAACTTTGACAACTCGCCGTTCAGACCGCTGCTCACGCGGAAGCCGCACGCCAAGATCCCGCTCCAGGACAGCTTCGAGATGTTTACCAATGAGCTGGGGCAGAAACAGTGGGTCCTCTTCCTGGATGCGGGGCGAGAAGGGTGTTGCTGACTCGGCTAGGTACATGCACCCCTACGCCGAGGAGATCAAGTCAATGACATATCCTGAGAGGATGTTCGAGATCCGAGAGCCGCAGATGTACCTCCCCTTCGACGAGACGACGGCGGTGTGCGTCGAAACGCCCGAAGCGCTGGCCGAGATGCTCGAGGACCTGAAGGCGGCTGAGGAGATCGCGGTGGATCTGGAGCACCACAATCAGCGGTCGTACGTCGGCATCGTGTGCCTCATGCAGATCAGTACACGCGAAAAGGACTGGATCGTGGACACCCTCCAATTGCGGGGAGAGCTGCAGGTGCTGAATCAGGTGTTTGCGGACCCCAACATCGTCAAGGTGGGCGCTCCGCGGTTCCTTCGTGCCTGTTTTCGCTTCCAGATGGTTGATCGCGGTGTATGGCAGGTTTTTCACGGCGCCTCGGCGGACATCATCTGGCTGCAGCGAGATTTTGGGCTGTACGTCGTCGGTCTCTTCGACACCTACTGGGGCTCGCGGGTGCTCGGGTTCGAGAGCCTGGGACTGGCGTTCCTACTCAAGAAGTACGCCGACTTCGACGCCGACAAGCAGTACCAACTCGCCGACTGGAGGCTGCGGCCGCTGCCGGAGGAGATGCTCAGCTACGCACGGTCGGACACGCACTTCCTGCTGTACATCTTCGACTGTCTGCGGAACGAGCTGCTCGAGATGTTTGACCCGGACGACCCGAAGAACAAGATGGCGAGCGTGCTGGAGAACTCGAAGAAGGTCGCGCTGCGCGTGTACGAGAAGGATGCGTACGACGCCGTCTCGGGTGCAGGGCTGCTCGGCTGGCAGAACCTGCTCAATCGTGCTCAGGAGGCACTGAACCCGATGCAGGTCGCCGTCCTCAAGGCTGTGCACCAGTGGCGCGATACCATCGCGCGCACCGAGGATGAGAGCGTCCACTACATCATGCCCAAGCACCAGTTGTTCAACCTCGCGCGCAGGATGCCCGTCGACGTCGCCGGCGTGCTGGCGTGCTGTCCGCGCACGTCGTCCGCGGTCCGGAGCCGGGTCAGCGAGCTCGTCGTCGTCGTCCACAAGGCGAAGGACGTGCCGGAAGTCCGCCAGTGGCAGAGGTCGCTGGAAGAGTTCCGGGCCCCCGTCGCAGCAGCGCCCCAACCCATGGAGACCGACGACGGCACGGCCACCACCACCGCTAAGAGCGAGCCCGGCGCCGGCGTCGACGTCTTTGCGGTTCCGCTCGACCAGGCGAGGGCGCTGCGAGCAGCCACGTCCACATTTTGGGGCACCTGCGACGACAGCAGCTGCTGGAAGCAGGAACAGACTTTTTCTTCCCCTTTTTTTCCGTCGTCTTCTTTCTCCAATAGCAGTCCTTCCGCACTCCGGCTCACAGTGCCACTACCGCAGCTGACGGCTGAGATCTTTGTCGCCGAGGATACTACTACACTCTAGCAAGCAAGCCAGCAATCGGTCTTTTACTTCTGTGATAGCTATACGTGGTGGGAAATGACGAACAACGAGTCGAGGAGAAGATCACGTAGGGGTTTTTTTTTCCTGTTTATTTTTTCTGCTATAGGGTTGGGTTCGTTGTACATAACCTTTTCTTCTTTCGCATGTGTGGATCTAGCAGTACGCGTACATACATCCATTGTGAAGTGTCGGGAGAATCAAGTTCGAGTCACTCGGTGCGGCAAATATCACTCGACGACAGTCATCTATGCGAGCGATATTATTCATGCTAAGGCTATGCACGGTTCCATATCACTTGTCTATCCCCTGCCCCCTCACAAGTGTTTCCACCCGTTGCCGCGGAGCACCTGCATCTCGTCGATCAAGCAGTCAGCGCCGGCCTCGACGCCGCCCCAGCTGCGCAGTCTCCTGGCGACCTTGGCGTTCCTCCAGGGCAGGCCGAGCAGGCCCGCGACGAGCGACGCAGCCCAGCCATACGCGCGCTCGCGCACGGTCGGCCAGACGCGCGACGCCTCGTACGCCTCGATAGAGTAGGCGACCCGGACGTCGGTGTTGACCCAGACGCCCTTGCCGGGCTCGCGCGAGAGCGGGTTGTCGTAGTGGACGAGACAGCACTCGCTGGCCTCGACATGGGCGTCGGCGAGTGCGTCGTCGATGGCCCTGAACCTGAGCGGCAACGAGGCGCGGACGAAGGGGGCGGCGTCGAAGGCAACCATTCCGTTCCAGCACGCGCGCACGGGGACGACAGAGTCGCCGACGCCGAGGGCGCGGCGCGAGCGGCCGGCGCCGAAGAACGGCCAGCGCTGGGACGCGGCGGGACGGCCGTCGGCGTCGCGCAGCGCGAACGTGTCGTAGAACTCGCCGGCGAAGCGGAAGTCGAGCGCGCAGGCGGCCGCGTACGCTCCCGCGCGCGTTGCCAGCAGCGCCAGCGCGTCGCGCGCGCTGAACACGACGTCGTTCACGAACAGGATGCGGTCGAAGCCGTGTGTCGCGTTCGCCGTCGCCAGCGGCCGCAGCACCTCGTTGCGCAGCCGCGCCAGGTACGGGATCCGTCGCAGCTCCCACTTGCCCGTCGCCCGGCTCCGCAGCCAGCCCACCGAGGCGTCCCCGCCGCGTCCCCGCGCCAGCTCGTCCGCGTGCGTCGTCACGTCGAGCACCATCGTCCGCGCTACCCCGCGCCTCTCCAGCTCCGCGTCCAGACGCCGTAGATGTGCCTTCGTGTCGTCCCACGACCCCGACTCGTACACGCTGACGTGCACGTTCGTCACGCCCAGCTGCTCAACCAGCGCGAGCACCGCCGCCGACCACACCGGCAGGATCTTGGCCGAGTTCCAGTGGTTCGATGCGATCAGGATCCGGCCGTACGGCTGCGACTGTGAAGGTTCTGGTGCGGGTGGTGAGGGAGTGGCGGGCGCGCGCAGATGCAGCACGAGGAGCAGAGTCGCGACGCAGATGAGGATGAGCCTGCGATGTCTATCACGTACAAACGCCATGGTTGTTTTGCTGCATCGGCTGGTGGTAGGGATGTCAACGGTACATACTATGACACACGTGTACATGATGTTGTTGTCATACTGCATGCTTAGTCAGAGCACGTGACTGTGCCGCCGCTTATGTACTAGTATTTAGAGCCATTGCGCGTGCAATCGGCACCGGACCAAGAGGGCAAGACGGCGGTTGTTAGTTACAAAAGCCTGTAGAAAATTTGGTCGTCGGTTGGTACCACACTAATTTCTGACGCCGATCGCAATCCACAGCCAGCAACACAAAACCAATTAAGTTTTTTTTAATACTGGTCACAGATGATACATAGAAACATCGTAGCAGACCACCTCCTGCTGTCAGATTATCGATGGAGCGTTGGTTGTTGAGGTATTCACAGAAGAGTGGTAATGGGTTAGTTTCAAAACATATCCACACGACCACATTCGCCAATCTGATCGAGGTTCTGAAACGATGTTATTGGCTAATGCGAAACCACGGTTCGGACAGTGGAGAGTCCTAACGCCACTTTTTTTTAAAATTTATTCATCTATTATTCGCGTGCGACCTATCTAGGTAGATCTTGAGTCCACTATTGATAACTGCTAACAATACGGTACATCCAAGTCGAGTGAGATCCCACGACGGCATCCTGTTGCCTTTGCAGGGAGCGATCGGCCGCCATCACAACAGAGATAAAGAGAATTGCACTCACGTGTGAGAGGATTGGAGCAGATGTGGTGCAGATATAAGCGAATTATGTGGGCATTTTTGGGCCATACAACTAAGCTCTTACTGGGAGCTTTCGGTCATCCCCACAACAAAAGACAGCAAATCGTACACACAGAGAAGAGCACCGACAAGAAAGAGGAACAAGACTATCTAAAAAATCCTATCCATCAGAGGAGTGACAGTGGAGCTGTAAGCGAAATCCAGTGGGCATTTCTTGGGGTTGTGAGTGAATTTCCGGGTTTTGAGTACTTGGGTAGATGATGATCCACTACCACCACCACCACCACCATCACTACTCTATTGGGTTTGTGTCACTGGCTGTGGATTGCGATCAGGGTCACGAAATTAGTGTGGTACCAACCGGCGACCAAATTTCTATTTGGACTTTGTAACTAACAACCGCCCCTCCTACCTACTCCTCGACATCAAGTTCTTTCTCGGCGTGCGAATCGATTTCCACCAAACCACCATCCGACGGTGTCAGCCATATGAACGGCGTGGACCTCGCTGACTAGCGTCATGCTGGCCTACACGACTCAGCAACGTACCCGGCGCAATTGGCTCTGTCTGTTCTTCTTCTTGCCGGCCAATGCTATCAATTCCCATCTCCTTCACGACCTCGCCTTCCACGAAGCGCTCATAATTTCTATCGACACGAAGCAACCCTTAGACCCACCGGATTCTGTTTTCAAAGTACTGGAAGTACGAGTGGAAGTACGCAAGGGAGGTGGCTAGCAGTAGTTACAACATGCACCCCCGCAGCGGGGGGCTGTGTGGGCCATATGTAGGAAAGTGAGTGCTGGAAGAGGTGGCACGAGAAAGAGGATGCTTGATGAATTTGTGAGGGGAATGTTTTTGATATCACTCGGCATTGTTGGTAGCTAATTAACTTTGGCGTTTCCTAAGTGATGCGTGCCATGAGATTTCACATAAGGTTCAACCAGCGGGGGGGGGATACTAGTATAACTATAGCTCAAGTTTAGGATCGTTTTTTTTTTAATCAATTGGAGAAAACTCTCTATGCAACGATAAATTTTTTTTGTTTCTGTTGGGCGCTGCGGCGCTGAGCTTTCGGGCGTCGCGATGGCGATGTGTTGCCTGGACATAATAGATATCGCCTGCGGCCTAGAGCACGCTAGTGGACTAACTAGTGCCCACATAGTGCGTTAGTGGGACATGTTCTACCCAGATACTTACATACCGACGCACTCTATCTACCCCCCACAATAATTGCCGCGCACTCGAGGGCACTTCGATTCAATTCATCAGTCTTTGGACGTTCCGCTGAACAGCAGCAGAGCACTATTTAGATACGTACCTTGAAGCCAGATTTTCGTCGCCTTTGTGAACGCAGCAGCTACATCACGGGGGCGGTCGGCCTATGAGTTTGGCATCTTCCTTATCTAGCGAACAGGTTCTTCAAAAGTATTCCCCCCTCTTCTCCATCTCTGGAGGTGGCCTCCTCTTTCCACTCGAGTCCTTACTTACTTTCCCCTTCCCTCGCTTCGCCACCTGCCTCCGCCGTCCTCATTATCCGCAGTCACGTGGATGGCGAGCCGCAGTGGCAAGAGTTTACAACTTTGTCCGCACGGCCAAACTGTGTGCAACAATTCTGGGGTTATCCCCCCCCCCCCTGGACATGGCAAGATCGGATCACTGTGGACGTCCATGGCGCACGGTGAGGCTCAAACACGGTCTATTCCCCTATATTCCCCACTTTTATTTCATTACTTGCATGCGACCTATCTAGATCAAGGCGAGGCGCACAACCAGTTCCCGTCCACTGTCTGCTCTCGTTGTGGCTCCCCCCCCCTCCGCCCTGACCTCCCCCAACATATCAGTTCCAAGTTCCTCCTCACTCCTAAACGCGCTTCCAACCTCATCCACTCCTGCTGAAAGCTCATCCCCCGGCGTCTATTCCCCTACAGCAGCTCTTATCCATGGCTGCAGTGACTCGAGTGATATCTACCAATCCAAAGACCCGGTACTCTCTTCTATGTGCAAGGAGGGCTGCAGACAGCCTCCACGACACCCTCACCCCATCGCAGCCAGCAGTCGCCAACACGGGCGGACTACATTGAAAACAATCCCAACTCGTCTGACCGTGCAAGAAAACACACCCCCACAAAACAAAAATCAACATGCCAGAAACTAGAGGAAAAATAGTGTTATCATATCCACACGAATCTAGGATCACGGTCGTCTGCCCCTCCCCGTCTTAGCCGAGTCCGGCCTTCGACCACTTCACGATAGCAATGAGCGGCTCGCTGATACCACGCCCCTCAACGGCACCCAGGGTCATACCCGTACGGTATCCCATCTTTTCGAGCATGATGCGGCCGCGGTTGTCTGCGCTCAGCTCGGGAGCCTCGGCTCCGACCCGCATGCCATCTCGGGGAAATCTGCTGCCGCCACCGCCCCCGAGCCCCTTCTTCCCACCACGGTCTCCAAGCTTGTCATGGTGGATATTAGGGCCGACGCCCTCTTCGTCGTAATCGTGGCGTCCGGAACGACTGGGTTTTATGAGAGTGATATGCCGCTCAGCGCCTTTTCCGTCACTCTTGCTCTTAAGCTTGTGCTTACTGGCCAGGGCATGTACAGCCTTTCGGTCCGGTTTGGACATTGGGGGTAGAGAGAGACTATGAAGAGTAAGCGGAGGCCCATTGGAAAGGGATTGAGTTCCACACCTGTCATCCCCGCGAAATAGGAAGGAGTTAATCTCGGTTTTCGCCTGCGCCACGGTCATACCCCCTTTGTACTTGCCGACGAGCGAGGGCTGTCCTGCGTGCCGTGCCTTCTTATTGAGAATTCCCTGGGCACGCAGCTGTTGTCGTTCAATCTTCCGCAACTTCTTCTTCTGTCTGTCGCGCTGCCAGGAAGTACTGATTTGTGCCTCCATCTCGGAGTCTGACAGGTTGAATATTGGCGGGATCTTGCCTTTGCCTTTCTTCGTGTTGACCAGCGACGGCCTCTCCCACTCCATGACAAGTCCATCGTAGGCCTCAGCCATCTTAGATGCGGAGGGGTAATGACCAGACCTTGGATTGGGCGTAATAGTAGGAAGTCCTTTACGCGATTTGCGGATTTTCTGTTTGTGACGTTGGCCTGTTGGTAAAAAGTCGTCATCGAGCTCCACGATCTCAACAGAGTCGACAATGATGGCTTCCAACACCTCCTCCTGTTTCTGGAGAGCACGCGCAAGCTGAATATCTAGATCTTCGTTGTGCTCTTCGTCGCCTTCGTCCTCTCCGATGTCCTCTCCGATGTCCTCTCTTTTGTCTTTTCCGCCGGAGCTCTCGCAACCGCTGCTCTCTGACCACTTGACAACGCAGGCTTCGAAGCTTTCAATATGAGCCGCAACCGACGAGTCCAGGATCGCAGCAGGAACCCAAGTGGCATCGTCAGTGGCTACTTCATCGAATTCTTCGAGCCGTTCATCCGTCCAGCTGCACTTGTACCTACGAACCGCGTCTAAGTCCGAAAGTTCTTCGTCCTCATCGGTCGATGAGTCGTCGACCCATCTGGAATTGTCGCCACTCATGGTGGGCAATCCGCTGCCAGTGGGTTCCTGCCGCATCTGAGCTACTATATTCTCAAGATAGTCCTTGGCTGCTTCGTCAAGAGCACTCTTGTGACCCCCTTTGGGTTTGCGGCGTTTGTTTCCTTCCGTGGCTCGCTTGTCTTTGAACTCCCCATTAGACTCGAGTTTGACGAAGTCTTCCTCAGGCTCCGGCGCCTTCGCCTCCGAAAGCTGTGGCAGGGTGATAGATGTAGATGAAAAAATGGTCGTTGCAGTTGTAGTCATGATGACAGGCTCAGTGCTGGCGACTGGACCAGGGCTGTCAACGACGGCGGTGGTGGTGGTGGTGGCATTCGTCTTCGTCTGTGGCGGCGCGCCACGTCGGGACTTGGGTACGAACACAATCTTCTCACTACTGCTGGATGAGACGGAAGGGGTTGGCGAGGGAGCCCGCACAACAGGAGCCTTGAGCTTTGGACCGCACTCGGCATCGCCAGTCAGATCCATAACGAATCCTTGGCTCTCTCCTGGTTCTTTGGGCGCCGAGTCGCCGCCCAGGCTGAGCTTGCCAACGTCGAGTCCTGCCATATTGTCTTCGACGTTCGAATTCGCCTTTTCCATGAATTCTTCAGCAGGCTCCCCATGAAGAGGCTTCAGTAGTTCCAGAGGTTCGAGTGTGCCGGCCGAAACAAAGACGATCGGTCCCAAGGTTCGAAGCTGCGGCGCGCGAGTATGGCGTTCTGTATTCCGAGCCTCGTCTCGCATAGAAAAACCTAACGTTGAAACATCAGCCAGGTGTCGCCGGATGCGGCGAGCGACAGTACAAACCATGACCACTGGATGGGCCTTCAAAATCTTCCAACTGGAATTGGCAGTCCTTCCAGCCGAAACCTGGACCTCCGTCGCCACGGCCACGACCACCACGGCCGCGTCTTCCTCCTCGACCCCCGCCACGCCAGGTTCCTGCGCCGGTGGTATTACCACCTCTTAATTTGCCTCCGTTTCGCGCCATGTCGTTGAAGGTCTCGGCCAACCCGAAGCCGGAGAGAACGAAGGAGAGATCGATGTGTTGTGTCAATAGTTGGTTGCTGCTATTGCTGTCGTCGTATGTAGTGAGGTAGGTATGTTGAGGGGGGGATGAAGACCTCAGAGATTTGTGAGACGTGAATACGTGGGTTCAGACTAGCGTGTTACTATTCGCTAGTGCGGCACTTAGTGAATCAGAGCAAGAGCTGCTTATCTATTGTGAGGGGAGGTAATGATGGCTTCATGAGGGGGTGGCGCTAGAGTGGTGTGTTACGCGAATTGCTTTAGTAAGCAGTGAGCAAGGGAGGTCAGTAAGAAAGAGTTAGTTTGCTAGAGGCTGGGCTAGCGCGAGTGGCGCGGGTGGCACTAGCGTGGCGCAGGTGGCTGTGCGGCTAACAGCTGCCCAAGCACTCCGCTGCCCCAACAGCTCCCACCACGTCTCGCCACGACAGAACGAGAGAACAGAACAGAGTCTCCACCGAAAAGCCTCTCCACGCTGCTCTTGTCCGAGCTGCAGTCAACGCTTCTAACCGTTCCCGCCATCCGTATTCTCGTTATTGTTGCCGAGCGATCGAAGCGAAGTGAGCTCCCCCGCAGCTATCTACCTATCATTATCCAAAGCATCTACATATCTACATACCCATCCACATAGCCCGCGCTCGTGCGGATGTAGCTATGTACTTAGGGGAAGGGCAGGACGTATACTGAGTACCAGCCTTGCCTGCAGGTAGGAGCTCACAGGTCCTCCGCGATACGTCAGCAGCATCCAAAAGCCGGAACCTTAGGCTCAGACCGATCCACGCGCCCGCGCCGTCCAACCGGCCGCCTCGACTCCACTCCCGTGCCATCCTTCACGCAGGCACACAAGACACTCTCACGGACACACGGACACGCCTGCGACTCCGCAAAACTAAAGTGGCAGCAGGTGCGGGAACGCTCCCCCACGAACATGAATAACATGTCCTTCTCCACGCTCAACACCAGTTTCCAGCGCGTCGTCCAACAGATCAACTACCTGTGGGATCCCGAGCCCAAGAACACCGAGCCCATGTCCGCGATCTGGCTTCTGGGGCAGGATTACTCCTCGCCCACACCTCCGCCCGCCGCCGCCGCCGCCACGGATGCCGAGATCCAGTCGACGTGGCCGCGCGCCTTCTTGGATGACTTCGAGAGCCGCGTGTGGATGACGTATCGCAGCGACTTCGAGCCGATACCGCGCTCGCCGCAGGGGACGCAGGGGATGTCGATCATGACGAGCGTGCGCGCCCATCTGCCGGCGCACTCGCAGGGCTTCACCAGCGACCAAGGCTGGGGGTGCATGGTGCGGTCGGGACAGTGTGTTCTCGCCAACGCGCTGCTCGTGTTCCGCTTCGGCCGAGGTTTGTATTCCCTCCGCGCGCCGCAACTCCTCCGGCCAAGGGACGGGCCAGTGTTGACGTCATCCGGGCGGCAGAATGGAGGAAAGGCCAGCGCACCGATGAGGAGAAGAAGCTGCTGGCGCTCTTCGCCGATGACCCGTCCGCCCCCTTCTCGATCCACAGGTTCGTGCGCCAGGGCGAGCTGCGCGATATACACAGCGGCCAGTGGTTCGGCCCGACGCCGACAGCGCAGTGCATAAAGTGCGTGTCCGCCCCCTCCTCCCCCGGCCCGCGCCCGCTGACGGCTGTCCGCAGAGCCCTGACGGAGGCGTATCCGGATGCCGGACTACGGGTGCACATGACGTTCGAGGGCGGCAACGTGTACGAAGACACGTTCCGCGCGACGGCGGCGGCGGACGGCGTGTTCCAGCCGACCCTGCTGCTCATCGTCACGCGTCTCGGCGTCGACTCGATCAACCCGCTGTACTGGGAGTCCCTCAAGGCCACGCTGCGGATGAAGCAGTCGATCGGCATCGCCGGGTGCGTGCCACATCCCTCCCCGCTTCCGCCGCCCCCGCTGACATCCGTCCCGCAGCGGCCGCCCCTCGAGCTCGCACTACTTTGTCGGCGTGCAGGGCGAGCACCTCTTCTACTTGGACCCACACGTTGTGCGCCCACGCCTGACGGGCACGACCAACGCGGACGTCGAGAGCTGCCACACGGTGCGGCTGCGGCGGCTGCACCTGCGCGAGGTCGACCCCAGCATGATGTTCGCCTTCCTCATCCGCAGCGAGCAGGACTGGACGGAGTGGAAGGCGGCCGTCGGGGCGGCGAAGGGGCGCTCCGTCATCACCGTTGGCGAGAAGGAGCCAGACAACAAGGCGACCGCGGAGCGCAGCGAGGCCATCGACGAGGTCATCAGCGAGAGCGAGGGCGAGGGGGACCTCCTGGGATAGGGACCTACGCCCAGGGCGGGTTGGTTTCTGGAATGTCGGTGCAAAGGAACACTGTTGTTTTTTTTTTTTGTTTTTTTTTTGTGCTGCCTTGCTTGCACTTGTCTATCACTTATGGCAACGATCACACTCACTCACCCGGGAAAAGAGAGAGGGAGAGAAGGCGGGGGGAGACGGTTGGATTATAGATACACAGCGATACGAACGAAATGGAACATGACGAACCAGTGATGCTGCGCCGGACGCCTGTCTCGCGATCGTACGTCTGCGCAGCACTGCCCACACAGGCAACCGTGGCGGCTGTCTACTCCGAGTGCAGCCAGTAGCGGCAAGTAGGCGGTAGGAAGCGAGCACGGCGAGAGCAGAGAGCGAAGCACGCCTATCACTCGGGCGGGTATTCTGCCCGCGGTGTCAGTCGAGGTGGTGTGCAATGCGATCGTTGTCTTGTGAAGATGTGACGCCACCACCCATAGATGTGGAGTGAGGCGGCCACGAGCACTGACTAAGCATACGGAAGACATGCCACCACAAAACGCGGGCTGGGGCGGCAGCGGTGCGGCTGGGTGCACCTCGCCGACGGGGGACTGTCCGCGCGCTTGTACCGACACGGGCGCTGCTCGATGTCCGCAGCGTTTGGAGGCGTCCCCCGGGCGGAGACGCCACTCATTTTCTGGCTGTCTCTTATGTAACTATTATTCGGACTCTGCGGTTTTTTTTCTTCTTCTTTTTCTTTTCTTCCATCACACACGGTCTCACTCCACGGCAAGTGCACATAGCTGCGTGCACGCCGGGCTGGCTGTCTGGCCGGGCCGACGCTCTCGCTTCCCGCCAGCCCGCCGCCCCTGCCTGGTCGAAGCAGCAGCTATCTATCTATCTATGTAACTATATGTAGGTGTCTACGATTCCCGCGGCTGTCGCCTCGCATTGCACAGCACTCCGTGCACACGCACGTCGATTCGGAGCCCGTGCGCGTCGGTCTCGCCTAACCTCCCCCCCCGTCCACCCGAGACACGCCGTGATCGGTGGCTGACTGCTGTGCAGACAGTCACTCGCTGGGCGGGTGGGATGGAACACCGACGGAGCTGTATGTTGATATGTATGTTCTCTACATAGGTGTTGACGCCCCGTCGGCCGATGGTTACGTGATCAACTGGATCTTATCAGATCTGGCCGGCTTTCTCCATTCCTCGCCTGGGCGAGAGCGGACGGGGAATGGAGGGACCGGGCGGATCGGATCTCGTGGCCGCGGACAGGCCGCTGCCGTGCGTCGGAGGATGTTCGAGACGGCGGGCGGAAGGGGGGGCACATGACGTTCATGCGGTGCGGTTCCCACGCAGCGCGTGCGACGAGTACCTGCGTTAGATGTGTGCGGCTTACACGTGCACGTCTTTCTTCTCTCTTTCTTTCTTTCCTTCTTTCTTTCTTTCTTTCCTTCTTTCTTTCCCTTCGTTATCTTCCGATCCTTGCGGGTTTCGCCAGGATCCGCTCACGACACGGTGGCGGGGGATGAACCAACCAACCAACCAACCAACCAACAGACCCGCCCGGCCAGCCCAGCCCAGCCCAGCCCCCCCGTGGCGCGCCGCAAGCGGCTGGCTATTTTACACGTTGCCATGGCTGGCTGGCTGGCTGGCTGGCTGCCTTCCCGATCGAACGGGCAACATGCGCAGTTCCGCAATGGGGCAGGTCCGGCACGCGGGGCAGTAGCCTCTGGACGGGGAGGCTCTCCTTGCTCTCCGGGGGAGAAGCCAGAGGGCGTGTGGATCGCGGCGAGCGGAGGGCACGAGTGTCACGATGTCCGGGCGGATCGCCGCGGAGAGAAGCCGGCTTGCTCCGCGTTTTCCCGAAGCGCCGGACGGGGGGGGGGGGGGCAGACCGAGCCGAGCCGAGGCGGACAAGCGGAGGACCAGAGACAACGCGGCCTCAGGCCTCGCATTGGCCGGTCAGGGCGGTCCGCACACGCGCTCGCACGTGTAGACGCCCCCAGCGCTGACCGATGCAAGGGCCGTTCTGCTGACCGCACCCGGCGCCCAGCGACCGCAATAGTGCGACAAGGGGAAGTCGCACATGCCGGACGCGCAGAGCAGAGCGGCCTGTCCGGCCGGAGTTGAGCCGCTCGGCGGGTGCGCAGTCGCGTGACGTGCTCGCGGCGGGTCGCGCTGCTCTCTCTCTCTCTCGACCGTCGCCGTCCTGGCGGCTTCGATCAGTCCTTCCTTCCGCTCCTCGCCCGTCTCGCTCCCATCCCGCCGCCGTCCAGCCCGCCCCACCGCGGCCACGCGTGCTCCGCCCATTTCTTTCGGCCTGCCCGAGCTAGCGCACATCCGTCCTTGGCGCACGCATCGCATGCTGCAGCACGCATCGCGCGTTTCTTCGCTCGCTGCCGGCGCCGTCACGTGTCCGCCCGCCCGCCCGCCCGCCCGCCGTGCTGCTGCCCCTTCGGCCCCGCCGCCCGCGAGACTAGCCTCCTAGCCGCACGCCTGCACCGCCGCCCTCCCTGCTCCCACGCGCCGACACGCCCGTCTGCCCGCACGCGCTTCTTCCGGCTGTTTCGCCGCCGCCAAAGCCCCCGCCGCCCACGACTGCCTCGGCAGCCACGTCGCACTCCTCGCGACCACCTCTCCAGCGACCGCGCCAATCCTGCCCGCTGCTCGATGCTCCTGCCTGCTCCGCTCGGCCTCTCCTCCCCTCCACTCGCCTCCCCCCCCCGAACAGCTCTGCCTGCCTCCGTTCGCGGCGTAGCGCCCACCTTCCTCCCTTCTCCCTTCCTCAGCACAATAGCCGAGCACTGATACCGCTCGTCGATCGACCAATCGACGCTCCCCCGGACGTCTCCCTCCCCGTCCCTGCTGCTGCTGTCCCCTCGTCCATTCGGACTCCTCCCGTCCTTCGACGCTCGCACCGTCCCTTGCGCGGTCCGAACCGTTCTGCTTCTGCTCGCGCTGCGCTTTTGCTTGTGTTCTGTCCCGCGCCGCTCTTCTTGCGCGTTCGATCCGTCGCACATCTCCTGCTCCTCCGCATCGCGCTCGCCGGCTGCCGGGCGGAGCCACGTTGGTGACCGAGTTCCTCCTCCGCTACCGAACCCGGCGACCCTCCCCGACTAACACTCCTCGCAATCACGACCGCTGCAAAACTACCCAGTCCTGGACGAACCCCTTCCTCGGATCCCACCACCACCACCACCACCACCACCACCACCCAAACTAGCCCACATCATATTCTACACGACCCACTCACTCACTACATACCTCCCACCACCACCTCCCCCCTCCCCGACAAACCGGATTCCCCCCTCAGGGAAAAAAAAAAGAAAGGGAAAAAATAGAGAAAAAGAAAAAAGTAATAAGGAAAAAGGAAAAAAAAAAAAAAAAAAAAAGAGACACCCGCTCGCAATCAACTTCTCCAATCTTTTCGCTCCACTCCCCACCAAAACTCCTCGCTCCCTAGCAACCCGAGTTCGAAAGTGCGCTGCTCCACTCCTAAACGCTGACCGTACATCGCTCTCGTCACGTCGCGGCAACCGGTCTCGTTGATCTCGGGTGTCGGGCCCTTGCGCCGATTATCCCCCTCTCCCCACTCAACCCCAACCAGTCCTGCTGCCTCTTCTGCGGCAAACCCACACCACCATCCAATCGCCCACCACTCCGCAACGCTCCGCGCTCGCCCTGAAGGACAGCGCCCGCAGCTGTAGCGCCCCCGTCGCCATGTCCGTCACCACCATGCTCGCCCCTTCGACCAGGAACTCGGCCGCGTCGTCGACGTCGTCCGGCTTCGTGCCGGTGTCGAGACAGAACACCGTCGGCTCGAGCGAGGGCGCCGCAAGGTCGACCAGGGCGTCGAAGCGGTACAGCGTCACGGCCCTGTACCTGTCGATGTCGGCCCAGGACAGAGACCTGGAGATCGAAGACGAGCTGGCTCGAGGTTGGCGCAAACGTTTCCGTTTCAGGGCGAGGGTTGCGGGAGCTGACGCCGGTGCCGACACAGTCCAGAAGACGTTGCGCGATCTCAAGTCCAAGATCTCGTCGCAGTCAAAGAAGAACTTCGTGCTGGAGAAGGACGTGCGGTACTTGGATTCTCGCATCGCATTGCTGATTCAGAACCGCATGGCATTGGAAGAGGTAAGCGCGCTCTCCATCCCCCCACCCCCCTTCCCCCGGAAGTGCAACTGCAAGGAGGCGGTGGTGGGCAGCTGTGTTTGGGATGCTGACGGGCAGGGGGGTGGGGAAAACAGCAAAACGAGGTCGCCAGCCATTTCGACGAATCGAGCGAGATCGAGGGCGGCACCTTTCCAAACGACCAGAAGACGCAGGCCTACGGTAACCTCTTCTACCTGCTGCAGTCCGAGCCGCGCCACATCGCCGCACTCTGCCGATGCGTGTCCATGGCCGAGATCGATTCGTTGCTGCAGACCGTCATGTTCACTATCTACGGCAACCAGTACGAGAGCCGCGAGGAGCACCTCCTGCTGACCATGTTCCAATCAGTGCTGTCGGCCCAGTTCGAGACGACGCCCGAGTATTCGTCGCTGCTGCGAGCGAACACTCCGGTGTCGCGCATGATGACCACCTACACCCGGCGTGGGCCCGGTCAGAGCTACCTGAAACAGGTGCTCGCGAAGCAGATCAACAACCTGATCGAGCATAAGGACCTCAATCTCGAGATCAACCCGCTCAAGGTGTACGAACAGATGATCAGGAACGTGGAGGAGGACACGGGCGCGCTGCCCGCGAACCTGCCTCGCAGCATCTCGGCGGAACAGGCCGCGGAAAACCCCCAGGTGCAGGCCATCATCGAGCCGCGGCTGACGATGCTGATGGAGATCGCCAACACCTTTCTGGCCACCATCATCGAGAACCTGGACGAGACGCCTTACGGCATCCGGTGGATCTGCAAGCAGATTCGGAGCCTGACGCGGCGAAAGTACCCGGACGCGAAGGACCACATCATCTGCACTCTGATCGGCGGGTTTTTCTTCCTGCGCTTCCTGAACCCGGCGATCGTGACGCCCAGGTCGTACATGCTGATCGACAGTGTTCCCTCGGAACATCCGCGGAGGACGCTGACCCTGATCGCGAAGATGCTGCAGAACCTAGCGAACAAGCCCTCGTACGCGAAGGAGCCCTACATGGCCCGGCTCGCACCCTTCGTCGCGAACAACAAGACGCGGATCAACCGGTTCCTGAACGACCTCTGCGAGGTTGGCGACTTCTACGAGTCGCTGGAGATGGACAACTACGTAGCGCTGTCCAAGAAGGACCTCGAACTGAACATCACCCTCAACGAGGTGTACGCGACGCACGCACTGCTGGAAAAGAACTCGGCCGAGCTGGTTAGTAGTGCCCTCCCCCCCCCCCTTTCCCCTCCTCCTCATCCTCCTCCGTGAAACCTTCCCCGTGCAGCTAGGGGCTGAAACTGCGGGGTGGTGTCCGCATTGCAGCTCCAAGGACGCGATACCTCGCATCTACGGATACTCTTGGACGAGCTGGGCTCAGCCCCACCGCAAGTCCCCCGGAAAGAGAACAGGGCCATCGACCTGCCGCTGTTCAGTCGGTGGGAGGGAAACATCGACGATCTCTCGGCGGCGCTCGACATCACCCAGGAGGACGTGTACTTCATGGAGGCCAAGTCGATATTCGTGCAACTCCTGCGGACGCTGCCGCCGACATCCGCAGCGGCCAGACGGCCGCTGAACCTGCGCAAGATCGGAGACACGGCCACGACCATGAAGGACATGGGCATGTTCCGCAAGGGCATGCGGGGACTAGAGCTCCTGAACCAGCTGCAGGAGATGGGGGTGATCACCGACCAGGACAACTTTCAGATCCTGCGGGAGGAGATCGAGCAGGAGCTCGTGCACCTGGGGTCCCTGAAGGACAAGGTAATGGAGGAGACCAAGAAGCTCGACGAAGTGTACAAGACGATCCGGGACCACAACGCCTATCTCGTCTCGCAGCTGGAGACGTACAAGTCGTACCTGCACAACGTGCGGAGCCAGTCGGAAGGCAAACAGCGGCACGCGGGCAAACAGCAGAAGCAGCAGGTGCTGGGCCCGTACAAGTTCACGCACCAGCAGCTCGAGAAGGAGGGCGTGATCCAGAAGAGCAACGTCCCTGACAACCGGTACGCGAAGAGGCGCCCCCCCCGCCCCCCCCCCCCCCCCTCCCTGCCTTGCCGCTAACGTTCAGCAGGCGTGCCAATATATTCTTCAACATTACCTCCCCGATGCCGGGGACGTTCGTCATTTCGCTGCACTACAAAGGTACGGCGCTGGGGACCCTGCCCATTCCGCCTTCCTCCGATGTGAGACATGCATTGCTGACCGGACATGGGTGGAACGTGACAGGTCGCAACCGAGGACTGCTAGAACTGGACCTCAAGCTGGACGATCTTCTCGAGATGCAGCAGAACAACCACGACGAGCTGGACCTTGAATACGTGCAATTCAATGTGCCGAAAGTACTGGCCCTCCTTAATAAGCGGTTCGCACGGAAGAAGAACTGGTAGCATGGGATTGGGTTGGGGTTTTGCGGTTTTCTACTTTTCGTGCTTGCTTACATGGGGGAGTCTTGTGATTTGGGGGGTTTTTTTTTGCAAATTTTCTTTTCCGGTGCCGGATGCGATACGATATATACCCTAAGTGGGCGCGGGGGGTTGTGGTGTGTTGGTGTGATGGCGGGAAGGTTAATTGAGCTGTTTTTTTTTTCCATTTTTTTTTTTTTTGGTGGTCGTGGGTCCTTTTCCGGTTCCATCTCTGTCTCGATGCATTTCTGTTCTATTCTATCAATGGGGGCATCTTTTTGTGTTTGTTTCTTCTTATTTTGCTTTTTCTACTGTTTATCGTTTTATCTCTGTTTCGTACCGTTTTTTTTTTTGGGAGGGGGGTGGCTCTGTGGTTAATGTACAATTGGGGGTGGGGGGGGGGTTTGTCAATTTCGGTCGACGTTGGTTCCTTTCGGTTTCTGCCGGAGGTGGGGTGGGTAAGTAAGTTTGTTGGGAGAAAATCCGCTGGATTCGTTTTTTTCCCTCCCCCTTACTTAAGTACTACTTACTTACATGCTTTCTCTCCATCTATGCCGGATTTTCATTTTCGTTATCATTACTACTACTATTACTACTGTTATTATTATTACTTATTATTATTATTATTATTATTTTCTTTTTCTTTCTTTAATTTTTTTTTCTTTCTTTCTTTTTCTTTTGACTGGTGGTTGTTTTCCTGCGGACGGGATGGGGAGTCGAGTTGGGTTGGGAGGAAGAGGGAGAGATGGAGCCGCAAGTGTGTGTTGGGGGAGGGGGATAGCGCAACGACTTGGAGGCGACTTCTGCCTTCCGGCCCTTGTACAATGTCGGTGTCGTCGGGTGTGATCTGCTGTGACCGTAGAAACTAGGGGGAAGGCTATGTACTGAAGTAGACTACATACATGATGTAGGCTCTACGATGGGGTGTCGGGTTTAGCTATGTACTTACCTACTTTGAGGGATTTCGCAACGCGCTTGGGATCGCTCTTCGGGATGACTTTTTGTGTGTGGCTGCGGCAACCGGAGAAAGTCACGACCCCAGAATATATGTGTGCAGATAGAGATAGATAGATACATACCTATCTATGGGGATAGTTCCTGGGGATGGCTGCCTTTGGAATATATCTATTGTAGTGGTGTAGTGGGTGCCTGCACTGAGGCCAATGAGGGCGGGGGTTGGGG
>Ga0307508_10002343_pt1 | contig 20069 bp, 12 predicted proteins | sample 9_EM_MG_FD_203089 | JGI IMG/M metagenome (GOLD analysis project Ga0307508, IMG submission 203089) | Populus trichocarpa ectomycorrhiza microbial communities from riparian zone in the Pacific Northwest, United States - 9_EM | ecosystem: Host-associated > Plants > Roots > Unclassified | place...
TTCATCGTGCTCTCGTGTCTGCTGACGTTGGCTGGGTTCGTCGAGCCGCCGGTCGATCTGCTCGAGGTTCTGTACGGTTGGCTGATGCTGGCCTGGTTCGGTTCGTCGCTCGCGCTGACCATCGGAGCACTGACCGCGTACAGCGCCCTGATCGAGCGCCTCTGGCACCCGGCTTCCTATCTGCTTTTTCCGCTGTCCGGCGCGGCCTTCATGGTCGAGTGGTTGCCGACTTCAATGCAGAAGGTGGTGTTGCTGCTTCCGATGGTGCACGGTGTCGAGATGCTGCGCGAGGGCTACTTCGGAGACGTCGTTCGCACCCACTACAATATCCCTTACATGGCTGTGTGTTGCCTCGTGTTGACTCTCGTGGGTCTTTTCCTGACACGGGACGCTGCCCGTCGTGTCGAGGCGGAATGACGGCGGCGGATCGCTCAGCCGCCCGTCCTCCGACGCTTTGCCCTGCCGCCGGATCGAACGCCGACATCCAGGCGTCGGATGTGTTCCGCGTCCGTGCGACGCCTTTGTTGCGCCCGGGCGACCTAGCGCAAACGATTGAGACACAACGAGCGAACTCATGAGTGTTCAGAATTTATTCCACATTGGTGTGCAGCAACTCAGCCCCCCCGTTTGGCTCGCGGCTCTGCCTTTCGGAGCCGGCGGTCACTGTTCTCTCGAAGAGTTCGATATGCAGTTCCCCGAGGCCAATGCGATCGTCTTCGTCGAGGATCTGCCGAAAACGCTGGCGGCGGCACTGGCGGCGGACGTCATCGAAGATCCGTCACGCTGGCTCGCGGATTGGCAAGCCGACGCATCGCGTCTCTTGCGGCGGGCCCAGCATCGGCCTGGGGCGATGCTGCTGGTCGATGCTGACGAGGCCCGATGCAACCCTGAAGCGCTGGCCGGCGCGGTGCGTTCGCGCTTCGGTGCGGACTTCATCCCCGGAGATCACCCTGTGCCTCCGCCACCGGCGATCGATCCGGTGAGTTGCGCGGTTGCCGTCGCTCTGATCGAGGCCTGCGGCGATGCTCGCAGCCTGCTCTTCGAACTGGGCGCAAGCTGCGTTCCGCTCGGATCCTCAGTGACCTGGGCAGCCGAAAGCGCGCTCGGTTCGGTGATCGATCCGCTTGCGCTCGTCCAGGATCTGCGCTACTCCCGGTCTGGCCGGCGGCGGCAGGCGAATACGGCTCATGGGCTGCTTGCGGGTGATACGGTATCGGTCCTCGCCGACCGGGAATTTTCCGCGCGCGAGTTCGAAGAGAGCCGCCGCGGGCCGACCGGTGTCGACGAAGAGAACACGTTGTTGTTGATCCAGCTGCAGCAGATGCACGAGGAATTGCAGCACTGTGCTGACCGCTGTGTCGCGCTGGAGGCAGAAGTGGCCTCGACGCTGTCGGTTGCCGGTCTTGTCGACATCTCGATCGGTGAAGTTGCCGCCGGCATGGAGCGCGACGCGCCGCCGTATCGCGAGCACACCTTCATGCTGCGCGGCGTCAAGGCAGGATCGCGCCACGTCGCCGAGGCCACGGTGCGGCTTGTCGAGCATCACGGCCATCCGGGCCTGGTGGTGTTCGGTCCGGCGTACGGGCCTGCCTTGTTCGAGTGCTGGCGCGAGACGGGCCGCGAAGGCGACACCCCCTATGCGATGCTGATTCCGAGTGACGCGAACAGCGCGCCGCTCTTTGACGCCATGGAAAGCGTCGACTGGTCGCTGCTGCACGGCCTGCTGATCCGCATCGAACGTCACATGCAGTTGCGCCGATCGCCTTCGGCGGAACGATGGCGCCAGCTGGCCCGCCGTCTTCGGGAGCAACTGCTCGAGATGCCGCAGCGCTATCGCTTCGGCTCCCTCGCGATCGAGCCGGTCACCGCGGGCCTGCCAGGAGCGCTGGCATTCCGGTTCGGACAGGTCATTTGCGGTCAGCGCCACTTGGCACAGGTGATTGCCCATTGGCGTCCGCAGGGGCCTCATGCCGGGCTCGAACTGATCAACGATCCGGCGGTGGGCCCTCCGCTCGCGTCATGGCCGGAGGACGCGCAAGGTTTTTCGCCGGACCGCCTGGTGCTCGCGGTCGGGGCCGGCGGCGGGGATGCGAAAGTTCGAGCACACTGGGCACGGCTCACCGACTCGGATCGAGAGTTCGTCGGCGCGTTGATCGCGGCGTGGCCGCGGGTGGCGCATCAAGTTCCTGCCGACCTGTTGCCGGCGGTCGGAAGCGATCTGAGCACCGCTGCAGGGCTGGCGCTTCCGAAGGCGCCGCGTCTGTCTGGCGGGCAATTGCTCCGGCGCATCGCGCGTCGCTTGCGAGACTCGCGCGCAGCGGCTGTCTGACGGTCGACGCGCCCCTCCCAAGCCGACGCTGCACGATGCCTTCTTTCTCGTCCAACATGCACCAACTGTTCGATTGCCTCGAGGGGTTTGCCAATCGGTACGTTTCGACCGTCGTGCACATCGGCGCCGGTAACGGATCGACGCTTGCCCGCTATGCGCGGCTGGGCTGTGATCGTCTCGTTCTTGTCGAAGGAGATCCACGATCGGCGAATGCGCTGCGACATCGGGTGAACGCCTGGCGTGGGGCGGAGGTGCACGCGACGCCTGTTACCGCGGACGGTGCGTCGTTGGCGTGGCATCGCTACAGCCTGCCCGCTCTCAACGGCCCGGCGTATGGCGCGGCTCTCGGAGACTACTATCCCCGGGTGCGCCATACCGAAGTCGTCGAGTTGCCGACCCGTGCCCTGCCCGAGCTCCTGCGCAGTGTGGCGTCGACAGTTGCGGATCAACCGGTCGCCGACAAACCCCGCGGCCGAGTCCTCGTGTTCGACGTGCCCGGTCAGGAGCAGGCGCTGCTCGCCGCGTTGCCGCAAACGGACCTGCTGGTGTTCGATCTGGTTGTGCTGTTCGGCTGTCGCGAGCCGCTGCAGTCGGAAGGGTCGCCGGCAGCCCTGGCGATTGATCAACTTCGGCAGCGAGGCTATGAATTGATCGCTGAAGAAGCGAAGGATATGCCGTTGTGGCCGATGACGGTGTTGCGCTTCGACCCGGTCCGTTACCAGCTGACCGAACTCGAGGCCCGGTTGGCAGCTGCCGAGAGCCGCGTCAAGGAGAGCGACATCGCGGCGGCGACCGCACTCGCCGATCGGGCCAGTTTGGCTCTGCTGGCGCAAGCTCAAGAGCGTGCGCGCGACGAGCTTCAGGCGCGCGTCGCCGTCTTGACCACCGAACGCGCGAAGTTCGAGCGCGAGCTGCAGGCCGAACGCGAACGGCTCGGTGGAGCACTTGCGGCGTCGCAAGATGAGCACAACCGGGATGCGCGGGAGCAGCAGGCCAAGTTCCTGGCGCTGGCTCAATCCAAGGCGGAGTTCGAAGCGCTGGCGTACCGACGGCACCTGGACATAGAGGCGCAGACCGCCGAAGTGGCGCGGCTGAGCGCGATGCTCCAAACCGCCTCTGGGAGGGGCGCCGAGCTGGAAGCGACGAACGCGCGATTGCGCCGCGAGGTCACGGAACAGGACGCGCGCCAGACACTGCTCGACACCCAGATCGTCAGGGCCGAAGCTCAGCTCGAGTTCATTGCGCAGGTCTTGCTTTATGAAAAGAACTTCTAGCAGGGGCCTGCTGCAATCGCCGCAGCGCAGGGCGCCGCCGATAGCGGTGACGTCGCCGCAGGACGCCCGCGCAGTTCCGACGCTGGCGGAGGCCGAAGCGCTGTGGCGAGATGGCGCCTGGGACGATCTGGCGCGCTTGACGCCTTCGGATCTGAACGCTCATCCGGAGCGGCACCAACTCGCCCTGCTCTCGGCCTGCGCTCACCTGCAGCTCGATCGTCGCGAGTCCGCGACCGAGGGCGTTCACCAGGCCCTTGCGTGGGGCTGTGAGCCACGCATGGTGGCGCAGATGCTGGTGGCCGGGCTCCACAACACCATGGCGAACATCTGCGCGTTGATCGGCGACAACACCGCCCGAGACGGACACTTCCGCAACGCCTTGCTGCCGGCCCGCGATGCCGACATCGCGTTAGCGAGCCACCGGCGTGCCGTTCGCGAGATGGCTCGGCTGGGTCTGCTTCCCGAGGCCGCCAGGCTCATCGAGGCCGAGACGTCCGCATTCGGCGCAGCCTCGATCCGTCCGCTGGAACTCGCGGCGCGCATGCAGACCTTGCGTCACGAGATTCAACTGCTTCAAGATGAACTCGCGTTGGCCCATCAGCGCAATCAATTGGCCCCCCCGCTACCGCGAAGAACGGACCCAGGTGTAACCACGCAATCGGTTGATCTGGATGCGTTGAAGCAGCGCTCACCCTCTCAGCTGGGCCAGGATCTGTGGGTGCTCGAGCGAAGCGGTTACAAGCGCGGAGGTTTTTTCGTCGAGTTCGGCGCGACTGACGGTATCGTTCTCAGCAACTCCTTCCTGCTGGAGCGCGAGTTCGGCTGGCATGGCATCTGTGCCGAGCCGAACCCGGCGATGTTCGAGAAGCTGAAGCGGAACCGGAAGTGCATCGTGTCTGATGCCTGTATCGGCGCCGTCACCGGCTCGCAGGTGAATTTCATCATCGCCGATGTCTATGGCGGCATGGAGAGATTCGCGTTCGAGGACTCTCACGCAGAGAAGCGCGAGGCCTATCGCAGCGCCGGCGATGTGATGCAAATGAGCACCATATCACTCGACGACCTGCTCACCGAACTGGGCGCGCCGCAGCAGATCGATTACCTGAGCATCGACACCGAGGGCAGCGAGTTCGAGATTCTCGCTCCGCTCTCGTTCGACAAGTGGAGCATCCGCTTGATCACGGTCGAGCACAACTTCACGGACAAGCGCGAAGCCATTCGTGCGCTGCTCGAGGGCAACGGCTACCGCCGTACCGAGCGAGACTTCGACGATTTCTACGAGAGAGTGTCTTGACGCAAAAGTAGAAAATCCGCGGTGTGGAAATTGCGTCTCGCCCACGCGCAGGAGCATATGGCTATTCAAGGATCGATGGTCGACACGACCCTACCAGAGAGTGACTGTGGAATACGGAAACACGCTTATCGCCATCGCGGGCCGGTCGATGGACCCCGACGAGTCCGCCATCGTGGTGGATCTACTTGATCGTCTGCTCAAGCCCAACGACGCCAACCATGCCGATCTCGATGTGCTGCGTCTGGTGCGCATCGGCAGGCAGAGCACGGCCTTCAACTCGCTGGTGCTCTACATCAACCGCTGCGCGCGCGAGTTCATACAGTCCAAATCGGCAGCGACGCGTGCGCCGCTGGTGCGCTCGCTGTTGAACCTGCGGGAGAAACTCGCAATGAACCAGCGGCCGAGGCCCGCCGCCGCTGCCTGGCTCGTGGCGTTGCCCGCACCTGTTCAGGCGCTCGATCGCAGCGTCGACGACGCTGTTGTCAAGACCTATCAGGTTCTGCTCGGGCGCGAGCCCGTAGCGGCGGAAATCGCCATCTGGAAGGGCCACTTCGATAACGGGCTGGCGTTCCATGAGTTCCTGCTGAGCGTTGGCTCCGGCGTGGAAGGGCAGCGGCATTCCGCTCGGCAGGCGATCATGCCAAGCCTGAGCGACGGTGAATTCATACAGTCGGCGTTCGAACAGATCATCGGCACCGGCGCGGCCGCCTGGGAACTCGACCATTGGCAACGGATGCTGTCGAGCGGCACCATGAGCCGCCCTGGCATGCTGGCCGAGCTTTTCGACAACGCCAACAAGTTCGTCGCCGCACAGGCGAATGCGGTCCAGCACGACGGCAAGTCCTGTCTGATCATGGGCACGGGCACCCACGTGACCGCGACCGACTGGGAAGGACAGGCCGCCGTGTTCCGCGTCAAGCCGCCGGAAATCAAGCCCGACACCCGCTACCAGAACCGCTTCCACATCAAGGGCGCACCGCGCATCCTAGTCTCGGCGCTGGCGAGCATGTACCGTGGCGGCGAGTTCATCGAACAGTTCATGGACAACATCACCGGGCAGGACTTGTTCGACGAGTTCTTCGAGCTCGTCATCGTCGACGCGGATTCGCCCGAGAACGAGTTCGAGACGATCAAGCGCTATCTCGGCCGTCACAAGAACATCAACTACATCCGCTGCAACTACAGGATCGGAATCTACGACGCCTGGAACGTAGCGGCGAAGGCTGCGCGAGGGGCGTACCTCACCAATGCCAACATGGACGACATGCGCCGGCACGATTCGTTCGCACTGCAAGCCGCGACGCTCGAGAACCTTCCGTTCGTCGACATCGTCTATCAGGATCTCTGGTACACCTTCGACCCGCGCCTATCGTTCGAGGAGATCACCGCTTTCGGCCTGCAGACTCGTCTGCCGGTGATTACGGCGCACAACATGCTGCGGTTCAATTCGCCGCACAACGCGCCGATGTGGCGAAAGCGCCTGCATGACGAGCTCGGCTATTTCGACACCCACTACCATTCGGCGGGCGACTACGAGTTCTGGATGCGCTGTCTCGCGGCCGGCAAGAAGTTCTACAAAATCAACGACCCTCACGTCGTCTACTACCAGAATCCCAAAGGGCTGTCGACGCGACCCGGCGGCCGAGGCCTCGCCGAGGCGATGCAGGTCAACAAGAGCTACTGCCGCAAACTGATGGCGCCGGACGTGGTCATGGACCGCGACGAGTTCATCCGCCAACTCGACCCGAACGGCACGATGGGATTGATGCTCACCGACGAGGACCGCTACACCCTCGCTCAACGCGCGCTTCGCAATGCCGCACGGTTCCAGAAGTATTCGCCCAAGGAAGGGGGCCAGTCATGATCAATCTGCTTGTCGATGGCGTCTTCTTCCAGTTGAACAACACCGGCATCGCCCGCGTGTGGCGCTCCGTCCTGGAACTCCTCGTGGCGGACGGGCGCTTTCGCGTCCACTTCCTCGACCGGGGCAACGCACCGGCGATTCCCGGGGTCGAGTTCATTGCGTTCCCGAGCTACCAGACCGTCAACTGCCCGGCGGACTCGCAATTAATCCAGGCCGTCTGCGACGCCTATACGATCGATGCCTTCACCTCAAGCTACTACACCACTCCGGTCACCACGCCGATGCTGTTGATGGTGTACGACATGATCCCGGAACTGTTCGACTTCGACCTCTCGCACCGCATCTGGATGGAGAAGGTCGCGACCATCTGCTATGCGCAGCGCTATCTCTGCATTTCCGAAAACACCCGGACCGACTTGCTCGCGCTCTATCCCGAGATTCCCGCGGACCGGGTCGCGATGGCGCATTGCGGCGTCGATGTCGAGATCTTTCGCGAACGCGACTCCGATGACATCGCCGCCTTCCGCCGCACCCACGGCCTGGATCGGCCGTACGTACTTTTCGTGGGATCGCGCATCCAGCACAACGGCTACAAAAACAGCGGCCTGTTCTTCGAGGCGCTCTCGAGAATGGGCGATGCACACTTCGACGTCTTCTGCGTCGGCGGCGAGCGCGAGATCGAACCGGAGATCCGCGGCCGACTGCCGCGCGGCGTGCGCTGCCATCGGGTCGAGCTCACCGACGATGAGCTCGCACTCGCGTACGGAGGCGCGATAGCCCTCGTCTATCCCTCGCTCTACGAGGGATTCGGCATGCCGGTGATCGAGGCGATGGCCTCCGGCTGCCCCGTCATCACGACCCGCCATGGGTCGCTCGCGGAAGCCGCCGGCGACGCCGCGTTGCTGATCGGCGGGGTCTCGGTCGAGGAGATGCGGGAGGCGCTGAAGCGCGTCCAGGACGAGGGCGTGCGCGAGGAGCTGCGCCGCAAGGGCAAGGCCCACGCCCTCGGATTCCGCTGGCGCGGCATGGCCGACGAACTCACGGCGAATCTCGAACGCCTCGTCGCCGAGGCGCGTGCTGGCGACTATGACCACTTTTTCGTCGAATGGCGGCGTCTGCGTGGCATGCAGGCCAACGTTGACTTCGCTCCTTGAAGGTGCGTACGTGAGAGCGTTGATCTGCGGTATCAGCGGACAGGACGGGAGCTACCTCGCTCAGCTGCTCTTGTCCAAGTCCTACGAGGTCTGGGGAACGTCGCGCGACGTCCAAACCAGCACGATGGCAAGCCTGGGTACGCTCGGCATCGCCGATCACGTCCGGCTCGTGTCGATGGCACCCAGCGATTTCCGCAGCGTCTTCACTGCGATGGACCGCAGCGACCCGGACGAGGTGTACTACCTGGCCGGTCAAAGTTCCGTCGGCCTGTCGTTCGAACAACCGGCCGAGACGCTCGAGAGTATCGTCACCGGGACACTGAACATGCTTGAGGTCATGCGCCTCAGGCGCCGCCCGACCCGGCTCTACCATGCCGGCTCGAGCGAATGCTTCGGCGACACCGGCGGCGTTCCGGCTGACGAAGACACGCCGTTTCGACCGCGCAGCCCGTATGCCGTCGCGAAGGCGTCGGCCCACTGGCTCGTGGCGAACTACCGTGAGTCCTATGGGTTGCATGCGAGTACTGGCATTCTGTTCAATCATGAATCGCCGCTCCGTCCGCGTCGCTTCGTAACCCAGAAGATCGTTCAGGGCGCACGCCGCATCGCCAGCGGAAGTGGTGAACGTTTGGTGCTCGGGCGTCTGGATATCCGCCGCGACTGGGGTTGGGCGCCCGAATACGTCGACGCCATGTGGCGCATGCTGCAGCGGGATGTGCCGCAGGATCTCGTGATCGCGACGGGGGAGACCCGCAGCCTCGAGGAATTCGTCGCCGAGGCCTTCGCGCTGCATTCGCTCGACTGGCGAGAGCATGTCGACGTGTCCCAGGAATTCATGCGCCCCACCGATATCGGGTACAGCGGCGGCAATCCGCACCGCGCAGCCGCTGCAATCGACTGGACGGCGCAGTCGACCATGCGGCAAGTCGTTCGAGGAATGAACGCCGCCTGATCTCTTCGAACGCAGACCATTACTGACAAGAGACAAGATGCCCCTGACCAAGACCTACACAATCGGCAGTCGCCTTTCATTTCGCGACAAATCGATGATCGAGCCCTATCTTTGTGGTGGATGGTCCCCCGATGAAGCCAACTTCCGATGGACCGTCGGGCGTCACGCGAAGGTTCGCATCATGCTGGACGATGCGGTGCGCAAGGGCCTTGTCGTTCGCGGACAGGGGTTGTTGCTGCGCGTGCAATGCGCGGCTTTCCTTGCCGCGCGCAGGCTCACCCACCAATCGGTCGACGTTCTGTGCAATGGCGTGCATGTCGGGACCTGGGTGGTGCGCGAAATGGCGTGGCACGAAGCATTGATCAAGGAGCGCCTCGTGGCTGGCGGTCAGCTACTGCTGACCTTCGTGGTCAGCCATCCCACGGCGCCGTCGGAGATCCAAGAGTCGACCGACACCCGTCAACTCGGGATCAACGTCAAGGTAATGGAGTTGCTGGAGTCCGACGAGAGTACACCCAATCTGGACGATCCTTCGCTCGAGTGGCTCGGCAAGGGCGAAGACCCGGTGGGCGACGTGTTCCGATGCAAGGGCAAGTACTTCCGCGCGATCAAGGGGACCGCTGCTGCGCAGGTGCGTACCCTGCTCGATCGCGGTGTGTACCAGCAACTCGCCAGCCGAAGGCTGATCCCGGCCCATGTCTTCGTCGACGTGGAACATCCGAAATATGCGATGGTGTCGTCCTGCCGCGCGGGCGAGTTCGTCTATGCTGCGAGCTTCTCGCTGCGAGGTTTGAAGGACGCGGCCATGGTCTGGCTCCAGATCAACGAACTGTTGATCGACGTCGAGGCCGACGAGGGCGGCCGTTTCGGCCTTGTCGACGGGCACTACGGCAATTTCGCGCTGTTCGATAATTCACAGCCGATGTGGATCGATATCGGCTCGATCAGCCGTGAAGGCGGCTATCCCGGCGATCCGCGCTTCGGCTTAATGCAGTTCATCCGCTGCTACATGTTCCCGCTGATCCTATGCCAGCAACAGCCCGAAAACGTTGGGGCGATCCACGACATGATGAATCGGTGGTCCGATGGCATATCCTATGCCGAGTTCAATGCGCTGGGGCAAGACTCCGGGCTGGGCGAGTTCAACGTGCCTGCGACCCATTACATCGACCGCCGGCGCGCTCTGCGCAAGATCCGCGCGATATTGACGGGGATCAATTTCGACTCGGTGAAGGGCTACTGGTCCGGGTACCGCAATGTCGAGTCGCTCGACTGGGCGGTAGAGGGCCGTTGGCTCGAGTCCGACCAGGATCCTCGCTTCCGCGCGGTGATCGACCTCGCTCGGCGCTCCGGCACCTCAAACTTTGTCGACATCGGCGCGAACGACGGCCTTTTCTCGCTGCTGTGCGCGCGGGATGGGCGAAAGGGCATCGCGACGGACCTCGACGATTTCTCGCTGAACAAGCTTTGTCAATTCCTCGCTCCCCGGCCTGACATCGAATTGGCGGTCGCGCACGGGTCGTTCCTGTCGATCCCCTTCGTCGCGCCGCTCGTCCTCGCGCTCGCCATCACGCATCACCTCGTCATCTCGCAAAACCTGAGCTTCGCAGAGATCAGCGAGTCGCTCGCCAAGAAAAGCTCACGCGCCGTTATCACCGAGTTCATGCCGGACGGCCTGGGCGGCACCGCCGAGAACCCGGGCCCGTTCCCAGACCCGCTGCCCGCCGGCTACACGCTGGAGGAATTCACGACCGCGCTGCGCGTCGATTTCGACCACGTCGAGGTGATCAACTACGACCGTCCGAATCCGTCGTCGCGCCGGATCCTCGTGTACTGCGAAGGCCCGAAGCGGCTGGCCGTGAAGGCCGCGGCCGCGTAGGTCGCGCCGCCTGTCGCCCGCGCGACCGGAGCGTTTCAGCGCGCTGCGTTGCGAACGTCGACGTTCGCAAGACAGGCCGTCGATGTGGTCACCGAATTCGAGATGAAACCGAGCCACCGCAGCCCGCGCCAATCAGCGCTGCGTGGGGCGAGATCGGCGGCCTCAAGCACTTTCCCGTCGTCGTCGGTCACCTGGAGGCGCCATGCACCGCCGGTCACCGGTGCTGTGACGCGGAACTGGCGCCAGTGCCCTGGCGCCACCGGCGGGGCCACCAGACGCCCGCCGACCCGGACCCCGTCGCGCGTGATCCGCAGGATTGGGCCGGTGCGGTAGGGCACCGCATCGTCGCGCCACTCGTGGATGACATCCGAGTCGGCGTCGATCCGCAGCGCGAAGCTGGCCGTGCTGATGCCGGCGGTGTGGTTCAGCGACACGAACAGGTAGGGCTCGAAGGTCTGAGCAAACGAGGAGGAATCGTTCAATTGCAGGCAGCGTTTGCCCGGGGCCGTCGGATCGGTGACGGCCTCGATCGCCGTGCGTGGTGTCGCCGGTTGATATCGCCAGCCCGGGGGTTGCGCGTGATCGGCGACGGTGGTCACGTCGATCACCGCATTCAGCGCCGGTGCCTGGGGCGCAGCAGGCCGTGTCGTGAGCGCTGCCGCGATGCTCGCTGCCGGCGGACTGCCCCACAGCGTTGCCGCCGGTGACGTGCGTGCCTCCGTGCCGGCGCCGGCCTCGGCCGCGACCCGGGTCCAGCGTCGGGCCTGCTCCGAATCGATGCCGTCGAGCTTGAGCTGTTGCGGCGCCGGCCCGACCGTCAGCACGGCGCTGGAGGGCTTGCAGCCGTCGCCGCAGAGTTTCAGGTCAGGAACCTGACCCGCGCGTGCCGGAGCGACGAGATCGCCGCTGTATTCGGCGTCCGGTGTACGGGCGAACAGCGACAGCGGCTGTACCGCGCCGGTCACGATGAGATTGTCGCGCAGCTGCAGCTTTGTGCGTGTCGGGTCGCTGCGCGTCACCTGGATCTCGCCCTCGTCCCCTAGCGCGAACAGATTGCCCTGGACCAGCAGGTTGCGTCCGTAGTGCAGGTGGTAGCCGCCCGAATCGGTGCCGACGACGACGTTGTTCTCGACCCGCATGTTGCTGCTGCCTTCGTCGTTGTAGATGCCCCAGGCCCCCGACCCTTGATTGCGATAGCCGCGCACGTCGCGGATGAAGTTGTCCGTGATCACCGTGCCCGGCGAGCGGCCGAGCGTGTAGATGCCGCCGAGGTCCGCCAGTTCGCCGCCGCCGATGTCCAGCAGAGCGTTGCCGACGATGCGGTTGCGGCCGGAGGCCGATGGGCCGTAGCCCCATTGCCATCCCATCGAGATGCCGGTGTAGGTGGTGTCGAAGATGGTGTTGCGGCTGATCTCGGTGTCGTAGCCCGCACCCATCCAGATCGCCACTGCACCAGGATAGTGGCGTCCGGTTTCGCTGATGCGGTTGCCGGTGACCGTATTGGCGCCGGTGGCCGTCGGGCCCGAATCTCCAGTCGGGATCTTCGGCAGCCCGAGCTTGACGGCGCCCGCGCCCAGGTCGCGCATCGTGCAGTCGGCGACCTTGCTGTCGCGCACGCCTTCGCGCAGCCACACGCCGTAGCCGCCAGTTGCGTCAATGTGGCAGCCGCGCACGACGATGTTGCGCGCGAAGTCGACCTGGATCGCTGCCCCGACGTCGATTGCCGCCTGGATGTCGACCCAACCGGCCGCCGACGTGACGGCCCGGGTGTGTTCGAACCCGAGGTCGCGTAGTTCCAGGTTCTGGACAAACGGCCCGTCGATGCCAGCTCCCCGGATGACGACCAACTGCTCGAGTTTTGGCAGGATCGCGACCGGCGGCGCGGTCTCGCCAGCACGCATCAGGTAGCGCACGCCGCCCGGCGTGCCGATCCATTCCCCGGGACGGTCGAGCGCGGCGGTGACGTTCTCGATGTAGTAGCGCTGGCTCGGCCCGAAGTAGAGGAACGGACGGATCGCGGGCGGGCTCACGCGCAGCGCTTTCGACGGGGCGGGCTCGATAAGTCGATGCCGACCTGACGACCACGATTGCATGATGTGGACCAGTGCGCGCGCGCGGTCGGCGGCGTCGAGCCGGCCGACGAAGGCTAGCGCCTCGGGGGATGCACGGAACGCCTGCCGGCCTAAGGCATTGCCGTCCTGTCCAGGCGCCGTATTGGGTTCGCCTGGCACCGCGGTCGGCTGACCGACGAACCAGTCGGCACTCTCGTTGGGTTCGCGCGCCAGGGTGGCGCGCGTGCCGTTGACGTAGAGCTGCGGGCCGCTGGCCCAGAACGCCGCGTCGGCGCCGGGCGAGGCGAAGTCGGCTTCGCCTCGCGGTGCTCGTGCGGTCGACGGCGCGAGGCGCTGCCCGCCGGAGATCACCACGGTGCCGGGTTCGGCGGCCTGGTAGACCATCGGGTGGCCGGGAAGCCCCGAATCGGCGGGTCCGAACACTAGCGGTTCGTCGAGCACATAGACGCCCGGCGCGATCACGACGCGCACGTCGCCGCCGCTGGCGGTGCGCCGCGCCGCCAGCGCGGCTCGGGCCACGCGCTGCGCGGCTGCCAGGGTACGCAGCGGGCCACCGTCGGCCTGCGGCTGCGGTCGTTCGCCGGATTGCTTGTCGTCGCCGTTCGACGCGACGTAGATCGTCAGCATTGCAGGTTGGGCTGCGGCGCCGATCATGCAGGCGAGGCCTGCGGCCAGCACCAGGGCGTGCCAGAAGCCGCGCGGACCCAACACAATCTGTCGCGAGTCGTCTGCTATAGCCGCTGTCGGCCGGGTCGTGGTACGTGCATCAGTGGTCATTTCGAAGATCCTCGGCCGGGGCAACGCGCTGCGGCGGTGACGTGCGTGCGGCCCGATCATCGCGCAAACCGCGCCGGGGTGCCGCGGTGAGCGGCGATGCGGGGCCTGTAACATTCACGCGTCCAAGCTGCCGCGCCGCCATCGATGCCCTTCACCCTTCTTTCGACTGGCGTCGCCGGCACACGCGCCTTCCCCGGGTCCTTCTGGAAGCGCTGGACGCGCAAGTCACCGGTCCCGACCGTCAGCATCGTGATGCCCTCGCTCGACCAGGGCCGGTACATCGAAATCGCGGTGGTCAGCGTGCTCGATCAGGAGGTCGAGGGCCTCGAACTCGTAGTGGTCGACGGTGGGTCGACGGACAACACCCTGACTCGGCTGGCCGACCTGGCGATGCGGTATCCGCGCGCGTGCTTGCGCTGGGTATCCGCTCCGGATGGCGGACCGGCCCAGGCGATAAATCGAGCCGTCGCCTTGTCGTCCGCCCCCATTATTGGATGGCTCAACTCGGACGATCTCTACGAGCCTGGCGCCATCGCCCGCGCTCTCGATCACTTCGCGCGCACACCTGCCGACGTGATGGTCTACGGTCAGGCAACCCATGTCGATGCGAGCGGCGCAGGGCTCGGCGCGTATCCGACCCTCGGGCCGGAGGTCGGCATTGCGGAATTCGCCAATGGCTGCTTCATCTGCCAGCCATCGGCCTTTTTGCGGCGCAGAGCATGGGAGGCCGCGGGCGGACTCGATGAGACGCTGCGCGCCGCGTTCGACTTCGATCTCTGGATGAAGCTGTTCAAAGCCTATCCCGGCCGAATCGGGCTCGTCGCCGCGCTCCAGGCGCGATCGCGCCTGCACGAAAGCGGTATCACGCTGCGCTTGCGCGAACGCGTTGCGCTCGAGGGCATGACGGTGCTGCACCGGCACCTCGGAGAGGCGCCCCCGGAATGGCTGCTCACGCATTTCGCGGAACTGGATGCCGCCCATCCGTTCGAGCCGGACCTGAAGAACCTCGTTGTGGAACGCGATCGGCTCATCTCGCTGGCCGAGCCGCTGTTGCCGGCCGACGCAGCCGATGCGCTGCGGGCAAAGGCTGCGTCAGACCGGCGTTTGCTGTGGTCGACCCCGCACCTTCTGGTCACCGTATTTCCGGACGGATGGGCCGGACCGGTGCTCGACGTGCGGCTGCGCCAGCCAGCGCAGCCCTACGGCGCGATCGTGCTGCGTTGCCGGCATTTGCATCCCGCGAGGGCCGTCTTGCGCATTCGCATCGTCGCGCCGGACGGATCGACGCGGCTGCTGCGAGTGTGGCGAGGAAGGCCGTTCGAGGTCAGGCTCGAGTCGCTTGACATGCGACCCGGTGCGTGTTCCATCCATCGAATCGTTAGCCTCGACGAGTTCGTGCCGGCCGAACACGAGGCGGGTTCGACCGACACGCGCCGATTGGCGTTCCTTGTCGAGGCCTGCGAACTGTCCCCGAGCGCGTTGTCGACTTCACTTCGATAGCTGAACCGCGTTCAGGACCGGATAGGCCACGGAGAACACGAGGTTCAGGAACTTTTGCAGTTCTGCTACCGGCGCGTTGCTGATGTACAGGATGTCCTTGTTCGACATCGCGAAACTCTGCATCACGAAGAAGCTGTTTGGATTTCGCAGATCGATGCGATAAATCACTGGGACCAGGCCGTCGGGCGTCGTCGCGACCGGCCGCGGCCACTCCAGCGCGTTCTCGGGCTCGAAGCGGAAGATGAACACTCCCTGCGGATTCGAACGCGAGTCGATCAAGCCGCCAGACCGCGCGATCGCCTGTGCCAGCGAGATGCCTTGCGCCTCGAAGTTGACTTCCTCATTTTTTCCGGTCGCACCGAGCGCTGTGAAGCTCAGCGGCTGGAAAAGGGCTGTCACCACGTCACCCGGTCGCAGCGGCACATTCTGCCGCGGGTCGCGAATCACAACGTCCAGCGGCAAAGCATAAAAATCGTTGCCGCGCGTCACCTGCAGAGTCATCTTGTTGATGGGTTGACGCACTCCGCCCGCCGCGGCCAGTGCATCGAGCAGCCGTTCGCCGCTCGCCGTCAACGGCATGCGCATGCTGTTGGTGACTTCGCCGACCACTGTGACAGCCGCCGATGTGTTCCGCAGTACCCGGACGATCACTTGTGGCTGGTTCGCCTTGCCGTTCAGGCGGCGCCCTATCTCAGCCTCCACTGCCTGGGGCGTCTGGCCCGCAACCGCGATCCGCCCGGCGAATGGAACGGTCACGAAACCCTCACGGTCGACGGTCTGCTCGGGCATCGTGGTCGCCCTCGCTGCCTGCGGCGAACGCACGTCTATGGAGCCAGTGCCGAACAATGTCGCTGGAGGCGACTCCCAGATGCTGATCTCGAGCGTGTCGCCGCTGCCGATGTCGGCCACCGGGATCCGCTGCGAACCCAGGCTCTCCGAGAACATTCGATAGCGCCGCTGGGCTAACAGCTTGCGGGCCACAGCATCGTCGACGTCGACGATCTGAATCGAGTTCGCCGCGCCCTGGCCTTGCGCAGTTTCGATGGTCGACGCGCTCGGCCCCGCGGCTGGAAGTTGGGCGCAGGCAGACAACACGAGCACCAACACCGCACCAGTCAGCCGAACGGAGAGCGATTTGAAAGAGGTTCGGAACATGGTCTTGTCGTTTCCGGGCCGATAGGCCCGGTGCCGAAGTCAGAAAAATCCACCTTGCGGCAATTGCCGTGGCATGGGCCGAGTGGCACCATCGGGTGCACGCGCTGGCTCAGATCACTCGTGATAGTCGAAAGCCTTGAAGCCGGCCGCTTTGACGAGACTGTCGCGGCGAGCGCTCGTGTAATCACTTTCGACCATTTCGATGACCAACTCCTCGAATGTCGTCTGCGGCACCCATCCGAGCTTCTGCTTCGCTTTGCTGGGATCGCCGAGAAGCGTCTCCACTTCAGTCGGACGGAAGTAGCGCGGGTCGACCTTGACGATGACCTCGCCGACCTTGACCTTCGCCCTGTCGCCGGTGACCTTCGAGACGATGCCCACTTCGTTCTCGCCTTCGCCTTCGAACCGCACGTCGATGCCGAGCTCGGCCGCGGCTCGCTGCACGAACTGGCGCACGCTGTATTGGACGCCGGTCGCGATCACAAAGTCCTCGGCCTGCGGCTGCTGCAGCATCATCCACTGCATCAAGACGTAGTCGCGCGCATGGCCCCAGTCGCGTAGCGCGCCCATGTTGCCGAGATACAGGCAGTCCTGCAGCCCCAGCGCGATGCGGGCGACGGCACGGGTGATCTTTCGGGTTACGAAGGTTTCGCCGCGCAGCGGACTCTCGTGGTTGAACAGCACACCGTTGCACGCATACATGCCATAAGCCTCGCGGTAGTTCACCGTGATCCAGTACGCATACAGCTTGGCGACGGCGTAAGGGCTGCGCGGGTAGAAGGGTGTCGTCTCCTTCTGCGGAATTTCCTGGACCAGGCCGTACAACTCACTCGTACTGGCCTGATAGAAGCGCGTCTTTTTTTCGAGGCCGAGAATGCGGATGGCCTCAAGAATGCGCAAGGTGCCTATGCCGTCGGCGTTGGCCGTGTACTCCGGCGTCTCGAACGAAACGGCCACGTGGCTCATGGCTGCGAGGTTGTAGATTTCGTCCGGCTGCACTTCCTGAATGATGCGGATCAGGTTGGTGGAGTCGGTCAGGTCACCGTAGTGCAGTTTCAGTCGCGGATGATCGACGTGAGGATCCTGGTACAGGTGATCGATTCGGTCGGTATTGAAGAGACTGGCGCGGCGCTTGATGCCGTGTACTTCGTAACCCTTCTCGAGCAGCAATTCCGACAGGTACGCGCCGTCCTGCCCGGTGACGCCGGTGATGAGTGCAACTTTGGGAGCGTGTGATTGAGTCATTGGGTTGTTGCGGGCGACGCGTCTGACGCGGCACGACAAGGGCTTGGAAGTGGTGTATTTTTGCACGGCGCACTACCGCTTCCGACGGACAGCGACAACGCGTTGCTCGCGTCGAATCGTCGGCCGACGCTCACGATCGGCGCTTGCCGAGAAAGTCTGCGTAGGCGAGGGCGATGCCCTCGCGAAGTGAGGTGCGAGCACGCCAGCCGAGGGCCGCCAGTCGGCTCACGTCAAGAAGCTTCTGTGGCGTGCCGTCGGGTTTACTCGCGTCGAAGATGATGCGACCGTCGAAGCCGACGACGTCCATCACGGTTTCGGCGAGTTCACGGATGGTGACATCTTCGCCGACGCCGACGTTCACGAGCGGGCCGTCGTAGTTCGAGTCCATCAGGTAAACGACCGCGTCTGCGAGATCGTCGACGTACAAGAACTCGCGTCGTGGTTGCCCGCTCCCCCATACCGGATACTCGGCGTCGCCACGCAGCTTGGCCTCGTGCGCTTTCCGGATCAGCGCCGGCAGCACGTGACTGGTCACGAGGTCATAGTTGTCGTTCGGCCCGTACAGGTTGGTCGGCATGGCGCACACGTACTGGCGACCATACTGCGCGTTGTAGCTCTCGCACATCTTCACGCCCGCGATCTTCGCGATAGCGTATGGTTCGTTGGTGCTTTCGAGCGGGCCGGTCAGCAAGTAGTCCTCGCGGATAGGCTGTGGGCAATCGCGCGGGTAAATGCAGCTCGATCCCAGCAGCATGAGCCTTTGCACGTTGTGCCTGTGCGCGGCACCGATCAGGTTGGCTTCAATCATCAGGTTTTGGTAGATGAAGTCGGCGCGAAGTGTGTTGTTGGCTTGGATCCCGCCCACCTTGGCAGCCGCGATCACGATGTAGTCCGGCATCGTGTCGGCCATGAAGCCTTCTACCGCGCGTTGATCGAGCAGGTCGAGTTCGGCGCGCGTTCGTGTGACGACATTCACGAAGCCTGCCATCTGAAGCCGGCGAACAATCGCCGAGCCCACCATTCCACGGTGACCGGCGACGAAGATCTTTGCTGTGAGTTTCATGCGCAATGAAGACTGAGTGGGAATCGAATCGAGAGTGTCCGGCTTCGGTGATCAGTGCCGGCCGTACGTGTCTTCGAACCGCACGATATCGTCTTCGCCGAGGTACGAGCCCGACTGCACTTCGATGATTTCGAGCGGCACCTTGCCCCGATTGGCTAGGCGGTGGGTTGTGCCCAGCGGGATGTAGGTGCTCTGGTTCTCGGTGAGCATGATGACCTTGTCGCCGTTGGTCACTTCGGCCGTGCCCGAGACGACGATCCAGTGCTCGGCGCGGTGGTGGTGCATCTGCAGGCTCAGGCTCGCACCGGGCTTGACCATGATGCGCTTGACCTGAAACCGCGGGCCTGCGTCGATGCTGTCGTACCAGCCCCAGGGGCGGTTCACTTGGCGGTGCAGGTTGTGCTCGGTGCGGCCCTGGGTGTGCAGGGCCGTGACGATCTTCTTCACATCCTGGCTGCGGGACCGATGGGTCACGAGCACGGCGTCGGTGGTTTCGACGACGACGACGTCGTCCATCCCCACGACACCGACCAGCCGGCTCGACGCATGCACGAGCGTGTTGCGGCTGTCATGGACCAGCGTGTCGCCGATGCTGGCGTTCCCGGTGGCGTCTTTGTCGCACACGTTCCAGACGGCGTCCCATGCGCCGAGGTCGGACCACCCGGCATCCAGCTGCACCATGCCGATCGCGACCGGGCTGCCCGGGCAGTTTTCGATCACGGCATAGTCGACCGACTCGGCGGGCACGGCCTCGAACTCGGCGCGCCCTGGCCGGACGAAGCCCGCGTCGGTCTGGCGTGCGCGCCAGGCCTTGCTGGCGGCGGCGAGGATGTCTGGGCGAAACCGCTCCAGCGCGTCGAGCCAGGTCGATGCCTTCAGAACGAAGATGCCGCTGTTCCAGAAGTAGTTGCCATCGGCCAGGTAGCTCTGTGCCGTGGCCAGATCGGGCTTCTCGACGAAGCGGGACACGGTCAGCCCGTCGACGCCGTCGGTGCTGCGGATGTAGCCGAACCCAGTTTCCGGCGAGGTGGGCGGGACACCCAGAATTTGAATCGACCCGCCGGCGGCCCGCAGCACCGCTTGCTGCAGCGCCAGCGTGCAGGCCTGCGCGTCGCTGACCGTTTGATCGGCGGGCGAGACGACGAGCACGGGGTCGTCACCGTCCTCGAGTGCCTGCAACGCGGCCAATGTCAGCGCCGGCGCTGTGTTGCGACCGACCGGCTCGAGCAGGAGCGAGGCGGCGCTCTGCTGCAGTTCGCGCATTTGCTCGAGCACCAGAAACCGGTGCTCGTCATTGCCGACCACGATCAGCGGCGCAACGTCGAAGTCGGCCGACGCCAGCGCCTGCAGGCGCTGGGCGGTTTGCTGAAAGAGGCTGTTCGTCCCCGACAGCACCAGGAACTGCTTCGGAAACTGCGCGCGGGACAGGGGCCACAACCGGGTGCCTGAGCCGCCCGCCATGATCACGGGTTGGATGCGAATTGCCATGCGGGATGAGTAAGGTGGGAGGT
>Ga0307508_10002344_pt1 | contig 20059 bp, 17 predicted proteins | sample 9_EM_MG_FD_203089 | JGI IMG/M metagenome (GOLD analysis project Ga0307508, IMG submission 203089) | Populus trichocarpa ectomycorrhiza microbial communities from riparian zone in the Pacific Northwest, United States - 9_EM | ecosystem: Host-associated > Plants > Roots > Unclassified | place...
CGTGCGAATCCTTCGGGACTACACAGTCGCTCTGCTGCCATCATACAAGTGTTGCCCGCTCAAGGGTGATAGACTGTTGGTGACCACCTGGGCGATTGTGCCGTTGGTGAAACACCCGAGTGTTACAGTATGGGTGCCGCAAGCGGTGATCCTGTGTGGATGCAGTGGCAGTCTTGATGAACTGCACCCAGCAGGCATGGGCAGGAAAGAAGGTGGCAGGTGCACTGTTCATGGACGTCAAGTCAGCATTCAACAATGTTAGCAAAACGCACTTGGGCAAGCGCATGCAGGTACTGGGGATTGAGCCAGACCTCATCCGATGGACCAGCAGCTTCATGTCAGACCGCCAGGTGAAACTCGTTCTGGACGGCAAGACGGGCGAGACGAATCCAGTGGATATGGGAATCCCCCCAGGGGTCCCCAGTGGTGCCAATCCTCTTCACCACCTATCTGTCAGGAATCTTCGACGAGGTGGAGGCAGCCATACCAGGTATCCAGGGCCTGTCCTTCGTGGACGACATAAGCTGGTGGCCGGACGGCGCAGACAGTACGGCAGTGGCAGCAAAGCTCTCGGCGGCGGCAGCGGCCACGATTGGATGGGCGGCGGAGAACGGAGTAGCGTTTGACTCTGGCAAGACGGAGGCAGTGCTGTTCCACAAGAAACGGTCAGCACCTAGGGCAACAGTGGCAGTCGGCACCAACAGCGTCCCGTTCAACAAGGAGGTGACCAGGTGGCTAGGTATCTGGCTCGATGCCCAGCTCTCCCTAAAGGAACACCATGCTATCCGAATGAACGAAGGCAGAAAGGCTCTGACAAGACTCTGGCGGCTCACGGGGCAAATGGGACTCACACCAGCCAATTGTAGGAAGGTCATGACAGCGTGCGTCCAGTCAGCCACCATGTTCGGTGCAGAGCTGTGGTGGAAAGGAGACCATGCCACTGGCACACAAGGGCGGGCAGAGGAAATCCAGCAGCTGATTAACCAGGAAGCCCGGGCAACAATGGGCTGCTTCCGGACGACCAATCTGGGAGCCCTCTCGATGGAGTCGGGTCTCAGAGCAGCAACTGCGCAGCTGGAGAACAGGCAGCGGCACTTTGGACTACGGCTGCTGAGCCTACCCCTGGGGGACCAGGCACGGCAGGTGGTGGGAACCCCTACAGGAATCGGGAGGCGGCTCACAAATGCCCTAGCACACAGCGGACCGACTGAGAGTACAGTCCTACTGAAAGAGCCAGAAACCCTTGAGGCAGAGCTACTGCAAGAGGAGGAAGGCGAGGCAAAAGCAGAAGCAGAGAGGACCCGTCCTGGGCTGACCATGTTCACAGACAGCTCACGACTCGATGATGGGGCTACCGGGTACTCGGTGGTGTGGAGGCGGGGCCTGACTTGGGCGGGTGCCAAAGTGCATATGGGCAACAACCAAGAGGCCTATGATGCAGAGTGCGCCACTCTGGCCCATGCACTGGAACTGGCAGCGCAAAGAAGCTCAACCCCGGAACGAGTCACCATCTTTTCGGACGCACAGGCAGCCATCAGGGGGATGGCATCAGACGAGCCTGGCCCGGGGCAACAGTACGCCCTCCAGGCACGGAAACACATCGCCACACTGCGTAGGGCCAGGAAGGGCATCGTCATCGAAATCCAATGGTGCCCAGCCCACAAGGGAGTCGTTGGCAACGAGAAGGCCGACGAGTGGACAAAGATTGCAGCAGGGGAGCCGAACACCCGCAGGGTGGAGTGGCTGAGCTCCTCAGGCCGAACGAAGGTGCAGGTGGCACCTCTCCCACAATCTCTCGCCAGCCTCAAGTGGGAAATCTCAGAGAAAAAGTGGGCGGAGGCACGTCAGTGGGCCGGAGGCCGGACCTCGAAGACGAAGTACCACATGCCGAAGAGCCAGAAACCCGAGAGCGTGGTGGCCGACAGCACCAAGAGGCTTGCCTCGAGATTCTACCAGCTGAAGACGGGATATGCCCGCACAGGACAATACCTGCACTGGGCTAAGGTCCGCCCCGAGGCCCAGTGCTGGTTGTACTGGTGCCCCACACAGACAAGGGACCACCTCCTCAAGTGGTGCCCAAGGTGGAAGGAGCAGCAGAAGACCTTGTGGAGGGAGGTCTATAAGGAGACAGGGAGAGGGAAGCGGCGGTGGAGGGCGCATGAGCTCTTCACCGAGCAGAGGTGCAGTCAGGCGCTACTAGACTTTCTTACAGCAACAGACGTCACGAGGAAGCTCGGCATCGGCTTATTCACTTGACAGGAGGAAGCTCAGTATCCACTTAGCAGAAGTAGCTAGGTGTCGGCTTGGTCGCTTACGTACCTGCTCAACGGTAGGGAGCTCGGCACCGGAGGAAGCATGGTGTCGGCTTCATATGTAGTCACTGGAAAGGAGGAACTTTCAAGGTGTGACGAAGGGGCTTGCGGCCATGGCGCGATGCGACTGTGATAGCGACCAATGCCAAGACGGTACATTCTCAGCAATACAGCAGCAAGAAGAGAGAACAAGACTATAAATACAGGAGATTTCCCAGCCGTATAAAGGCAGAGTAAGAAGGACTGCTTTCGGTTGTTCACTATCAATTGCCAGGAGTTTCGTCACCATAGGTTGAATTCATAGATGTAGTGTAGTCTAGATTACTAAGGTAGTGGCGATGCCACACTATGTCATATATGGGAAGGCGCCTAGTATTAGCGTGGTGTACAAAGTCCAATAGGGGGCGGGAGCGAAATGCGGGTTGCCAAATTTTCTATTTGGACTTTGGTAGTTAATGACTGCCGCCCCCAGCCCTGCCACAACAAAGAGCCAACTACGTACCCACAATGCAAGACACCGATACCAGCTATGGCCCCTATGCGCCACCCGATTTCGCCTACTCAAACCCCCGAAAACCGCTCGCAACCCCAAGGAATGCCCACTGGATTTCGCTTACAGCTCCACCGTCGCTCCTCTGATGAACAAGTTTTTTTTAGATAATTTTGCTCCTCTTCTCTTCCCGGTGCTCGTCTCTGTGTGTACGATTTGCTGTCTTTTGTTGTGGGGATGGCCGAAAGCTACCTGTAACAGCTTAGTTGTAACTTGTATAGCACCAAAACCCGGAAACTCACATAAGTTCGCTTACAGCTGCTGGGTACTACGATCGAAAGAGTTTTTAGGTAATGTTCAATACTCTCCCGCGCTAGCACCATTCTTTATCTCCTGTTGTGATGTTGCCGATCGCTCCCTGCAAAGGCAACAGGACACAATCCTGAATTCGCACTCGTCTGCCCGGCCGCCGGATGACCCAGTGCAGTCCAGCCTCATGTCAGGACCGGCCTGACCGGACTGTGGAGACTCCTGCCTTCATCGAACAGCCATTAACTTAAATCTCGTCTTATCGCGCTCAAACCTATAATCCTCCATAACACGCGGAAGGCTGCCTCCTCTGACAATTTCGGCTATATTCGAAGTGCTGGCACACTTTCTCGGGCTGCTCCCACAATAAAATAACGACTATCAATAACTAGAACGACTCGAGTCGCTAAAGCACTAGCCCTTCACCCTTGGCCAACAATTCTCCTATTTTTTTCTTTAATTCGACGCCAGAAATCGAAATTCTAGATAGTTGTATGGGGTTCCATATGTCGGGGCAATTTATCAATCATTTGGTTGCGGGGGGGGGGGGGGGACCGGGAGACAGCCAGCGAGGCCGTTGGGTGCTCGGGCAGTTTACAACCTGGTTGCCGCTTCTTCCATTTGGACTTTGGTAGTGAATTACTGCTGCCCCGCCTTTGTTATGTACAATTACTCATTAAACTGCATGTAACCTATCTAGATCGCAATCGGGCCACGTGTCGTCCAAAAATTGTGACACTCCAGAGTGAGTGCGCATGATGCGGACCGCGACTCCAAACGGCGTCCACCTCTGAACTCCAGTCCTATAAACAAAACAAACCGAAGGAAGGAACACATTTTTTTTAAAAAAGGAAATGGAAACCCCCCAAAACGCCCGAGTAAATCGTGCCGCCAGCCCCGCTACCACCCATACCCCTCCTCCCAGTACACGATCTCGCCAGTGCCGTGCGCGCCGCCGGCACGCTCGAGAGCCATGACGCTTCCCTTGCGTGCGCAGTCGACGACGGCGGCGCCGCCGCACGCAACGACGGCCATCGGCGTGCCATGGACGCGCTCGCTTGCCTCGCGCAGGATGGTTTCCTCGATGCGCGGCCGACGGTAGCGGACCTTGACGCCGACTGGGAGGCGCCACGAGTCGCCCTCTTCGGCGCGCGTGATGAAGACCTTGACGACGACGTCCTGGCGCAGGCCGAGGCCGCGGACGTGGGCGAGCAGCTTCTCGGCGAGGGTGCCGTCGCGCACGCTCCAGATCAGCACGAAGCGGCGCGTCGTCTCGACGCCCGTCGAGAGGTGCTGCTGCAGGTACGGCAGCGCCGTGCTGATGCCGACGCCGCCGGCGATCAGGATCACCGTCGGGAACGCCTGCACCGGCCGCGCGATCCCGTACGGCCCCTCGAGCAGACACGGCAGCTCGATCGCGCGGTCCGGCGACTCGAGCACGCGATGGAGCAGATCGCGAGTGACGCCGTGGCGCGCGTGGATCAGGAACGTCAGCTTCGCGCGCTGCGGCCCGCGTCGCGCCGACGACGCGGTAACGACGAAGGCGGCATCCCTGCGCGGCGGCCGCGGCCGCGCTGGCTTTTTCTTCTCGCGGTCGGTGTCGGTGTCGGTATCGTTGATGTTGTGTAGCTGCATGCTCGTGACCCCCTCGTCGGCGGCGATCTCGCGGATGCGCTTGCTGTTCGGTGGCGCCGGCCGCTTCTCCGAGATCTTCTCGAGCAGGACGAGGACCTTCTCCGGCGCGGTGGTGAGACTGGGCCCCGCCGGCCGCCACGCCGCCGCCGTAAACGGGTGGCTCTCCCACGGACACCAGCGGCCTGGGAAGTACAGGAAGTAGTGTGCGCCCGGCGCGAAGCCGACGTCGTCCATCTTCGGGTGCACCGTGAGCCGGATCGTGGCCGTCCCCGAGATTAACTTCACCTTCGCGACGTTTCGGCCGTGGAAGTTGAAGATCACCAGTCGCACCACGCGCAGGATGCGGTCCAGCGCCCAGATACCGACGCACACCCAGACGTAGATGGAATACTGATGTCTCATGTCCTTGACGTGGCTGCAGCGCACGCGGTTAACAGGCAAAACAGACGATCGTTGGGGACGGAGACAACCGACCCGTAGAGGAACACGAGGAAGAGAACCGCGCCAATAATGTGCACCACCAGGAAGAACTCGTACCACTTTTTGCGCACCGTCATCACACTGAAGCACAGCATGGCGCACACTGTTGTTGTCGCCTGCGCGGGGGAGTCGTCAGTACGCAACGCCGCGATCTCGAGGGAAGACAAAACCTACGGCGATCCCGTTGAACCACGCGGACTTCCTTCCATCCATCGAGATGTCCCAGTCTGCGAACGACCGCGGTCAGCCACCGATCCCCCACTTCCACAAGCTCCGTTCCTTCACTCACGGTTCTGCGCCGCGTGGTAGCCGTACCCCGCGGAGTGCACGATAGCCTCCAGCGTCGAGATGCGTCCGATCCACTTGTGGAACACCTGGAAGTCGCGCTGCGGCCAGCCGGTGACCCAGATCAGGACGTTGTTCCTGCCCGCGAACAGGAAGAACATCGGCGCGTTGACGACGGCGAGGTGGCCGGCGCGGTCGCTGACGGCCTTGACGGTGCGGCCGGCGCCCACGTAGTCCGTCGCCAGGAAGAGCACGTTCAGCAGCAGATAGCCGAAGACCATCAGCGTCTGGCCGCGCGTCGGCCACTGGTAGTAGCCCATCGGGCGGATGTGGTGGTCGCCGAAGAGAGCGGGTAGTAGGAATCGCCGGCGGAACCACGTCTTCAGCCGCGTCGGCCGGCTGCGCACCTGCGATGTCTGGGCTTCGCCATCGTAGTTGTGGGCACGCATCGTCGTCACCACGCTGGTCACCAGCCCGATGAAGATGATGATGCCGCATGCGGTGTAGAGGGCGTTTCTGCCGTGCGGTCAGAAGACACTCCGAGCGGAGGGCAGGAGGGAGAAGACGCACCCAAGGACCTGCGTTTCGAGACCGCTGTTAGCTGCGGGGATTCCAACAGCCGTGGGGCATATCTCCTACCTGGTTCCGCGCCAGATTCAGGGCTTCATTCGTGGGGTCGGCCTGGGCGTTGTGAGGTCAGCAATCGGCCGGACAGTGTGTGCGTGCGCGGACCCGTACCATATCCAACAATTGCTCTGTTGACAAGTGTCGTTCGGCGATCAATCGGATTGGCGGGAGGGAGCAGCACGAGTAGCCGTAGGTTGGCGGGGCGTGCGCGATTGCGTCCCGCAAAAGTCGCCGTGGGGGCGGGGGAGACGAGGATATAAGAGCGACAACAGGCGGCGGAGTCAGCGATGCAGCGGGGCCGAGCGGGGTGTTTTCACTCTTTTCTTCACCGCTCGGATATCCGCTACGACGGGGCGGTCCGGACGCCGACGTGGCCGCGCTCAGCGTTCTCCAGCGTGTGCTGTAGGGGAACCAGAACACTGCGTATCGTGGCCGGCGACGCAGGGACCGGACGAGAGGCGAACGAGTGGCCGGGGGCGGATCTTGATGAGCAGCACATTCGGTTTGTACCGCCGTCATCGTGGACGAGTGCGGAACGGGCCCGTTTTCGACGCCCGCGGCCGGCCAGCACCCGCGCATCCAACCGGTCGGCGGCGATGTCGTCTCTCGCAGCGCAGCAGCGGATTCGTCAGGACGCCAGCGCGCGGGAGCCCTGCGGGCGTCGTCGCGACCACTCTATCATATGCCGGAAGAGAGGCGAGCGCCCTCCCCGCATCGCCTACGTGTACCGGCTGCACGGCGGACGATGTCGGGCAGCGACTTGGGCCGGGATGTCGTCTAGACTGTCTGCGCCAGCCCCACCCACGAGACGCGCATTAGGGGGCGGGGCGGGCGCTGGGCGCCGTTCACGTGTGCGAGCCGGCCACGATGAAACAGAGCGCCAGGGCAGCGAGGACTGTCCCGCCGAGCGAACGCCGAAGGAGGCAAGAAGGCGAACGACGTCGTGGGTGCGATTGCGAATGCGGCGATGCGCAGCCATGTTCGGCCGTTGTTGGCTGCAGCGGGGAAGGCAGCTCCGGTCGTTGTGGTTCGTCGGCGCGATGTTGCAGCCAGTCAGCGTCGGCCACGACCACGCCCTGCAGACATGGGTCTGGTCGCTGCGGGGAGGGGAAGAAAAAAGAACGCTCGCGACGCAGGTACCCCGAACCCCACGTTTTTTTCGGGTTTCTTCAGCGAGGAGACAGCACCCCTTTCGGCGGTGGGCAGCGGTGCAGATATCGGATGAAAGAACCGCGCAGACTGGCTGACGACGGCGAGTGCGAAAAACCGCTGGCCGCGGAACTCGTGCTGGCGATCTCGCCCTGTGCAGCGAATAGCGGACTGCGCGGCTTATCGATATCGCCTCGGCGGGCAGCCCAAAGAACTGCCGAGTCGCGCGTCCTTCTCCGTTACGGATTCCCTCTGCGGGTGGATACGACCTCCAACGGCCGAAACGATCATGCGATCGCAGGGCCGACAGCAGCCAGTGCGGCCCCCTCCGCACGCACACCAGTTCTGTTTGCCGCCCACTGTCGGTGGGGGACGAGGCTTGCAACCAGCTCATCTCGACGCAACCCCCGTTGGCAGCGAAACACGACACATCACCCACCGCAGGCCTGCTATCCCGCCGACCGTGCGCTGCTGCTGCTGCTGCTGCTGTTGGCGATGCTGGTGTTCGCCGCGGCCCGGTCTGGACGCGGGTGGTAGCGCAAACACTCGCCAGGAGGTCACAATGGCTCACTCGCCGGAGCCACCCATGAAGACGGACCCCGTCGTGGTTGCGGGGGCTAGGTCGCGCGGCGGGACTCCTACATATCTATAAGGATTGGATCGGGCTCGCGGGGGCTGTGATGTGCATCGTTTTTCTCCCGGTCTTTCTCGGGCGGTAGTCTTGCAACGCCGCAGAGCAGCCACGCGCTCCGACTCCAGCCACCTTGAGGGCCGGCCGGCACAGCTGTCGGTCTACGCGGGGCCTCGCCCCGACGGAACGGCACACGGACGGACGGATCTCGCCAGGGCAACGGAACGAGAGCGTGTCTGCGCCGTTTGTCTGAAGCGCTGCCGGTTGGCGTCCTCCTCCTGACCGCTCTTTCCGCGGGAGTCGGCTCGGGTCAGCACGGGGCATTGCCCTATCCGGCGATCCGAAAGGCGGGGCGCAGAGCGCGCCTGCTTCGTCTCCGCGCCGTTTCCGTATGTCGTTTGGTGTCCTCTTTGCGCCGCGCGTTGTGCACCTGGGCGCAGGTGCTTTCATGATGGGAACGGCGAGCTCGGCGTCATCGTCGTTGCTACACGGGGCCGGCAGGCGTGGAGATCCCTCGGTGCGTGTCCGCTGGAAGAGCACGATGACGACGCTGACGGTGCTGGTGGGAACTGATGTGTTCGGCGCACATTCGTACCCAGTACCGAGCATGTACGATCCGGATTCTGACGTGCGTCGCTGTAGCGCGGTGAATGGCCGGACGGCGAGCTAGCTGTGGTCTTTTCCAACAGCGGGTGGCGCCAGAGCAGAGATGAGCCGCACGCGGTTCTGCGTTGCTAAGGCGGCGGCGAGGATGGCTTACGACCGCGGAGGAAAGTCCGCTGCTTTTCCACTTTTGGTGGCGATGGGTATCACTCGAAGCACGGCTACGACACGGAATGTGCTATTATTCTGCTACACATTTTGGCTTTGACATCTTCATTTTTCTGATTCCATCGACCGACCGGGCCTCCGCCATCAGCGTTCACACCAGCCCCAGCAAAACAGATTCAGAAGGTCGCGAGCACCTTCTCGGCTGCAGTGGAGGTGATATTCGGCGCCTCGTCCTCGACGAACAGGTTCTGGACGACGCCGTCCTCGACGACGGCGACGAAGCGCTTGCTGCGCGTGTTTCCGAGGAGTCCGCTCGCGTCGAAGCCCATTCCGAGGGCGTTGACGTAGGCACCTGTAGGATCACCACCATCACCGTCAGCCAACCAGCCACTCGCGGGCACACGGCAGAGGCGGAAGTGCCGGTGGCGGGGGGTCGTACCGGTCGAGTCGGAGAGGAAGTGCACGTCAGTCTCCTTGCCCGCGCACAGGTGCTTCTTCCACGCCTCGACGACGAAAATGTCGTTGACCGTGACGACGAAGATCGCCACGCCCTTGGCCTTGAACGCGTCCGCGTTCGCGATGTAGCCGGGAAGCTGGGAGTTGCAGGGGGCTGGCGAGTGGAGGAGTTAGCGCCGCAAGGCTGCTGTGCGGAGAAGGGCAAAGGGAGGGACAGCGCACGAGTGAAGGCGCCGGGAACTCCGACGATGACCACCTTTCCGCTGGTCGGGATCGTCACGGCGTTCTCCGGGGAGGACTCCCAGACGGACTGCGGGGCGGCGGGGAGCGTGGATCCGACGGTGATGGCCATTGCTGCTGTTTTTTTTCCGCGGCGAACTGTGCTTTGACGGGTTAGATAGAGTTGTGTGCGTGTGCAGGTGCGGAGAGATGGAGGAGAGGATAGGAGAGGAGGGAGAGGTGAGGCGAGGTGAGATGAGGAGTGGAGCGAGCCCAGCCTGGGTGTGCGGGGCAAGGCAGCCTAGCAGGTTGGCTTACGTCACGACGATCAAAGATTTGGAATTTGGCCGCCGCATCTGGCAGGGAGTGCAGGTCGCGCACAGTTCTCGCCGTGTGCGGGGCCGGGCACGACGGTCCCGTCGACCTGCCAAACGCCTATGGACGGCAGTTGCCGCTGCCGAAAGTGCGCACTGCCTTGGTGCCGGATCCAGCTATTGTAGGTGCGCTTCCAAACATCTACACAATTCTACCTGGCGAATGCTATATCGCGTCTCCCTCTCCACCGGGTCCGCCACCTCCGTCAGCGTCGCGAACCACCATCCGGGCCCTGCGCCATCCGCCTCTCGGACGCCCTCGCGACTGATCCACGTACTTGCAAGCCCCGGCTTCTTCGCCGACGCGTGGTACGAGAAACACCGAAGAGAAGCGTGGACATTGGCGACGTCGGTGGCGGCTATCGTCGACGTGACGATCCTGTGGGTTTTGCGTTTGCCTTATACGAAACGCTCCAACAATCAGGACCTGCGTATACTCTAGGCGGGGCAGGAGACCTCCCTCGCGATGTCGGGCACCCCCCCCCCCCCCCCCGGCGTACCGCCTTCAGCATGGTCTCGAAGTTCCGCAGCACGGGCGTATAGCTGCCGACGTCCTCAGCGGTAAGGACCAGATCGAACATGGCGTCTCCCCGCGGCGTGGATGCGCGCTGTCCCAATCGATCTGCTGCGTCGGCGCCGACTCCGGTCGGTGGCCACCGCGGGGAAGGGCACAAGTGTGTCGTAGACGTCGATGCGGAGCTTCTTCAGCGCCAGGAGACTGCGCCATCGTGGGATTGTGGGAGTCCGTCGGTCGAGCTGGGCTGCTACAGCTGGACGTGTCGATACGGTGAGTCGTAGGACGTAGGATGGCGATCCGTAGATGCGCTGTCCCGTCCGTTCACCAGCGCTCTGGTGGGGGCAAGGGACGAGCTCCCCGCGCGCATTCGCCCTGGCCCGACGTCGTCGACCAGTAGATAGAGTACTTCCACTGGGACGGCGCCGGTGATGGCTGTTGTCGGTCCGCCACGGCTGTTCCTCAGCATCATCACCCCCATCACCACCACCACCACCACCACCACCATAAACGTCAGTATGTAGATTGTGTAGGTTGCGCACGCGAAGACGCCAGCCACGTTTTTCGCCGAGCATGATGCCGGCCGCCGCACACCAGTGGCACCTGCCCGTTTCGCAGCCGCCCTTGCAGCCTGGCGGATCCATCATCACTATTCCAGAAATACTACACGAAAGACGAAAAACAAAACCGAATCTTGTCAGACCGCACCAGGCATTCTCGCCGGCCGCACGCGGCATCGCGCGTCTGCGGCTGAGACCGCGTCGTATCTTGCGTCCGCGTGCGGTCCGTGCTTCTCCTTTCCCACGCCCATTTCATCGCGCTGCACCCGCTCACCGACTCGTCCCGCAACATCAACAACAGCGACGACTTCGCGACCACAATGCGTCTCTCGCTGCTCCCGCCGTTGCTCGTCCTCCCCGCGCTCGCGAGCGCCGCCGGCAACAAGCGCGGCCTGGTGCAGGTCGAGACGGACTATCTCCAGGACGAAAAGATCTTCATCACCGCGCCAACGACGATCGGCTGGTACTACAGCTACCACTCCGCGCCGTCGTCGTCGCTGGCCGGGCTCGAGTTCGTGCCGATGCTGTGGGGCGAGCCCGCGACGGCGGACTACGACTTCGCGACGGAGGTGCGCGGGCTGCTGCGCGACGGGGCCCACCGGATCGCGTGCGTGCTCGGCTTCAACGAGCCCGACATGGGCCGCGACGTCGGCGGCAGCAACATGACGCCCGCGCGCGCGGCGGAGCTCTGGAAGCGCATGATCGAGCCGCTCAAGGGCGACGGGCTGAAGCTCGGCGCGCCCGCCGTTGCCGGCTCGGCGCTCGGTAAGGCGTGGCTGAAGGAGTTCGTCGACAAGTGCGACAACTGCACCGGTTCGTCGTGTTCCCCCCGTCCGTCCGAGTGGCTGCGTCGGCTGACGAGCATCCGCGGCAAGTCGACTTCGTTCCGATCCACTGGTACGGCAACTTCGAGGGCTTCGCCAGCTACATTGGCGAAATCCGCGAGATGTTCCCGGACAAGGACCTGTGGGTGACCGAGTTCGGGATCGCGCACCAGTCGCTGTGAGTCGTCACGGTCTCCCTCCCCGCCGCAGCGCTGACGACGCCAGCGATGCGACCCACGCCTTCTTCAACTCCAGCGTCGAGTATCTCGACCGGCTCGACTACGTCCAGCGCTACTCGTGGTTCGGGTCCTTCCGCAGCTCCGTCAGCAACGTCGGCCCCAACGTCGCCATGCTCGACGCCGACGGCGATCTCACCGAACTGGGCGCGTGGTATCTGGGCCGGCAGGCTGGCGGGAAAACTCCCGCCAGCGGTTCGGCGGCGGCGGCGGCGCAGGCGCGCATAGCGTGGACGCCGCTGGGCGTGGCGCTGGGCGTGGCCGCGTTGGCGGCGGTGTTCTCGTGAAGGCGGTAGTTGCTCTCGAGATTGCGAGGTTCTCATGGCGCCGATAGACAGATAGACAGTCCCGGTGTTTGTGCCGATAGGACTCCCCGTGGTTTGTGTTGATACCAAATAGACCTTTGTTTTGCGGATTCGATTCGGACACGGCGGAGCTGCGTCCAATATGGGCGATCGGACTGTTGTAACTCCGTGCTTGAATTCCCCAGAATATATAGAAGCGGGGGCTTCCGTCGTATTCGCGTTTCCGGTGCTGGTCGACGTCGAGCCGTTCGCGATCTCATCAGGTGTTTCACCGAGAATATCGCCGTCGTGGTTGCCAATGAACTAGCTTGGCGGACCACGGCGAAACGGTGAATTGTCAAGACCGACCCAGCACAGTCGACCAGTAAGCTGTCAGACTCCGGGAGTGCGCATAACTGGCAGCATCCACCTGCCATCTTGGCCCTAGTAGTATTCTACCGGCAATTGTTGTCGCCAGACGGGTTGCAGCTGGGTGTAGTCTTCGGCGCAAGCATCCGCGTACGGGAGACCTCTTTTCGCCGTGGGTCCGAGGCGATTGGGCGAACGCAAGCCTGAGCAAGTACTAGGCTTGCTCGGAGAACCTTCCTTCCTCCGTTCTGCCCGAAGATATTGCGGCGTGATGAAGTTGCCTGTTCCGTCGCAGTCGTATAGATTGGATATTCATAGATGTCACGGCTCCCTCATTCTCCGCTATCCGAGGATTCAAGAGTGGCGGTGCGCCCACTCGAGACGAGGCGGTGCTGACGCGGGGCGATCGGTACGCCAAAGGGCGAATCAGCGTTGACAGCTCGTTCAAGGATCCATTCCCATCCCCGGCGGCAAACCACTCCGCCTGCCACCCGCACCAACACTTGGCGTACTACGTCACCGAACCCGCCTGCGCCCAACGACGAGAACGGAGCCACGGAGCGTTCCAGCGTTTCAAGCTTGCAACCAAAAGTGATAGCTGCGGCGTTTACAATTCACCCCCTGCTTGGACGTGAGATAAAGAGCATTGCCTCCGCCCGCGCGAGATATCTACACGGAACGCAAAGGCCTTTGAGCGGTGCAACGAAAACAACGCATCTACAAACTCACACTCACGCACACAACACCTGCACGGACATGAAGATCCCGACCAACACCGCAAGCGAATCGCAGCCCTCGGGCTCGCGCGTGTCCGAAGAGCCGCCGCCCGGCTACTCCGAGATCGGCCCAGATGCGGTCGAGACGGTCACGCAGCAGCAGGCGGAGGGGCCCCCCGACTACAGAGATGCCCCCGCGTACGGGACCATTGGCATTTCCGAGGGTGGCATGGACACCAATGCGCAGCTTGCGGGTGAGGACCGACTCCAGAGTGGCGGCTGCAGTGCTGCGTGCTGATCGATTTGCAGAGGACGGCCGGATAAATATCAACATCAACCAGCGCTCGTTGCGGCTATCGAGCCTACTGACACCCGCACTGCGGGAGCAGTGGGGCGCGGAGAAGAAGGGGAAGGACTCCGACGCCGATGGAGTGACCGACCGGGCCCCCGACTTCGCGAAGGACACCCCGCCGCTCAACATCCTCATTCAGATCATTGGGTCCCGCGGCGATGTCCAGCCGTTCATCGCCCTCGGCAAAGAGCTGAAGGGCCGCTATCACCACCGCGTCCGGGTGGCGACGCACCCGACGTTCAAGGGCTTCGTGGAGGAGAACGGGCTCGAGTTTTTCTCGCTGGGCGGGAACCCGAGCGAGCTGATGGCATTCATGGTCAAGAATCCGGGCCTGATGCCGGGCGTCGAGAGTCTGCGCGCGGGCGAGGTGACAAAGCGGCGGCAGGGGATGTGGGAGATGCTGCTCGGCGGCTGGCGCGCGTGCATCGAGCCGGGCGACGGCGTGAGCTACCAGCCGGCGGTCGGCGGCGGGGACGGCGCGGCGCACGCGAGGCCGTTCGTGGCGGATGCCATCATCGCCAATCCGCCAAGCTTCGGCCACATTCATTGCGCCGAGCGGCTCGGGATCCCGCTGCACCTGATGTTCACCATGCCATGGTCGCCGACCGCGGCGTTCCCGCACCCTCTTGCCAACGTGCAAGCTACGAATGTGGAATCGGACCTGGCTAACTTCCTGTCGTACGCACTGGTCGACATGATGACGTGGCAGGGGCTCGGCGATCTGGTGAACAAGTTCCGCGAGGGAACCCTGGGCTTGGAAGCGGTCCCGACCATGTGGGCGCCGGGAATGATCTCGCGCCTGAAGGTGCCCCACACTTACTGCTGGTCGCCTGCGCTGATTCCGAAACCCGAAGACTGGCCCGCGCGGATCAAGATATCTGGCTTCTACTTCCTGTCGTTGGCGTCTTCCTATTCGCCGCCACCGGAGCTGGAGCGCTTCCTCGACGCGGGCCCGCCACCCGTCTACATCGGGTTCGGATCCATCGTGGTTGACGACCCGGACGCGCTGACGCGCAAGGTCCTCGAAGCGGTGGCCGCCGTTGGGTGTCGCGCTCTCGTGTCGAAGGGCTGGGGCGGCGTCGGCGCCGGAGAACTAGACATACCGAAAAACGTCATGCTCCTGGGCAACTGCCCGCACGACTGGCTCTTCCCACGGTGCGCGGCCGTCGTCCACCACGGCGGCGCCGGCACCACGGCCGCAGGGATCCGTTGCGGGAAGCCCACAGTCATCTGCTCCTTCTTCGGCGACCAGCCATTCTGGGGTGCTATGGTAGCTAAAGCCGGTGCCGGACCGAACTCCATCCCGTCCAAGCAGCTCACCAGCCAGAACCTTGCCGAGGCCATCCGGGCGGCTTTGGGGAGCGAGATGCAAGCGAAGGCGGAGGCTATGGGCGACAGAATCAAGGCGGAGACCGGCGTCGAGAACGGCGCGAAGAGCTTTCTCGAGTCCGTCGAGCAGATGGGGCTGGCGCGGTGCGATCTCCTGCCGGACCGCGTGGCGGTGTGGAAGCTTCGCGGCGGCAACAACAAGCTCTCGGCCTTGGCGGCGAGTGTGCTCGTCGAGGCGGGCCTGATCGAAGGTGGCTTCGGCGGCCTGCGGCTGTGGAGACACAAAGAATGGCCGGTGAATTCCGGGCCGACGGATCCGGTCACCGGAGGCGCAGGCGCGATCATTGGAACCATGGGGAGCATCATGATGGGCGTCGGTGACTTCCCGAAGGAACTCTTCAAGTCGTTGTCCGTCGGCAACAACGGCAAGGGAAAGGACGTCGGAGGCGAAGCGTCCACGCCGGAGTCCTCCGTGCATGGCAACGCGAGCGCGGACAGCGTTGCCACTTTCGCCTCGGAGGAAGCCAGCCTCGGCGACCAGCCGCCTTGCACACCGGGGACACCTGGCACGCCTTCCTCGACGACAGACAAGGGAAAGCAGAAGGAAGGAGGTGGGTTCAAGTTCGACTCCAACTTTGTCGGGCACGCCTTCGGCGCGAGTAAGGGAGTCAGGAAGATTGTTGGCGCCGGAATGCGATGTAAGCTCTCCCGTTCTGCTCGCGCACCGCTCGGTCGGTCTGACTTGTCATTCCAGCACCTATGGACTTCACTCTCGGAATTTCGCAAGGCTTCCGCAACGCCCCGGCCCTCTACGGCGACGAGGTGCGGCCCGAGGCGCGCGTCACCGGCTTCCACAGTGGCCTGAAAGCGGCAGGGAAGGAATTCTCCTACGGCGTTTACGACGGCATCACCGGCCTCGTCACGCAGCCGATCAAGGGGGCCAAACAAGGCGGTGCCGCCGGCGCGCTCAAGGGGCTCGGCCGCGGCATCGGCGGTCTGATTCTCAAGAACGGTGCGGCGGTGTGGGCGATCCCCGCATACGCCATGAAGGGAATCCACCGCGAAATCGTGAAGCTCGGGACGAAGGACGTGGCGGGCTACATCTCGTCCGCGCGCGCGGCCCAGGGCGTCCATGAAGTGATGCAGTCACCGTTGGGCACAAAACAGCTGGTGATTGACCGATGGAACTCACGCGACACCCCTTCGGCTGGCTGGACGGGACGCATGTCATCGTGGTCTTCGTGCGGCGGCGGCCAGGGAGGGAACGACAAGAAAACGCTGGTGGACATGAGCAACTACGACGACGACATGAGAGAAGTTGGCAGCGACACCCAGCTGCAGCTCGCGATGCGCGAATCAGCCGCCGACCAGCTGCACCACTCACCCACTTGGTCCTCCGGTAGTGTGATGGATGACAAGATAAAGGGAAATGCAGCCGGACTTTATTACGACGGAACGGAAGAAGACGAGGAGCTACGGCTTGCACTCTGCAGATCAATATCGGAACAGGACCCACCTCCGTACCAGCCCCCGGCATACGAGGCCCGTTGGCCCGGTGATCAGAAGCGCCCCGCCGGCGACGAAATTGGCGAGCTCCAGGGCGCAAACTGGGCGTCTTCGCCGGGCTCCTCGACATACGCACTTGCGCACCCGCGCTCGTGGTCATCCAGCGCGGACGTGAAGCGTAAAGCCGTCCTCATGACCGACAACACCCGCGACGACGGCGACGACGACGACGACGAGCAGCTCCGACTCGCAGTCCAGGCGTCTCTCGGCTACGCTCCAGGTAACCCGGTCTACGTCGACTCCGTGGCAGCGCAGGACTCCGAGCTTTTCCGTGAGAACGCCGAACTACAGAACGCACTGCGAATGAGTCTTGCCGAGAGCGAGCGCAGCAGCCGCACCGCGAGCGCGAGCTTCTCAAAGAGTCCGTACGCACCCCCCGTGCCCCTGTCCGCCGCGTGCAGTGCCGCGCCGTCAGCCGTTGAGGACAGAGACGACGACGGCGAGCTGGCGCGCGCGGTACAGGAGAGTCTGCGGCTCGAGGCGGATCGCAGGGCGAAGCATGAAGAGGAGGAGCGCGTCGTCATGGAGTACGTTGCGCGCGAGAGCCTCGCGATGGAGGAGCTCAAAAGGGCGAGACAAACCGAGCACGGAAGCAGTAGCGGCAGTCAGGCATGATGTTTGCTACGTCTGCGCTTGTTTCAGGGGCGCACACGGATGGCTGGATGCGCGGTTTCGGGGTTCCGAGGGGTCGTGAATCATACCACGCTCCGGTTGAGGGATACCATTGGCATTGTCACGTTCGGGTTGTTTTCTGGGGATCTGTAAATTTGATTGAATTCAATCTCATCGTAAGCAATGCTTCTTCCCAGCCGGCGGTGGATAGGTTTCCGATCGTCATATATACCGGCCACGCTTTCTTGTCACCGGAAAAATTTGTTAGGTGCGTTGCATCGGATAAGAAAATCATCGGTACGACCGTATCGCCATCGTCTAGGGAGCTCTGTACAACTGTCAGAAACCCATACACACCTCCGAGAGTAGTACTGATTACTAGGATGGGTTCCAACCTGCCGTTCCCACCACCAGTCTGCGGTGTGCATCTCGCCATAAATGCGTCTTCCCTCGTCTTCAAACCGCTGCTGAGGAGCGTATGAAAGGTGATCCGCATATGCTGGCTGCTTGAGAAGCCACTTCGCGCACTCAATAATGTCTCGATGCCAGAATTTGATCGGCTCTTTTGCATGCTGTACGTTCCAAAGGATATTTTCCAAGTGGCTTATCCGCCAGGAGGAAGCTCCAAGTCAGTCCTCCATACAATTGATCTTCTGCTGTAAGCAGTAATTGGACTTCAGCAAAGCTTTTATCTCATCCTTGGCCCCAGCACTGTCCTTCAGCATCTTGTCAGTGCTCTTTGCACTGGACTTCTTGGCTATTACCATTGCTGCAAAGTTGAACGCTTTTTCGTTGGCAAATGGGAGGTATGGGTCAAAGCTGTCATATGTGCACTCGTCTGGTCAAGGGACATAAGTGCAGGGAAGGCCGGCATTGGGGTATGTGTAGATGGGTGGGGTGACATCAACTAGCTCGTTCGCAGGTTCATTCACGGGTTTGTTTGCAGGTTTGTTTGCGGGTTTGTTTGTGGATTCGTTTGCGGATTCGTTTGCAGGTTCGTTTGCAGGTTGAGTGCTATCATTGCCATTGGCTTGGTAACTAGAACCGCTATCCTGGAGGAAGTAACAGGAGGAAGAGTGTATGTAGTACTCTGTAGGCTGATCTTCGTTCTGCTCAGAGTTGGCGGTGCACTTTTTCAAGACATGGAGTTGCGACCAGTATTCTGGATGCTATTTGGCAATGGGTTTGAGGAGCCATATTGTGACACTGGGGTTGTCTGGTAACCGGAGTGTGGGGAGAATCAAAGGTAATCAGGCTACTTTCGATAATTCACAACGGAATAATCTTAGATCTTGTGTGTGGGTTCGGGGGTAGTGTTGTTTGAGGGTGTTCTTTTTTGGTTTCTCCTGGTTTCCGAGAGAAACCCTCTTTCTTTTTATGGTGGAGGCCGTAGCGTGAGATCTGATGAACCAGCGTGAGCGCTGATGACTCGGGCTTGGATTCTCCCGAGGTGCGGGGACCCCGTGGTTGATCCATTGGCCATAGCAGGGTGTAGATAAGGGGAGATGAGGTCTCATGCACCTTGCGGCACCCTAGGCCCAGAGTCCTCCGTCTCTCCCGGAGGGGAGAGCTCCCTGAGGAGCCACGTACTGCATGAGGGCCATGTAGTCGTGCGGGGTCTAAGTTCTAGAGTCTGTCGATCACCCTGGGGTGACGCAATCTCCCTCTGGGGAGAGACCCGTTCGTTTGCACTCACCCCCTCATCTCCGGAGTTAGCCTTAGGTCCGGTTTTCTCGGCCGACAGCTAATCTCCGTCTCCTCGATCTCCTGCCTAGACTCTCTGACATCATTACCCGTGCTTCAGAGGCAACTTAGTGCCTTTCCCCGAAGGCCCGTGGTGAGTCTCCCTTGCTACGTACTCCCGCTAATTACTAAGGTGTAACACTACCTCCCTCTCCCTTAGCCTCGTCCCGAGCGCTATTGATTTTTCTAAGTAGCCTGACTCTTTCTGTGATCATTAGATTCTTTCAACGCTGAGGGTCCCTTCAACGTCACGGACTGCAGTCCTCCACCCCTGCAGCCCTCCCAGCCACCGGATTAGGGCATCTTGCTCCGTAGTCCTTCGGAGTGGCTGGGCCCTCAGAGCAGGCCGGTGCGTGCTCTTACTGATCGTGTCATGTTGGATCGTACTCGCCGCCGCGCTGCGTCAAGGCTTTGGCCAGCTCGGTGGGGTTCCGGGGTCGCAGCGGGACCAGGGAATTGGGAGAGGCATGGTGTCCTTCGTGCTAGTGACCCGTATGCTCGGCAGTGACCGCGCCCACGTCCTTCCGGGGGGAGACTAGTGTGCTAGAGCAGTGACAGCGCTGTCGGGGACTCGCTTCACCGATTATGGGCCCACTGCGCCGGTTCCGCCGGTCCGAGTCGGTCGCCGAGAGGTCGATACGTCTGTTCTGAACGGTTTTCCTGATCCTCAACAAGTTCGGTCGCGTGCACTCCTCGCCGGGCGCCCGGTCGGCGGCTTTTCGTGGTTGCCCGAGAAGCGGGTCTTTTTGTTGATCGTTATGTCTTTCGGTACCGAAGTCCTCCGCCCCTTCGGCCCACTACCGCCAGGGCCTCGGTGGAACTGGTTTAGCCCTCGGTGAGCCGGTAGTCCCTCGGCGAGTCTGGATTCCGTCGATGAAACTCTCGGAGCTTCTCCAGACCACCTACCGAAAAGTTGTCGAATGGTTCTTCTGTCCAGTCCCTGCGTTCCGGATAGTCGAGCCATTTGATGAGGTAAAGGATTCGTCGTCCTTGTTTGCGGGACGACATTACTTTTTCGACATCGTATTCTTCCGATTGCTCGATGTCGTCGGCCTCTCGCAGTGTCTTCGATGGATCCGGCGGGGTCCGATGTTCGCTGGTTCGATACGGCTCGAGTAGCGACACATGGAAAACGTTGTGTATTTTCCATTTCCTGGGCAGCGTCAGCCGTACCGCAAGGGGGGAGATGATTTTCTCGATTTGGAAAGGACCATGA
>Ga0307508_10002345_pt1 | contig 20047 bp, 20 predicted proteins | sample 9_EM_MG_FD_203089 | JGI IMG/M metagenome (GOLD analysis project Ga0307508, IMG submission 203089) | Populus trichocarpa ectomycorrhiza microbial communities from riparian zone in the Pacific Northwest, United States - 9_EM | ecosystem: Host-associated > Plants > Roots > Unclassified | place...
TTCGCTCTTCTCGGTGGTAGTTTCGATGCTTCTCACGTGCCCTCCTTCGCTGACCTCTGTCGCGGAAGGTGGGGGGGGGGGGGGGGGTGGGTGGCTCGTCGCTCGTGCCGCGGGATACCACCGAAAACACGAAAGAAAAAGTGTTGCTACCAGTTGAGGGGTAGGAAGAAGCATGTCCATTCTAGAGAGGCGAGCGCCAGCCTCTTATACGAGTGTCCGTGCGCCGCCTGTGACTGTCTACCGTGACTGTCCTATGTAGCCCTATGTCACACTCCCGTAGCACTGTCCGTGTCACCCGAACTCTAGACACCCTGCTGGGCGTAGCGTCCGCAGAGCCCGCAGCGGCCAGAATCCTCCTCCTACATACGTTTACTGCCCCCAAAAGAACTCTACACAGAAAAAGAGAGCACCTGATCAGCATGCTCGATATGCGCCCAGACAAAGGCCAAGCAGCTGTTTCAACGCAAAATTACAAGCACACGAGCGGAGAAGCCCTTAGCACTCATTCATTCGGATCTCTGCGGACCGATCTCCCCAATGTCACAATCTGGTTGTCGATACTATATTCTATATATCGATGACTATAGCAGACAAAGCTGGGTATTCTTTCTTCGCTCTAAGACTTCAGCTGAGATTTGCGCAGTCTTCTGAGAGTTCAAGACGGTGACAGAACTCAAACTCTCCACCCGAATTTCTCGATTTCAGTGCGACAACAGGAAGGGCGAATATGACAATGAAGAATTTCGATCAATCCTCAAGGAGTCTGGTATATCATTCGAACCAGCTCCACTGTACACGCAGCACAAGAATGGCATTGCCGAACATATGATTCAGACACATAATGCAAAGGCGTGTGCTATGATGCTTGACAGTCAACTACCGCAGAGCCTGTGGGCTGAGGCCATCAACACAGCGAATTACCTACATGCATGAAGTCCTACATCAGCGAATAAGGGTGTTACCCCCTACAAGAAGCTGTATGGCAGCAAGCCAACCATTTCACACCTACGTCGTTTTGGGTGTAAAGCATATCGAATGCTTCCGGCTGCTCAAAGGCATGGAAAATTTGCATCCCGTACAGAGACCATCTACATGCTGGGCTATGTACACGACAGTACCTCAATCTGGTGCCTGTGGAATTCTGAACGACAACGTGTGATTCAAGCATCCAACGTTCGTTTCGATGAGCTCGTAATGACGGCCACACCAGTTGAGAGTATGATATCGGATCCATTCGAGATTGCGAAGCTGGATACCGATCGAAGCAGGCAGGTCAATGCTGATGTGACCAGGCACTGTGATGCCGATGGAAGCAGGCAGGTTGATGCCGATACCGAAACGTCGAGGCAGGCTGATGCCGATTCGCCTTGACCGACAGATCCCAGCTCGCTTGCAGCTGATGAAGTACGCCTGAATACTGGAAGATATAATCTTCGGAAAAGGCCATGTGCTGTTGCCCACCGGACCTGGATGGAAGAGGAACCAGATTCTGCAGATCCGGTGTCCTACCAAAATGCTGTTAGGCATCCGAGGCTTGGCCTGAAGAGGTCAGAAGCTATTCGGGAGGAGTTGCATTCGCTGCACTCGAACTATACATGGGATTACATTCGACTGGAAGACGTTCCGTCAGGTGTCAAACCCATCAGTTCTAAATGGGTCTTCAAGACCAAACAACTATCTGGAGGCGGAATTCGGTACAAGGCAAGACTGGTTATACGAGGCTATAAACAGATTCCCGGAGTGGACTTCGATGAAACATTCACTCCGGTAGCAAAGCTTTCCAGCCTTCGAATGCTACTCGTATTAGCAGCTATCCATGACTGGGAGATTGACCAGATAGACGTTGTTACCGCTTTCCTAAATCCAGAAGTTGATGGAGATGTTTATATGGCAATGCCAGATGGTGTTGAAGCACCTGCAGGCGGGCCATGGGTTTGCAAACTGCGCAAGTCACTATACGGACTCAAGTAGGCCCCCAGACTCTGGTACAAGCATATTGATAACTTCTTGAGATCTCTAGATCTATTGCGATCTGAATACGATCCAAACGTTTACATCTCAGCCGCTGGCCTCATACCACTCATCCTCCTACTTTACGTCGATGATATACTACTCTTCTCTGAGTCTGCCGAACGAGTATTGCAACTCAAGAAACTTCTTCACACCGAGTACAAGATGACTGACCTTGGACTGATTCGCCAGTTTCTTGGACTTGAGATTGAGTGTGACTGCGAGAACTGGATTCTGTATGTTCACCAATCTCAGTACATACACAATGTTCTTGCGACCTTTGGGCTATCCGAATGTAATGGCCACTGGACTCCTCAGCCAACAAGCAATCGACTTCGACGACTCGATGATACTGGCAAACCCCTTGACGAAAACGGGAAGCAGAAGTACCAGTCTATCATTGGCAGTTTGAATTGGCTCATGCAAGGAACACAGCCGGATATCACCTTTACAGTGTCAATGCTCAGCAAATTCATCTCTGCACCAAGCTCCGAACATCTAGCTGCAGCCACCTATACATTATGCTATCTAAGGAACACATCTGACCTTGCAATTCAGTACAGTACCGAATGGCGACCCGAGCGGCCTACCGAACGGCAACCCAAGCAGCCTACCAAATCGCAACCTGAACAGCCTACCGAACGGCAACGTGAGCAGCCTACCGAACGATGACCAGAGCAGCCTACCAAACGGCCAATAGGCTTTACAGATTCAGACTTCACTGGTGATCAAGATGACCGAAAGTCGACCTCTGGCTATGTTTTTACACTCGGGAATGGTGCCATATCCTGGCGCGCCCACAAACAGCCACTTGTCGCATTCTCCACAGTGGAAGCAGAATATATTGGCATATCGGATGCCGCCAAGGAGGCCATTTGGATCAGTTCTCTCTTTACTCGCCTTCTCAGCCTTGATGCCTACCCACAGGAAATCTTTGTTGATAACCAAGGCGCTATTCAACTTGCAAAGAACCCGAAGTTCCACGAGCGCACAAAGCACATAGGGGTACGATACCACTTTGTCCGAGACGCCTGCGAGCGCAACGCTATTCGCACCACCTACCTTCCAACATCCGAGATGACGGCAGATATCATGACGAAGAGTCTTCCACGAGAGACTCACTGGAAACATGTGAATGGGATGGGAATGGTTCGATGGGCAGCAGGGGAAACATATGGCAAGCGGATGGCGCTTGGTCCGATGAATTGAGTTTCTCTCTTTGGTGGATGCGCTCTTTCTCCTATGGCCATGCTTTTCCTATGGGTTTTTACATGGCTACGAGTTTTAATGAGGCATCCGGGGATGTCATGGGACTTCTGTTTTTCTGTCCTTCTTTCTTTCTTCCTTTCTTTATTGTCTCATTGTTCGAGGGGAAGTGTTAGATATATCGATCGCCCAACGAGGCCCGCCGAGGCCTGCCTAGACCGCTGCGAGCAGATACGCGCGCAGGAGGCATCAGGTGGCGCAGGTGGCCAATGGCCAGCGGCGACATCTAGACCCGGCGACATCTAGACCGGAGGTGGCGAATCGCCGCCGGCGACATCTAGACCGGAGGTGGCAAGTTGCCACCAAAGGATCTAGACGAGCCGGTGGTGGGTAACGGATTGGATGTGCATATATATATAGAGAGCGGTCCTCCAGTCTCGGTGAAAAATCAAGCGAACGGAATTCCTACCTATCGATAGACGAATATATTTGACAAGGATCTTGACACTAGATTGCGTCCCCCAATGGACACCCAACATAGCAAGTAAAAAGACAGAGTGGATTCCCTGGACGAAAATACCGAAGATCCCCTGAACCTCCGAGAATTTAGGGAAGTCCCCGATGACCAGCAAGTACCGAGCCCCGTGACCCCGGAACCACAAACGAGACCGCAGACACCCGAATCACCAGAACAACCCAGAAGAATGGCAGAAGGATCAGACATGGGGGGAATGGGACCCTATCTGTTGACAACGGAGATGCAACAAGCTCTCTTAGCAGCACGCGACAGACCACCGCAGAATAGCTACCCGAAGCTCTGAGACCCAGAACCTTTCGAAGGGGATAAGGAAAAATTTAAAACGTTCTTGGCTCAATGCAAGTTAAAATTCCGAACAGAAAGAAACCGATTCGACGACGATGAGAAAAAAATGCGATATGCATCATCCTTACTCCGAGGGCCCATGGCATGGACCTGGGCGGAAACCTTCCTGAACCAAGAAGGAGGAATCAACTTAACATGGGAAGAGCTGAAGACTAACATGAAGCATGCTTTTGGCCAAGTAGACGCAGAAGAAATAGCATTCGAAAAATTCCAGAAGATCCAGCAGGGAAACCGAATAGCGGCAACGTACTGGGCAGAGTTCCAGCGACTCACAGCAGATCTCCCATACGTGGACAATATGTGCATTGCGCGATTCCGAGATGGGTTGCACCCCGAGGTAAAACGACACCTGGTCATGAACGAAGCACCCGCCACAGTCCTGGTAGACTATGCCACTACAGCCATCAAAACGGACAGCCGCCTATGCAATCTGGGAGTGATAAACTGGCGACCAACGACCAACCCCGAAGCACGGTTCCACATCTCCACCAAAGAGTCAGCGCCAACACCTCCAGGAGACCCAATGGACCTCGATGCCACCCGACGATTCAAGTTCGCACGGAGACCCCCATACAGGGGTGGCTGACGAACAAGCAACGATGAGTGTTACAACTGCGGGAAAAAGGGACATTTCTCGAGGGAATGCCTTCAGCCAAAGAAGGCACGAATACTATGGAAAAGGCCATACCGAGCCGCAGAAGCCACCTATGAAGAACCAGAAGAGGAGCCTAGCACCCACAGTCCTGAACAGGCAGGAAATGGCAGCCCTCGGGAGTAGGCCCCAGCAATGGCCACCCGAGGGAAAGACAAGTTGCACAAGGAATAGGGACTAAAGAACCACCATTTGTCGTATCCAGCACCGGAAAGTACGACCGAGAAGAGAAATTGATCATCAGGATATGCATACAAGGGAATGACGGCAACAAACAAAAGACCACCGCCCTAGTCGACTGCGGGGCGTCAGAGAACTTCATCGATAGAGCATACGCAGAAGCCAATCATATTCCAACACAAGAAAAGACAGTGCCAAGAAGAGTCCTCACAGTCGGTGGGGGGGAAGTTGCCGGTGGGCCAGTAACCCATGATGCCCAGGTACGAATGAGAATCAACCACCATGACGAAGAGATCCGATTACACTGCATCACTATCGGAAACCCACCCATCATCCTCGGAATGCCGTGGCTAAAACTCCATGACCCAACAATCGGATGGAAAAACCATACACTGAAGTTCCACTCCGATAGATGTGCGGAAAAATGCCTAATGACCTCCCCACAAGCCACCAGCATCACAGAAGGAAAAGCAATCGACCAATATTACCGGAAGACACCAGAGGAAGCAGAATCCGACCCGTGGGAGGTTTGTCAAATGGTCATAGACAAAATCAAGGAAACCAGTAAGGACAGTGAGGGAGGAATCCCGGAAGAATATGAAGACTTCCTCCAAGTCTTCACAAGTACAGAGCCAACCACCCTTCCACCACACCGTGACCAAGATCACCATATTCCACTGCTAGAAGGGAAAATGCCGCCGTACGAACCCCTACGACCCCTCAATGAGGAAAAAATGCGCGCCCTCAGAGAGTACATCGAAGTCAACGAAGAACTAGGATGGATCCGGGCATCCACCTCACTGGCAGGGGCACCCATCCATTTCGTCAAAAAGAAAGATGGAGGTTTGCGACTCTGTGTAGATTTCCGGCAGTTGAACGAAATCACAGTCAAGGACCGGACACTATTGCCACTCATCGGCGAATCACTGGACTAGTTGTCAAATGCCACGATCTACACCAAACTAGATCTCAAGGATGCATACTACAACCACCGAATTGCAAAAGGAGACGAATGGAAGACAGCGTTCCGAACGCGGTATGGGCTGTACGAGTACTGCGTCATGCCGTTCGAGCTCACAAACGCCCCGGCCTCTTTCCAGCGATGGATGAACGAGATTTTGAGCGAATATCTGGATATCTTCTGTGTGGCATACCTGGACGATATCCTGGTCTTCTCGCAAACACTGGAGGAGCACAGACGCCACCGACGAGCTATCCTGACACATGTCCAAGACACAGGACTCACACTGAAGGCATCAAAATGTGAATTCCATACCACGGAAACCGAGGACCTGGGATATGTGATATCACCGAAAGGCCTGCGCATGGACGAAGAGAAAATCCGAACGATCAAGAAATGGAAGGAACCCATCAACGTCAAGGGGATCCAAAGCTTCTTGGGATTTGCCAACTTCTACAGACGCTTCATCAAGGACTACAGCAAAATTACTGCTCCGCTCACGTCATTAACAAGGAAAGAGATAAAATGGGAATGGAATGACGAGCAGCAAATAGCATTCGAGACGGTCAGAACAGCGATGATCACGGAACCGATCCTACAACACTTTGATCCGGAGAAACTGGTCACCATCGAGACAGATGCTTCGGACTACGCCATAGGAGCCATATGCTCGCAACCTGACGAAAAAGGGATCCTGCACCCGGTAGCATACTACTTACGAAAACTGAAGGATCCGGAACGAAACTACGATATCCACGACAAGGAACTTCTGGCAATAGTAGACGCACTACGGAAATGGGATACCTATTGCAAAACAACAGGCCCAAAAATCACGATCCTAACAGACCACAAGAACCTTGAGTACTGGAAAACGAAACGCGACCTAAATCTGTGACAAGCCCGGTGGGTTGAACGACTGGCAAACTACGATTTGATAATCAAATACCGACCAGGGAAACTAGCTGGAATGCCCGACATCCTCTCTAGAGAGTCAGGAGACTCTTGCTGGGAAGGGGATATGAAGCATCGACAGAATCGCGGGCGAGTTCTCTTGCCAGAGGAAAATTTCGAAACACTACAAGCGCTCCAGGTTAACACGACGGAAACAATGAAACTCCAGATAGATAAGAAACTCCAGAGCGAAATACAAGAACAAAGCGCCAAGGATAAGGAAGTCCGAGAAATCCTGGGGAAAAAGGCGAGCGGGAACACCCACGACGGGAAGATCGCACTAGGATTATGCGAAGAAAAGGAAGGGGTACTTATATACGACGGTCTGATATGAATCCCTGACAATGACGAACTATGACTGTGGATATTAAGAAACCACCACGATGTGCAGGCCGCGGGACACCCGGGGCGAGCCAGAACCCTGGAACTTGTTAGCCGAACTTTCTACTGGCCACAACAACACAAGTACGTACACTGATACGTGGACCACTGTGACACCTGCCGCCGCATCAAGCCAATTCGACATGCGCCATTCGGATTGCTCAAGCCATTAGACCTGCCACATCGACCTTGGGATACGATAACAATGGATTTCATTACCACGCTACCAGTCAGCAACGGACAAGATGCACTGTGGGTAATCATCGATTGGCTGCCGAAAATGGGACACTTCATCGCATGCAAAGGCACGATGAAACCAGAAGACCTGGCGGACCACTTCATCCAGCAGGTTGTCCGACACCACGGGCTGCCGACAAGTATTGTATTGGACAGAGGATCGCTATTTACCTCCGACTTCTGGAAACATGTAACCAAAGCACTCGGAATATCACGGAACCTCAGCACGGCGTTTCATCCGCAGACAGACGGACAAAGGGAACGATTCAATGCTGTCCTCGAACAATACCTACGTGCATACTGCAATTACCAGCAGGACGACTGGGAAAAACTGTTACCAATTGCCGAATTCTGCTACAACAACATGCAGGCAGTAAGCACAAAGGTAACACCCTTCTTCGCCAACTACGGATATCACCCCAGGTTTCTACCGGATCTCGGTACACAAAACGAAGAAACAACAGGAGTCTCAGAATATGCCGCGGCGCTGGGGAAGCTTCACGAGGAACTCAGGACGGAGATGAAGGAGTCACAAATGGCTCACATGGAACAGGCCAACAAGGCAAGACATCCGGATCCCGTCATGGAACCAGGCGACAGAGTCTGGCTGAAGAGAAAGAACATCCAAACAATGCGACCATCGAATAAGTTGGACCACAAACAAATCGGACCCTACACCATACTAGAGAAAGTTGGCTCGCGCGCATATAAGCTGGACCTGCCCGCCTCTGTCCAACTGCACCCCGTTTTCCACATTAGCCTCTTAGAACCCACAGCCAGCACCGAGCCCATACCGGGACACCACCGGCCGCCGCCAGCACCCTCCCCTCCACTGTCCACTGTAGGACAACCCAGCGCCAACGTCCATGCCTCCCAACACTGGACCGCCTGCTACTACGACTACTGTAACGCTCACCGCCAGATGAAAGATGACAACTACTACCCACAACGAGGAAATGACCGCTGCCGGCGCAACCACCAGCCCTACAGCTGTCCCCACGCCCATCCCTTCGAATTAGCGGAAGTAATCCACAACCGACACCTGAACCCGCACAAAGCGTGTGCGGACTGGCAGAAGGGGAAGTGGGTCTGCCCCGATTGCCGGTTCCTAGTGAACATGGAAGACCACCACCAATGCTGCCAGGCCACGGCACAACGAACCCCCGTGGCCGACATCATGCCAGCCCCGGAAGAACAGGAACTCCCAGGCCTGATCGAAGAAAATCAAGAACCCCACACCACCGCGGCCGCCAGCACCACTCCCAAAGACGAGCGACTTGCGCTGCTGTGGGAAATCGTCACCATGATACATCAAACCAGAACCTGGAACGCCCGCTGCAACCACGTAGTATACTGGACACTCGCCCAACGTATGAACGAACTACACAACGCCGACCAGCAACAACTCGAGGGAATGACCCGGGTCCTGGCAGAAATCGTAACAGAGCAACAACGACTGAATGAACAACTCCAAGCCCGGCAGCGGAGGAGCCAGGCTGTACGCATCTACCGCACACGCATCCGCCGCCGTACCGCGCCTACCCGACATGACCTCGCCAGAGCTTCTGTCTGGACAGGGGACGTACTGTCACGAATCTCTCGTGGCAGTCTTGTCAGCACCACTGCCGGTGCCGCCGTCACCCTTGCCGCCCTGTGGCTTGCCCTCATCACCACTGCCGCAGCCACGATCATCCTCCACGCTTAGGCGCCTCGACCGATCTCCCCCATATCGCGGGTAGCGATATCTCTCCTACCTACAGACCACCGGCCGGTCTAGGTCCCTTCTCCTTGTCTCCGTTATATTGCTTGCGCGTCATTCTCCTTTCTGACGTATGTGTTTCTCTTTGGTTGAGCTTGCGCATTCTTCTCCTTTCTTACGTATGTGTTTCTCTTTGGTTGAGCTTGCGCGTCCTTCTTCTCTTTCCTTACTGTTCTTGCTTGCGTGTCCTTTCTCCTGTTGCCGCGAGTAGAGTGTTGGCCACGCGGCGGCCGAGTGCGATCGTGTGTTTTCCTTGGGCATGACGATTGAGTCATGATGTGGTATGGAGGAACTGTGTCACTCTTACGGGCAAGCTGTGATTCCACAGAAGGAAGGAAAAGTATAAAAGGAAGAGCACGGTAGCTAGTCTGGAGATTCTTCTCCACGCAATCTATTATCTCTCTCCACAGACCTATCTCTCTACCTCGGTGACCCGACGCTGCGACCACCACCTGTAAGAACCTACTAGAGATAAAGGCGAAGTCGGATACCGCCACAGCGAAGTCGAATACAGCAATGAGACCACGCCGGGCGTGCAGAGATTAGGGCGAAGTCGGATACCAACACAGCGAAGTCGAATACTGCAACGAGACCACGCTGGGTGTGCAGACATTAGGGCCAAGTCGGATACCGCCACAGCAAAGTCGAATACCGCAACGAGACCACGCCAGGTGTGCAGAGATTAGAGCAAAGTTGGATACCGCCACAGCGAGACTACCAGACCTCCTACGTTGCCTGTCTAGCTGCACGGACTAGTGAGACAGGATCTTGACAGAGTCTCCACCGGGCAAGAAGACAAGGGTGTAGGTGGCATATTCGGTGTATTTGGGCCAGTGTTGTTTTCATTTTTAGGTAGCATAGTGGGATTTCAGGGATGGAGAGAGTCGCATTGGTTAGCTGCTGGTAGCAATCAGAATAATGTTTTAAGTCCGGGGGTGACTGAACTAATAATTTCGGGCGACGTGGAATTATTTCCTTTATCAAACTCACGAGCTGCAAGCAACCGACAAAGTAGGTAGGTCACACTCACCAACTGCCAGCTCACTCACGCGATGACTTGTCAGATTACTCGTCGGATTGTTCGTTGGAGTGCACTCATTACGTCGACTGGGAGCAGGTGAATTATCCTCGAAACGCCCACGGTGCGAACGTCCCGATAACTCCGGAAAACAGTATTTTGTCAGTACTTTGGTTACGAAATGTCCCAGGGAAATGCCGGCTAGTGGCGAATTGCCACCGATTGCTGGTCGAAGTGCTCATCGGATCACTCCCTGCATCGCTGATTCTGTCCATCAGCAAAAAATTAAATTCTTACGGGAGCTACGGGAGCTAGCGAAGCTTACCGGAGCACTGGGAGTGAAATATAACTTTGACCTTCCATAGGCTTGCGAAGCTTAGCGACGCTACGGACGCAACCACCAATGTTACTGACGCACCCACCAGCTTAAAGGAGCTACAGGAGCTAGCGAAGCTTACCGGAGCACCGGGAGTGAAATATAACTTTGTCCTTCGCTAGGCTAGCGAAGCTTAGCGATGCTACGGACGAGCCACCAATCTTACCGACGCAACCACCAATCTTACCGACGCAACCACCAACCTTACCGACGCAACAACCACCTTACGGGAGCTATAGAAGAAGCTAGTGTGCACTGTCAGGGGTTTCGTATCTACAATTATTACTGTTGCAATGCTACTACACACAGTTGGCTAAGTTCATCGATTACACATAATAACTATTATTTTATTTAAAATATATATATACATTATGATAGAAAGTCCAACATCCCAAATCTAGTCGCGACGTACGGGGCACATACGGTGGCGCATAAGGGCAGACGAGCAACGCGTACAAGATGTAGGCCAGCGAAGAGAATAAGGGCAGAATGAGGGCAGACGAGCACCGCGTAAGAGTAGGCCAGTGCGGTGAATAAGGACAAACGAGCAACACGTACAAGATGTAGGCCACCGATGCCTAACACAGCGTTTCTGCCACACGTCCGAATGTAAGTCAGCAAAAACAAGGTCAAACGAGAAACGCGTAGGAGCAGTACGCCAACGTGGAGAATCAGGGCAGACGAGCAACACGTACGAGATGTAGGCCAGTGATACCTAACACGGCGTTTCTGCCACACGTCTGAACGTAAGTCAGCAAAAATGAGGTCAAACGAGCAACGCGTAGGAGCAGTAGGCCATCGTTGAGAATCAGGGCAGACGAGCAATGCGTACGAGTAGGCCAGCGCGGCGAATGAGGACAAACGAGCAACACGTACGAGATGTAGGCAACCGATGCCTAACACGGTGTTTCTCCCACACGTCCGAATGTAAATCAGCAAAAACAAGGTCAAACAAGAAACGCGTAGGAGCAGTACGCCAGCGTGGAGAATGAGGGCAGACGAGCAACGCATAAGAGTAGGCCAGCGCGGTGAATGAGGACAAACTAGCAAGACGTACGAGATGTAGGCCACCGATGCCTAACACAGTGCTTCTGCTACACGTCCGAACGTAAGTTAGCAAAATGGAGGTCAAACGAGCAACGCGTAGGAGCAGTAGGGCAGCGTGGAGAATGAGGGCAGACGAGCAACGCGTACGAGTAGGCCAGCACGGCGAATGAGGACAACCGAGCAACACGTACGAGATGTAGGCCAGTGATGCCTAACATGGTGTTTCTGCCACACGTCGGAACGTAAATCAGCAAAAACGAGGTCAAACGAGCAACGCGTAGGAGCAATAGGCCAGCGTGGAGAATGAGGGCAGACGAGCAACACGTACGAGTAGGCCAGCGCGGCGAATGAGGACAAACAAGCAATATGTACGAGATGTAGGCCACCGATGCCTAACACGGTGTTTCTGCCCAACGTCCGAATGTAAGTCAGCAAAAATGAGGTCAAACGAGCAACACGCACGAGATGTAGGCCACTGATGCCTAACACGGTGTTTCTGCCAAACGTCCAAATGTAAGTCCGCAAAAATGAGGTCAAACGAGCGACGCGTAGGAGCAGTAGGCCTGCGTGGAGAATGACTGCCGATGAGCGACACATAGGAACAGTAAGCCAGCGTGGAGAATGAGGGCTGACGAGCAACCGGTACGAGATGTTGGCCAACAAGCAGAATGAGGGCAGACGAGCAACGCGTACGAGTAGGCCAGCGTGGCGAATGAGGACAAACGAGCAACACGTACGAGATGTAGGCCACTGATACCTAATACGGCATTTCTGCCACACGTCCGAACGTAAGTTAGCAAAATGGAGGTCAAACGAGCAACGTGTCAGAGAAGTAGGACAGCGTGGAGAATGAGGGCCGACGAGCAACCAGTACAAGATGTTGGCCAACAAGGAGAATGAGGGCAGACGAGCAACGCGTACGAGATGGAGGCCAGCAAGGAGAATGAAGGTAGGCCAGTAATGCGTAACAGTGCGTTTCTGTAACGTGTACGACGATAGGTGAGCTGTGGGTAAGCTGGTGGTGTGTGATACTGCAACTCGTAATGACTTGGATAGCGTGTGTTGGTAGTGCTGGCAAGCACTGAGGAGAAAATTGAACTGACGGGGTACTCAGCTTCGTAGGTTGCGGTTATCACGTGACCAGTTTTTTTTGCAGCAATTAAACTTGACATCAACGAGCAGGATACAGTCAGTTCATTGAGCTTCAAGATGCCTAAGCCTATATCTAAGCAATAGCACCGAAACTTGAGTAGAAGTAAGTTCACAAGCTGGGTCGACTGTAAATAATTGAATTGCTGCTGCTACAGTCTTTGAATTAAGTGATCTGTAACCCGACGCCGCAAAATTGTCTCCTGTCTGGTGAAAATTTAGACAGCGTCGATTTGCATGGTAGAGGTAGGTTTCAACTATAAAAACGAGAGGCTACCAAGCACCTAGGCACCTACATAGGTGTACAGCTGAAGGTGCGCTTCGAAACACCTTTGCATATGACGAGTGATATCTGGTGCCGGTAGACGTTTGTGTTCGGTACTGGGTAAACACACTCACCGACATGCTTGGCAGGGTGTACGCAAAAGTAGATAAAATGAGAAAAAAAAGTCACCAGTGGGACAGGATTCGAACCTGCACTTTCCTCACTACCCCAAGGTTAGACTAACCAGTCATTACATGCTTTGTCATGAGCTGTGCTACCAACTACACCACCCCGACTGGTGATATTTGACATCTGATGTAGTATATTATAAAGAGTCAGCTACCCATATGCAATTCAATTATTTACGGTAGACCTGGCTTGTGAACTTACTTCTACTCAACTTTCGGTGCTATTGCTTAGATATAGGCTTAGACATCTTGAAGCTCGATGAACTGACTGTATCCTGCTCGTTGATGTCAAGTTTAATTGCTGCAAAAAAAACCGGTCACGTGATAACCGCAACCTAGAAAGCTGAGTGCCCTGTCAGTTCGTTTTTCTCCTAAGTGCTTGCCAGCACTACCAACACACGCTATCCAAGTCATTACGAGTTGCAGTATCACACACCACCATCCTACCCACAGCTTACCTATCGTCGTACACGTTACAGAAATGCACTGTTACGTATTACTGGCCTGCCTTCATTCTCCTTGCTGGCTTCCATCTCGTATGCATTGCTCGTCTGCCCTCATTCTCCTTGTTGGCCAACATCTCATACCGTTTGCTCGTCCGGCCTTATTCACCTCGCTGACTTACCCCTCATACCAGTTGCTCGTCTGCGGTCATTCCTTTTGCTGGCCTACTTCTCGTATACGTTGCTCATTTGCCATCATTCTCCTCGCTGGCCTCCATCTCGTTCGCGTTGCTCGTTTGTCCTCATTCGCCGCACTGGCCTACTCGTACGCGTTGCTCATCTGCCCTCATTCTCCTTGTTGGCCAATATCTCGTAGCGGTTGCTCGTCGGCCCTCATTCTCCACGCTGGCCTACTTCTCGTACGCGTTTCTCGTCTGTCCTCATTCTCCTCGCTGACTTACACCTCGTAGTCATTGCTCGTCTGCCATCAATCTTCTCGGTGGCCTACCTCTCGTACGCGTTGCTCGTTTGTCCTCATTCGCCGCGATGGCCTACTCGTACACCTTGCTCGTCTGCCCTCATTCTCCTTGCTGGCCAACATCTCGTACCGGTTGCTTGTCGGCCCTCATTCTCCACGCTGTTCTACTTCTCTGACGCGTTGCTCGTTTGACCTCCATTTTGCTAACTTACATTCGGATGTGTGGCAGAAACGCCGTGTTAGGCATCAGTGGCCTACATCTCGTACATGTTGCTCGTTTGTCCCCATTCGCCGCGCTGGCCTACTCGTACGCGTTGCTCGTCTGCCCTCATTCTCCTTGTTGGCCAACATCTCGTACCGGTTGCTCGTCGGCCCTCATTCACCACGCTGGCTTACTGTTCCTACATGTCGCTCATCGGCAGTGATTCTCCATGCAGGCCTACTGCTCCTACGCGTCGCTCATTTGACCTCATTTTTGCTGACTTACATTCGGACGTTTGGCAGAAACACCGTGTTAGGTATCTGAGACCTACATCTAGTACGAGTTGCTCATTTGTACTCATTCACCGCACCGGCCCTCTCGTACGTGTTGCTCGTCTGCCCTCATTCTCCTTGTTGGCCAACATCTCGTACCGGTTGCTCGTCGGCCCTCATTCTCCACGCTGTCCTACTTCTCCGACACGTTGCTCGTTTGACCTCCATTTGGCTAACTTACGTTCGGACGTGTGGCAGAAACGCCGTGTTAGGTATCGGTGGCCTACATCTCGTACCTGTTGCTCGTTTGTCCTCATTCGCCGCGCTGGCCTACTCTTACGTGTTGCTCATCTGCCCTCATTCTCCACGCTGGCGTACTGCTCCTACGCCTTTCTCGTTTGACCTCGTTTTTGCAGACTTATATTCAGACGTGTGGCAGAAAGGCCGTGCTAGGTATTGGTGGCCTACATCTCGTACGTGTTGCTCGTTTGTCCACATTCGCCGCACGGGCCTACTCGTACACGTTGCTCGTCTGCCCTCATTCTCCTTGTTGGCCAACATCTCGTACCGGTTGCTCGTCGGCCCTCATTCTCCACACTGGCTTACTGATCCTACGCGTCGCTCGTCGGCACTCATTCTCCACACAGGCCTACTGCTCCTACGCGTCGCTTGTTTGACCTCATTTTTGCTGACTTACATTCGGACGTTTGGCAGAAACACCGTGTTAGGTATCGGTGGCCTACAACTCGTGCGTGTTGCTCGTTTGACCTCATTTTTGCTGACTTACATTCGGACGTTTGGCAGAAAAACCGTGTTGGGGATCGGTGGCCTACATCTCGTACGTGTTCCTCGTTTCTCCTCATTCGCCGCGCTGGCCTACTCTTACGCGTTGCTCATCTGCCCTCATTCTCCACGCTGGTGTACTGCTTCTATGCGTTGCTCGTTTGACCTCGTTTTTGCTGACTTACGTTCAGATGTGTGGCAGAAACGCCGTGTTAGGCATCACTGGCCTACATCTCGTACGTGTTGCTCGGCTGCCCTCATTCTCTACGCTGGCGTACTGCTCCTACACGTTTCTCGTTTGACCTCATTTTTGCTCACTTACATTCAGACGTGTGGCAGAAACACCATGTTAGGCAGCGGTGGCCTACATCTCGTACGTGTTGCTCGTTTGTCCTCATTAGCCGCGCTGGCCCACTCGTACGCATTGCTCGTCTTCCCTCATTCTCCTTTCTGGCCTACCTCTCCTACACGTTCCGCGTCTGCTCTCATTCTCCCTTACCTACTGCTCGTACGCGTTGCTCGTCTGCCCTCATTCTCCTTGTTGGCCAACATCTCGTACCTGTTGCTCGTCAGCTCTCATTCTCTACGCTGGCCTACTGCTCGTACGCATTCCGCGTCTGCTCTCATTCTCCCTTACCTACTGCTCGTATGGGTTGCTCGTCTGCCCTTATTCTCCTCGCTGGCCTATATTTTGTACGAGTTGCTCGTCTGCCCTTATTCTCCTCGCTGGTCTTCATCTTGTAGGCATTGCTCGTCTGCCCTTATGCGCTGCCGTATGTGCCCCATACGTCACGACTAGATTTGGGATGTTGGACTTTGTCTCATAATGTATATATATATTTTAAATAAAATATTAGTTATTTTGTGTAATCGAAGAAGATAGCCGACTGCGTGTGGTAGCATTTTAACAGTAGTAATTGTAGATACGAAACCCCTCGCAGTGCACACTCGCTTCTTCTGTAGCTCCCGTAAGTTGTGTATTATTCGTCCGGAAAACAAAACCATCGCATTGTGACAATTGCACTTATGATTCATGGGAGTCGTGATAACAACTGTACCAGTTGCCGATACTTAGAAAACCATACGGGAGTATGACCAGTCTTACCGGAGCTTGGGAAGCTTACCGGAGCTAGGGAAGCTTACCAGAGCTAGGGAAGGTACCGGAGCATCGGACGCAGATAGGGGTTACCAACGTGCAGCGGTAAATTTTTAATTTTTTCCTGATGTCGCTCATCGACGGCTTTCATGACGGTTTGCGCACTGCATATGATGAAGCCGGCCACTGTCTTGTCAGGCTGCTGCGTGCATGGCATTCTGTATTTCTTAGCGGAGATTTGTTTTCCACCCACTGGCAGGCCTCGTCCCATTTCTTTTTTTTAAAAAAAAAGAAAGAAAAGAAAAGAAAATAGGAATCGAATCAAAATCAGTCTCGAAAGGTGGGGCACGACGCGTGCAAACCATTTTTCGCCAACAACCAGTCATTGTTAGGTTCGTTGGTGGGTAGTTCGGTTTGTTCGTTATCAGCGGAGGTTGTGATCCGCCATATATCTAGTTGGATGCCATGTCGGCTCGCGCACATTTCTTCCACTTGTCGATGTCTTTGCTAACTATTCCATAGCTGGATCGCCAGACAGCTCATTCTTTCGTCGACGGCTTTCCCTACGCTTGGCATGCCATATTGCTCCGTGGATCACTCGCAGTATCATCTATTATTCTGCTCGTCGACGGCTTTCACAACAGAATCCGCACTGTATTGTTTGTTGGAGTGCTTGTCGGATTACTCTACGGATTGCTCGTCAGATAACTCATTGGAGTGATCGTCAGACTACGCGTCGGATAATACGTCAAAGTGGACACATTACTTTAACAGTGCAGGTGACAAAGCCGCGAAACGGCAACGGTGCGAACGTCGCAATAACTATGGAAAACGATGTGTCGTCTGTCCTTCGGTTACCTGGAATGTCCCCGGGAAATGCTAGGTAACAGCGAATTTTCCTGTTTGCAGGCCGGATGGTACGACCGACTGCACGACCAATTGCACAACCAATTGCACTCATTTCCTACGTTCATCATTGGCTTACCCCGAGGATCGCTCGCACGATGACTGTTAAAGATTGCCCGATCACCGTTTTCTTTTCAGAGTCTTCACAAGTACAGAGAGAGAGAGAGAGAGAAAAAGATAGAGACAGAACGAGATGATTTGATTGTTGACGGGTGATGATATCGCTCGAGGTAGATGTAACGAGTATCTTATTCACAGCTGTATAGAAGTATGTAAGAGTGTAGAAGAAAGAGTGCAAAAGATGCTGCTATGGAAGAATACCAAGCCGTCATTACCAGGATCCCCTTGCCATGGCATTGCTCCCCACGGCGTTGCTGCCACCGCCGTTGCTGCGCTGTCCCTTCCGTTGGCGTGCCACACCGGATTGGCGAGAAGCAATTCCAACACAGCCCCTCTTCTCGTGCTCCATACCAAACAGAAATCCACCAAATCAAGAACAATCCCATTAAATCCTCGTTGACCTCATTAAAACCTCTGCAGTGAAAACCTCATGGGAAAAACACTTGCTAGTAGGAAAAAGAGAGCCAACTCACGCTTGCCGACAGGATGCAAGAACATGCTCAACAAAGAAACCTTCTTTCCTCTTCCATTTCCTTATCACCCGCACCCCCTTTTCTTCGCCAAAGAACCGCACCCCCTTTTCCTTTTCGAGATCGGCATCATTCATCGTATTCGGGTTCTCCATCGTCGGGGCCGAATGGAGTGAGACCGGTGAGTTGCAATAGTCGTTCGTGTCGGAGAACTGCGAGAGGTTTCGTCAGCAGATTGGCAGGATTAGACTCTGAGGTAACGTATTGGAACTTAACTGCGCCTTTCATCTGTTCGTCGTGAACATGGTGAGATTTTATGTCAATGTGTTTTGACTTTTGCCGTACGACTCCGGAGGTAATCAATTTGATGGCGTCTTGGTTGTCGCATCCGATCGGTACCAGTCCATCAACAATCTTTACTGCCATTCCTTCTGCTGCCTCCTTCATCATACACCTGAGCCAGAGGCTTTCCTGGGTGGCTTGCGAACAGGCGATATATTTGGCCTCAAGTGTTGAGAGTACCACGACACTCTGAGACTTGGCTTCCAATGAATCAGTCCGGACATGACAAGTTCTTCATTGGCATTGGTGTGTCCCAGGCCAAACACACATCCTCTGACCGATTTGCGAGTCGTAAGGTTTCCTGCCCAATCTGAGTTGGTATATCCAATAATGTTGATGGAGGGTGAGTTGTGAGGCGATTGTGGGTAGGAAGTGAGCCGTCAGTAATGAATTCGAAATTCGGCAGTAGTCTCCAGCTATCGGAGTACTCTCTTTGCTGCCATTGCATGCATTTCGAGAGGTTGGACATTGTACCGGCTCAGGGCAATTACGCTGAAGGCGATATCCGGTTGACTTCCGAGTGCCGCATACATGAGTGATCCAACCATTGAGAGATATTCTTTGCGGTTTGCCAGTTTGTCCTCACAGTGGGTGTTAGCCAGATCTGTCTGAGGATCAAGTGGAGATTTAGCCTGTTTTGCATCCATCAGTCCGAATCGTCGTATGATTGTGTTGATGTAACCTCGTTGACAGATACTGAATCCTCCATCTTTGGTCCTTTCGATCTCGATTCCTAGGAACCACTTTGCCACACCCAAGTCGCACATCTTGTACTTCTTTTGCAGCAGCTGCTTGATCCGATGTCCCCGTCCTTCTGCACCATTGTACGCAATGAGCAAATCGTCCACGTATAGTACTAGAAGAACTCCCTGTTGGAGGTACAGGTTTGGATCTTCCGCCAATTGTCGGAATCCTATGGATTGCAAATATCCATCGATATCCTCGTACCAAAGTCTGGGCGCCTGTTTCAGCCCGTAGAGAGCGTTCCGGAGTATCAATGCGCTTCCACTTGGCACACTTCCACTCGACGCAAGCCAATCGATTCCAAGCGGCATTTCCATATAGATGTTGTCTCGGTCAATTCTTGGATTTAGGAAGGCCGTTACTACGTCCATGTGATCAACATCCCAGCCATACTGAGTGGCCAGTGCCAGTATCAATCACAACGTGGCCATTTTGGATACCGGGGCATAAGTTTCATCGTAGTCGATACCTTCCTTTTGTTCGTAGCCCTTGATGACTAGTTGTGCTTTGTACCGAGTGGATCCATCCAGATTAATCTTTCTCTTGTAGATTCTCTTGTATCCAATAGGCTCTTCTACTGTCCTGTCAGTCATTGGTGTATGGATGGTAGTACCTTTTTCCATGATATCGAATGTGTGATTCTCCACCAATACCTGCCATTCCTGGCGCATGGCTTCCTTCCATTGTCTTGCTTGCGGACTTCGTAATGCAGCTTTGTAGGTGAGCAGTTCGCCCTCGTTCTCGCACTCGATAGTCGGTTCCATGTCGGTTTTGTCTTCCGAAGCTTCAGCAATCCCAAGCAGCAGAAAGGCGGACGCAAGGTGTTCCGAAGACGTGAAATCACCCCCTTCTTCGTGAGCCTTGCTCATAATCGCTTTATTGGTTTCAAGGCGTGCCTTGCTGCGTGTTCGTGCAGAGACATATTCAT
>Ga0307508_10002346_pt1 | contig 20037 bp, 20 predicted proteins | sample 9_EM_MG_FD_203089 | JGI IMG/M metagenome (GOLD analysis project Ga0307508, IMG submission 203089) | Populus trichocarpa ectomycorrhiza microbial communities from riparian zone in the Pacific Northwest, United States - 9_EM | ecosystem: Host-associated > Plants > Roots > Unclassified | place...
ACACGGACAAATTAATGAGGTAAATTTTCCTTACAACTTGGGAGTTCTCGTTCCGACTGCTCCGTGTTCCCCCGTTGACGTGTCGGCCTCCAAAGCAAAATCGTGATACGATTCATTGTGATTACAAAGGGGTATGAGGGGCCGGACTGGACAAAAATAAATGATCTAGTTTTCATCGAATTGCTTTTGCATTATGGTCAACAATTTTTGGATTTTGGAAAAGATAAATCAATAACGAAGCTTGGGCAAACAAAAATCAAATCAGAGGTTTTGTTTTTGCATCACAATCAGAAAAATTGCATCGAAAAAGAAGAATGGAAAGTCGGATCGGATCGGCCCAGACAGTCACATGATTGATCGTGTCCAACTTGAATGACCATAGCTATCGTCCGACGTGCGTGTTCAAACCATCGACTGTGACGGATCGCGCCCATGGCGCGGTGACACCCCATGGCACCTTGAAGTTTCCGGGGATGGGACAACAACGATGTGAGAACCGACACTTCAAGTTTACCGCCAGGCTAGGAGTCGGCAGCTGTGTGGCAGCCGTTCACTTACCCTGGAGTCACCCAAGCACCCCCGTGAACGAATATGCATCGTGACCTGATCGTACTAGTGTAGCCTCGGTCATGCTCACCTTGGCGTCGATTTCAGTATCATGGTCTTTGTTAAACAAGGCGTCCGGGTCCCTGACGCCCTTGATCAGTCCATTCTCTAACAAACATCCCCATGCACGACGTCCTCCCCATTGTCCAGACCAGTCCAGATGGATGTATTTGCATCGTCTAGGTGTGTACACTTGCTCGCGTGCACGTGAAAGCAAGGGTGGGAGAACATGCGTGTGACAGCGGGGTGGGCGAGCAAGTGCGTTCGGACGACGGGGTGGTGGGCAAGGATGGGCGAGGTGGTGTACATACAGGTGCCAGAGTTGGTGGGATGGCGAGGGGGAGTGGGCAAGTCACCGTGACCAATGGGTGAGGGTGGGCGAGATGGCGCAGCAGGAACTAGGAGGGTGAGGGCGGGGGTCAGCGAGACGGAGCAGCAGGGTAGGGGTGTGGGCGAGCAAGCGAGCACGCAAGTGCACACAGACACGACAGTCTGCGTGCAAGTACGTGCTCGCGCGCTTGCACCCTGGTGTGTGCGCCGGGTGGTGGCCGGTGACGAGACGCAGTGGGCCGAGTGTTACGCATGACGAGGAGCGCAGTGGTACAGTTGTTTATCGTTGGGTAACCCCTGACTGATGTTCTTCGTCACCTCCTTCACCCTCATTGACCCTCGAACCTGGCCGGGCAGTCAGCTCTGTCTTCATCGGCTCCAGTGTCGTCGGTCGTTGATTGACCATTTCGCTCCCCCTCAAGCGACGCGCTCAGCAGGCTCGCACGGTGTTTTCCCACAATGAGTCAGCACTGCTTCTGTTTAGGTTTTTTATCTTGTGCCAAATCCAATTGCAAAAATATATCACCTGAATACGATTGCAGTAATCTGCAATCCAAAATCATTATTTTTTACACAACTTTTTTTTGTTTTCTATTTTGTCCAGCCAAGACCACTATAAAGGGGCGCTGTACCCTCCATTCTGAAATACTGCTTTCGTTTTTTGGGCTAGTCCGAAAACACGCTTGCAGAGATCACCTTCACTATCAGTCATACGTACATCAAAAAAAGAAAAGAATCACCCGATTCTTTCCAGGCAGAAATCGCTCAAATTGTGATCTTGAAAAAACGAAATGTGACGACCGCCGACCCTCGCGCGGGACCTTCACAAGTCAGAAAACGACGACAGGATAATGGAAAGACGAACGAAATCCAAAGGGGTAAGGAAACATCAAGACCCGGTCCATCCGAGGCGGGTCCAGGTGGTGCGTGAAGACAAAAAGAAAAGGGGGCGTTCGAGAAACTTGTACTACTAGCTTATGCCCATGTATTCCGCACAAATGCATCCCATTTTCCTTTGCGAGATCCCCCCAAATTGCAAGCAAGGTGTGCGGCGGCATTCAGCCGCCACCTAGTCGTGCACGTGACTGTATGCCAGTGGGGCTTACACAGACCTTCAATCTCGCCCCGTTTCATCCGTGTCTCGTTGCCTGGCACCGCACCACCCTTATAGTCCATATCTAAGACAATTCCTTCGTTCCCTCTGTCCAGAGTAGGCCAGTCAATCCCCAGATGTATCGCTGGGCGATGGAACGGATAATCAGCCTGTTTCGTTTAGCAACGGCGCTATAGAGCGGCTGCTAGCTTGGCCAATGCTGTATGAGCGTCACTGTATCCGTCGTCTGCTGCTTCATTCCGAGGCTCGGTTGCCTTGGGAGTGTTACGGGCTCTGGCCGGGGTGTTCACATCTTGCCCACGGAAGTTTCTGTCTCTGTGTTTGGGGGCGCAGGTCTGCGCGCGGTGATTGGACCGGAGAGTGTCGCGCATCATATGCTTGAGCGATACGATTCCGATTTGGAGCCTGTGGGCAGGATGAGGCTATACGCCTCCGGTTAGCGGCTGGGGGAGTCAGCATCTCGCAAGCTGTGGCAGGCAGCAACTTGGGCGGGGAGGAAAAGGCGCTGTAACTTGACCCGGGTGTCGATGCAACGTTGTAGCATATGCAATGTCGCGTCAGATTTACTCTTGATTGTCTGTTGCGGATGCAGTGAATCGGGCTAATAGGTCAGAGCAGATACATCATATCAGTCTATGGAAAATACAGAAAGTACATGAAATTGGATGGGTAGTCAGATATAGTAAACCATCTCGGTTCTATAGGCCGATGCCAGCGTACACTGTCATTTAATATTCTACTTACAACTATGTTTGTCCCTCGATGATGTACACATATAAGGAATTCCAGTGAACGAAAGCAGACGAAATTAAGGCAGGGTGTCACAACTGAAGTGGTCTCACAAATCCAGGAAAGAAACATATTCTCCGTTCTGTAATGCGGCCGACGAGAACGAATATACTCTAGAACTCGAGTCAGAATGCCAACTTCGAGGAGTCGTTGGCATGGTGGGTTGTGAGCGGGGTGATTCGGGTGGCGGCGTGGCGGGGTTCATCGGTGATGCTGATAGGTTACTCCAGCGCCTCAGGAAACTCAGTCTTCTTTGTCCGGAGTGCGCCGATATAACGTCCTCGCTAGGGTCGGATGTCACGGAGTTGCTCGACGTCATTGCGTTGCTGACACGGCTGTCTTGACTATTCCGGGCTTCCAGGGCACTGGAACCCCCTGAGGAGCACGTGGTGACACAACTTCTAGGAACGGAGCGTGAGCCGTTATCAGCCTGCCAGCCACACAGCAACGCATTCAGAATCCACCGCACCTCCTGTCCACGTTCCTATCCCGTCTTGCCTCCGCAACACACCCTGTATTCCTCTCCCGACCTTTTATGGAAAAGAAACTTTTTTTGCCAGTGGGCGTAGTAGCGGGCGCTTGCGAATGACTCCGCCGTCGTATATTACCGGACCCGCCACGACCGGACGAACGCTGAGTAAGACATCATGACAATTGCACGGACGGGCAGTGTAGGATGACTCACGACCACGTTGGAGTCAGCATGGAGTTTTCTCACCCATTGCTCGTACTGCGCCTGTAAGGCGTTGTGCTGACTGAGGATGGAAGCCGTCAGAGGGTAGGCCTCCAGACCAGACGCCGACGGTTGGATGTTTCCAGAGCCCCCCCGTCCGCTGGATATGAAGTGTGTTTGTTCGGGACTGAAGCGTTCGGTCGGCGGCTCTGAATGCACGGGTTGTTGAGCCGCAGGACGCATTTTATCGGCAGTAGATGTACCCTGACGCTCTGGCGCCAAAGTGACAGATGGATCGCCAGACTGCTCGCTCTTGCCGGAGACATACGAACATCGAATGTTGCCCGACCCCCCTCTTCCGTATGAAGGCTATGAAGGCACGAAGAGAAAATGGTAATGAGGAAGAAGACATGGCGTCGACCAACGTCGTACGTACAAATGGGTCTCGCTTTGATTTCGATGATTCTGATAAGCATTCGTGAGGGACCAAGTTCACTGCTACCTGAGCCATGCAAGAGTGGATGCGTCCGGGAGTATCAAATGCCAACGGTGTGTGGGGTGACAATGATTGCATTCTTGCTCCGGGGCCTGCTCGAGGCAGACATAAATGGTGGATTGTGGGATGGATCCAGATCTGGTGTGGAGCTTGTCATATGTAGGAAACTCTCTTGCGGGCGTTTGATAAGCATTCCTGTGTTTCAGCAAGATTAGGTTCTGATAAAGATTGGCCCGCGAACCCCGACCAACGAGTCTGGCGAAATCCTTATCTAACCGAGCTGGATATGCTATTGGTAGCGGATTTGGATGAGTACCAGTAGTACTCAGTGGGAGCGTACGTACGTGCTTACTCGCAGCACATTGAGAGCCACGGGGTTGAATGTAGTTGGAGAACTGACTACGTGCCGCGAGAGTCGGAACAGGACCCAAACAACAGAACAACAAGGCTGTTCTGATGTGTTCGCTGTGCACCCACCAGTGCAAGCGCTAGCCAGATGAACTTATCAGCAATATCTGTGGCTGGCAGCGAATGACAACAGAATGAACCCGTTCGCTATCAAGGGTCCAAAAGTTTTTCACTATCTTCGGCGCTGATGGCACATCCAAGTTCGGCAAAATAAGCTTCTAAAGGGAATAGCGGGGTATAGCCTCCCCCGGATCCGGCATCTTTGGTTAGGCAGTTGTCTGCGATGATAATCACGCCAAGCTAGAGGCGTTGATACATGATTTACGCATGGTGGAGTTCGGAATATCACTAACCATTACACGGTAAAAAAAAATTGTTACGTGGGTCCCCTCTAGAAGTGAAATGTCCGAGAACTCGTCCTTTCTTCTTTGAAACTCCGGACTGTATTCCCAGGCGTGGGGCCAACTTGAGTGCGTGTGCCGGAATAGGAACACACCATCGCTATCGGTTCCGATTGCATGCGAGGCGTTGAGGGTAAATCCAAGTAGCGTACATATATCCTGTAGCGGTGGGGTCCATTACCATGAGCGATATATGACTCCTGCCCAGCGAAGAGCCCAAGTGCCTGGTGCTAGCGGAGCTCGCAGCGAACACAAATTTGGGCTCAACTTCTCACACGATGGGCTTTACCTGGGAACGATGACCGCACGATAACGGTAGGATACGGGCCATCCCGAGTTAGGCCAGGAGTTTGTGTTGAATATGGATGAATTGGCTCCCAGTGGACCCTTTACCACCAAAAGGGATTTTCTGCGATTCGAACGGGTCCTTCTTCAACTGTAATGACGACACAGCGAATGTCGTTGTCATGGTCAAGTGACCAACGCATTCCTTTCACCGTCAAAGATGAGCTCGAAGGAAGAAGGCCCGCAGTGTGGAGTCGTACCTCAAATAGAGATGGCCTGGGTTACCGATATTGTGAAGCGCCGCCCAGTCACCCGGAAGAAATTCTCAACGCAATCTAACATGTTCCACAGGCATCCGTGCTATTATGAATCTCTCGACACTTGGTTGGGAGTGCCATTCCCGCAGTCGCAGTTGCGGACCAAGCGGAATTAAGTGAGAGGTCTTCACGGGCCTTCGCATTGTTTTGGTATTCTGCTCCTAAGTTACGAAGCGGCGTGTGAATTGCGTGTCAGGGAACACTGATCACCCATCGCGAGGTCAACTGTCGAATATCTCTGGGTTGGTAACGTGGACATGACTCTGTACATAACCTCGAAATGGAAGCTTTGGGGGCGAGGACTTGACATGAAGGCCGAGGAAAACAACAGAATGCCCGCTTGATGGAATGCCAACTGGTAGTATATTTATAAGTGGTTACGAGAAGTTCCATCAGTGATCGGCTCGCTTCGTTGTGAAAGGACTCACAGTGTCAGCGCGCGTGCCTGCTAGAATCGATATCTACAAACAGAACGATGGATCGAAGAAGTAACTCCTTGTTTATGGAGTGAGATTGATACAGGACAAGCACTGACTAAAAAAATCCTTATCGATGGGAGTCAGGTACCCTTATCCCTATCGGCAGTGACATACGATGTAAGCCCAAGTAAAGGCAAGTGTCGAAATTGCGTCGCGAATATGGATATCAATATCCATTGGTGGTGACTGAGTGACTGACAGGGCATGCAGGCAGGAACCAATCACGATACAACCAACACTAAGGTCGGTGCCGGTAAGGTGTGATACCATAGCGATCGGGAGAAACCGTTGACTATCTATTCAAATCTGCGTCAAGGCAGGTTTGTCAACAGGACTGGTAACGAAGGTGATATGTACTGACAGGTCAATAAGTCCCTATATGGTTATTACCCATCTTGAGTGCGTGCCTCCCACATAGTACATTGTTTGGGGTAAAAATGGCCTGTTTGCCAGGTCCATACAGCGGTGGTCATGATCTATTTCTGAGCGTGGACATTGACATAATAGGTATCAATTGCCACTGGAGGTGAATTTTGGTGTGGAGAGTCCGGCCGAGCACTTAGAGGTCACGAATTCCTAGGTGTTAACATCCGTGTGTGGTCCCAATGCATGGATGGGTGAGGATCCCGACTTGGTTAGGGGTAAATATTCGGAACGCAGGTTAGTGCAGCTTCGGAAGGTGGCGAGAATGTGTGGATCACTCGCGCGGGGGTTGATCCTGCCGGGCCTGGGGAGATCAAACAGTCACCGCCTTGCCAGGACGTAAATATCAACACTGGACCCTGAGGTACCAACTTGAACGGAAACGACATGTAAGTGCATGAGAGAACGCACCGTGAGATAGGCTCTGCGTGCCAGCAGGAACATATCTAGGTCAAGTGTCAAGTGTTAGTACTGCGACTAAGATGTTGTAGGTGTGACTGGAGGAGTCGTATGAATGCGTTGACATCGCGTGCGCAATACTGTGACGGGGAGTACATGCCAACATCGTCATGGACCGGGGTTGGGTTGACTGGTGAATGGAACCTCACCGTATCATGTCAATGTTCTTGGCAAATCGCAAGCCTTCTCCGAGTCGGCGCTCGTTGGGACTGAGGTGACAACCGCGATCAGTCACGCAGTGACTCCAGCGACATCTACGACAAAAGTATTGTATGAAGGAGGGAAGTGAAGAAAGCTGGTTTTCGTACTATGCAAGGCGGATCAGCACTCTGCTGAGGTGTTGGGCAGCGCGTTGAAAAGGTGCGTTTCTTACGAGTTGAAACACGTACAGGTGTAAACAAGAAACGTAAGATGTTGAACGGTTACTCCTTAGCCGAAATCGGCTACTAGGAGATCGTATGACATGGTTTTCTTCCGGATGGAACCCAATTGGACGAGGATTATACCTGCCCCCATTCCCTCTTGTGCTCACTGTCCTCATCGATGTCAATGGAAACAGCGACCAGCATACCAGTGTCCACTATCGAGCCCCTTGACGAACATGGCAGCGCTGTACGGTTCGAGACTCAATGCGTTGTTATTCCGGATCATGCACACGGCTCCCGACGACCAAGAGTCGTCACGAAGTCGTATTCGCTCCCGCTTTGGAAGAAGCGGACGTCGTCCTCGGGTTCCTCTGCTTCTGTACGACCAGAAGATACCTCTTTCGAAGAGAACCAGTCACACCTAGAGCTGCGGGTTCCCCTTCCAACGTACGTCTATTGGCTACTGGACATGCATCAGTGTACCCAACTCTGCGCTAGTTTTTCGTTCAAACCTCACTCGAAGGCTCGCTCTGTTGATCACACGCCTCTCCCACCTTGTCTCATACATCGTCCTCAGCCTTCTGGTCCCTCTTGTACTAGCACTCCGTCGCGGGCTCGACATACCCGTACCTCACGGAAACTCTCCCCTTCTTCATCAAGTTGCTCGCATATCGTCACAGTACCCTTGCGTCCATGTTGTACAGCATGCCAGTCCATCACTGAGGCTGCTCTTGTTGATGGTGACGCGTGGCCAGAGCGTTTTTCGCGTGCGGCCTCGAGGCGTCGTAGCACGAGCGCAGATGGTAGTCCTCGCACTATTACCGTTGCGGGAAGTGCCGCTTCTGCCGCCTATGGCACTCTAGGGGTCTCAATCAGCGTGGACGAGGTTGACAGGCGTCGGCGTTCGAGTGATACCGGACCATCGACAACCAGCCAGGCGACCCTGTGGTCCGATGATGTGAAAACCAAGGAGGGATGCAGGGTGCCGTTGATCCTCCGTCGTACTGCTGCGTCCAGTTCATCTGCCGCCGATGCTCGCCCTCCGCCCTCACCAACTCGTAGAACGCCCGCTACACCGTGCATTCCAGAAGAGGAAGATGACGAGAACGAGAATGAAAACGAATTGTTTCCCCTTCCATCTCCAAAGCGTACGCCTACGGCATCGCCGGTGGCGAGTCCTGCAGGATCTCTATCCTCCCTCATGGTTGCACAGGCCAACCAAAGCTCCATGACCGGTTCCACGCCTTCAACCTGTTCAGGAGAGTTTACTGGCCTGCATTCAAGCAAGCGACACTTTCTCGCGCCGCCACCTTGTTCATCCTCTTCGTCCCTCAGTTTGCCCAAACTCTCCGAGTCGACGACGGACTTGACATTGATTGAGGATTTACCCAGTGCGCCATCACCCAGTCTATTGCACACACTTCCCTCCCTCTCTGGTCGCCCTCATTCCTGGTCGCCCTCGCCTCACATTTCGTTCGTCTCACCTACCCCAACAGACACGTTTTTCTCTGCGGGGGATAGCACCCCACCCAAGACACCCCCGCCCAAGTCCATACCCGCACCCTTCACTATACCATCGTCTGGCCCCTCCCAGTCATCTGCGTCTTCCCATCATTCCCAGATACACACGTTCTTTCCACGGCGCTTCAGACGTTCCGTTTCGGTGGACGCCATCTCCCCCACGTCATCGTCGATCCCGCCCCCTTCGTCCTTACCCTTGGCCTCGCCGACTTTGTCCCCCTGCTCGAATACGAAAAAGCTGTTCTCGATGTCGGGTCCACGTCATATCATCGCAGACGTGTTACGTGGAGTCGGGGCAATGGGATCTAGCGGCATAGGACCCGGAATCCGATCGTAGCCCATCTGGAAATTCTTTCTTTCCAACATTCGCCGCTGATTTCGTTTACCCACGCTGGACATACCACGGATGGATCAATATTTTAGAGAGGTCTAAATGGTGTACGAAATGTGAACCTTCGGTTTTATTTCAAGTTTAGTCTCGCCTTTACCACATTTAGCCCAGCCCTAAATATTGATGCGTCCGTGGTGACAGCTGCAATCTTTCGGACGCATTCTAACGTATATACATGTGTGCGCTCTATCGCCTACCCCGCGCCCAGCGCCCACCTACATAATCATACAGGACATTTGTGTTCGTCTGCTTTTTATATATTTCGATTTATTAATATACCATAGTCGCAGTACCACACGGACTGTTTTACTTCAGGAATAAATTTAATGACGCTGCGTCGCTATGGCTGCCATCGACGACCAGCATACGTCGACTGATCTGCTACAATCATGATCAGGAGCCCACCACTTAATTTTAAGCCACAGCTTAACCTTGATCGTGGCAGGCATGCCCGACTAATGACCGACTTGTCAAGCTTTCAAGTGGCAATGATTGCAGGCGGCGACTCCCGAATTAATGGTGGTTTGTACAGATCCACGGCCCAGCACTGGTTCAGGGTCGTTGGGTGGCCGCCTCAGCAGGTGGCGGGAAACACTGCAACGCGAACAGGCTCAACATATGAAGCCAAGCGCGATGTGAATGTATCGTGCCACCGTGGGCCATGAGCGCTGAAGCCAGTGGCTCACATTAATAGGCAGATCCGAAAGTTCAGAGTTGCCAACCTGTGCTTGGTGCCACCGAGGCTGATCAACGCCGGCACCCATTGGAACAGCTCGAGCCCTGACGGTCACGGCGGAGAAAAGGGCTCTCGCTAGTTCTGCAGTGCTTCCCAGCTCGATCCCATCAGAAACACGAGCACCTTTGAGACAAATGGAACCAGTGCCAAGGAACTTTCGCTCGTTGGAGTGCCAGCTTCGCACGCAACACTGACCGCTAGCGCCAAGCTATCAATCGAATCCGAGTTGCTCTTAGTAGTCGAGAACGACTAGGCAGTCCTGTCCTTCTGATCTGCATTCTTGGGGAGTCCGATGATAGTGCCCGGGATTCTAACCCAGTGCCAGTGCCTAAAAGCGTCACTTGCGGAACTAAGTTCCCAGTATGGCTCTGGATCGGTGGAAAAGGGGCGACCCGCTCCTAGGTTTCCGTCGACCCTGCCATCGCCACCGTTGGACAAAGAACAAGGAGGCAGGGTGGGGGAATAGTATCTCCTCATCTACACAGGAGCGAAATGTGTTTCTAAACCTCGCGATAAGTACGTGGAAGCAACGAAGGTGGCAAGCCGACCACAAAGGATCCGGATCTGTGCGGTCGGGTGAGACAAGTTCCCCAAGACCATCAATACCCCTGGATCATTGGATCTCATCGCGCTCCCATACGGCACTTGGCTTCTGTCATCAAGTGTTCTGGGTCACACGCGTGAGGACCCGGTACATGGGCCTCACACGACCCCCGAGGCGATAGATAGATGATATTCGTTAGTGTACCCATAGCGAGGAACAAGCAATGTTGAAAGCGTGAGGATGAACAAAGATATACCAGAGCTAGGTCCTGAGATGGATATAGAGAACCTTCTCGCCAACGGCTTTGGCTTGGCCGATGGCGATGAAACGTTCCCGTTGAGTTGTAGAACCCGACGGATCGCGCTGTCCAGCAAGAATGAGGGCAGTCAGGGTTGGAGTGTAGGACGACATACAAAAAGTTAATTGACCTTTCCTACAGAGACCAGTGGCGTGCAAGGGGAGTACAGTGAACTTGCCGGTGGGACACCACCAGATGCGTGAATGAGATGGATGGGATCGTCTGGAGGAAATCAACGATGGGCAAAACAATCTGATCCCAAAGTTTGCGTGAGCAAGCTGCGAGTTCTCTCGTCACGCCATCCCTCCTTGCGCGCACAGTCAAGGTATGGAGCTCCGTGGACAGGTCTCGAACACCTTCCTGTGTGATCTGCAATGGAATACAAACGGGATTGCGATCCAGCAAAACGATGGGCGCGTCACAGCTATACTTGCTCACATTGACGATTATGTCAGTGACCGGTCCCCTACTGGCCGCACGTTGGAGATTGGAGAAGAGCGAGAGGAGAAGGAAATGGGAGAGACCAAGTAGGCCACGAACCGTTCATGGACTGGTTTGGGCTACATGTGAACGGCCTCGAAGAACGCTAGGCTAAACCAATGTGTCGGGTCAGATCGGACCAGAACTTGAGCGAGATGTCGCCGATGTAGGACAAAAAGCAAAGGAGTCGCGATCGTCTCAGAGACTTGTTGACTTGCAACAGAGAGGGGACGGAATGGAGCTGGCATGCGAGAACAGATCTTGAAATCATCGAGTATGTCCGATACACAAGTAGTAGGAGTACGCATACCACGTCCCATGCGAGTCCAGCTCCCCCTCGAAACGTACGCACACATCACGACTATAAAAAAAGCAAAACACACCTATGAATTCTTGGGAAGTTTAATCTGGAACGTACCTATAGCAAGCGTAATGTGAGATGCTGGTGCAATGTTGAGTAGAACCGTGTTAACATACAATGAGGTAACGATGTTATTTCTGTGGTCACGGTTCCGTGAAGTCCGATGCGGGCAAGTGCACCGCGGATGAGTCCCGCCGGAAGGGCGACATACTTGCAGTGCAAGAGGACAATGAAATGTGCAAGCTGTAGGTGAAGCGGAATACGTACCATTTTGGCGCGTTTGAGAGCTTCGGAATGACCTTGCCAAGAAGATATGCGCGAGATGGGTTTGAAGGTGTTGTCTTGTAGAACAAATACACCCTAACCGGTTTATCAGCAACGAGACATGGAGAGAGTAGACAGGGAACGGACGCGATGATTTGTGCGGAGGTTGTCTACTTGCTTGTCCCAGCAGGAGACCCAGAGCTCCTTGCAGACGAACTTGATCGCGTCGAGAGAGTCACCAAACAAAGGTCTGTCACGACATAATCTAAAAGGAAAATTGAGTCGAATGAAAGACGGCCAGACGGCCAGAGAAGCCGCACCTTTCGACGAAATTGCCACCTATATGAAACCCGATGGCTTCCAAACGGGTCCGTACACCTTCGTCTTCCCCGTCGTCCGCGGGTGCTGGTTGTGTGCGTGGGGTCATGCTCCCAACGCTATCGCGGTGGGGTTGCTGGGGTTTCGTAGGGGGTGGAGGTGGGGGGGGAGGGAGGATGCCCGCTTCTGCCATTTCCTGCTCGATCTTTTTGGCGCGTGCTGCTGCTACGGCGGAGGATGCACGGAGAGCGTCGACGGCTTCGATAAGGAGGTAGTCCATTGCCGCGGCATCGATGAGACGGACGGGAGGGTCAGCAAGGAGCGCGAGCGGCGATGGGGAAGTGGGTGAGTGCAACGAGGGTCGGGATGTCATTCTACCAACGAGTGGTTGCTCGAGTGAGATGTGAGTCCCACGCAAACATCACACTTCCGACAGTGAACCGTCTCCGCTTTGTCCTCGAAATAATCCCTGGCTCGCATACTTGGAGGAATGGCGGGGTGGATTTGCAGGCTCAGGCTCAAAAGACCCGGTCGTCCTTGTAGTCACATAGTCACCAAAGGAGAGCTGTTTCCGACGCAAGTGAGCACCGCGTCGTCATTCTCCCGCATCCTTTCTAATCCACTGCCCTTGACGAAATCTGTGTTCCGCCAACATAGGGAGTCGGGACACTCGGGTTAGCACAATAGTCGAGTGGTTGCTGCGATTGCGATGATGCTGAACCTGGCCTCTCCACGACACTGATGTGCCTCCGTCCCCGCTTCTGGCCCAATTCCAAGAGTACTTCCGTGGACCATCTCCAACGTAGAAATACCTCCGGTCTTTCATTACCCATTCACCCTGCCCTCCTTCGCATGGCTCGCACCATCGGCCACGCCTTTGATTTTCTTCTCGACACTCTTGACTGCTCTCCAATTGAACAGAGTGCGCCCTTGGATGACACTGACCAGATCCTATACAGAAACACCAGTGCTCATACGCGATCGTGGAGTTTGATGTCTTGGAGGGCTGACTTAGCTTCCACTACCGTCTCTGCTCGGATGTTCGGCCTCGTTGGCGAAGATTGAGCTGGAAAGATGACCAGACGGAGGAAAAGAGGCGGTGAAACAGGCCATTATCAAACGCCTATTGCCGGAATGGAGCAGGACGTCTCTTACGTCGTATTCTTATCCCTTGCTCCTCCATGATCCATTTACAATGCTCGTTGAGACGGCCGCCGTTGCGCCAGAGATGCTCCAGCCTTGCACGCACCGTCACCAGAACTTGAATGGTTTATGTCTTGAACAAGGCGCGATCACCCAATTCCGTTCAGGTTGCGCACTGCAGCCATGCAGACCTGTTTAGCGACGTGCGGGTGTTCTTCACGTCCGTAATCCGTCATTCGCCTGTGTTTGAGCACACTGCGACGTTCGTGTTCGAGATGTTTGGCGAAGCTCGGATCAAAAGTTGTTGTGCGTGTTCACGCTGCCTTTCTCTGCCGTGCGGCCATCTTACGCCGTTCCGTTCTCCGGAATGCGTTCACGACATCATTGTCAGGTGGTGCTGCAGATGACAACGAATACTAGCGTCTTCTCACGCTGCTACACATTCCCCCGCTATCGAATCTACCCAACCAGGACACGCTCCAAGGCGCTTTCTCTGGTTGGTGTGTACCCTATGTCCATTCCCATGCAGTATCGCAGCTCAACTGTGGTGTCATCCGGAATCATCCGTCTACCACCCCACCCCACCCCACCCCACCCCGCGCGCCTTCCGATCGTGCTCGACAATTTGTTCAACAGAGGGGACAGGTGCGCGGTACAATTCCGTGTCGGCCGACGCAGCTGTTTGTCTGATATGTGGTAGGACGTGCTGTATGTCCAGTCATTGTTGCATGGACCAAAGCTTTGGCTCGAACAGAAGAGGGGAATATAACATGCGCACGCGAGAATACGTCGAACCCCCTCGTTTGTGCATTAGTGATGGCTGATATTCCCGCAATGTAATTCTAAGTGATGGTAAATGTACTTTGACATATGGAGCACGAGACGTTGACAGGCCACGAAACAACAACGTGCGTTACTAACGCACTACTAGAAAATCACCAACCGTGGGTCCATTAGCCTGTGAGTCAACGATCAACACATTTTTTGTAGCTTTCCGCGGCGTGGCGAGAGATCGGGAGTTGGTAGTGGCCGTTTAAGACCTATGGCCGCCGAACCTGGAGCCTCCCGAATATAATCTAACATCTTCATGTCGTGCTCCGGAAGAATCAGTTTCCCATCAATTGCACCTTCTGGACGCATAACTTCTTGATTCACGTGCATGGGGTATCGCGCAACCTGGATTGCCCCAGACCAGTCCCAATCAATGATCATGAATTTGTGTGTTGTATGGTGTTGGTTGACCATGATGTTCGCTTCCCGTAGGTCCCCATGTACATAGCCCTCTCTATGAACCATGTAAATGGCCTCCTGGATCCTATCAACAAGCATGGCTTTGGCAGAATCTGTGGGAAAGGAACACTGGTGGAGCGGAATGTAATTGGAGTCGAGTTGTTCCATCACGATCATCAACCAGCCGCCTGGAAGGTCTCGGTGGCCTAAAAGAGTTGGTGCATGTCCCTTTGATGCACAGAATGCATGAGCATCCATCGAATAAGAACGGACAAACTTGATACAGATTTTTCTCCCCTCGGCATTCAACTCTTTCCCAGAAAATAGCAGCCTGTTCTCGAACTTGTCCTCGTAGACAATGGCTTGCTCCTGGCTGTCAGGTGAAGTGAAATAGAATGTGGGATGTGGAAACACTAAATTAGGAGCTGGGACTGGGGGCCGCGGGAGGGGAGAATTGTAGTACAACCGTAGCGCATGGATCGCTTTTTTCATGGCACACAGGTTACGTGCAACAGTGCATTGCATCTCGATATTCATTGGGTGGTAATGTAAGGGAAGAACAGAGAATATCTCTGTTGTCGAGCACACATTCCATGCTGCGCCTGCAAAGGCAATATAGGGTCCTAGCAGGGGTGTCCCATGTCTGTCAGCGGATAAATCTAACAGATAGTGAGAAAACGAACCAAATACTAACACCAAGAAGCACGGTAAAACCGAATCTACATTAGCAACGAACCTCCTGTTTGATTCTTGATAATAAAGGCTTGCTTGAGCATACGGGTCGGAGCTTCCACTTCCAACCTCATTCTTCACCTCCAGTATTGCGTATCGATAACCATCCAGAGATATGTCGCCATCTGTAAAATATTTCTTGCCATGGTGTGCCTCGATGGTGGTCGGGATAAAGTGGAGGCCCCAGTCACGAAATAATCCACGAAGAACTGAGGCACGACCTTCATCATAATCTCGTGTGTCCTCGTATGCATAGACTTCTGACATCTTCATGCCCACTTCCCGTGCGAAGGAATTGTCAGCGGCTGTCGTTTGCAGTGACTTACAGTCATCCAAGAACTGCCCAAACACCGGATGAAGTAGCGTGACGGGTATTGGTGGTACGGCTTCATTTGATCCCCGATTGCAGTGGTTGGTGTACTCAGGCGTATTTTGGAATTTCCGAAATTCCTTGACGGTGGCAGAAAACGAAAACGATGGGATTGTTGACGGGAGACCGTTGAGGTATCCCGTCCTTTGGGTTGCGATGTCTTGTAATGACTCGGAGGGGATGTATTCAAGTTGCAGCGGGACCATGTCTCGTGACGGAGCAGCTGGAAGCAGTTCACAACAAGGATTAGCAGTGAAATCATGGAGTCCATATCATGGAGTCCACTTCGGAGACTCACCAGACGACTCGGAGTCCATATCAATAATAACATGGACATGATCTTTTCGAGGATGACCAACAAAGACGTTTAAGACCCGAAGCTGTGGACCCAGCTTCTGGTTTTCGCGTCCAAGCATGTCGAATGCCTCAGCAAGCTTCCCGTCGTTGTAGGGGGTGGAGACACCATAAATATGGATATCGGTGGTACCCGAGGTTCTAAGATACGAAGGCTGGGCATCCACGATCGCCAGCTCCAGGTCGTAGATGGAACTTTTCTTTGATATCGTGACAAAGAATCTGTCTCTGCATGGATGGTTCCGCAGCAAACACGCCAGCGTTATGTTGTCAGGACGTTGTAGTAGGTCTGACTCGGAGTGACTTTCAGTCGAGTTGCGCATAACAACAGTAGAAACGCACCAGGCTGTATCACATCAACGACAATGTGAAGGGGGTTACAGTTCTCTAGCAGGGGTTCGGAGCGTTCTGTGAAAATGCTAGACAACTCGCGGTGGGAGCGGAGCCATGGTAGATGGTCTACGCTAGGTCCTATCAAGTCCTCGAGGTATTCTGTATCATCGGGAACCTGAATGGGGTCCATCTTTCTCAAAAGCAACGAAGAGTGGTGGCTCGGGAGCTTCCCCAACCAGGGAGGGTTTTCGTTGAGGATCTGCTTTTTCAGGTCTTGGACGATCTCGTGAGCGGGAACCTTGAGAGTAAAGACGGAGCTCATTGGAAAACCCCATACGAGACAGTTGACAACGATCTGGGTCTGTTCGGACATGGTTTCTCGAGTCAGAGATCCAGATAGGGGTCAGACTGAACGATCATCATACCTTGTTCCCACCCAATCGGACGTCGAGTCGGAGCTCGGAACTCTGTGCCACCGGACAGCACTCTCCGTCTCCATCATTCCCAACCAAGTTCAAGCAGAGCTCGGATTTGCAGGCTCAGGCTCACTGGAAGACCCGGTCGTTCCAGATCGTTGTTGTAGTCACTTACTCACCAAATGACTCGGAGAGAGCTGTTTCCGACGCAAGTGAGCACTGAGCCCTCATTCTCCCGCACCCCGTCTAATCCTCTCCCAACAGAGACGGTACCTTTGGCGAAAGCTGTATTCTTTGCAGTCGCTGCTTCCGCGCCAACATGAGGACCATAGCGTAATGGTTCCTGCGACTGCCTAATGTCCCTTCCTGAGCCACTCTCCACGAAGGTGCCTTTGATCCCTCCGTCCCCGCTCCTGACACAATTCCAAGAGTACTTCTGCGGAACCATCTCTGACGTAGATATCCTTCCGGCCTCTCGTTATGACACGCCTGACTGCCCCAGACGAACGGAGCGCGCGCCCTTGGATGACGCCGACCTTTTTCAGCCACTCCATACTACCCCGTGCACAAACACCAGTACTCTTTTAGGACCTCGACGCGATGGTGGAGTTTGATGTCTTGGAGGGTCGGGTCACCTACTACGGATGATCTCGCGGTCTACCGCCCCGCACGCCCCCCGATCGTGCCTGATAATCTGTTCAACGGGCGGGACAAGGCGATGCGGTGTGCGCGGTGCAACCGACGTGGCTGTTTGTCTGAAGTAGTACAACATGCTGTATGCCCTGTCAGTGCATCCTTGACTCGAACCAGCGAGGGCGGGTACGTCAAACCTCATCATCCCCCGTTTGTGCCTTGGTGATGTGGCTAATACCCCCGCGCGGTGATTTTTAGGTGCGACGGCCCGTCACGTCAAGCGATAATTGTTGCTTTACCTTTACGCCAACAGTGAATGGACCATTGGGAAGCGCCTTGTTTGGACGTACATGGAGAAGTCGACACCTCAATGAGGTGCGCTCGTCCGTTTTCAGTGACGTTGCGTTCGGGGACCGAGCTGCGTACTTTTGTTTTTATAGACAGACGGGGACAGTACATCCACAGTCCGCGATGGGAGTAAATACGACAGACGTGGTTCAATCTGAATCATAGTCTTCCAACGACCATCGCGCGGAAATTGAAGGACACGGTCGACGGTGGTGAATGGGAGATGCTCTGAGAATGGTGATCCGTCATTGTCCCAAACAATGTCTGCCGCAAAGAGCACGTTTTATTTTCCTGGACCCGGAGGGGACAGATCTCCAAAGCGAGAGAAAAGAAAAACGATGCCCGTGGGAAGTTTTGGCTTGACTTTTGCGGAACCTGACCCTAACCTGAGTGTATGGTTCACGCTGGGAAGAACCCGAATGTACCAGTCGTTTTGGAGGTCGTTGGTGATGGTGTTTTCGTGGGCACCCACAGGTCTATTTCACCTGGAGGAATCCTACCCACATCTCTCTGTTGCTGATTTGAAAGGAGCGGCTTCATTATTACATGCCGTGCCGCTTTCTCATTGGTTGCGGAAAACGAGAATTATTGACGAACTGAGACAGCACTTATGCTCCGCTCGCCGCTCCGTGCACGACTTGTATTTGTTTTTCGCGAACGGGCGAATGTCAGACTAGGGAGTAGCAGGGGTGGGGACGGAGACGGAGACGGAGCCTAAGACGGCACGAACGAGGGCGAGACGGCACACGTTTGCGCATGTCGAGCCATCTCTTCCTCGGTGCGCCCGGAGCTGCATAGACAAAGGAGAGGGGGGGGGCGAGGGCGAGAATGAAGGCAGGACAGCGCGATGCTCACATTTGTGCGCATCGCGCTGTCTCCAAAAAAAACGAACGGTGTCGAATTGCTTAGCGGGCCATACTAATTGCCACCTCTTTTCCAGTGAATGTGACGGAATTATCCTCAGACACACATTGTGTGGCACAAGGTCCTCAGAAAAGAAAAGAAAAAAAGCTAGCGAGTACAAGCGAACCAACTTTGGGTCCAGGTATTCCCGGAGGGTTGTGCTATTAGTATTTTTTGTGTTCGCGTATTATAGTCACAAGTGTGTGTATTCGAACAATTTGGACGAGTGTCAAACTGTGTGACCATCTGTGAGGAGAGCGTCCTTGAGTCTGACGAGAGTTCGTTCTTGCCCGAGTACATCGATCGTCTCAGGGACCGTCGGACCAGTCTGAGGCAAAGGACCAGGTTGAGTAAAAAGGTGGAAAGCAAAGGGGGAAGAAATGGCAAGACCTTCATCGCGGTCAAGGCGTGCCGAAGCGCCGTCATGAAGATCTTTTGCTTAAGCCCGGTCGCATCGCAAGCGGCATGGACGAGCGAGGAGAAGTCGCGCGTGTCTGGCTTGGCCTCGAGATGGCTGATGGTGACAGCTAACGTCCGACCTGCGATGCGTAGGTGGGCCCGATCGAGGTGAGAACGGGCGGTACTCACGATAATCGTCGCTCGATGTCGACTCGCGCATGAGCTGCGCCTCGGCCGTCGAATAATCTGGACTGACGAAAAAGTAGGGAGCCAAGTTGGGCACGTCCTGTACGTTGGTTATTCGTCCCTGATCATGAAACACTTTCAGCTGCGTCACCGAGGCAGGCCAAACTGCCTCACCTGTAACACATGGATGACCCTGGCGATGTATTCTGGGGTCGTATATTGGCTGTCGAGAGATGTCAAGCAAATGTAGTGTTTTTGCACCATCTTGTTCGACCTACCTGGAGGGGAAAGAAGCTCGTACAAGATCATGTATCCCGCGTGCATGATACAATGTTCCCTGGTCGTTCTTCCAGCTGCGCATGAGATGGTGTTTGTTAAGGTATTCGAGTTTGGCAGGCTCCAGGACTTGTCGACGATGTGTCAAGGATGCGAGATCAAACTTTGTCGCGAATTTATTTGATTGGATTAAGGACGGGATATTCGAGACATACCTGCTCGATGAGTTCTGGCAAGGTCAAAATAGCCGTGCTATCGGGACTGCGAGCGGTGGCGGTCGAGTCCGAAGGGGATGGGGATCGCGCTATTTGTCCCCAACCTGCCAAGGCTAGCCAATTAATCAACGCCTCTGGCTCCCATCCTCTTTTCTAGTGTTCTGGTTGAATTTGGAGACGGAGATGGTCAGGCAACATACCATGAACTCCAGGACTGCAACGTCACCCTTGCGTTTTGACATCTTGGAACCATCTGGGTTCAACAATATGGGGAGATGTGCAAATTGAGGTGGCTTGAGTGAAAGGCACGCATACAGGTCGAGGTGTAGCGGAAGAGATGGAAGCCATTCCTAAGGGATTGTACGTAAAGAAGAGTTTGCCTGGAGGGGCGAGAGACTCACTTCCCCTCGAATGACGTGGGAGATACCCATCTCATGGTCA
>Ga0307508_10002347_pt1 | contig 20034 bp, 15 predicted proteins | sample 9_EM_MG_FD_203089 | JGI IMG/M metagenome (GOLD analysis project Ga0307508, IMG submission 203089) | Populus trichocarpa ectomycorrhiza microbial communities from riparian zone in the Pacific Northwest, United States - 9_EM | ecosystem: Host-associated > Plants > Roots > Unclassified | place...
CGGCTGTCGGGGGACGTCACCTTCGGAGGCATCGCCTTCGTGCAGGGGCTGCTGGTCATCGCCCTCGCCGCGGTCGCCCACCTGCTCTACCGCACCCACCCCGACCCCCGCGCCGCGATGCACGGCCTGGGCGGACCCGCCGTCGCGATGCTGGCCTGCGCGCTGGGCGGGGTGATGTCCGGCGGGGTGTCGCAGCGCGTCGCGGACTGGCTGGACGGCACCGGCGCCACCATTCCCGGGCCGCCGGTCCTGCTGACCTGGCAGGCGTCCGTGATCCCGCTGGTCCTCGTCGTCCTGCTGGGACACTGCGCCTGGCTGGGATGGCGGACCTGGCGGTCGAGCCGGGCCCAACTCGGCGCCGTGGAGAGCGACTACCCGGACGGGCCCGAGGACGCGGCGGGCACCCGGCGCATCGCCCGGATCCGCGCCATGGCCGCGCTGACGGACCGAGGACCCCGCCTGATCGGGGTGACATCGGCCAGCACGCTGCTCCTGGGCGCCGGAGCACTCGTCGGCGCCCTGACCACCGACAAGACCCCGGGCAGGGCCACCGAGGGGGCGTACGCCTTCGTCGCGAGCGCCGCCCAGACCGCGCAGGCGCTGGGATCCTGGCTGATCGGCCTCGGCTTCCTCCTCTTCGTCACCTGGGGCAGGCGCGCCTACAAGGACCCCTCCGCCCGCCGCACCATCGGCATCCTCTGGGACGTCGGCACCTTCTGGCCGCGCGCCGCGCACCCCTTCGCGCCACCCTGCTACGCCGAGCGGGCCGTACCGGACCTGACCTGGCGGATGGCGACCTGGACCCGGACCACCCGCGGCCGACTGGTCATCTCCGGGCACTCCCAGGGCAGCGTGCTTGCGGCCGCCGCGGCCTGGCAGCTGGAGCCATCGGTCCGCAAGCGGGTCGCCCTCCTGACCTACGGCTCCCCGCTGGAGCGCCTCTACGGCCGCTGGTTCCCCGCCCACTTCGGCCCGGCCGCGCTGACCGCCCTGCACCACGACGTGGACTGCTGGCGCAACCTCTACCGGCTCACCGACCCCATCGGCGGCCCGGTCCGCCTCCCCGGCGACTGCGGCCCCGAGGTGGACCGGGCGCCACTGAAGGACCCGCTCGCCCACGGCCGCACCGACCTGCATCCGCTGCCCGCGCCGATCCTCGGCCACTCCGACTACCAGGCGGACCCGGCGTTCGCCGAGGAGCGGGCGAGACTGCTCGGCAGGCTCCAGCCGGATCTGCCGGGCCCTCGCTCTCAGGGCGAGTCGGGCAGGTCCTCGTCGTAGAGCAGCGTCAGATCGTCGGTGGTCGGGTCGTCCACGTGGGCGACCCGGCTCGCGTGCCGCTCCACCATCGCCTCGAAGGTCTGACGCGCGGTACGGCCGTTGCCGAAGGCCGGGCCCTTGGGCAGCACCGTGAAGTACTTCAGCAGGGCCTCGGAGGCGCCCGGCGCCAGCCGGTACTCGTGCTCCTCGGCCTGCTGCTCCACGATGCTGAGGAGTTCCTCGGGGTTGTAGTCGCTGAAGGTGATGGTCCGTGAGAAGCGAGAGGCCACACCCGGGTTGACCGACAGGAACCGCTCCATCTCGGCCGTGTAGCCCGCGACGATCACCACGACCGCGTCCCGGTGGTCCTCCATCAGCTTGACCAGCGTGTCGATGGCCTCCTTGCCGAAGTCCCGGCCCGAGTCCTCCGGCGACAGCGCGTACGCCTCGTCGATGAACAGCACCCCGCCACGCGCCCGGTCGAAGGCCTCCTGGGTGCGGATCGCCGTGGACCCGATGTGCTCGCCGACCAGGTCGACGCGGGACACCTCGACGAGATGCCCCTTCTCCAGGACACCGAGCGAGGCGAGGATCTCGCCGTAGAGCCGGGCGACCGTCGTCTTGCCGGTGCCGGGGGAGCCGGTGAAGACCAGATGGCGCTTGACGGACGCCGCCTTGAGGCCCGCCTGCTGCCGGCGCCGGCCCACCTCGATCATGTCGGTGAGCGCCCGCACCTCGCGCTTGACGCTGTCCAGGCCCACCAGCGCGTCGAGTTCACCGAGGACGGCCTTCGAGGTGCGCGACGGCTGCTCCGGCTCCGCGGCGGCGACCAGCGGCTCCTGCTCGGTGGTGCGCTGCCCGGGGATCGCGCCCAGCAGGCCGGCGGACCGGGATTCCGTCTGTACGGCCGTGGCCGGCGCCGCGGGCGTCGTCGGGCCGCCGCTCTCGTCACTCGTGCAGTCCTCGGCGACGGGACCCGATCCGGCCGCCGCGTCCGGGGCGTCCGCGAACTCGTAACCCCCGCGCGCGCACCGCTCCGTACGGCACTTCTTGAGCGTCGTACGACAGCCGTCGATCACGTGGAAGCCGTAGCCGCCGCTGCCCGTCACCCGGCAGTTGAGGAAGGTGCCGCGGCCGCCCGCCGACACGTAGAAGCCGGCCTCCGCCGGGGAGTCGACCGTGCAGCGCTCTATCGTCGGGTCGGCGCCCTTGGTGACGATCACGCCGGTCTGGGTGCCGTCCACGGTGCAGTTGTTGAGGGTGCCGCCGCTGCCGTGGTCGCGGAACCAGGCGCCGGTCGCGGCGTCCCGGATCCGGCAGTCGTCGAGCTGCGCGGTCGCCCCGTCGCTCACCGACACGGCCGTGTTGCGCACCTGGGAGATGTCGCTGTCGACCACGTCCGCGCGCGAGCCGCGGTCCAGGACGAACAGGGCGTCCGGCACGTCGTGCACCCGGCAGGAGTCCAGTACGACGGTCGCGCCGTCGCTGACCCAGACGGCCGGGTAGTCGCCCGTGCTGTCGAAGATCTCGCACTGGTTGGCGTCCACGCGCGTGCCCGGGTCCCACACCGACAGGCCGTTGCGCCCGAACTGACGGACCGTCGTGCGGGTCAGGGTGAGCACCGAGCGGGAGCGCAGGTCGATCGCGTTCTCCGGCATGTCGTGGATGCGGCAGTCCGCGAGGGTCAGCACCGCGTCGGTGTCGAGCGTGATGCCGTCGCCGGTGGTGCGGTGCACATCGCAGTCGGTGAGGTGCGCGGTGGCCCGCCCTGTGACCTGGACCCCGCTGCCGCGGACCTCGTAGATCTCACAACCGACCGCCTCCAGCGAGGAGTTCTCACCGGTCGCCGTCAGTCCCGCGCCCGAGGCGTGGTGGACCCGGCAGCGCTCCAGGCGGGGGTGGGCGCCGCCGCGCACCGCGATGCCGGACTGGCCGGCCGCCACGATCTCACACTCCTCGAACACCCCGCCCGCGCCGTCCAGTACGGCGATGCCGATGCCGGCCGGGTTGTCGACGGTGCAGCGCCGCACGGTCGGCCGCGCACCGCCGCGCACCTCTATGCCGGCCGCGGACCGGGTGATGACCCGGATGTCGACGAGCTCGGGGGTGCCCTCCTCGACCAGCAGGGCGGGGGCGGCCGCGTCCTGGCCCTCCACGTGCAGGTCCTGGACCACCGCCGACGCCCGCACGGTCAACGGCACTCCGTCCACGGGCGCGATGCGCACGGAGCCGGGCGAACCCTCCGGGCCGCGCAGGGTCACCGCGCGCTGCACGACGAGGTTCTCCCGGTAGGTGCCCGGGGCGACGGTGAGGACGTCGCCTTCGGCCGCGGCCTCCAGGGCGGCGGCGAGCGACGCGTACTCACCCGTGCGGCGCCGCCACCGCGATGTACCGGTGTGCGTCACCTGGACCGTGCCCTGTGCCATGGTGTTGCTCTGCCCCCACCTCGTAGTACGCGGGTTTGTGGTGCCGAGGAACCTCGGCCGGTCCACCGTAGCGTGCGCACGGGCGGTGGGTTGACCAGAGCCGGAAGGCCGTCAGCTGCCGGTGCCGGTCCTGCCCCAGTCCGGGCCCGCCCGGTCCCATGCCTGGTCCCAACGCGCGTACCGGCGACGGACCATGCGCCAGACGGCGAACCGCCGGCCCCCCTCGACCGCACCCGCCGTCAGGAGGGCCGCGCCTATCCCGGCGAGGACGGCGTGGGTGGTGGCGGTGGCGGAGTCCAGCGGCCGGGCCGCCAGACGCCCGTGCAGGTCCGTCCACAGGGTGAAGTGGTCGCCGCGGTGCGGGCTCTGGAGGCCGGCCATGACCTTGTCCCGGTGCGCGGTGCCGTCCGGCGCGGTCCAGTCGGCCAGCACCCGGCTGCGCAGATCCCGTCCCGAGGAGGTCTCGGGGTCGGCGTCCAGTGGGGAGCGCTCCAGCTTGCGGACCACGGTCGCCGTCACCAGGTGGCGGGACTCGCGCTGGTCGCGGACCGAGGCCTGTAGCGCGTCCTGGGCGGCGCCGCCGACGACGGCGCCGATCACCGGTCCGACGACCAGGATCAGCAGCAGGGCCAGGAGGCCCGTCCATGCCTCGGCCAGATCGGTCCCGCGGCGCAGCGGATTGCGCCGCCAGCGCCAGAGCCCGCTGATAGCTCGCACCGTCCGCACCCCCCTTCCCGCTCCGTGATAACCCCCCGCGGAGTCGTTCACGCGCGCCACCGGCCGAAGAGAGAGCCAAATCACCTGCGGCCGGGTCCTCTCATGAACTCCTCATGAAAATCCCAACGCGCAGGCCCCCGGGCCCGGTTCCCGCCGTCCGTACCCGGGCGGATCTTTGACCGATCTTTGGCGGTCCGGCCATTCGAGTCCTCGTCGGCTCCTCACCGGTCCGGCTGTTCGAGGACTGTCACCGGGTCCCCGACCCGGATCGTGCCGCGGGACTCGGGCACCAGGTTCTGGCCGAAGACCAGCTTGGTGCCGAAGCGGCGACTCCGGCCCAGCGTGTGCAGCGGCTCCTTGCCCCGCTCGGCGGTGGCCTGGTCGGTCGTGGTCACTACGCAGCGCCCGCACATCTTGGCCACCCGGAAGCTCACGTCACCGATCGCGATGCGCGACCAGTCGTCCTCGGCCCAGGCGCCGGTGCCCGTCACCACCACGTTCGGCCGGAAACGGTTCATGGGCAGGGGTCCTTCGGACGCGTGCCGTCCTTCGGAGATCAGGGCGTTGAGCGCGTCTAGGGAGGCCACGGAGGCGAGCAGCAGCGGAAAGCCGTCGGCGAAGGTGACGGTCTCGCCCGGCAGCGCGTACTCGGGGTCGACAGGACGGCGGGTGGCGGGGTCGTCCAGGTGGACGAGGCGGGTCCCGGCGCCGAGATACTCGGTGCACCAGGCGTGCGCGGCCGCGTCGGCGGAGGGCATGCCCTCGACCTTCTCCCCGAAGATCTCCACCGTGACGGTCTCGGCCGGCTCGGGCACCGCGACGGTCAGCGGATCCAGGCCCGGTGCGGACAAGCGAAGGCCGCCACCGGGCATCAGCTCGGCGGCGGCCTTCGCGAGGCGTGGCTGCTGTCGTTGGGTGACGACCTTTCCCCCGTCGTCGACCAGCGCCCAGCGCCGGTCCCCGGCCAGCCCCCAGGGCTCCACGTCGGCTTCCGGGAGTGCCAGACCCCGGAACGCCTTGACCGGATGGACGTGGATCGACAGCAGTTGCGCATTCCCCATGGAGCCATCGTGCCAGGTGGCACCGACAGTCCGGGCGGGGGAATCAGTACCCGCGGTACTGCTGGTTGTTGTACGGGTCCTGGTAGGGAGCCGTGGGAGCGGGTCGGGGAGCCGCGGGGCGCATCGCCTCGTACCCCGTGCCCATGCCGGGCCCCGCCTGGCGCTGCTGTTGTTGCTGCTGCTGCCCGGGATAGCCACGCGGCGCGGCGGCCTGCTGCGGGATGTACGCCCCGGGCGCCTGCTGTAGCGGAGAGGGCTGCTGCGCCTGCGGGTAGCCGTAGGAGGGCTGGGAGGGACCCGCGGGAAGAGCGGGCAGTGCGGACGGCAGCGCGGGCAGGTTGCCGGCCGGGAAGTCGTACATGGCAGGGACCCGGATCGGGGCGATCTGCGGGGTGCCCCGCTCGGCCACGAGCTTGTCGTAGATCGGAGTGTCCGGGAAGGAGGCGGAGTAGTAGCCGCCGCCATAAGTGGAGCGGGGGGAGGTCATGGCACATAAGTTAAGCCCACGATGTGCTGGTTGGGGAGACCGATAAGAGGGTTGTTTTCCGTGTCGGCAGTGACTCGGGATCCCCAATGCGAGCGAACTCGGCAAAAAAGGACGCCAATCCATCTTCGCGCAGGGTAAAGGCCAAGTTCCGAGGGGGTTACCGGTGGGTCGCCCCACGATCTTCCTGTGCGCGGGATGGGAGTTCGCTGTTCTGGAGGAATAGGTTGAACGGGTAGAACTCGAAGGACCGCCGGGATGCGTCCTGGCCTGCTGACACGTGATGGGGGCGGACATGTCAATGCCGAAAGGATCGAACGCTCCGGTGCCCACGACGGCACTGCGCGTCGAACTGGGCTGGCGCTCCGGGCCCGGGGTCCCCGACGCGGACGCCTCGGCCCTGCTGCTCGTCGGCGGAAAGGTCCGTTCCGACGCCGACTTCGTCTTCTACAACCAGCCGGAGCACGCCTCCGGAGCCGTCCGCCACGAGGGCAAGCGGACCGACGCCGGCCGCGTGACCGACACGCTGCTCGTCGACCTCGCGCGCGTGGAGCCGTCCGTCGAGACCGTCGTACTCGCCGCTTCCACGGACGGCGGGACCTTCGCCCGGGTGCCCGACCTCTACATCGAGGTGCGGGATGCCACGCGGGGGACTGTGGCCGCACGGTTCGACAGTCCCGGTGCCACGGTGGAAACCGCTTTCGTGCTCGGTGAGTTCTACCGACGCCAGGGCGCCTGGAAGTTCCGCGCCGTCGGCCAGGGGTACGACAGCGGCCTGGAAGGACTGGCCACGGACTTCGGCATCACCGTGGACGAACCCCAGCAGGCCGCATCCCCCGCTCCGCCGCCCCCACCCTCCGGCCGGCCGGTCCGCCTCACCAAGGTCACGCTGACGAAGTCGGCGCCCTCCGTCTCGCTCACCAAACAGGGCGGCACCTCGGGCTCGCTGCGCGTGAACCTCAACTGGCAGACGCACAAACAGTCCTCGGGCTGGGGCAACAAGCTGGGCCGCGCGCTCGCCCAGCAGGCGGACCTCGACCTCGACCTGTGCGCCCTGTACGAGCTCGCCGACGGCAGCAAGGGGGTCGTACAGGCCCTGGGCAACGCCTATGGAGCCCTGCACCGGCCGCCGTACCTCCATCTCGACGGCGACGACCGCACCGGGGCCGTCGCGAGCGGCGAGAACCTCACCGTCAACCTCGACCAGAGGCAGGCCTTCCGGCGCATCCTCGTCTTCGTGACGATCTACGAGGGCGCACGCTCCTTCGCCGACCTGCACGCCACGGTCACCCTCACGCCCCAGTACGGCGCCCCCGTCGAGTTCTCCCTCGACGAGTGCACGGTGCCGTCGACCGTGTGCGCGCTGGCCCTGATCACCAACACCGGCGACGACCTGGTCGTCCAGCGCGAGGCGCGCTACCTGGTACCCGATCGCGGGGTGAGCCCGCAGCGGACGGTCGACCACGCCTACGGCTGGGGCATGAACTGGACGCCCGGCCGCAAGTGAGCGCTCAGCCGTCCTCTCCGACGACGGCGTCCGGACGGGCGTAGGTACGGCCCTTCCAGGCCGCGCCGCGCCCCCGGTAGTGCTGCACCGCCGAATCGACCGTCATGAGGAGGTAGAGGAACGCGGTGAGCGGCAGCAGGGGAGCGAGCCACAACGGCTGCCGGTAGTAGCGGAGCATGGGGACGTACGTCCCGGTCATCACCAGCCATGCCAGGGCGCCCAGGGCCGCGGTCGCCGTGTGCCCCGCCGCCAGACCCGTGACGAGGGCGACGGGCGGCACCAGATAGACCAGCGCGAGCCCGGCCACCGTTGCGAACAGCACCAGGGGGTTGTGCCGCAGCTGGGCGTAGGCGCTGCGCGACACCATCCGCCACAGGTCGTGCAGCCGGGGATAGGGGCGCACGCTGTCCACCCGCTCGGCCAGCCCCAGCCAGATGTGGCCGCCCCCGCCCTTGACGGCCCGCGCGAGGGCCACGTCGTCGATGACGGCGTGCCGGATGGCGTCCGGGATGCGTACCCGCTCGGCGGTCTCGGCGCGCAGCAGCACACAGCCGCCCGCCGCGGCAGCGGTCCGGGCGCCCTTCTTGCCGATGCGGCGGAACGGATACAGCTGCGCGAAGAAGTAGACGAACGCCGGCACCACGAGCCGCTCCCACAGGCTCTCGACCCGCAGCCGGGCCATCTGCGAGACGACGTCGAAACCCCCGGCGTGCGCGGCGGCGACCAGCCGCCGCAGGCTGTCGGGCTCGTGGGCGATGTCGGCGTCCGTCAGCAGCAGGTACTCGGGGCCACGCGCGCGTGCCAGGCCGATGCCGTGGCGCACGGCCCACAGCTTGCCCGTCCACCCGGCCGGCGGTTCGCCCGGCGAGGACACGGTCAGCTCCAGCCCGCCGCCCCGGCGCGCCAGTTCGCGAGCCAGCTCCCCGGTGCCGTCCGAGCTGCTGTCGTCGACGAGGAAGACCTCCGCCCGCCCCGGATAGTCCTGGGCCAGGAGCGAGGGAAGACTCGCGGGCAGCACCTCGGCCTCGTCGCGCGCCGGAACCACGACACCCACCGACGGCCAGTCCGCCGGATCCCGCTCCGGTGGCAGCCGCACGTCCGTGCGCCAGAAGAAGCCCTGGCAGAGCAACAGCCACAGCCAGGCGGCGAGGGATACGGCGGCGGTCCACGCGATGGCGCTCACGCGCGCAGTCTGCCCCACGGGACCGGCCCGAAAGAGCTCATCGTCTATCGTGGCCGGGTGAAGATCGCGCTCTTGGACTCCGGAATCGGTCTGCTGGCGGCCACCGCCGCGGTACGGCGACTACGCCCCGACGCCGACCTCGTGCTCTCCCTGGACCCCGATGGCATGCCCTGGGGCCCCCGGACGCCGCAGGACATCACCGGACGCGCTCTCGCCCTCGCCGAAGCCGCCGCCGCGCACGATCCCGCCGCCCTGATCATCGGCTGCAACACCGCCACCGTGCACGCCCTGACCGCCCTGCGCGCCCGTCTCGAACCGGAGCTTCCGGTCATCGGCACCGTCCCCGCGATCAAGCCGGCCGCGGCCGCCGGAAGCCCCTTCGCCATCTGGGCGACGCCCGCCACCACGGGCAGCCCCTACCAGCGCGGCCTCATCGAGAAGTTCGCCGACGGCGTCCCGGCCACCGAGGTGCCCTGCCACGGTCTCGCCGAGGCCGTGGAGCACGCGGACGAGGCCGCGATCGACGCCGCCGTCGCCGCGGCCGCCGCACTGACCCCCGAGGACGTGACCACCGTCGTCCTGGGCTGCACCCACTACGAACTGGTCGCCGAGCGCATCCGCGCCGCCGTACAGCGCCCCGGCCGCCCGCCGCTCGTCCTGCACGCGTCCGCCGGAGCGGTCGCCGCCCAGGCCCTGCGCCGGATCGGCGAGCGGCCCGCGCCCGAGGCGGCGGCCACCGGCACTCTCACGGTGCTGCTGAGCGGACGCGAGGGCATCTCGCTGCCCGCGCCCGCCCTGGCCTACGAGGAAGGCCGGCTCCTGCGGACGGCCACGCCCGCCCGCTGACCGCCGCCGGCCACGAAACGGCCCACGCACGCACGCGTGGCGCAGTCGCCCTCCGCAGCGCGCTACCCGTGCGGCCAAACCTGAGTAACCTCATAGGCATGAGGGACCACCCCCACGGCGAGTCCGCCTCGCACCCCACCGACGTCTGGACCGGTCGCGCCTCCAACCGGATCCAGTGGCTGCTGGCGCTCGGCGGCGCCGCCATCGTGGCGCTCGGCATCGAGCTCGCCGTCGACTCGGCCTGGACGTCCGGTGTCGCCCCGCTCGCCATGTCGGTGGTCGGCTGCATCGCGGCCGGACTGCTGGTGCTCTTCCTCACGCTCGCGTTCGTCCATGTCGCCCTCAAGGTCGACATGGAGTGCCTGGAGGTGCGCTGCGGCCACATCGGTGTGCCGCGCCGCCGGATCCCGCTGGACCACGTCGCCGGAGCCGAGGTCGACCCGCACGTCAACCCGCGCCAGTGGGGCGGCTGGGGCTACCGCTGGCGGCCCGAGAAGGGCACCGCGGTCGTCGTACGCCGTGGTGAGGGCGTGGTTCTCCAGCTGTGGGACGGCCACACCTTCACGGTCACCGTGGACGACGCGGAGGCCGCCGTACGCATCATCCGGGACCGGCTGCGGCCGGGCGGCGCCGGTCCGGTGCGCTGAGCGTCGGCGCCTCAGGACGCCTTTCGTTCGTCCGCGAGCGGGTGTGCCGTGGCCAGGCCCGCGAGGAGTCCCGCGCCCACCGACACCGTGGTGAAGCTCAGGGCGTTGCCGACCGTCGCGATCGCCGCCAGTGCGGTCAGGGCGGCGCCCGCTGTCAGGACGACCGGTGTGGGGCGCGGTGAGCGCCACAGCGCGTACAGCAGCCAGCAGAATCCCGCTGCCAGCAGCACCACGCCGACCACCCCCTGCTCGGCGGCGAGCTGGAGCGGCGCCGAATGCGGTTTCCCGTCGGACAGCAGCGTGCCGGTCGCCGTCGTGCTGAGCTCCCCGAAGCGTCCGGGGCCCACGCCGAGAGCGGTGTCCTCGCGGGCCAGGTGCAGGGCGTCGTGCCACAGGTCGATACGGTGCGGGGTGAGCTGGCCGCGCAGGGACTCGGCGAGGCCGTCCGGCACCGCGTTCCCGGCCACCGCCCAGGTCAGACCGGTCACCGCGGTCGCGGCGACGGCGAGCCCGGCGATGCCAGGACCGCGGTGAGGCATCCGGCCCGCGGCGAGCGAGCACAACAGCACCGCGGTACAGGTGACCAGGCCTGAGACCGAACCCAGGGCGGCCGCGGTCACGGCGATGCCGACGGCCAGCAGCCGCGACAGGATCCGCAGGGCAGGGGAGCCGGTGGCCCAGGCGGCGCAGCACGCGGCGCCGGTGGCGAGCGTCAGCAGGGCGGCCGTGGCGCCCGCGTGACCGAGCGGTGCGACGATCTCCGGGCCCGGCCCGAGACGGGGGAGCCCCACCGTCAGGCCCAGCCCGGTCAGCGCGGCGGCGCAGGGCGCGGCGACCGGCAGCAGCGCTCCCGATATCCGGCCCGCGGCATACCCGGCGGCGACGGCCAGCAGCGCGAGCAGCACGCCCTCCGGACGGCCGTCGTGCGCGGCCGCGGTGATCAGCGACCACGTGGCACAGGCCCCCAGGACCAGCACGCCCACCACGTCGGAAACGTTTCGTCTGTCGCCGTCCTCTTCCGAACCGGCCACAGAAGTCATCCCCGTGGAACCCACCCCGCCCCCCGAACCCCGGTCCCCCGACCTGTGACGGGCCCCGGCCGCCCGGACACCACCGGCCCTGCGACAGAGACTCGGGCACACCGTAACGGCTGATGGGCGATTTGTGGACGAGTTGTGCCGCGTTGCGCAGGAACGATGCTGCACAAGGGACCGGGCACGGCCCCGGTCACCAGGCGGACCGCGCTGTCGACGCCAAGGTCAGCCGCCGTACACTCCCGGGGTGACCGTCACCGCAACTTCCGTGGACGATTCGGACCAGCTGGAGCCGCGTTCCGTGCCCGCCTCCCGCTGGGCCGCCCGGCTCCGCCGACTCGTCCCGGCCGCCGCCGCGGCTCTCTCCGGAGTGCTGCTCTACGTCAGCTTCCCGCCACGCGGCCTGTGGTGGCTGGCCCTGCCGACCTTCGCCGTCTTCGGCTGGGTGCTGCGCGGACGCGGCTGGAAGGCGGCCTTCGGTCTCGGCTACCTCTTCGGCCTGGGCTTCCTGCTGCCGCTGCTGGTGTGGACCGGTGTGGAGGTGGGCCCCGGGCCCTGGCTGGCGCTGGTCGCGATCGAGGCGATCTTCGTCGCGCTGGTCGGCGTGGGCGTCGCCGCGGTGTCGAAACTGCCCGGCCGGCCGGTGTGGGCGGCCGCCGTGTGGATCGCCGGTGAGGCGGCACGCGCGCGTGCGCCGTTCCACGGCTTCCCCTGGGGCAAGATCGCGTTCGGACAGGCGGACGGCGTCTTCCTGCCGCTCGCCGCGGTGGGCGGCACGCCCGTCCTGGGCTTCGCCGTCGTCCTGTGCGGCTTCGGGCTGTACGAGATCGTCCGTCTGCTCGTGGAGCGGCGGGGGACCGGTTCCGTACGCCGTCCCGCCGCGGCCGTGGCCCTGCTGAGCGTGGCCGTCCCGGTGGTCGGGGCGCTCGCCGCCCGGACGCTGGTGAGCGACAAGGCCGAGGACGGCACCGTGACCGTCGCGGCCATCCAGGGCAACGTGCCGCGCGCGGGACTGGAGTTCAACGCCCAGCGGCGGGCCGTGCTCGACTACCACGCCAAGGAGACCGAGCGGCTGGCCGCCGAGGTGAAGGCCGGCAAGGTCGAGAAGCCCGACATCGTGCTGTGGCCGGAGAACTCCTCCGACATCGACCCGTTCGCCAACGAGGACGCGGCCGAGGTCATCGACCAGGCCGCCAAGGCCATCGACGCGCCCATCTCGGTCGGCGGCGTCGTCGAGCGGGACGGCAAGCTCTACAACGAGCAGATCCTGTGGGACCCGGTGAAGGGCCCCACCGACACCTACGACAAGCGGCAGATCCAGCCGTTCGGCGAGTACCTGCCGATGCGCTCGCTCCTCGGCGCGATCAACAAGAACTGGACCTCCATGGTCCGCCAGGACTTCAGCCGGGGCAGCAAGCCGGGCGTCTTCCAGATGGCCAACGCCAAGGTCGGCCTGGTCACCTGCTACGAGGCCGCGTTCGACTGGGCCGTGCGCTCCGAGGTCACCGACGGCGCCCAGCTGATCTCCGTGCCGAGCAACAACGCGACCTTCGACCGCAGCGAGATGACCTACCAGCAGCTCGCCATGTCCCGGGTCCGCGCCGTGGAACACAGCCGGACCGTCACCGTGCCGGTGACCAGCGGCGTCAGCGCGATCATCATGCCGGACGGAAGGATCACCCAGAAGACCGGCATGTTCGTGGCCGACTCCCTGGTGCAGAAGGTGCCGCTGAGGTCGACCGAGACCCCGGCCACCCGGCTCGGCATCCTGCCCGAGATCGCCCTGGTGCTGGTCGCCGCGGGCGGGCTCGGCTGGGCGATCGGCGCCGGGGTGCGCGGGCGTCGCGCCGGTGGCGTGTAGCCGTACGCCGGTCGTACGACCCGGAAAGATCACCGGGGCGGCGCGACCCTCCGGTTAGGGTCGGGCCATGGCTACTCCTGACTTCATCCGTGAACTGCGGTCCTCCATCGGTCATGACCTGCTGTGGCTGCCCGGCGTCAGCGTCGTCGTCCTCGACGACGACGGCAGAGTGCTGCTCAACCGCCGCTCGGACTCCGGCAAGTGGTCGCTGATCGGCGGAATCCCGGAGCCGGGGGAGCAGCCGGCGGCCTGCGCCGTGCGGGAGATCGAGGAGGAGACGGGGGTACGAGCCGTCGTCGAGCGGCTCCTGGTGGTCCAGGCGCTGAAGCCCGTCACCTACGACAACGGCGACATCTGCCAGTACATGGACATCTCGTTCCGCTGCCGGGCCGTCGGCGGCGAGGCACGGGTGAACGACGACGAATCGCTGGACGTGGGATGGTTCGCGGTGGACTCGCTGCCGGAACTGAACGAGTTCGCGCTGGCACGGATCAAGCAGGCCCTGGCGGACGAACCCACATGGTTCGACACCACAGGTTCCGAGTGAAGTATGGGTTTTGACCATATGTGGTGAGGGCCGGGGTGCTGCCTAGGGTCGGACCATGACCGTGCGCAGCACCCTCGCTCCTTCCTACGGCCCCCCGCTCGACCTCGGAGGCCGCGCCGCCCTCGTCACCGGCGCCGCCGGCGGCATCGGCCGCGCCTGCACGCTGCGGCTCGCGGCGGCCGGGGCCAAGGTGAGAGCGGTCGACCGGGACGCCGCCGGACTGGAGGGCCTCGCCGACGCCGCCGCCGGGCTCCCGGGCACCGTCGAACCGCACGTCCTCGACCTCACCGACCTGGACGCCGCCGAACACGCGGCCGCGGGCACCGACGTCCTCGTCAACAACGCCGGGCTCCAACTGGTCCGCCCCATCGAGGAGTTCCCGCCCGAGGTGTTCCACACGGTGCTCACCGTGATGCTGGAGGCGCCGTTCCGCCTGATCCGCGGCGCCCTGCCGCACATGTACGGGCAGGGCTGGGGGCGGATCGTCAATGTGTCCTCGGTCCACGGCCTGCGCGCCTCCGCCTACAAGTCGGCCTACGTGGCGGCCAAACACGGTCTGGAGGGGCTGTCCAAGACGGCCGCCCTCGAAGGCGCCCCACATGGTGTGACCTCCAACTGTGTGAACCCCGCCTATGTGCGCACCCCACTGGTCGAGCGGCAGATCGCCGACCAGGCCCAGGTGCACGGCATTCCCGAGGAGCGCGTGGTGTCCGAGGTGCTGCTCCAGGACAGCGCGCTCAAACGGCTCATCGAACCGGAGGAGGTCGCCGAGGCCGTGGCCTATCTGTGCGGCCCGCACGCGTCCTTCGTGACCGGCACCTCGCTCGTCCTCGACGGCGGCTGGACCGCCCACTGAACGGCACCCGGCCCGGAGTTTTCCACAGGCCTGACGGCGCGGCCGTGCGATGAGCAATCCTGTGGGCATGTCCAGCGATCACGTGCAGTCCGCCGAACGCTCCGTCGGCAGTACCGAGGCACCGTTCCTCGAACTGCTGGCCAGGGGCGCGTCCGCCGACGCCTACGAGCAGCCGGTCCTCGTCGCCCGCGCCGAGGGAAGGCCGGCCGAGCGGATCGCCGCGCTCGAAGAGGCCAAGCTGGTCGCCCTGCGCGTCCGATCCGAACTGGAGGGACGGCGCCGGCGGGAGGCCGAGCTGTCCGCCCTGTTCGAGACCGCCCACGACCTGGCCGGCCTCAGGGACCTGGACGCGGTGCTGCGGGCCATCGTGCAGCGCGCCCGGTCCCTGCTCGGCACGGACGTGGCCTACCTCAGCCTGAACGACCCGGCGCGCGGCGACACCTACATGCGGGTCACCGAGGGCTCGGTCGCGGCCCGCTTCCAGCAGTTGCGGCTCGGGATGGGCGAGGGGCTCGGCGGACTCGTCGCCCAGACCTCCCGCCCCTACGTCACCGACGACTACTTCAAGGACGACCGTTTCCAGCACACCCTCGCCATCGACTCGGGCGTGCGCGACGAGGGCCTCGTCGCCATCCTCGGAGTGCCGCTGACGCTGGGGCACCACGTCATCGGCGTCCTGTTCGCCGCGGACCGGCGCGCCCGGGTCTTCGAGCGCGAGCAGATCGCGCTCCTCGGCTCCTTCGCCGCACTGGCCGCTGCCGCCATCGACACCGCGAACCTGCTCACCGAGACCCGCTCGGCCCTCACCGAACTGGAGCGGGCCAACGAGATCATCCGGGAGCACAGCGGGGTCATCGAACGCGCCTCCGACGTCCACGACCGGCTCGCCGAACTGGTCCTGCGCGGGGGCGGGGTGCACGACGTGGCGGCCGCCGTATCCGAAATCCTCGACGGCGCGGTCGAGTTCGCCGAGACGGCACCGGCCGAGGCGCTGGAGAGCTCCCGGGCCGAGGGACACGCCGTACGGCACAAGGACGACTGGGTCGCCGCCGTGGCGGCCGGCGACGAACTCCTCGGGGCGCTCGTGCTGCGCGGCCGTCCCGGCCTGGACCCCGTCGACCAGCGCACCCTGGAACGTGCCGCGATGGTCACCTCGCTGCTCCTGCTCGCCAGGCGCTCCGCCGCCGAGGCCGAACAGCGGGTGCGCGGCGAGCTGCTGGACGACCTGCTCGACGCCCGCGACCGCGACCCGCGCCTGCTGCGCGAACGGGCCTCGCGGCTGCACGCCGACCTCGACGCCACCCATGTGGTGCTGGCCGCCCGCCTGGACGCCGCCGCGGCCGACGCCGACCAGGAGGCGGCCGCCCGCCGACGGCTCTGGTCCGCGTCCTCCCACCTCGCCGCCACCCGGCACGGGCTGGCCTCCGCCCGTGACGGCGGCACCGTCCTGCTGCTGCCCCTCGCCGACGGCGACACCGCCACCGAACTGGCCCGCCGCACCGCCGGACACCTCGGGACCGCGGTCCACGAGGCGGTGACCGTCGGCGCCTCCGCCCCGATCCGCGACCTCGCCGCCGCTCCCGACACCGTGGCCGCCGCCTACGAGGAGGGTCGCCGCTGCCTCGATGCCCTGCGCCTCCTCGGCCGCTCGGGGGACGGCGCCGCCGCCGAGGACTTCGGGTTCCTCGGACTGCTCCTGGCGGGGGACCGGGACATCGCGGGCTTCGTCGACCGGACCATCGGCGAGGTCGTCGCGTACGACGAACGGCGTGGCACCGACCTCCTGCGCACCCTCGACGCCTACTTCGCCTGCGGGATGAGCCCGGCCCGCACCAAGGACGAACTGCACGTCCACGTGAACACCGTCGCCCAGCGCCTCGAGCGGGTGGGCCGCCTGCTCGGCGAGGACTGGCAGGGCCCCGCCCGGGTCCTGGAGATCCAACTCGCCCTGCGGCTGCACCGGTTGTCGGCGACGGCACGGCACTGACCCCCGCACGCGGGGGCGTACGGGGGTCGGCTGTCGGGTTCAGGTGGTCCTTGCGCCCGCGGCAGGAGCCTTGGCCGTCTCCGTCCCTGTGGCCGGTTCGACGTCGGCCAGATCCCGGTGGCGGGTCTCCTTGGCGACACCGACGGCGACGACCGTCAGGACGGCCGCGGCGATGACGTACAGGGAGATCGGGGTGGAGCTGCCGTAGTCGGACAGCAGCGCGGTGGCGATCAGCGGGGCGGGGGCGCCCGCCGCGACCGAGGCGAACTGGGCGCCGATGGAGGCGCCGGAGTAACGCATCCTGGTCTCGAACATCTCGGAGAAGAAGGCCGCTTGGGGCGCGTACATGGCGCCGTGCAGCACCAGCCCGACGGTCACGGCGAGGATCAGGTTGCCGAAGCCTCCGGTGTCGATGAGCGAGAAGAACGGGAACATCCACAGCCCCACGCCCACCGCGCCCAGCAGATACACGGGCCGGCGGCCGACCCGGTCCGACAGCGCGCCCCAGGCCGGGATCACCGCGAAGTGCACGGCGGAGGCGATCAGTACGGCGTTGAGGGCGGTCTGCTTGGAGACCCCGGCCGAGGTGGTGGCGTAGACGAGGATGAAGGCGGTGATGACGTAGTAGCTGATGTTCTCCGCCATGCGTGCGCCCATCGCGATCAGGACGTCGCGCCAGTGGTGCCGCAGCACGGACACGACCGGGAGCTTCTCGGCCTCGCCGTCCCGTGTCGCCTTGCGGGCCTCGGCTCGTGCCAACGCCTGCTTGAACACCGGGGATTCGTCGACGGACAGCCGGATCCACAGGCCGACGATCACCAGGACGCCGGAGAGCAGGAAGGGAATCCGCCAGCCCCAACTGCCGAAGGCGGCGTCCGACAGGACGGCGGTCAGCAGGGACAGCACACCCGTCGCCAGGAGCTGCCCGGCCGGCGCGCCGGTCTGCGGCCACGAGGCCCAGAACCCGCGCCGCCGCGCGTCCCCGTGCTCGGACACCAGCAGCACCGCGCCGCCCCACTCGCCGCCGAGCGCGAAGCCCTGCACCAGGCGCAGCACGGTCAGCAGCACGGGAGCGGCGCTGCCGACGGTCGCGTGCGTCGGCAGCAGCCCGATCGCGAAGGTCGCCCCGCCCATCAGCAGCAGGCTCAGCACGAGCAGCTTCTTGCGCCCCAGCCGGTCGCCGTAGTGTCCGAACACCAGCGCGCCCAGCGGACGGGCGGCGAATCCGACGGCGTACGTCAGGAAGGACAGCAGGGTGCCGACGAGCGGGTCGGAGTCGGGGAAGAACAGCTTGTTGAAGACCAGGGCGGCCGCGGCGCCGTAGAGGAAGAAGTCGTACCACTCGATGGTGGTGCCGATGAGGCTGGCGGCGACGATGCGCTTGAGGTTGCTCGGCGTCGGGGGAGCGGATGCTGCTGAGGCCATGTGCGCCACTTCCTCGTGTGCGGTGGGGACGGGTACGTGTCGGAACACCGTAGGAATCCGCACGTCAGGCGCACATGTGGTGGGACAACATACTTCGGGGCCGGAGTGTAAGCGTGGCGCCCACTGGGCGGTTCCGGGTGGAGGGCTTTGAGTCGAGGGGGCCTGAGCCTCAACTCACCTACATGTCTTGCCAATTACTCATCCGGCGGCACCGGAATGACCTTTAGGGTGGGGCAATGGCCCGTCCCACGAGTCTCATCAGTTCCATACGCCACTTCTGTCACAGGGATTGCGCGCGCATCTGGTGGGTCACGGGCCGTACTGCCGCTGGGTGACGCTCAGTTGCCAACCGTTCCGCCGATGGAGACCGTTCCGCCGATGGAGGCTGACACTGCATGCACGAGCACAAGAGCTTCGTCGAACTCATGCGTGCGAGAGCGGACGAACACGGTGAACGTACGGCCCTGATCTTCAGCGCGGATCCACTCCGCGCCGAGGCCGACGAGATCATGACGTACGGGGAACTCGACCTGGCCGCCCGCCGGGTCGCCGCGCTGTTGCAGGAACGGTTCACTGTGGGCGACCGCCTGCTGGTGCTGCATCCCTCCGGGCCCGGGTTCGCGCAGTCCCTCCTGGGGTGCATGTACGCGGGCATGGTTCCGGTGCCCGCGCCGCCTCCCGACGGCCGTCAGCGGCGGCTGGCCGAGCGGCTCGCCGCGATCGCCCGGGACGCGGGAGCGGCCGGTGCCCTGGTCGATGGGACGGACCTCGAAGCGCTCGGGTTCTGGGCCAAGGAACAGGACCTCGGGGGCGTGACCGTGCTCGCACCCCACTGCACCGAAGCCGTGGACGAGCTGCCCGTGGCGGACCGGTGGCGGCCGCCACCGGCCGACCCGCACGCTCTGGCCTTCCTTCAGTACACCTCGGGGTCCACCGCCGAACCCAAGGGCGTCATGGTCGACCACGCCAACCTGCTGGCCAACGCCGAGATCCTCGCGGCGATCTCCGGTATGAGCGCCGACGGCCCGGTGGGCGGCTGGCTGCCGCTCTACCACGACTTCGGGCTGATCGGGCTGCTGCTCACACCGCTCGTCCTGGGCGGTCGCAGCGTGCTGATGCCACCGACGGCCTTCCTCAAGCGCCCGCACACGTGGTTGACGCTGATCGACCGGCACGGCATCGACTTCTCGCCCGCTCCGAACTTCGCCTACGACCTGTGCGTCCAGCGGATCAGCGACGAGGAGCTGGCCCGTCTGGACCTCTCGCGCTGGCGGTGCGCGGTGAACGGCGCCGAGCCCGTCCAGGCTGCCACCGTCGAGGCGTTCACCCGGCGGTTCGCTGCCGCAGGGCTGCGCCCCGAGGCGATGCTCCCCGGCTACGGCATGGCCGAGACGACCCTGGTGGTCTCCGGCGACCGGCCTGCCCGCCGTGCCGTGATCACCGAGGTGGACGCCGGAGCCTTCGAGCGCGGTGAGCTGCTGCCCCCGGCCTCCGGCGCGCCCGTGCACCGCATTGTCAGCAGCGGGCCCGCCGAGCACCTCGACGTGCGGATCGTCGACGCCGAGGCGGGTCGGACGCTGCCGGACGGCCGGGTCGGTGAGATCTGGGTGCGCGGACCGAACGTGGCCCGGGGCTACTGGGGACGGCCCGAGGAGACCCGGCGCGTCTTCGGCGCCGTCACGCCCGACGGGGAGAGCGGCTTCCTGCGCACCGGGGACCTGGGAATCCTGCACGAGGGCGAGCTGTACGTCACGGGCCGCAGCAAGGAGCTGATCATCGTCCGCGGCCGCAACCTCTATCCGCAGGACCTGGAGGCGGCGACGCGGGAGGCCCACCCGGCTCTGGAAGGCGGCGTCGGGGCGGCCTTCTCGGTCCCGGTGCCCGAGGAGGAGGTCGTGGTCGTCCGCGAGTGCCGGGTCCCTCGGGTAGCGCCGGACGAGTTGGCCCGCGTCGCCGAGAGTGTGCGCGACCGCCTCACCCGGGATGTCGGGGTGCCCGCCCAGAACGTCGTACTCGTGCCTCCCGGCACGGTGGCGCGGACCACCAGCGGCAAGATCCAACGTCGGCTGCTGCGCAGGCGGTTCCTCGGCGGCGAGCTTGAGATCCTGCATGCGGAACTCTCGCCGGCCGTGCGTGCCAGGCTGGGCGACGCGGCGGGTGGTGGCGCCTCGTGACGGGGACCGACATGGACGT
>Ga0307508_10002348_pt1 | contig 20033 bp, 19 predicted proteins | sample 9_EM_MG_FD_203089 | JGI IMG/M metagenome (GOLD analysis project Ga0307508, IMG submission 203089) | Populus trichocarpa ectomycorrhiza microbial communities from riparian zone in the Pacific Northwest, United States - 9_EM | ecosystem: Host-associated > Plants > Roots > Unclassified | place...
ATATTCATGATGTATGCCAACTACTGAGACTTTCTAAATTGTGGTTGTGGGGATCGAGAAGGTTGAGTGAGGGCATCATGGGCAGTTGTACCTGGGTGTACGGAAACTTTTGGCCTAGTACTTTATACGGAGTAGTGAACTGTATTTCCAAACTAACGTCGCTTTAGAAATACGGCGCGAGCCGAACAGGGCCTAAATAACCCGAAACTATGTAGAGTAGTACAATGTATGTATGTAGTTAACATCGCCCAGTAAGTATATGGTAGTCTAGGCTCGTCAAGACCTAGGTACCAGTTATGCATATAATTTATCAAACCATTTTGGTCAGTCTAATCTACCCTCCTTTTGCAAAAAAGACAACATGCCCTACTATTGCCACCAGCAACTTTTGGTGTGGCACAGCAACGTACTATAAACGCATACTGTTAGGTAACTAATAGCGACGCTAGCGCACACTAGCGCGCTTAAGGACTATATAGCACAATATCAAATCGTGCTTATGCACAACAACCAAATTTTTCGCGAGCACCACGCTCTGCCCATAGAATCTACTATCTACTATCTGACTAAAGCTTATCTCCATGCCAATGGAAGCCGTACTCAAGTCCTCATCTCCATCCTAGTTACTCTCAGTGCCGATAATTTGCAGGAAAGAAATGGCATGACCACTGAGGTTTCCCTACCATCCTAGCACTTCCCTGAGTCCCTACATCTGATGGTGCGGCCAGTGCAATCGTTTATGCAGCGCGGTGTGCGGCCGGTAGAAATTTGGTGATCATCTCACGCTACTGTACCGGACCGGCGGTGTTTCCTGACCTTGATACAGAGTGTAATTTCTTTACGGTGAAGGAACCGAGAGAACTAGCCATTAAACACGGAATACGATAGTAGAACAAGGATAGATCTCTGTGAATAACTGTGTTGAGGTACGCTTGAACTAATTGCGGCGTACAACACGTCCCAGTTTTCGCTCATCAAATGCGGCACGTAGTTGTTTCTCAAGTTCCTCCCACCGTGGGTTTCTGCGCCGTATGCGTGTGGTATATTGATCCACTCGCAGCAGCAATGCCTCGTTCCGTGAAGCCCTCGATTATTAGTAACTTGCAGTGATTGTCTGGTAATATCACAGCGTACCTTCTTCCATTTTATGACCTGGTTCTTTTACTGGAGCCCGAACCGTACTCGTACCTCCTCAAGATTCTGTTGCCCACCATTCCCTTCGTCCACCCGCCATGTTCTGCCCGGACAATACTCTGAGCTTAAACTCAAATATTCATCATCGTTTGCCTCTGTAATGAGAGGCCCTGGCACAGGAACCCAGCGAGGGACCCCAGCAATTGGGTGTTTGCAAAGCCTTGGCCGTTGTTTGAACTTAACTAGTGGTCACTTGCCTAGGGCTCGAGGCGTATTGGCAATGGCTGTAAGGAAGCTTGCGAGAGGATTGCCGTGAGGAGTTTTACCGGCTGCGACGGGCCCGATGCCCGGTCGTCGATGATGGATACCGCACAATGCCGTGCAGAAATACCCCAGGGGCTGATCACCTGACGTTGCAAAAAGGCTCAGCGCGTTAACCCTAAGCAGTCTAGCGTACGCCCAGATCGCTACGGCCATAGTTAGTACTGGCATTTATGTATAGGGACCCTACAAGTGAGATAATATGGTGAATTAGACTGAGTGGCCAAATAGTAGGGCATTTTAGACTTTTGCCGTCTATTAAATAACATAGCCAAAAAAAGACCGAATCTTGAAAGGTTGACAGTCCTTACGAAGAGTCGCCATAGCGATGGGAGCATCTGAAAGTCCAAGCCCATCTATGTCAACAAGTCAACAACCACGGCGGGCATTGCGACAGCAATGTCGGCGTTGACACCACAAACGGGGCTCTGAAAGCAAGGATGAGTACATTGCCTGTGTTGAACGTATCTCAGCGCCCTGGCTTCCATTTTCAGCTCCAGCCTGTCGCCATCTGACACATTGTACAATATAGGACACTCATTGCCCGAAGAGATAAGATATCCAGCTCATCATCCTATGACACTTTACAGGCATGTCGTATTAATCCACTTGGACCTCGCTGCGTGGCTCTGGTTCATATTGATGCGCTCTTGCACGGAAGCACGCCGGAGTGAGATGTCTTTAGAACTGGGGAGACAGAGATTGATCGCACAAAGGTATGCGCGTCTGTGTTTTTCCACCTTCATTTGATTCCAGAGGTGCCGGTGAATTCGAATCGGTCTACTATATGCGTTTGACCGCACAGTATTCTACTGAAGGCCCTCGCTGCGGCCGGATCCGGTGGTTTGCTTCCAACTTTTGAACATTGGAAAATGTCGAGTGAGGGTTGATGCAACACGGCTGTTGCACCCCGCTGCCCTCGTTCCGAGACTTCAATCGAAAGAGAGAAAACATCGTCGCCCTCTATACTCTAACCAGAGCCATACCCCGGAGGTCTCCGGGTCTCCGGGTCTCCAGTCGGCCTGGCGCATATAATCACCACCAGCATGCACTATTACTCGGTTTTTCCAGATCGCGAACATGGAATTATATGTTCGCAAGGAAAACAGCTTGAGGGGGCAGTCGCATGGGGCTGTGGAAGGGTACTGCAATTGGCGCGATGGGGATTGAGCGACAAATAGGAAGCGGAGATACGATGTCCATCGTAGCGCTACCAAATTTGGGGTTCTCGCAACATCGAACATTCCTCCAACTCTAAGGAATCAATACTCTCGATGCGGCGTCGTCACAGCTCCCCGCTGACCAATTGCAAAAACAGTGATCACCGTCATCTTACCCATCGCCAAGTCCACGCGCCAATCTTTGCCGCCTCGGAATCTCGGACTTTTGCATTTTTTTTTCTCGTTTATTCGTTACTCGCATGCGACCTAGATAGATTGTGGCGAGGTACTCACTGTTCGTTTTCCCCCTCCGCTGTCCGCGCGAAGGCGGCATGTTGCGAGCGCCCGCTTGCCCTCCGCCCACGCCCAGCCTGTCCCAAGAATAGTAAAGCGCCAAGGAAAGGACAAAGGAGGCAGCTAAAAGAAAGAGATAAAGGAAAAGTGAATCTCCGTTTGTAGACCCTCTCTACTCCACCTCTCCCGCAGAAGCCACGACTGAGGGTGTGGGGAGGAATAGTGGTTCCTCGCCGCCGGCGCCCAGCTCCCCAGCCTTCTGCTGCCGCACCTCTCCCCTCTCTCTCCGCTCTCTCCGCTCCCACTCTGACGCCTCACCCCCTGCGTTTTCCTCAGCCGGCACTAGCCTTCCCACCTCCGCGGTGGAGAGGAAGTCCTGTACCACCTGTCTGCACCTCACATCAGGGAGGAGGTCCCGCATCGTGAACCAGCTCTTCCTCCCAGCTTTCCTCCCACACCTCTCTGGGACTTCTTCATCATCAAGTGGTTACCTCCACATCCTTTGCTACCTTACTACTGCTCGGCATCTACTTGTTACTTCTCAATATTCCCCTCCGACATGCTGCGCATAGGATTCCTACTGTGCTCATTCTACCGTGGTATAACCGCTACATCGCAATACCACATGAACTCAACCACCGATAACCCTGCGCAACGAGACCTCTTCCTAAAATCCGCCTTTGCTTGTAGTGCAGCGAATGTCGGGCAGAAGTAAGAACGTGCGGCAGTCGGTGTCAGGCGGGAATAGCAGTTGGATGCATAGCAGAATCGCGGATGGAGTCGGCTGCGTCGGTGGGATCGGTGTGGGAGGCGGCTTGCAGTGTTGCATCGGACTGCACCCATAGTGTGTGATTCATACTCGCATATTCGAAAGGGTGTCAACAACACTCGAACGCCGGGGTGCCAGGGGGGCTGCTCGCTGACACCCCCAGCACCAAAGCGAGACTTTGTACCAGCGCGTGTGCCCGTTAGAGCTGGGCAGGGGGCGAAAGTAGCGGAGAACGCAGCAGAGAGGTTGCTGGCGGTCACGCCTATGCGTGAGCTGCGCTGGGGAGTCGGCATGTCTAGATAAAAGGAAGGAGGTTGAACTTGGAAGCTAGGCTCCCAAGCCCGGAGCCCCAGGTCAATTGTTGGCTTGACCGATCGATTTGCACCTCATCAGATTTGGCAAAGCACCTCACAACTTCGAACAGGTGGCTATTTGAACTTGTCGCACAATAATCTCTGAAATCCTGCTCTCCAGCCAATGTGGACTCAACCCAAAGCAATCCTGACACGAAACAATCGCGGACTAAGCAAACTTACGAGCCCGAAGACGAGCGCCGTTCAAAACCGAAATGTCCAGATCCACAAGTTCAGACTAGAAACATTTCAAATTAGAAACATTTAGACATTCGGAGTAAACGCACTTGGAAATGCTCACCCAATGAAACCGAGCCTAGATCCAATTGAATGAAATAAACGGCACCGGACTGGTGGGTTAAAGCGATGACGTTGTTTCGGATGGCGAATCCATTCGTTCGGTAATCAGGGGGAACAAAAAATAATTTTCGCATCCCAGAGCAAACCCAGTGTCCATTTACATATAACGGAGGCGCCGAACTGGTCGGAGACTGGGAATCCATATCCGCTGTGTGGATTTCTTTCGAGGCCGGTGAAACCGCATCGACATTGAAAAAGTGGGTGGTCCAGCCGACGGATGTAGATATGACGCAGTTGCCGTCAGGCGAGAATGCCACCGCACAAACCTCACCCGAATGGCCCATGAGAGTGGTGCGACACGCCCCCGCCGTCGGGTCCCAGAGCCGGACGGTTTTGTCATCTGATGCCGATGCGACAAGTTTGCCATTCGGTGAGAATGCCACAGCTCTTACAAAATGGGAATGGCCCTTAAGAGTGGCGCGACTGGTTCCCGCCATCACATCCCAGAGGCGGACAGTTTTGTCGTCTGATGCCGACGCGAGAAGCTTCCCATCAGGCGAGAATGCTACTGCCCTAACAAATCTGCCATGGCCCACGAGAGTGGTAGCACTCGCCCCCGTCATTGGATCCCATAGCCGGACGGTTGCATCATCTGATGCCGACGCGAGAAGTTTTCCATTAGGCGAAAATGCCACCGCTCGTACGGAATCCGAGTGGCCCTTGAGAGTGGCGCGACTGGTTCCCTTCGTCGGATCCCAGAGCCGCACAGTTGTGTCATTCGATACCGATGCGAGAAGCCGGCCATCAGGTGAGAATGCAACTGCCAATACGGAGTCCGAGTGGCCCTTGAGAGTGGCGCGACAGGTTCCCTTCGACGGATCCCAGAGCTGAATAGTGTCGCCAATCGACATCGATGCGAGAAGCCTACCATCAGGTGAGAATACCACTGCGCGGAGGCCGTCCGAGTGGCTCGTGCGTGAACTGCGGAAAGTCCCACTTGGTGGATCCCACAGCCGAGTGGTATTGTCGTCTGATGCCGATGCAAGAAGTACGCCGTCAGGAGAGAAAGCCACTGCCCGGACACAGTCTGAATGGCCCTTGAGCGTGGCGTGACAGGTTCCGGTCCTGGGATCCCAGAGCCGGATAGTGTTGTCGTCCGACGCAGATGCGAGATGCTTGCTATCGGGCGAGAACGCTACCGCGCAGACCCGGTCTGAATGGCCCTTCAGAGTGGCACGACACCTCTCTGTCGTCGGATCCCAGAGCCGTACAGTTTTGTCGTGCGATGCTGATGTGAGAAGCTTGCCATCAGGCGAGAATTCCAAACCCCCGACCCGGTCTAAATGGCCCTTGAGAGTGGCGCGACATGCTCCCGTCGTCGGATTCCAGAGCCGGACAGTTGTGTCGCCCGATGCCGATGCAAGAATTATGCTATCAGGCGAGAATGCTAACCCCCTGACCCAGTCCGAATGGCCCTTGAGAATGGCGCGACATGCTCCTGTCGTCGGATTCCAGAGTCGGACAGTTGTGTCGCTCGATGCGGATGCGAGAAGCTTGCTATCAGGCGAGAATGCCAACCCCCTGACCCAGTCCGAATGACCCTTGAGAGTGGCGCAACATGCTCCTGTCGTCGGATTCCAGAGCCGGACAGTTGTGTCGCTGGATGCGGATGCGAGAAACTTGCCATCTGGCGAGAATGCCACTGCCAAGACCCAGTTCGAATGGCCATCCAGAATGGCGCGACATGCTCCTGTCGTCGGATCCCAGAGCCGGACAGTTTCATCGCTCGATGCTGAAGCGAGAATCTTGCCATCAGGCGAGAATACCACGGACAGGACCCCATTCGAATGGCCCTCCAGAGTAGCGCGACATGCTCCTGTCGTCGGATCCCAGAGCCGGACAGATTCGTCGCTTGATGCCGATGCGAGAATCTTGCCATCAGGCGAGAATGTCACTGCCACGACCCCGTTGGAATGGTCCACGAGCACGTGCAGCATCGAGTCCCAATCTCCGTGAATTTTTGGTTGGTTCTGGATCCAATTGGGAATGTCGTTCCGAAAGTGGTTCCTCAATATGCTCCGTTTTGGACTGAATGTGAGAGCAGAGCAATATATTTGTAGTGGTGCGATTTCGATGATCGATCTGAAGTTGAGTACAAATCGCAAGGTGTCGTGGGCCAGCCTGCGTAAGGAAGAATCGGAATCAGACTTGAGTTCACAGTCAGCAATATCCTGCGACAACCACCCCCTTTCCACCTGGGGAGAAGCGGTCAGCTCCGAGTGGTCAGCTTCTGCATAGCGGTTGTTCATTGCTGCAACCCACCACTCCCCCACTGTTCATGTGTAGTGGTGGGCGGGGTTTGTTTGCCCTGTACTGCACGGCAAATCTCAAGGCGGTTAAAAAAATGTTGGTATCTCTCACCGTAAGCATAGCTTCGAAGTTCCTCAAGCATATAACACCTTCAGAAATATTCGCCATCAAACCGAGCGCCTCGAGCCAGTGGAGGAGGTGTTCCTTCAAGAACGCGTGAACTTGGTTGTGCATTTGTTCATCTGAAGAAAGACATCTGACGATACTTCGTCGATCATCGATCCCATACCCGAAGTGTTCCTGTAGAAACGTATGGACTCGTCCATGTCTCCGATTGTCGCCACGCAGCTTGGTGTTACTTCGTTGAAGATGATCGACCCAGTACCGGCATGCGTACTGAGCCTCCCGGGAAAGACAGCGCCGCAGTACATAGCTGTCCACTCCACTTGCAAGGATACCAGGAAGCTTCAGAGAACACATATTTGTCTTTAGACTGTTTGACAAGAGCTTCAGACAGCTTACCGCAAGCTCTCGGTGTGCGTCGTTCCCAATGATTCTGAACTTCGGATCAGTGCATCGCTGGTTGTCCAGCAGGAAATCGCGGAAAGACGGATGGATGAGCCTTATTTCTTGGGAATAATCCACCACAGAACTCAGAGATTCCAAGGTTTCCTCCACCTCCCACTGCTCAGCGCCCAAGAGTTCAGCTAGAGCACCAACTGTCAAGGAATCAAATAGGATCACGATCGGTCCAACGACCTGCCTGAATCGCCGCAACGAGTCCTCCCGATCCCCAACTGTGCTCCGCAGGATTGTTGTGTAAATCGAGTCGAGTTTCTCCGTTGGCGATCCGTTTTCCGTGCTGTCTACCAAAACCAAATCGAGACGTTTTTGCGGCGAACTGTGCTTATACCCGACGAATCGACATACAGTTGCTGCATAAATGAATAATCCGTTCGCTTTCTCAACAAGACGAGGTAGGCTTGTTTCACCTGGCCACTCCTTGGGTAGGTGGCGACGGGTCCGGATTATGTCGAACTCATGTCCGAGGAAAACGGATATATCGCGACTGACTACCGACTCGGAGATTTGATGAAGGACAAAATCCCGATAGACGCCATCCGGTATGTAGTGGAAACCATGGCGAATTGGCGTTTCGGGTCGGCTGGTTACAAAAATCAGCAATCGCACGGAACTGAGAGTTTTCGCCTGAGAAAAAAGTTTCAGGATCAATTCGGTATCCTCTTCGTCGTCGCACTCGTCCAGCGCATCAAGAACCAATACCAGTGATGGCGGTTCAGATGGTGAACCATTCAGCCGAGATAGAGGTTCTAGGATGAGATGTTTCCATTGCTCTTGTAGGCTTTTTCGCGAGATATCGGGGCGGCTGCATATAGCACTGCGTATACCAGCGGTCAGGTCGGACTGTATGTTGGCCAGCTGGTATGCGAGAGTAGTGAAGAATTTCGAAGCACGGGCTAGATCTCCCTTTCCTCTGGAGAAGAAGAAACTTGCCCCAAGTCGATTCTCGTCGTCCCACGTACGAGCCACCGTACGGGCTACAGTGGACTTCCCAGTACCAGCCATTCCGTTCAACCAGAAGATGCATGCATCGCCAGGGTTGTTTGACCAACGTACAATATCGTGAAGAAGGCCTACTCGAGTGTCTTCCAGGCATATCGGCTCGTGTTCCGCGCCGCGGGAGTTGAACGCGGCATCGTGAGCGCAGTGTGATTCGGCTGTCACCGCACCACCCGGTCAGCTATGGAAAGTGACATCACGGCTTTCTGTAACCTACCGAACTTTTCTAAGGTTTCTCGGATTCCAGGCCCAACTTGGTAATTAATCGTTGGTCCTGATCAGAGACAGCACGTATCAGCCAGTGTGTTGCTCCGTAGCCATACAGAACAGGCAGGCGAACCGAATCTGACGCGCCCGGTGAATTTCGAATGCCTGAATTCATTATGGTTGCTGCCATCGTAGGTAGGAATGCCCTCGGTGGTGCGGTTACCATCCATGAGCGCAGGGCTCTCGCTATTGTTGTTGATGTTTTGAGCGGAGGCGCCGTACGCGTAATCCCGGAAACCTTCTGAGGCCGACTGTATAGATTATCATTAACTACTACAGGACCCAAGTACATCAGAAAGGGAATACTGACCGCTGCTCTTGATCTTCCGTCCACCAGGCGGTCCTCCTGCTCGCTTCTGGGCTGGTTCCGTTGCTCATCGCTGGTCCGACCCACCCGCACATTCTCCGACCGATGCGACTGCTTGTTCCAATCCATCGCAGATACGCCAATGTCGATGAATGAAGCCGGATGCAAAGATTAGCTTCAGTGAGTGTGGTTGTAACTGCAAAACACGATCGCAACTTGCTCTGGCTGTAGGGAAGATTAACTGCGGGGTAAGTGTTCATGGATTTGAGCGTGTTGGAAGGTTGTGACAAGGGCCAATGGTTCCGCGGCGATGGAAGGTTCTAACTCATGCAGGCGGCAGGCATTAACTACCAAAGTCAAAATTTTGAATTTGGTAATCCGCATTTCGCTCCCGTCCCTGTTGGACTTTGCACACCACGCTAATATTAGGCGCCTTCCCATATATGACATAGTGTGGCAACGCCACTACCTTAGTAATTTGATATGCAACCTACGGTGACGAAACTCTGGCAATTGATAGTGATCAACCGAAAGCGGTCCTTCTTACTCTGCCTTTATATGGCTGGGAGTCTGTATTAATAGGCTTATTCTCTCTTCTTGCTGCTGTATTGCTAAGAATGTACCGTCTTGACACCTGGTCGCTATCACAGTCGCGTCGCACTATGGCCACGGCCGCTAGCCCCCCCTTGGTCGCCACCTCGGTCGCCACACCTCAGTCTCCAGCCACCTCAATGGCCGCTACCCTAGTTGCCACCCTGGTTGCCACTCCAGTTACCACCCCAGTTGCCACCCCATTGCCAACCCAGCTGCCACCCCTGTTGCCACCCCAGTCGCCAAGATAACTAAAAGCGAGGCGCTTGGTCGCCCATTATGCACCAGTGAATCGCCCCATGCATAACGGGAAAGAAAAAGAAAATCCAGAGATGGCGGTCATAGCTGAAAAGCGGTTCGCTGGCTGCTACATACCTGCCATATACTCAATAGGTACTTGCCCAACATCTCCAAATCCTCGACGATACCTACCATCTCCTTCTTTTCACTTTTAACCATTATCTCAATTTTTCAGAGCATGTTGCATTCATCATGTCTCTCCCCAGGGGTAGATCACTCTCTTCTTCCAGAAACGATGACTCACTGTCCATATTGTGGTCTCAGATTGCGGATAAAGCCCTTACCGGTTCCGATACAACAATCTGCATCCTCCACTAAAGCTGCAATTCCCTCCAATACCATGGCGAAAGGAAAGAAAAAAGTACCAACCCATGATGCCGATTCAGATATTGAAATATTGGAAGTGGAACCTAGCGTAACCTGCTGTACTCAGAACCCCTTCTTGAGTAAGGCATTTCAACGCAATCGAGCAGAGGAGAGAAGGCCCGTTATGAAGGGTTTACAACAAAAGAGGAGAAAAAAAAGCCTAAGGGAAATTTTGATGTTGGAGTAAAAAAGGTAATCCCAGTCTCGGATAACAGACCATTCAATATCTATATTGGCCCCACTGAAGGATTAGCATCTGAGTATGAATTTCTGGATATGTATCGGGATGCCACTTCCCTTTGTCAAGACCACCTATTTATTAACCAAACCATCATGAATGTAGGTTGCATTTCAGTAAACTTTCATGACGTTGCAGGCCCTCTCGGGAATATGAAAGACTTCATCTTCTCGCAAATCCTCAGCGAATCGGTTGATTGGATCAAATATCTCACCAAAATTCCCAGACGGGAAAGTGGACTTACAGCTTACCTGGCTATAGGTATTAGCAAGCAAAGGTACATAACGTTACAACATTCATTTCTGAAAGATGTTACTCGCTTTCAGCTCCTCAACCACTATTGTACGAAAAAGCCATTTCTATGTATCGCAATATTCGATCGTGTGGAGATTCCATCTGAAGAAGCTCGTATTTCGGAGGACGAAAACCCATTGGCAATTCCCGAACCAAAGGCTGAAGTCCGAAGAAAGCAGTCAAGATCAATGATGCTAGCAGCCATAGCCATAGTGTGACGCGACTGTGATAGCAACCAGGTGTCAAGACGGTACATTCTCAGCAATATAGCAGCAAGAAGAGAGAATAAGACTATTAATACAGGAGATTCCCAGCTGTATAAAGGCAGAGTAAGAAGGACTGCTTTCGGTTGTTCACTAAATTGCCAGAGTTTCGCCACCGTAGGTTGCATATTGAAGCCTAAACCCTAAGGGGGGCGAGCAATAAGGAGATGGGTCATGGATGGAATGAAGAAATGGGTGGTGTGGAGAAGAAATAGGTTGTGACCCTGCAGGTGTGTGGCATGTACAGGATAAGGAGCAAAACCCCTCAGAGATGAGCTAAAGAACACCTCAGGATGACTAACTCATCCCCCCATCCACACTAACCCCTTTTGTCCACCAATCCCTCGTTTTCGCCACTTCACTGCCATTACCCCCCTCATCTATCCCCATTTTCTCTAAGACGAGGACCCCTTGTCACTCTAAACTGCAAAGAAACACTTCTTCCGAAATCAACGCATGCAAATCAATTCCTCCTCCAAAACCTACGCTCTCCCATCCAACAGCTCCTCCGCCTTTCCAGCCCATTCTAATGCACTCCAGCACACTGCCAGCTTCTCCCTCCTTACTCCCCTGCTCCGTCCGTGGTACGTAGACTTTCAGATCGTTCAGATGAATCCGATCTTTCAATCCTGAAGGTTTGCTCTTAACAAGCGCCCCAGTGGTGATATCATAGAGGCAGCCGCTTTTTCCGTGAGGAGCCAGATCGTCCAGGTGGAATGGCCCTTCCCAACGAGCTTCCAGTTTCTTGTCATAGTGATTATCAAGGGCAGCGCGGCGCAGTAAGACGAGATCTCCTTCCTTCGGAGCTGGGAACCGTCCTTTCCTACCTCGATGTTCGGCAAACCGCGTTAAGTATGGCTGCCTGGTATCTTCCATGCGCTCATCTCTTCCGGCCAGATGAACATCCTGCTGGGGGCCCAGAAAGTCTTCATCTTCCCAATGATCCCAGGAATGATGTCGGTCCTACAAGTTCTGCGCTGCTTGATGATCTCGAACCGTAAACTCGTGGTGATGTCGAACTGGATTGTACCCGAAGAGCAATTCGGCCAGTGTAAATCCATGAACCCGCATCTCTCTGGTATTCATAGAATGCACCACTTGATCGAGGTACTCACTCCATCGCAGGATCTCACCTCCGCTCACAACTATCTTCCGGATTCCATAGAGAACCAGCTGGACCTACCTCTCCAGCAGACCAACAGAAGATGGGTGAGTCTTCGGTACTGGGAACTGTCGAACACCTCGAATCGTCAGGAAGTCAGGGAAAACTCCTTCCACGAAGTAGGTAGCATTGTCCGTATAAACGCTCCTGGGTAATCCAAACATCCGCGAGATGCCTGTAATCATTCCGGAAATGACGGATCCATTGATGGCCGGGAATGCCTGGGCCCATGCGTATCGAGTGAAATAATCCACCACAATAAGGATGTATTTATGTCCGTCGGAGGCCGGTGAGATAGGACCAAGGCCATCGATCCCAATCATATCCAATGGCTGCCGCTGGACGACCAGTCATGGTACCTGAGAAGGGCGCTTGCGTCCCGTCAACTGACAACTCTGGCAACTTCGACAAAACACATGAGTATCCTTCGTCCGGGTCGGCCAATAGTAGTGTCCCATAAGCCTCTTCAATGTCAGGTCGGCGGAGTAATGCCCGTGGCAGTCATGAGCCCAAAACAGGACCTTGTTGACATCAACCTTCCAGACACACCAAGATTGCCATCCATTCCGCTCCTGGTATGTCAACAACGGATAGTGATTGACCCCATCCATCAGCTGATACACGGCTGCCTTCCGAGTCCACCATCGCCACACTGCCAGGCTGTCTTCTCCAGCATCTTCTGCTCGCAATTTGCCATATAGCTTCAGATACACCATTTCGGCGTACCACTCATCCTCCAGCCAATATTCCCACCACTTGTCATTGATCGGCTGATCGACGTTCATTATCTCTAAGGTACTCTCTTCCTTCCCTGGTCTGCCAAACTCCATGGCCTCCATCGGTAGCCTTGACATGCCGTCCGCCAGCGCATTTTCCTTTCCTTTGATGTGGATAATTCGGAAGTCATATTCGCTCAATCTTAGCTGCCAGCCGACAATACGTCCTTTGTCCGAGTTCTACAAGGCTGTCTTCAAGCACTCATGATCGGTGTAAATCAAAACAGGGTGTCGATTCTCATTGACAAGCCACCTGGTTTCCTCAAGGCATCGGACGATCACTAAAGCCTCCTGCTCAGTGGTGTGGTAATGAGTCTCTGCATCAAGGAACTTCTTGGAGATAAACTGGATTATCCTCATGGCTCCCATAAGTTTGGATGACATGACTGTTCCCACCAGTTGATCCGTGAGCTGGAAGAGAACACCTCCATAGGCGAATCCAGAGGCATCACAAGCAAGATGATATTGCCGTGCCGGATCACGAGTCCGTGACACATATTTTCTAGGACAGCTCTCTTGATGCTTCTGAATGACCGATCCGCTTCTTCCAACCAATGGAATCCGATTTCTTTCATATGCACCTTAATCCTCCTCTTCTCAGATCCCCGCTTCTGTTGATCTAGTTCCGGCACCTTGGCCACGGTCTTGCGCATTATCCGGAAATGATCCACCCACCATGGAATGAATTTTCTCAGGTAAGTTGTCATATATTCAAACTGATCCAGTTCCTTCTCACAGGTCAGAGTAGGGTATTCCAAGAACGTTCTCAGCTTCTCATTTCCCGGCCGGACTTCTTTTCCATCCCTTGCAATCCTAGCATCTTGATCTTAGGCATGAAGAAATGACTCTTCGCCAGGTTCAAGACCAACTTGGCCCAATGCATTCTAGGAAAGTATTGGTCATGAAGGAAGTCCAGCTGTGCATCGAACGAAGTCGTGGCACCCATATCATCGTCGAAGAATGTCATGAACACAAAGTCCTCAGTTTCTCCAGATAGCGGCCGTTCTCCCAGTGGCTCAGGAATAGGCCCCATCACAAGATCCTTTAATTGCGTATAGGTATGAGGAGCTCCCGTTAGCCCCTGTCCCATTCGAAGGTAGGCAAATTGTCCCAGGATTGAACTGAAGGTAGTCTTGTATGCATGTGGCCGATACATCGGGATCACCCAGTATCCGTTCGCCCCGTTCGCCCACCAATAGAGCTTAAACCGAGACATACTCATAGCATTGATGATTGGTTCCGTTCTCTTCATAGGGTAATTGGTCTTGATCTTGGCATCATTGATTGGGCAGTAGATATGGACCATCCTCAAATCTCCGTTCTTCTTCACCGGGAACTTGCAGCTGGTGCTCTAAGGCGAGTTGACCCAGTCTATAATTCCAGCATCCAGAAGTTCGGGTAGGTACTTTTACTGCCATTCCGCTTCCTTCTGTGTATACAGCTTGGGCTTCAATCGGACGGGGTGGCACCTTATTGTCGGAATCCGGTGTTCGATCAGATCTGTAGTCGGCAACTTCTTCACATCATTGCAGAACCGGTCCCTCCAGGTGTACAAGAGTCGGAGGGCTTGTGACTTCTCTTCTTTTGTCAATTGCTCTCCGATCTGTATCTTCTTTCCTTCACCTTGGTTGAACCACTCCAGGATTTCTTCTTCCGAGCTTGTCCTGTTCATGGTCCTTAGGCTTTCGGCCAGTCGCCGATACGTCAGGAATCCCAGCATATTTCCAAAGGCTCATTGCAACTCTCCATCTGATTCAGGATTTCCTTCCTCCATGGCATTTCCTTTTATCCCCTCTCCTTGAATTCCGACGTCCCTGGTGGTCCTTGCAACTCCCTCTTCGAACTCCCATATCCACTTCATCTGCTCCTTCCAAGAAATCCATGGTTCCGGCAATCTCTTCCTCCCACTGCATCTGGACACTGACTCCCATTTCATCCATCTTGCCCAGTCCTCCCAGTCTCCTCCTCCTCCAAACAAGTCCCTCTCTCCAGTCTCCAACAATAACAAATAACAGTCCCTCATATCACTCATCAACCCCGTTGTCACTCCGGAATCGGGCTCTACTACCCCTATTCCTTCCCGGCACGCCCACTCTCCCTTCTCAGTAGTCCTCCTCTTGTGATTTTCTCCTCCTCTGATCTCAGCTTTCCTGTTCCTTGCCGTCTTGGTATTCTCGTCTCTTCTAGTCACTTCTTTCATCATTGCAGTCTTCTCATTTCTTCTTGTCTCTTCTTTCGTTGTCTCGATATTCTTGTCTCTTCTAGTCGCTTCTTTCGTTGTCTCTCGCTTCTCATTTCTTCTAGTCTCTTCTTTCGTCTTCTCGATATTCTTGTCTCTTCTAGTCACTTCTTTCATTGTCTCGCTCTTCTCATTTCTTCTAGTCTCTTCTTTTGTCTTCTCAATATTCTTGTCTCTTCTAGTCGCTCCTTTCATCATCTCGCTCTTCTCATTTCTTCTAGTGTCTTCTTTCGTCTTCTCGATCATCTCGGTCTTCTCGGTCTTCTTGTTCTTCTCGCTTCTTCTTGTTGCTTCTTTCGTCATTGCCGCCGCGGTGTCCTCAGCGACCCAATACTCCTCCTCCGATCCTCCCGAACACTCAAACAATTCAATTGCCTTTTCTAAATATCTATCCATAATACTCAAAGAATCAAACAAATCATTACTAATATGCACCTCCGACTCACAGTCCGCAATAACATCCTTCTCAACGCTCAAAGCACTACTAAAATTAATAGAAAGTATTTTGCTGTAAGAAATATCCGTGACCTCCTCAAATCTCACCACCTTCGACCTCACTGGTCCTTCACGCCAATTCCCAACCTTCGCCAACTCCGAGCAATCAAAGACTGCTTCTAATTCTTCTGAAACCGAGCTGCTCCCATCCTCGCTACCACTCGGAGGCCCAGCACCTCGTGGCAGACTCCATTTCCCTAGTCCTCGTCCTCTAAGTACTCTGCATCATCATTTTCACTTGACTCAGAGTCTGCATCCGAAGCATCCATCTCATCAGAATCCTCATCGATGTCCGTCTCGGTCTCAGCCACTTGAGCTTTTATCTTCCGGTAGAGTATCTCACACAGGTCATTCCGAGACATCTTCAATTGATCGACCGATTCCTCATCCAAGCCAGATCGTTCAGTCCCAGAGTCCACCATCCCAGTGCACAGTTGAGGGACGTCTCCCTTCTCTTGGAAAGACACCAACAAAGCTTCTATGGTGTATCGGTATCCGGCCATATCACGGATGTGGTAAATGTCCTTGCTGTAGTCTCCCAGTGCTTGTACCTGCTTTATCCATCTTCGACCCAGGAGTAGCGTATATGAGGATCGACCACCTTGCTCGGGCAGGCAATAGCACTGGATTGACGCAGTCACTCCAGACACTGTGACATCAAGATTCACGTAGTATTTGATTTCATGGAATGTAAAAGCAGCGGTTTTCATGACTACATCGGTCTGCAGGCATAAAACCAGGTCCATCCAGTGGGCCAGTGACAAAGGCATCATATTCAGGACCGATCTGCCATCCACAAGGACGCGCTTCAGGATTCCCGCAGGGTGGTTCCCTCCTGCCTCAGTAATCCGGGCGGTCGTGTAAAAGTTGACAATTCTTCCCACAAACCCAGGCAAGGCTTTTCTCACGGTTCCGGATCGATCGGCTGGGAACACCGGTTCGGTCAGGGATACAAGTTTCTTCTTGGCTTTCCCCTTCCTAGGCGGCCACTCCTGAACCAGTCCATAAGACACTTCTTGCCGGGTACTAGGAGCCAACATGAAGAGCTGGCTATAGGTTAATCCTCTCACCTCGGTATCCCTCAGGGACGCCATGGTGTTGAATTTCGATTGCCCTTTCATCATCCAAATAGGCTTGCGCTCTTTCAGAGGACAACGTTTCCTTCTTGGCTTTTCGTGCAGATCGGCTGGATTGACCACGGGAGGTATATCCGCCAAATCTTCTTCCGGAATGGTACATCCTGGGGTCGCTCGGCCAATTTGTTTCAAGGTTGGTCGTTTTGTCTGAGGCCGTTGCTCCACAGCTTCCCCGTCCGAGACAGTTCGCTTCCGCTTATCGGCTTGCTTGGGGTCTATGCCTTCCCACTGCAGAACGTCCTCATCATGCATGTCTTCCAAACCTGAGCTCAGCATACCAACATCCTGGGTCTTGATCATGCTGATAACAGCCGGTTCTCAGCCAATTGTTCGTCCCGATCCGAGTGCTCATCTGTTGCTGCCAGTTCTTTGTCCTTGCTGGGCTGTCCCGGATCCTTCCACCTGCAGTGGTTGTCTCTTATGCTGAAGATCTCTAATCTGTTGGCGAAGTTCCTCCACTTCCCGTTGCATCAGGGTAGGATTCTCTCTAGGGGGTTCCTCAAGGTATCGCTCTGGGGGCACATAAGATTGGCGCTCAGACCTGGGCGGATACTGACCTCGGCGTCCATTACCAGCAGATAGGTTGTATGGCCGATTTCCATTGATTGTCTGGATATTCTCGGCACGGTTCTCAGGTGACACCCTGGGCTTCCAACAATGGGACTCATAATGGCCAGGGGTCTTACAGTTGTAGCAGACAATGTCCGGATTCCCAGCCATCCAGTCAGGACTCCGGGTCTCGATCAGATTCACATTTACCGGCCCAGATCCTACCTGTCCGCTCTCCACCAGGTTGGTATATCTATAGCCCAGTGGTCCTTGAATCTTGAGAATCCTCATTTCCTCTAGCTGGCGCTGAATTTCTTCCATCTGCCTCTGGGTGGCTTCTTGCTGTTTCTGGACTTCTTCTTTCTCTTTGCGAACGTCTTCCTCCTTCCGACAGATTTCTTCTTCTTTTCGGCAAGCTTCTTCTTCCTTCTGCCGAGCTTCTTCTGCCTTCTTCCGAGCTTCTTCTTCTTTCTTCCAAGCTTCTTCTGTCTTCCTCCGAGCTTCCTCCTCCCTCATCTTCTGAAGGTCCGACAGCTTCTCCGAGGCCTTCTCATTTCTTCTCTCTTTTCACTTCCGCAGGCTCTTCCGGTGCTTCTGATCTTTACTCTTCCTTCTGTGACGATCCCGCTTATCATCACTGGAATCGGAATCCGAGTCTTCCGAGTCTTCCGAGTCATCCGAATCATCATTGTCGAAGTAGGCTGACCGTCGTCTGCCATATGCTGGTTCCTTCTCGGTTCCGGCCAGGCCCTGGGCATATGCCATGCATGTCTCGAAGTGGATCTTTCCCTTTTGCTCTCGAACACCAGGGACCGAAATCAACGTCTTCCGGTTGACTCCATCATGGATTCCTCGACAGAATCTAAACGTCAAACTCTCGTACAGGTCGTCCCGACCTTTACAGAGTCCTGCTAGCTTTTGCATCCACTGGATATAACGCCGGAAGGTCTCGTTTGGTTTTTGTCGCAGGCCGTCCATAGGATTCACATCGTCCTCGACACCAGTATCTCTCATTCTCCGATACCGACAGTTCAGCCCGTCTTGAACAACCGTGGTGTTCACTTCCCACTCGCCATCCATAGTGTCAATATATTCCTGAACTCTGCGCATGCAATGGAAGTAAATCAGAGTAAGGTGGTCCATGTGTTGCTCCATATCGGACTTATACATTCCATTCGAAACCTTAAGCTCGATGTACCTTGAGACATTCTTCAGGAAGCGCTCAACATCCTCTCCTTCCTTGCCTCTAAATGTCTTAATCAACAGATACCCGGCAGTGGCCGTCATGATGACATTCAGAATTTTTGCGGCCTCCATGACAATCCCGTTCTGAGTTCCTGCAGCTGTTGCCATTGTCGGTTCTTGGTTCGCAGTCGGTTCTTGGTTTGTGGTCGGGTCTTGATTTGTGGTCGGGTCTTGATTTGCGGTCGGGTCTTGATTTGCAGTTGGTTCGGTTTCTGATTCTTCGTAGTTTGGCTGCTCCTGCAGTTCGCTCGATCCGTTGTCTTCGTCAATCGACAGACTTCTCAATCCAGTGATCACTGTGTCTTCCAGAGATGACTCTGATTCGGCGATAATGATCTCGCCTGGGTAACTCGTATTGCTCACAAGCTCTCTCGCTGATTCGTTCCACTAAGCGTTCCGCTCGGAGCTGACGCCAATCCGTAGTATCCACCAGTTCCATCAGGAAAAAAATTCTGCGTCCGGATGCAGGGGCTGCGTCCGGACGCTAAATATGCGACTGAAACGTCTAGATGCTCGGAACGCAAACTGGCAAGGTATTCGCCGCCCGGACGACGCATGTCAGCGCACATGCCGCTCCGAACGAGAAACGCCTGTGCATATGTGCACCAGACGGAGATGGCCAGCGCATTGGGCTTCCGGACGACTAATGTCACGGCAAATGTCGTCCGGACGACGCGTGCCACGGCATCTGCCTTCTGGACGAGGAGTGTCAGGGCATTTGCCTTCTGGACGCAGCGCGTGGCTTACAGACGCAGAGTGTCAAGGCAAATGTCTTCCGGACGACGCGTGCCACGGCATCTGCCTTCTGGACGACGCGTACCACGGCATCTGCCTTCTGGACGAGGAGTGTCAGGGCATTTGCCTTCTCAACGCGGTGCGAGTCTTACGGACGCAGATTGTCAAGGCAAATGTCGTCCGGACGATGCGTGCCACGGCATCTGCCTTCCGGACGAGGAGTGTCAGGGCATTTGCGTTCTGAAGCAGCACGAGTCATACGGACGCAGATTGTCAAGGCAAATGTCGTCCGGACGACGCATGCCATGTATATACCTTCCGGACGACGCGCGCCACGGCATCTGCCTTCCGGATGAGGAGTGTCAGGGCATTTTCCTTCCGGACGCAGATTGTCAAGGCAAATGTCATCGGGACGACGCGCACCATGGCAACTGCCTTCTGGAAGACGCGTGCCACGGCATCTACCTTCTGGACGAGGAGTGTCAGGGCATTTGCCTTCTGAACTGTGCGCGAGTCTTACGGACGCAGATTGTCAAGGCAAATGTCATCCGGACGACGCATGCCATGACATATACCTTCCGGACAACGCGCGCCACAGCATCTGCCTTCCGGACGAGGAGTGTCAGGGCATTTGCCTTCTGGACGCAGCTGTCAAGGCAACTGTGTTCGGACGCAACTGCCACGGCATATGCCTTCCGGACGAGGAGTGTCAGGGCGTTTACCTTCTGGACGCAGCTGTCAAGGCGACTGCGTTCGGACGCAACTGCCACGGCATATGCCTTCCGGACGAGGAGTGTCAGGGCATCTGCCATCTGGACGCAGCGAGCGTCATCCGGACGAAGAATGTC
>Ga0307508_10002349_pt1 | contig 20029 bp, 17 predicted proteins | sample 9_EM_MG_FD_203089 | JGI IMG/M metagenome (GOLD analysis project Ga0307508, IMG submission 203089) | Populus trichocarpa ectomycorrhiza microbial communities from riparian zone in the Pacific Northwest, United States - 9_EM | ecosystem: Host-associated > Plants > Roots > Unclassified | place...
CGCCCGAACCCCGGACCGTTCCCCACAGCCCGAACCCCGGACTGTGCAACCCACCGCCCGAACCCAGGCCGTCCGGACCCCACCACCCCGGGCACTCTCGCGCACCCTGACGTCAATACGAGGGCTCCACCGCCCCACTAAAAACCGTCTTATCCTGCTGTGTCCTTTTTCGACATTGCGCTGCGCTATGCCAATCTTCGCGATGTTGTTGAGGCGTGGTCGATATTGAGGGCGGCGCGCAATTTGTCCGCTGGTCTCGCCCGTCCCCGGGATCGTGTTCGGCTTAGGCCTGCCGCCGTGCGCGTCGGTCTCCAGGGGTATCGCATACTGGGAGCGGCTCTCGGATCGTGGGCGTCCGTCCCAGATCGTGGCCGGCGGCTCAGATGCTGGGCGGTTCTTCCACGATGCGGGCCCGATCCGGGTCCGAAACCCCATATTTCGCCCATGAACGCGGGCCGAGGCTTCGATCGTGTAGAGGAAATCCGTCCGGCCGACCCGAACTCGACACCTTTTGATGGCCGCGACCACTGCGGCCGATGCCGCCGGGACTGCTTGCTCCCGGAGTCGGCGACGCCCCACGGCTCCGCGAGCCTGACGAGACGGATGCTAGCGGACAGTGAAAAATCGTCCTGACCGTTGACAACGGACTTCTTGGTTGGGCGCCAGCCTCTATTTCGGCACAGGTCGACAACATCGCGAACGGTGCCCGGGTGAGGCATTCGTCGACACGATGCGGTCTGCTGGCGACAGCTGCGATGAAGACTACGAAGTAGGTCCAATCAGGATTACCTGCACCCTTGGGGGCGTTTTAAATATATTACGCCCCTCTTAAGCTCATTTGCGGATTCGGGTTTACTTGGCTTTAGGGCTGAAAGTCGCTTTCATGTCGGCGGGCTGACGGCATCTTTCATGCGTATAGTAGGGAAATAGGCGATCTTTTCTGTTCAGTTCAAAAAGTCGACTACACGTTCGTCGCCCACGCGTGACCGGGCGCGACGCTCACGCAAATCAGGGCATTCCACTCCTGCATGTAACTCGGACCCATCGGGCCGGGGCTGCCGGGTATGCGCCGAATCATCCTACGGCGGAAACATGAATGCCTATCAAACGCTCTCCGAGGGCCATTCGAATAGCCCCTGATGGGATAAGCGCGATTTATTCCTAGCAGCTTATGCGTCTTTCGCGACGACATCGGCCGTTTCGAGCCCGCGAAGTGAGGCCGCGGCGCCCTCTTGGAGTAGAGATAGGAGATCATTTCCGTTTAGTTCATAAAGGTCGGCTTTGGGCGTACCGCGGGCGCACCGCCGGGACGCGCGCTCGCAATCGCGGCATTCCGCCCGCTGGTAGGCACGGAGTCGCCAGGGTAGAGCCAGCATAAGAGGGATAAATCATTCTAAGACGGAAACATGAACGCCTTTCGAATGCCCCTCTGAGTCAGAGGGTGTCCCGCTCGCGCAGACACCTGGATGGATGTCGTCACACCTGGAGCGTTGTGACGGAAAATACGGGTAGTTCGCTGGCCCGCGACACGCCGGGCCAGGCATCGCGGGCGACACACCGAAGGCAGCGGTGCAATGCCACCCGGTGCGGTGCGCCTGTGCTGCCGCCGCGTCAGCAGGGTCCGGCGGCCGCACTCAGGCGGCGGCCGCGGTCAGGCCGCGGCCACACCCAGCCAACGACCGCGGTCAGGCGGCGGCCACACCCAGCCAACGACCGCGGTCAGGCGGCGGCCGCGGTCAGGCGGCGGCCGCGGTCGGGTGGTGGTGGGTCAGCGGGCCAGTTCGGGCTCGGGGCGTGGGGCGTTCAGCGGCCCGGCGGGCTCCGGCTCGTCGGGGACGCGGGTCAGGCTGCTGGGCCACCACATCCGGCGGCCGACGTCCAGGTTGAGGGCGGTTACCAGGACCGAGCGGACGACCAGCGTGTCGAGCAGGACGCCGAACGCGACGGTGAAGCCAATCTCGGCGAAGGCGACCAGCGGCAGGCTGCCCAGCGCCGCGAACGTGCCGGCCAGCACGACGCCGGCCGAGGTGATTACTCCGCCGGTCGCGGCGAGGCCGGTCAGGGCGCCGCGGCGGGCGCCGTGGAGCTGGGCCTCCTCGCGCACCCGGGTCATCAGGAAGATGTTGTAGTCGATGCCGAGGGCGACCAGGAAGACGAAGACGTAGAGCGGGAACGACGTGTCCTCGCCGGAGAAGCGGAACACGTGCCGGAAGATCAGCGCGCTCACACCGAGCGCCGCCGCGAAGGACAGCACGACGGTCGAGATCAGGATCACCGGCGCGACCACGGCCCGCAGCAGCAGGCCCAGGATGAACAGGACGACCAGCAGCACGAGCGGGATGATCAGGCGGTTGTCGTGCTTGTTGGCGTCGTTGATGTCGATGACCATCGCGGTCATGCCGCCGACCTTGGCGTTCGCTCCCGGCACCGCACGCACGGCGGTGCGCACCCCCGCGACGGTGGTCTTGGCCGCGGCGCTGTCCGCGGCTGCCTGCAGCGTGCCGTCCAACTCGACCAGGCCGTTGCGGACGACCGGGTCGGTGACCGCGGTGACGCCGGGTATGGCCGCGAACGCCTGGCGGACCTGGTCGGCGTCGGCCGCGTTGGCGATCACGACGACCGGCTGGCCCTGCCCGGCCGGGAAATGCCGGGCCAACGCCTCGAGCCCGATCTCCGACGGTTGTTTCGTGGTGAACTGGCCGCCCGAGGCGAAGCCGTTCGCGTCAAGCTGAAGCAGGCCCAGCGACATCGCGCCGAGGACGACCGCCGTGGTGATCCACACCGTACGCGGCCGGCGGGCGATGCGGCCGCCGAGCCGGGCCCAGAGGCCGGTCGCGGTGGGCTCGGGAGTGCCGATCTTCGGGCGCACCGGCCAAAACAGCCACCGGCCGAAGATGACCAGCAGCGCCGGCAGCAGGCTGATCATCGCCAGCAGGCCGACCACGATGCCGAGCGCGGCGACCGGGCCGAGGCCCTTGGTCGAGTTCACGTCGGCGAGGGTCAGGCACGACATGCCGATCGCGACCGTGGCGGCGCTCGCGATGACCGCCGGGCCGGCCCGGTGCATCGCCATCGCCATCGCCTCGTGCCGGTCGGCGTGCCTGCGCAACTCCTCGCGGTAGCGCGCCACCAGCAACAGGGCGTAGTCGGTGCCCGCGCCGAAGACCAGCACCGTGAGGATGCCCGCGCCCTGCGCGTTGACCACCAGGCCCGCGTGCTTGGCGAGCAGATAGATCACGGCCTGCGCGCTGGTCAGCGCCACGCCCGCGGTCATGATCGGCAAAATCCAGAGAATCGGGCTCCGGTACGTGACGAGCAGGATCACCGCCACGACGATGAGGGTGGTGTACAGCAACGTGCCGTCGATGCCCTTGAACGCTCCGGCGGAATCCGCCGCCGACCCGGCCGGACCCGTGAGATAGACGGCGAGCCCGTCCGACCCCGTACCCGTGACGGCTTTGATCTGGTCGACGGTGTCGGAGATCTTGGCCCAGCCGGCGACGTCCACCTTGATCGGCGCGATCACCTGCAGCGCGGCCTTGTCCTGCGACAGGATCGGCCCGATCACCTGGCCGCTGACGCCCGGAACCGCGGCGACGGCCTTCGCGTCGGCGGCCGCCTTCGCCTGGTCGGCGGCGGTCACCCCGCCGGTCCGCTCGTAGACGATCACCGCCGGGGCGATGTTGTCGGCGGAGAACTGTTTCTGCAGGTCGGAAACCTTGGTGGCCTCGGCGTTGCCCGGCAGCCAGGCCGAGTTGTCGTTCTTCTCGACGCCGGTCAGTTTGCCGGCCATCGGCCCGGCCACCGCCAGCACGACGATCCACAGTGCCAGCACGAGCCATTTCGACCGGCGCCCACAGACCAGCCTGGCGATCCCACCCGTAGCCATCCCATTACCCCCGAGACTGTTTCGTCGCCGGGCAGCGTACGCCCGGCGCTGCCAGCCGATGAACCCCGAGGGACCTCAGCTCAGGGTTTTCTCAGGGACGATGTGACAACGGTGTTTCGGGCGGCCGCTCGTGACGCGGCTCAACCCGGCGACCGAGATCGGACAGCGCGGTGGACCTTGGCCCGGCATAATCGAACGGGTGACCAATTGGGAGTATGCGCGGCTGGAATACCGCGCTGCCGGCACCCTCGGCACCGACCGGTTCATGGACTGGACCGCCACCTTTCACCACCCCGGCGGCGTGCTGCGCTGGGGCACCGACGAGCGCTTCGACGACCTGCGCCACCTCAACCGGGCGGGCGCGGCGGGCTGGCAGGCCTACGCGCGCGCCGCGATCCACGTCAAGGACGAGCCACACCGGCTGAGCAGCGTGACGTACGCGATGCGCCGCCCCGTTCCGTGAGCGACCGGTTCCGTGCCCTAGGTTCAGGGCGTGGCTAAGGAGACCGGCCGGAAACTGATCGCCTCGAACAAGAAGGCGCGGCACGACTACGCGATCCTCCGGACGTACGAGGCGGGCCTTGTGCTGGCCGGCACCGAGGTCAAGTCGCTGCGCGAGGGGCACGCCTCGCTGGTCGACGCGTTCGCCCAGGAGCACGAGGGCGAGCTCATGCTGTACGGGCTACACATCGCCCCGTACGGCTTCGGCACCTGGACCAACCACGCGCCGCGCCGCACCCGCAAGCTGCTGCTGCACAGGGCCGAGATCGTCAAGATCCTGCACCAGTTGCGCGACGGCAGCGGCCTCACCCTGGTCCCGCTGTCGATGTATTTCGCGGACGGCTGGGCGAAGGTCGAGATCGGGCTCGCGCGCGGCCTCAAATCGTACGATAAAAGGCAGGTCCTCGCCGAGCGCGACGCGCGGCAGGAGATCGCCCGTGAGCTGGGACGGCGGCTCAAGGGTCGCCGGTGAGGCACGAACCCCCGCTGGCATATGGTCGCCTTATGGCCGAACGTCTGGACTGGATCGACCCGACCCTGCGCGAGTGGGACTGCACGGTGCTGTGGTCCGACCCGGCCGACCCCGAGGCGGGCATCGTGCTCGACCGGTCGGCGTTCTATCCGGGCGGCGGCGGCCAGCCCCCGGACCACGGCGTGCTGCTCTGGCAGGGCGTGCAGACCCGCATCGTCGACACCCGCAAGGGCGACGACTACCGGCTCATCCCGGCGCCGGGCGACCCGGTGCCGCCGCCCGGCGCGGCGGTCCGCGGCGCGGTCGACGACGAGCGGCGCAGCAGCCTGATGCGCACCCACTCGGGGCTGCACGTGCTCTGCGGCACGGTGTTCCGCGACTTCGGCGCGCTGGTAACCGGCGGCAACATGCAGCCGGGCGAGGCCCGGATGGACTTCAACCTGCCCGAGGTGCCGCCCGGCTTCAAGCAGGCCCTCGAGGACGCGGTGAACGCCGAGATCGCCGCCGACCACAAGATCGTCGCCCGGGTGCTGCCGCGCGAGGAGGCCCTGCGGATCCCCACGCTGGTCCGCACTCAGGACGCGCTGCCGCCGCTCGACCAGCCGGAGATCCGCGTGATCGACATCGTCGGACTGGACGTGCAGGCCGACGGCGGCACGCACGTCGCCTCCACGGCACAGGTCGGCCCGATCGAGGTGGTCAAGGTCGAGAGCAAGGGCCGGCAGAACCGCCGGGTCCGGATCCGCCTGACCCGCCCCTGACCCCTGACCCTGACCCCTGACCTGCCCCGAGCCGGCCACCGGTCCGGCTCGCTTGATCGAACGACGGCATAATGTCGCGGTGACGCACGCTGACTCCGAACCCGCGCCGAGCGCCGAGCGCCTCGTCTTCTTCACCGACGCCATCGCCGCGATCGCGCTGACCCTGCTGATCCTTCCGCTGCTCGAGACCGTCACCGGCGACGGCGGCGCGAAACAAAGGTTCGACCAGCTGATTCACGAGCACGTCGGCGATTTCGGCTCGTTCGTCCTGAGCTTCGTGGTGACCTTCCGGTTGTGGTGGTCGCACCACCGGACATTCGAGCACGTCGAGACGCTGCGGCCGGCCATGGTGCGGGCGAGCGTGGTCTGGGCGTTCGCGATCGTGATGTTGCCGATCTCGACCGCGGTGATCATCGCCTTTCCGCCGTCGAGGGGCACCGTCGCGCTCTACGGCGGCACGTTGGTGCTGGCCAACGCGGCGATGACCGTGCTGGCGCTGGTCATCTACCGCCGTCCGGAGATCAGCAAGGGCCGCCCCGCGGGCACCCGTGAGGACGTGCTGGCCCACGTGGGGGTTCTCGTCGTGCAGGTGCTGAGCACCGTGATCGGCGCGGTGTTCTACGAGCGCGTCAACTACTGGGCGTTCCTGCTGATGTTCCTGAGCGGTCCGGTCGTCCATCTGATCAAGGGCCGCGGCGAGAAGGCGCCGGCCGCCCGGGTCGAGGATGAAGATGAGGGGACAGCAAAGACCGAATTCGCGAAAGGCTGACGACAATGATCTTCATTACGGCCAAATTCCGGATCAAGCCCGAGTACGCGGACGACTGGACCCGGATCGCCGCGCCGTTCACCGAGGCCACCCGCTCGGAGGCCGGCTGCATGTGGTTCGACTGGTACCGCGGCGTCGCCGACCCGACCGAATACGCCCTGGTCGAGGCCTTCCGCGACGGCGACGCGGGCGCCGCGCACGTCGGCTCGGCCCACTTCAAGCAGGCCCAGCAGGACCTGCCGCAGTACCTGGTCGCCACCCCGAAGATCGTCAGCCAGTCCCTCGACCAGGACGACTGGTCCGAGCTGGGCGAGCTCGCGGTCGAGTGAGTTCGCGTCGGTCGGGCGTGGCCCGCTGCGGGTGCGCGCCCGACCGACGGCCGGCCGGTCACCCCGGCCAAGGCCGGGTAGAGCCAAGGCCGGGTAGAACGGATGGCATGAGTATGGATGCCGAGCTGCGCCGGCTGCGGGACGAGGCCCGGTCCGCGGTGGCGACGCTTTCGGCCGACCTGCGGGCCCTCTTCGAGGCCTCGCGGTCGTCCAACGCCGACGACGAGCACGACCCGGAAGGCGCGACGATCGCCTTCGAGCGCGCGCAACTCATCGCCGTGCTGGAGGCCACCCGCCACCGGCTCGCCGAGCTCGACTCGGCGCTGGAGCGGTTCGACGCCGGCGATTACGGCCGGTGCGAGCGCTGCGGCAATCCGATCCCTGCGCAGCGGCTCGCCGCCCGCCCCGCCGCCCGCACCTGTGTCGCCTGCGCCTAGTCAGAAGCGACCCGGTGCCGGGGCGGGCGCGAAACGGCTCCGGTACTGCGTCGGGGAGCAGCCGAAGCGGCGCTGGAAGTGCTGGCGTAGCAGGGCGGCCGAGCTGAAGCCGACGCGGCCGGCTGCCTCCTCCACGCCGAGGCGCGGCTCGGCCTCCAGCAGTTGCTGGGCGAGCCGCACCCGCTGTTCGAGGATCCAGGCGTACGGCGAGGTGCCGGTGGCCGCCCGGAAGTGGCGGGCGAAGGAGCGGCGGGACAGCAGCGCGCGCCGGGCCAGGGTCTCGATGGAGAGTTCCTCGTGCAGGTTGCCGCGCGCCCAGTCGAGCAGCGCGTCGATGCCGTCGTCCTGGCGCGGCCCGGGAACGGGCCCCTCGACGGCCCGGGCCTGGCGGTGCGGACCGAGCGCCATGCCGCGGGCCACGGCGGCGGCCGCGGCGACGCCGTGGTCCTTGCGGATCAGGTGCACGCACAGGTCGATGCCGGCGGCGGCGCCGGCCGAGGTGAAGATCGGGTCGTCGTCCACGTACAGCGCCGCCGGGTCGACCGTGACCTGGGGAAACCACTGGGCCAGGCGGTCCGCGCACATCGAGCCGGTGGCGACCGTGCGACCGTCGAGCAGGCCGGCCGCCGCCAGGGTGAACGCGCCCGAGCCGACGGCGACCAGGCGGGCGCCGCGTTCGGCCGCGGCGTGCAGGGCCTCCGCGACGGCCGGGGGGAGGGTGGGCCGCGGCTCGACCGGGGGCGCGATCGCGACCAGGTCGGCCCGGGCGAGCCGGTCCAGGCCGGCCGCGGGGGTCACGGACAGGCCGCCGAAGGTCGGCACGGGCACGCCGGGACGCTGCGACGTGACGGCGTAGTCGAAGGCCGGCACGCCGTACGCCGTACGGTCGACCCCGAAGACCTCGCTGTAGACCGACAGCTCGAAAGGCCGCACGGTCGGGAACATCAGCACCGCCACATTCCGCACGTCGTCGAGCCTGCCAGCGGGACGGCGAGCCGGACACGGCCAGTTCTGCGGTCGTGGCCCGGAGATTCGCGCCGGGCGAGCGGCCGGTGGCCCTAAACTTCCCGGGTGGCAAGGTATTTCGACGTGCATCCGGCCAATCCGCAGATCCGGTCGATCCGGCAGGTGGCCGACATCGTGCGGGGCGACGGGCTGATCGCCTATCCGACCGACTCGTGCTTCGCGCTGGGCTGCCGGATGGGCAACAAAGAGGGTCTGGACCGGATCCGGGAGATCCGCCACCTCGACGACCGGCACCACTTCACCCTGATGTGCCGCGACTTCGCCCAGCTCGGCCAGCTCGTGCAGATCAACAACGCGTCGTTCCGGGCGGTCAAGGCGGCCACCCCCGGCCCGTACACGTTCATCCTGCCGGCGACCCGCGAGGTCCCGCGGCGGCTGCTACACCCCAAGAAGAAGACCGTGGGCGTACGCATCCCCGACCATCTCGTCGCCCAGGCCCTGCTCGCCGAGCTGGGCGAGCCGCTGCTCTCCAGCACGCTCTTGCTGCCCGGCCACCAGGAGCCGATGACGGCGGGCTGGGAGATCAAGGAGACCCTCGACCACGCCGTGGACGCGGTGCTCGACTCCGGCGAGTGCGGCATAGAGCCGACCACCGTGATCGACCTCTCCAGCGGCGAGCCTGAGGTCCTACGGGTCGGCGCCGGCGATCCCGCGCCGTTCGGGTAGCTCCTCAGTGGACCGCGCTGCTATCGTCCGCTGAGCATGTCCTGGCGGTCCGGAAGTGAGCGGGACCCGGCGGTTTCCGTGGGCGATCGCGCGCGCCCGGCGGTTGCCGTGGGCAATCGCGCGCGCCCGGCGGTTGCCGTGGGCAATCGCGCGCGCCCGGCGGTTTCCGTGGGCAATCGCGCGCGCCCGGCGGAAACGGAGCGCGAGTGTCCCAGCGCGACCCGCTCGTGTCCGTCGTCGTTCCGGTCTACAACGAGGAGCGCTTCATCGGGCCGTGCCTCGACGCGGCGCTCGCCCAGCGGGAACCGTTCCGCGAGATCATCGTGGTCGACAACAACTCCACCGATGGGACCGTACGGGCGCTCGCCGCCTACCGGGGGCGCGTCACGGTCCTGGCGGAGCCGCGGCAGGGCGTGCAGCACGCCCGCAACGCGGGGATGGACGCGGCGTCCGGGGCCGTGATCGGCCGGATAGACGCCGACACCCGGCTTCCGCCGGACTGGTCGCGGCGGGTGCGCCAGGCGTTCGAGGATCCGTCGGTGCAGGCCCTCACGGGGCCGGCGACCTACTACGACGTCGCGCTGGCGCCCCTGATCAACCTGGGCGACGCCGCGATCCGGCGGGTGTGGAGCGTACCGCCGGTCGGGCGGATGGACTGGCTCTTCGGGGCGAACATGGCCGTCCGCGCCGCCGCCTGGCGTACCGTCCGCGGGTCGCTGTGTGCCGGGCCCGAGGTGCACGAGGACCTGGACCTCGGCATCCACCTGTACGCCGCCGGGCTGCGGATCGCCTTCGACCCCGGCCTGCGCGCGGGTACGTCGGCCCGCCGGATCGCCGATCACTTCGGCGACTACCGCGACTACCTGCTGATGACCGAGGCCGGCTACCGCAGGCACCGCGCGCTGGTGGCCGCCGGGTCGTACGCCCGCGCCTGGTTCACGGCGCGCCTGCTGCTCGCGCTCTTCCCGCCGCTGCGCCTGCTCTACGCCGTGCACGACGGTCGCGCGAACGGCACATCGACGGTCACGGCGCTGCGGCGGGCCCGGCGCCGCAAGAAGCCGACGACCCCGCCCGCCAGCGATCCCTGACGGCAACCTCGCGCCCAGTTCCCGGAGCACCACCGGACCGGACCGTTCCCAGGCGGCGGACGGGACCGTTCCCAGGCGGCGGACGGGACCGTTCCCAGGCGGCGGACCAGACCGTTCCCGGGCGGACCGGACCTCTACCAGGGTCGAACTGGGCCACTACCGCGGGTCGCGACTGGGCCACTACCGCGGGTCGCGACTGGGCCACTACCGCGGGTCGGACCGAGCCACTACCAAGAGTCGGACCGAGCCACTACCAAGAGTCGGACCGAGCCACTACCAAGAGTCGGACCACGCCACTTCCCTGAGTCGGATCAGGCCGTTTACCGGGAGCGAACCGGGCCTTTTACCGGAGCGGATCGGGACGGAGCGGTCCGCCGCGGGTGATCAGCAGGGCGGCGCTCACGATAGCGATCCAGCCGAGGCCGGTGAACAGGGTCACCCGCTCCAGCAGGCCGCTCGGGTTGTCGGGCAGCACGCCGTCCGCGTCGAGCACGACCAGGACGCTGGCCGCGACGAACGCCACCGCCATCACGGCCGCGACCAGCAGGCCCACCGGCCACGCCCAGGGCAGTCCGGCCGCGGGCGCCCGGAAGCCGCGCAAGGACCGGCCCAGCAGCGCGGCGGCCGCGATCGCGCACAACCCCAGCAGGACCGACACCAACTGGTGGGCGGCGCCCTTCGCAGTGTAGACGGACGGGACGCCCGGCGGATAGCCGAGGCCGGGCTCGGTCGGCACGATCGCCAGCACGACGAGGCCGACGCCGCAGCAGCGCACCAGGCGCGCCGACCACCGGGCGGAACCGGCCGTGCCGAGCCGGCGACGCAGCCCCGCGGCGCAGACGATCAGCCAGAGCCCGCAGGTCGCGAGGTTGACCGTGCCCTGCCACCCGCCCGGACCGAGCGACAGCTGGCTCACCCAGTTGCGGTCGGGGTCGTAGCCGGGCCGGGTCAGCCCTGCTGCGGTGACGAAGGCGATCATCTGGGTCGCGGCCACGACTCCGCCGGCCGGCCTCCACGCGAGCGGGCCTTGCGCGTACCGAAATGCGCGACAGCGCCGCATCACCCGAACCTCTCCCCCGGCCCGCGCGGCCGCTCGCGTGACCCCGGCCGGCCCTCAGGGGAACCTGATCCGTATTAGGGCTATTTCATACGCTTCAATTGCGGCTAATGCCAGCACACCACATCGTGCCGATGGACGCTCGCCCGGGCACCGTTTCGCGATGTCGTCGACCTACACCGGATCAGCCTGCGACGCGCAATTCGTCCGTCGGCCTCGTCAGTGCCGGGGATCGTGCCCGGCTTCGGCCTCTCGCCGCGCGAGCCGATCTCCCGATGTGTCGCATCGTGGGAGCGTTTCTCGGATCGTGGGCGCCTGTCCCGGATCGTGGCCGGCGGCTCAGATGCTGGACGGTCCTTCCACGATGCGGACCCGATCTCGGTCCGCATCCCCATATTTCGCCCACGCATGCGGGTGAGGGTTGCGATCGTGTAGAGCAAATCCGTCCGGCCGACCCTAGCTCGACACTCTTACCGGCGGCCGCGACCACTGCAGTCGATGCCGACGGGACTGCTTGAACCCGGAGCCGGCAACGCACCACGTCTCGCTCCCCGCAGCCGGCAACACCCCTCGTCTCGCTCCCGCAGCCGGTGACACCCCACGTCTCGCGCCCGCAGCCCGCAACGCACCACGTCTCGCGCCCGCAGCCGGTGACACCCCACGTCTCGCGCCCGCAGCCCGCAGCCCGCAGCCCGCAATGCAGCATCACGTCTCGCGCCCGCAGCCCGCAACGCACCACGTCCTCGCTCCCGCAGCCGGTGACACCCCACGTCTCGCTCCCGCAGCCGGTGACACCCCACGTCTCGCTCCCGCGGCCGGCAATGCATCACGTCTCGCTCCCGGAGCCGGCAACGCACCACGTCTCGCGCCCGCAGCCCGCAACGCACCACGTGTCGCGGAGCTTGGCGTAGTCGCCGTCGTCGATCAGCGGCGCTGCCGTGGGTGCGTTGGCGCGCAACCCGGGCGCAGCGATCTGCCGAGCGGCGATCGGCGGCGGCGCTGTGGAGGCCATCGGCCAGATCGCCGACGTCATCCAGAAGTTCAACGGGTATTCGGAGACGATCGCTTCGGCCGTGGAGGAGCAGACCGCCACCACCGCGGAGATCGGACGCCACGTCTCGGACGCCGCGACCGGCGCCGGCGGCATCGCGGCGGGCATTTCCGGGATCGCCTCCGCCGCGCGCGCCACGAACGAAGCGCGGCCGAGTCGCAGCGCGCCGCGCAGAACTTGGCCAGGATGTCGCAGGATCTGCGGCAGATCGTCGGTCAGTTCACCGTGTGACCTCCCCGACGCCGCCGGCCGCGCCGGGCGGCGGCGCGCCGCCGAGACGGTCGGCGTACAGGATGCCGCGGCCGTTGGTGCCCAGGTAGACCCGGCCGTAGATGCGCGGGTCGCCGGCGAGCGCGTCGCCGGCGTTGCCGTACTGGTGCGCGTTGTCGTTGATCCGCCGCCACGAGGCGCCGGTGTCGTCGGAGCGGAAGACGCCGGTGACGCCGCCGACCGTGCCGACCAGGAAGACCGTCGGGTGGGTCGCGCCCGGCGCGGCCTTGCCGAAGGCGACGTTGACGGCCGAGGTCACCGTGGCGACCTTTGTGAAGGTCGCGCCGGAGTCGGTCGAGCGCAGCAGGCCGGTGCTGCCCGCGAACCAGACCTCGCCGGCGATGCCGGGGACGGCGTGCAGGTGGGACCGGCCCGTCGCCGGCATCGCGGCTGCCGACGCGGTGAAGGTGGCGCCGCTGTCCGTGCTCGTGTAAAACGTGCCCGCCGCGTACCCGTAGAAGGTCTTGGGGTTGACCCGGTCCGACTCGACGATCGCGCCGGCCGGCAGGCCCGAGGCGGCTGTCCACGAGTCGCCTCGGGTGTTCGAGTAGTAGACGCCGGTCCCGGCGGGCGACCAGAGGATGGCGCCGGCGTCGGCGCCGACCGCGACAGTGCCACCGCCGGTCACCCCGGGCGGCTCCTGGCCCGGGCGCCAGTTCTTGCCGCCGTCGGTGGAGACGCCGATGTGCGGCGCCGCGGCGGCGTTGCCGACCCGGACGAAGAAGGCGGGGCTGAGCTCGGCGAAGTCCAGGCTGGTGTTGCTGCCCAGGCTCGGGGTGTCGTGGAAGCTCGCCGGCACCGTGGCGAGGTCGGCGTGGTAGAAGCCGCCTATGTCGCTGAGCGCGCTGACCAGCGGCGCTCCGGACGGCGGGCTGGCCAGGTCGAGCACGGCGGTCTCCTCCAGGCCCCTGGCCGCCGGTTCGATGGTGAAGGTGGCGTTTCTGTCCCAGTTCGTCAGCTGGGTGGTGGCGTAGACGGTGGCGCCGGTGCCGTAGAACATCCGGTCGGAGTCGAACGGGTCGATCGCGAGCGACTCGTCCATCCAGCCGAGCTTCGGGGTGGACTCCGGCGGCGCCGGGTCGGTGTTGAAGTCGAGCCACGGGTCGGCGGAGATGTCCATGGTGTAGCGCTTCGACATGCCGGGGTAATTGGTCCAGTCCCAGATCCGGGTCCAGGTAGCGCCCGAATCGGTGCTGCGGAAGAAGATCGTGTCGGGCCACCAGGAGATCTGGGTGGCCACCATCAGCGTGCCGGGGTGCAGCGTGTCGACGGTCAGTCCGGAGTAGCCGTAGTAGGCGTCGGCGGCCGGGGTCGGCGAGATGTCGGTCCAGGCGCCGGTGGTCGTGTCCAGCCGGTAGACTTGGCCGGCGCCGCCGTCGTACGGGCCGCCGGTGTCGCTGGTCGCGATGAACAGGTACCTGCCCTGCACGACGCCCTTGTGCGCGAGGTACCCAGTGGGCTCGCCGGCGATCCGCGCCCAGGTCGTGCCGCCGTCGAGCGACCGGTAGACCGGGTTGGCCTTGTCGGCCACGCCGACGTAGACCGCGCGCGAGGCGGGGTCGAAGGTCACCCAGCTCAGGCCCTGGTTCTGGTTGAGGTAGTCGTTGGTGTCCGTCGGGTCCTGCACGTAGTCGCCGGCGTTCGGGAACGCCGTGACCTTCGACCAGGTGACCCCGTAATCGGTGCTGCGCCACAGGCCGTTGCCGCCCTCGGCCGCGAAGAAGACGTGGCTGTGGTCGCGCGGGTCGACCGCGAGGCGCTCGCCCTCGCCGCGGCCCGGCATGTTGCCGCCGTTCTTGAACGGCAGCGGGGTGGCCCGCCAGGTGTTGCCCTTGTCGGTGGAGCGCAGGATGGCGCCGTTGTTCGGGTCCCAGCCGTTGGTGTACATGCCGACCGCCGCGTAGACCCGGGAGGTGTCGACCGGGTCGGGCGCGATGCTGAGCACGCCGTTGTAGCCCCAGTTGTCCTGGCCCACCCAGTCGAGCAGCGGGGTCCAGCACCGGCCCGACTCGTTCCAGCGGTACGCGCCCCCGATGTCCGTCCGCGCGTAGATCAGGTTCTTCTCGCCTGGGTTGAAGACGATCGACGGGACGAATCCGCCGCCGTCGATCCGGACGTTCTTCCACGCGTACCGCTCGGCCGTGGCCGCCGTCGCCGTGCTCGGGCGGGCGACGGCGGTGGCGGCCGTCGCTCCCATGACCAGGGCGGCGACCAGGGCGCCGATCCTCGACCGTCTCATGCCGGTCCCTTCCATCGAAGGACAGTTATGGGAGCGCTCCCGGCAGCGTCAGCCCCCACCGTGCTCCCTGTCAAGCCCCGCGGCCGGCGCCGGCAACACGACGGGCCGGCTCACTTCAATCCAGGAAAGGCCGTGGGCGACCCGGAGGAAGGAACCGAATACATTGCGTGAACTGTGGGATCCGCATAGATAGAGACATCCCGAAGTATTTGGCGGTCGGCTACCGTTTCGGCAATGTGTATCATCTGGCGTTGATTGCGGGAGCGACGCCGGGCGCCCACGGTCCCCGGGCGATCGGCGCGGGCCGGTCGCCGCGTCCGGCGGCAGAGGAGCGGTACATGAAGGTTTGCGTTGTCGGCACGGGCTACGTCGGCCTGACCACCGGGGTCAGTCTCGCCTTCCTCGGGCACGAGGTCACCTGCGTCGACCTCGACCAGAGCAAGGTCGACATGCTCCGCGGCGGCCACTGCCCGATCTACGAGCCGGGGATGGAGGACCTGCTCGCCGAGGCGGCGCCGAGCCTGAGCTTCACGACCAGCTATGCGGACGCGGTGCCGGGCGCCGACGTGGTCTTCGTCGCCGTGCAGACACCGTCGGCCGAGGACGGCAGCCCCGACCTGCGTTACCTGCGCGCGGCCGCCGAGAGCGTGGCGCAGAGCCTCGATCACACGTTCACCGTGGTGGTCAACAAGTCGACCGTGCCGATCGGCAGTGGAAACTGGGTCGACGCGATCCTGCGCGATTCCTTCGCCCAGCGCGCGGACCGCCCGGTGACCTGCGAGTTCGCGGTCGCGTCCAATCCGGAGTTCCTGCGCGAGGGCAACGCGATCCACGACACGCTCTACCCCGACCGTATCGTGATCGGCTCCGACAATCCGCGCAGCCTCGAGGTGCTCAACCGGCTCTACGCGCCGATCATCAACCAGACCTTCACCGCGCCCGGCTTCCTGCCCCGACCCGACGACATCGGCGCGGTGCCGTTGGTCTCCACCGACCTCGCCTCGGCCGAGCTGATCAAGTACGCGGCGAACGCCTTCCTCGCCCTGAAGATCAGCTATGTCAACGAGATCGGCCAGCTGGCCGGCAAGGTCGGCGCCGACATCACCGAGGTGGCCCGGGGCATCGGCCTCGACCAGCGGATCGGCTCGCGGTTCCTGCAGCCCGGCGTCGGCTGGGGCGGCTCCTGCTTCGGCAAGGACACGGCGGCGCTGATCGCGACCGCCGGGGAGTACAACTATGAGATGCCGATCGTGCGCGCCGCACGCGACGTCAACCAGCGGCAGCGCGCCATTGCGGTGGAGCGGCTACAGGACGAGCTGCGCATCCTCAAGGGCCGTAAGATCGGGCTGCTCGGCGTGGCGTTCAAGCCCAACACCGACGACCTGCGCGACTCGCCCACGCTGGACATCGCCGGCCTGCTGCTCGCCCGCGGCGCCCGGATCAAGCTGCACGACCCGATCGCCGGCGACCGGTTCCGGCACGAGCAGCCCGAGCTGGCGCCCTACCTCAGCGACACCGTCGACGGGCTCTTCGACGACTGCGACGCCGTGGTGCTGGTCACCGCGTGGGCGCAGTACCTCGAGATGGACTGGTCGAAGTTCGTCGGCCTGATGCGCACCCCGATCCTGCTCGACGGACGGCACGCGCTCGACGCCGACCGGATGACCCGGCTCGGCTACAAATATCTAGCAATCTCCGGCTAGCTCCCCAAAACGCCCGACCAGCCGCCTTTCCTGGATTCCGACGTATCCGGGCGGGGCGGCCGTCGTGCGTATAAGGTCCGTTTAGGGGCACGCTTCCGGCTGACCAGGCCGTCGACCTTAACCGGTTAAGGTCCGGACTGGCCGCCGCCGTATCGTTACCGAGTCGATCAAGAGGAAATCATTGCGCAACGTCCTGTTTACCTCTTGACTGAGGGTCAAGTCGCGCTTCGGACGGCGACGTCTTCGGGCGTCGGAAGCGCTTTGACATAGGGAGCGGTATGTTCGGTCAACCTACGAGCCCGCGTTTCCGGGCCGCGCTCACCGGCGCGCTGACCGCCGGGCTGGTCGTCAGCCTGGCCGCGTGCGGCAACTCCAAGGACTCCGGCGGCACGTCGACGAACGCTTCAGCGTCATCGATAGATTGCTCGCCCTACGCCAAATACGGCGACCTCAAGGGCAAAAAAGTCTCGATCTACACCGGTATCGTGACGCCCGAGGACACGCCGCAGAAGGATTCGTACAAACCATTCGAGAACTGCACCGGCGTCACCGTGCAGTACGAGGGCGACAAGTCGTTCGAGACGCAGATCCTGGTCCGCGCTAAAGCGGGTAACCCGCCGGACCTGGCGATCGTGCCGCAGCCGGGTCTGCTCAAGCAGCTCGTCGCCACCGGCAAGGCCATCGCGGCGCCGGACGAGGTCGCGGCGAACGTGGACAAGTTCTGGGGCGCCGACTGGAAGGCCTACGCGACGGTCGACGGCAAGTTCTACGGCGCTCCGATGGGCGCCAGCGTCAAGTCGCTGGTGTGGTATTCGCCCAAGGAGTTCTCCGACAGCGGCTACCAGGTCCCGACGACGCTCGACGAGCTCAAGGCGCTCAGCGACAAGATGGCCGCCGCCAAGAAAAAGCCGTGGTGCGCGGGCATCGGCAGCGGCGACGCCACCGGCTGGCCGATCACCGACTGGATGGAAGACTTCATGCTCCGGCTGTACGGGCCGGACGTGTACGACAAGTGGGTTAACCACACGATCCCGTTCAACGGCCCCGAGTCGACGGCGGCGCTGGACGCGGTCGGCGCGTACCTGAAGAACCCGAACTACGTCAACGGCGGTCTCGGCGACGTCAAGAGCATCGCGGCCACCACGTTCCAGGACGGCGGCCTCCCGATCCTCGAAGGCACCTGCGAGATGCACCGCCAGGCCAGCTTCTACGCGGCGAACTGGCCGAAGGGCACCAAGGTGGGCGCCGACGGCGACGTCTTCGCCTTCTACCTGCCCGGCAAGGACGCCACCAGCAAGCCGGTGCTCGGCGGCGGCGAGTTCGTCGTGGCCTTCGCCGACCGTCCCGAGGTCAAGGCCTTCCAGACCTACCTGTCGACCGACACCTGGGCCAACATCAAGGCCAAGCTCTCGTCGGGCTGGGTTAGCGCCAACAAGGGCCTCGACCCGAACAACCTGAGCAGCCCGATCGACAAGCTCGCGGCGCAGATCCTGCTCGACCCGAAGACGGTGTTCCGCTTCGACGGCTCCGACCAGATGCCGGCGGCGGTGGGCTCCGACGCGTTCTGGAAGCAGGCGACCAGCTGGATCACCGGCCAGGACACCAAGACCACGGTGGACAACATCGAAAAGGCTTGGCCCAAGTGATCTGAAGCTTCACCGGGGCCGGCTGGGGACGACACCACCCCCGGCCGGCCCCGACTCCTCCCCTCTCACAACCAAAGGAGGAACGGGCCGCGTGTTCACCCCCGTAACTACCACCCCCGAAAAAATTCTCCAGATGCTCGCGGCGCTGCTGCTGTTCGCCGCCGTCATGGGCGTCATCCTCTTCTTCGCCGGCCGTTTCGGCGGCCGGCGCGGCGACCGGGTCGTCGGCTACCTCTACCTGGCGCCGGCCATCGTGATGCTCTCCGTCGGCCTGGTCTATCCCGGCCTGCGCACCATCTACCAGTCGTTCCTCAACGCCGCCGGCAACGCCTTCATCGGCCTCGACAACTACAAGACGATCTTCACCGACCACGACCAGCTGACCGTGCTACGTAACACGGTCTTCTGGGTGCTGATCACCCCGCTCGTCGCCACCGGCGTCGGCATGCTCTACGCCATCCTGGTCGACCAGTCACGATTCGAGTCCTTCGCCAAGGCGCTGATCTTCCTGCCCATGTCCATCTCGTTCGTGGCGGCCTCGGTCATCTGGAAGTTCGTCTACGAATACCGGGTCGACCAGGCCCGGGTGAAGCAGATCGGCCTGGTCAACCAGATCATCGTGTGGCTCGGCGGCAAGCCGCAGCAGTTCCTGATCGACTCGCCGCTCAACACGTTCCTGCTGATCGTCGTGATGATCTGGATCCAGGCCGGCTTCGCGATGACCATCCTGTCGGCCGCGATCAAGGCGATCCCGGACGACATCATCGAGGCCGCACGCCTCGACGGCGTCGGATCGTGGGGCATGTTCCGCAACATCACGCTGCCGAGCATCCGCCCGGCCGTGGTGGTGGTGCTGACCACGATCGGCATCGGCACGCTCAAGGTGTTCGACATCGTCCGGACGATGACCGGCGGCCAGTTCAACACCAGCGTGATCGCGAACGAGTTCTACAGCCAGACCTTCCGGGCGGACAACCAGGGCCTCGGCTCCGCGCTCGCCGTTCTGCTGTTCATCCTGGTAGTTCCGATCATCTACTACAACGTCCGGCAAGTTCGTCAATCGGAGGCACGATGACCACCGCCGTCCCGCTGACGACCGCCACCACGGACCTCGTCGCCGAGAAGCCCACCACGGCGTCGATCGCGAAGAAGCGGCTCAGCCGGCCCTGGGCGTCGCTCACCGCGATCGTCATCGCGGTGCTCTGGACCCTGCCCACCTTCGGCCTGCTCGTCTCCTCGTTCCGCCCGGAACGCGCGATCAAGACCACCGGTTGGTGGACGTTCTTCTCGAACCCGACGCTGACCCTGGAAAACTACCGCGCCGTGTTCAACGCGGACACCGGCGTCAACCTCGGCAATTTCTTCGTCAACTCGCTGGTGATCTGCATCCCGTCGGTGCTGATCCCGCTGTGCCTGGCGGCGCTGTCCGCGTACGCGTTCGCCTGGATCAAGTTCCCCGGCCGCGACCTGCTGTTCCTGGCGATCATCGCGCTGCAGATCGTCCCGCTGCAGGTGACCCTGGTGCCCCTGCTCGAACTGTACGTACACGCCCACCTGACGGGCACGTTCTGGACGCTCTGGCTGTCGCACTCGACCTTCGCGCTGCCGCTGGCGATCTATCTGCTGCACAACTTCATCAAGGAGGTTCCGCCTACCCTGATCGAGGCCGCCAGGGTGGACGGCGCCGGCCACGTCGCCATCTTCTTCAAGGTGATGTTGCCGCTGCTCACCCCGGCGCTGGCGGCCTTCGGCATCTTCCAGTTCCTCTGGGTCTGGAACGACCTGCTGGTGGCCCTCACGTTCGCCGGCGGCGGCGACTCGGTCGCCCCGATCACCCTGCAACTGGCCAACCTCAGCGGCACCCGGGGCACAGCCTGGCAGCTGCTGTCCGCGGGCGCGTTCGTCTCGATCGCCGTGCCGGTCACGGTGTTCCTACTGCTGCAGCGCTATTTCGTGCGCGGCCTGCTGGCCGGCAGCGTCAAGGGCTGACCCGCCCCACCCCGCGAGGGGCCGCACCCCGACGGGGCGCGGCCCCTCGCCGTAGGGTCGCCCTCCGACCGAACCCACGCGTCGCGATTCTCCAGCGCCTGCTCAACGGCGACCAGCCGCGTCTACTCGACCCGAC
>Ga0307508_10002350_pt1 | contig 20028 bp, 21 predicted proteins | sample 9_EM_MG_FD_203089 | JGI IMG/M metagenome (GOLD analysis project Ga0307508, IMG submission 203089) | Populus trichocarpa ectomycorrhiza microbial communities from riparian zone in the Pacific Northwest, United States - 9_EM | ecosystem: Host-associated > Plants > Roots > Unclassified | place...
GAGGACGCGGAGGACGCCGACGAGGCGCCGGAGGCTCCCGCGGTCTTCTCCCCGGAGGGATCCCACCTGTTCCTGCGGGCGAAGGCGGCACTGAAGCGGTTCGACGAGGACGGGGACGATTCTCCGAAGGACGGCGCCGCGGCGGACGACTCCCCGGAGAGCGCTTCTCCGGAAGACGATCCGGAGAGCGACTCCCCGGAGGACGCCGCTCCCGTGGACACCTCTCCCATGGACGTCTCTCCCAAGGGCGAGGACAGCTCGGAGGACGGCTCTTCGCCCGACGACGACGGTTCCCCGAAGGGCAACGGTCCCACCAAGGGCGACGGATCCCCGAAGCGCGAGCCGGTGAAGCCGAAGGCAGGTTCCGCCGCGACCGCGGCCGCCGCCACCGCGGCCGAGACGGCCCCCACCGCGACCGAGGCCGCCGCCGACGCCACTACGGAGGCCGCGGCGCAGGAGGACGAGGCGCAGGGGCAGCCCGAGGCGGTCGACGGGCATGAGCACGCGGCCGCCACCCCTCCGGCCAAGCACGCCCCGTCCGCCCAGCCCGTGCAGCAGCCCGCCGGGCACTTCGTCGCGCCGACCGCGGTGGCCGTCGTACCGGCCGCGCCCGTGCGGCGGCCGACGGTCGAGGGCGGATTCGACTTCTTCGGTACGAAGGCGGAGCAGACCGGGGACGCCCTCGACGCCGTGCAGAACGAGGACCTCGCCGATGTGGTCGGCCAGGAGGCCCTCGCCCTCCACAAGGCCGAGGCCGAGGCGGAGTTCAAGCCGGCCGGCGAGGACTCGCGTGGCGTGGGCCAGGTGATCGACCTGACGGCCCACGACGAGACCGAGCAGATCGATGTGCAGGGTCTGCGGAGCGCGGTTTCCTGACGCCTTCGGATCTCCGGCTGCTTCGGGGGTCTGCGGCCACGTCGGGTTTCCCGTCGCCGTCGCCGTCGCGGTCGCCCTACGGCGCCATCCAGCGGTCCGGGCGCGCGTCCCTGCGCCCTGTGCTTGACCGCTCGGCCTGCCCCCGCAGCAACTCCGCCGCCTCCTGGGCGCCTCTCAGCCGGGCTGTCACGGTCTTGTTGGCCCCCGTGTCCACATGCACGTCGGCGACCCGCCACAGCCGCTCCCACGGCCCCTGAGCCAGCCGTACGCTCTGCACCTTCGCGTGCGGCACGAGCGCCAGGCTCCGTCGCAGCAGCCCGTGCCGGGCGGCGAACACCGTGTCGGTGACGGTGAGCCCGTACCCCCGCCACCACACCGGGACGCAGCGCCCGGCGCGCCGTGGCGGCCGTGACAGCGCCGCGGCCGGCGGCACGGTCACCCCGGGCAGCACGCGCGCGATGACCGCCTCGGCGACCGCGCGCGGAGCGACCGGTACCAGTACGGAGTTGGACGATCCGGCCACATCCAGCTCCACCCGCACCCATCCGCGCCGCCGCCACAGCAGCGGCTCCACGATCCGCACGGTCTGCACCCGGCCCGGCGGCACGGTCTCGTGCGTACGGTCGAGCAGCCCGTGGTCGATGCGCAGCCCGTCCGGCGACTCGCCCACCTTCCAGTCGTACTCGCCGACGAACCGCCCCACACTGCTGGCGCCCGCCGCGCCCAGCAGCGGCACGCCGGTCGCGAGGACCGTCCACACGCTGTGGGTGGCCAGCCACAGCAGCGGCGGGACGACGAGCGCGGCGGCCAGGGAGCCCCAGGTGGCGCCCGTCAGTACGACGGAGATGGCGAGGTCGAGTGGGGGCGTGCGCAACAGCTCGCGCACCGGAGCCTCGCCGACCTCGTGCGCCGTCTCGGGCGCGAACCCGGCGGCGCGCGCGAGGAGTTCGGCTCGGAGCTCACGCGCCTCGCGCTCTCCCAGGAAGGCGAGTTCGTCCTTTTTGTCGGTCCCTATGACGTCGAGTTTGAGCTTGGCGACGCCCGCCACGCGTGCGAGGAGCGGCTGGGTGACGTCGACGGCCTGGATGCGTTCCAGCCGGATGTGCGCGGTGCGCCGGAACAGCAGGCCGGTACGGATGCGCAGTTCGGCGTCGGTCACCGCGAAGTGGGTGAACCACCAGGTGAGGAAGCCGTAGAGGGCGGCGGCAGGCACGAGCACGGCGAGCGCGATCAGGAGGGTCGTGGTCGTCAGTCTCATCAGCTGACGCTGCGCCTGGTCGGGATCGTGCACCGCCCACCCGATGAGCACGGCCACCGGCGCCCATGCCCGCCTCAGGGGCGTCACGGGGTGCAGCCGCCGTTCGGTGACAGGTTTCTTCTCGCGTACGGCGTCGTCGACGCCCGGCGCGGTCACAGGCCCGCCGATCGGGCCTCGCCGAGTTCGGTGAGCCGGTCGCGCAGTCGTTCCGCCTCGGCCGGGTCGAGACCCGGGATGGTCGCGTCGGTCGCGGCGGCAGCCGTGTGCAGCTGCACGCTGGCAAGCCCGAAGTGCCGCTCGACGGGACCGGAGGTCACCTCCACCAGCTGCATCCGCCCGTACGGCACGACGGTCTCCTCGCGCCACAGCACGCCCCGGCTGATCAGCAGGTCGTCGGCCCGCTCGGCGTACCGCCAGGAGCGCCAGTTGCGGCCGAGCAGCACCCAGCCCCAGGCCGCCAGCGCCAGCGGCAGCAGCGCGAAGGCGGCCCAGACCGGCCCGGCGAGCAGCCCGAGCAGCAGGCCCAGGCCGAGGGCCAGCAGCCCCAGCCACACCACCAGCAACAGCCGGCGCATCCGCAGCAGCCCGGACGGCAGCCCGATCCACACCGGCTCCGCCGACCCGTCCCCCGTTGTCCCCGTGTTCTGCGGGCTCCCCGTCTCCATGCGGCCAGCGTACGTAGGAGAGACTGGATCCATGACTCCTACGACGGAGACCATGGTCGGTATCGGCGGCGGCGCGGAGAGCACCGACATGGTGCTCAACATTGGACCGCAGCACCCGTCCACCCACGGCGTACTGCGCCTGCGGCTGGTGCTGGACGGCGAGCGCATCCAGCACGCCGAGCCGGTGATCGGGTACATGCACCGCGGGGCCGAGAAGCTCTTCGAGGCGCGCGACTACCGCCAGATCATCATGCTCGCCAACCGCCACGACTGGCTGTCGGCCTTCTCGAACGAGCTCGGCGTGGTCCTCGCCGTGGAGCGCATGCTCGGCATGGAGGTCCCCCCGCGCGCGGTGTGGACGCGCACGCTGCTCGCGGAGCTCAACCGGGTGCTCAACCACCTGATGTTCCTGGGCTCGTACCCGCTGGAGCTCGGCGGCATCACCCCCGTCTTCTACGCCTTCCGGGAGCGCGAGGTCATCCAGAACGTCATGGAGGAGGTCTCCGGCGGCCGTATGCACTACATGTTCAACCGCGTAGGCGGCCTGAAGGAGGACCTGCCGGCGGGATGGACCTCACGCGCGCGTGCCGCCGTCACCGCAGTGCGCTCACGCATGGACGTCTACGACGACCTGGTGCTCGGCAACGAGATCTTCCGGGGGCGCACACGGGGCGTCGGCGCGCTGGCGCCGGAGGCCGTGCACGCGTACGGCGTGAGCGGGCCGATCGCGCGCGCTTCGGGCGTCGACTTCGACCTGCGCCGCGACGAGCCGTACCTCGCGTACGGCGAGCTGCAGGACACCCTGAAGGTCGTCACCCGGCAGGAGGGCGACTGCCTCGCCCGCTTCGAGGTGCTCCTGGGGCAGGCCCACACCGCCCTCGACCTCGCCGACGCCTGCCTCGACAGGCTCGCCGACCTGCCGCCCGGGCCGATCAACCAGCGGCTGCCCAAGGTGCTGAAGGCGCCCGAGGGCCACACGTACGCGTGGACCGAGAACCCGCTCGGCATCAACGGCTACTACCTCGTCAGCAAGGGCGAGAAGACCCCGTACCGGCTGAAGTTGCGCTCGGCCTCGTACAACAACATCCAGGCGCTCGTGGAGCTGCTGCCGGGGACGCTGGTCGCGGACATGGTGGCGATCCTGGGGTCGCTGTTCTTCGTGGTCGGAGACATCGACAAGTAGGCGCGGACGCGGGGAAGCAGGGCGGTCAGCCGGCCAGGGGGTCCGGAATTCCCACCGGCTGCAGCAGCCAGCCGAAATCGCCGAGGCCGCCAGGAGCGGTGAGTTCGGCGGCTTCGCCGGCGCTCGCGAGGGCGCGTACGTATGCGGCGGGTTGTGCGGACGCGAGCGCGAGCGGGGGGCGGGTGCCTGCGATGCCCAGGGCGCGCAGTGCGTCGCGCTGGCGCACCAGGCGCGTGCCGGAGGGTGTGTGAGCTGTGGTGCGCGCCGCACAGGCATCCAGGGCGACGTGCGCCGTGATGTCGCACGACCCGTCCGGCACAGGCGCCGTCTCGCGCCCCGCGCGGAAGCCCGTGAGCGTTCCGAACGGGGGGCGTGCATCCAGGGTGTGTGCGTAGTCGACGGCGACCGCGAGCCCGCCGTCGAGCGAGGAGACCGCGGCCGCCCAGGCCTCGTCCCTGGGGAGCCCGATCTCGGCCCGCACTCCCTCGTCGGCCGGCAGCGGCCACCACCGAGCGAGCCACTCCGCCTCCGCACCGCCGACGGGCTCCCCGAGCCGTTCGGTGCCGTCCTGCCGTACGAGCACGTGCCGCGGTACGCCGGCCGAGTCCACCTCGGCGACGTCCAGCGGCACATTGTCCAGCCACTCGTTGGCGAACAGGAGCCCGGTGACGTGCCGCGGCGGCTCGGTGAGCCACTCGATCCGGTCGTCGAGGCCCTCCGGGCGGTCGGCGATCTCGACGGCGTACGCACGCGTGCGTGCCGCCACCTCGGCAGGCAGTGCGGCCAGCACGCCGCTGACCAGTTCACCCCGCCCCGCGGCCATGTCGACGAAGGCGAGCCGGCCGGGCCGGTCCAGGGCCGCGTCGACCCGGCACAGCAGCCGGGCCACGGCCTCGGCGAACAGGGGGGACGCGTGCACGGACGTACGGAAGTGCCCGGCCGGGCCCTCGGGCCTGCGATAGAAGCCGCCGGGCCCGTACAGGGCGGCCCGAGCCGCCGCCCGCCAGCCCTGCCACCGGCCCGATGTCTGCTCCGTCACCGGCCCAGGCTAAGCGCACAGGAGAACGGAGCCTCCACCTTGGGGAGTATGCGGGCCGGGCACGGATCGATCCTCCGGTTGACCCCTGCACGCATCTCGCTTCCCTACTCTGGGTTACGTGCAGCGCCTCTATGACTTCCTCCGCAGGCACCCGACAGGGGTCGACAGCTTCTGGGCCGTCTTCCTGTTCGGGATCTCGGTGGTGGGCGAGGTCGCCCGCCGGGAGGCCCAGGGCACGGACTCGCCGGCGTTGATCGTTCCGATCGTGCTCCTGCTCTGCCTGGTGATCGCGCTGCGCCGCCGTATGCCGGAGAAGATGCTGCTGCTGACGATCGGGCTCGGTCTGGCGCAGGTGGTGCTGAACGTCGAGACGACGGCCGCGGACTTCGCGATGCTGGTGATCGTCTACACGGTGGCCGCGACGGGCGCCCGCTGGGCCTCGTGGCTCGCGCTGGCCGTGGGCCTGTGCGCGGCACCGGTGGCACAGCTGCGCTGGCCGAACGAGCACAGCAGTGCCCTGGGCAACCTCGCGGTGGTGATCTTCCAGACGGTTCCGTTCGCGCTCGCCTGGGTGCTCGGCGACTCCATCCGCACCCGCCGCGCCTACTTCGCACAGCTGGAGGAGCGCGCCGCCCGGCTGGAGAAGGAGCGCGAGGCGCAGGCCAAGGTCGCGGTCGCCGCCGAACGCGCCCGGATCGCACGCGAGTTGCACGACGTCGTCGCGCACAACGTGTCGGTCATGGTGGTGCAGGCCGACGGCGCGGCCTACGTCCTGGACGCCGCCCCCGACCAGGCGAAGAAGGCCCTGGAGACCATCTCCTCCACCGGCCGCCAGGCCCTCGCCGAGATGCGCCGCCTGCTCGGCGTGCTGCGCACCGGCGAGCACAAGGAGGTCGGCGAGTACGTACCGCAGCCCGACGTCGAGCAGATCGACGAGCTGATCGAGCAGTGCCGCACCTCCGGCCTGCCCGTCGACTTCAAGGTCGAGGGCACCCCGCGCCCGCTGCCCAGCGGCGTCGAGCTCACCGCGTACCGCATCGTGCAGGAGGCGCTCACCAACACCCGTAAGCACGGCGGGCCCAACACGGGCGCGAGCGTGCGCCTGGTCTACTTCGACGACGGCCTCGGCCTGCTCGTCGAGGACGACGGCAAGGGCGCCCCGCACGAGCTCTACGAGGAGGGCGGCGCAGACGGCCAGGGCCACGGCCTGATCGGCATGCGCGAACGGGTCGGTATGGTCGGCGGCACCCTGGACGCGGGCCCGCGCCCCGGCGGCGGATTCCGCATCAGTGCACTGCTGCCGCTGAAACCCGCACACTGACGCATGCGTACGTCCCGTGTTGACACCTGCAACGACCTGCCCGGCACAGTCGGGAGAGAACGGAAGAGGCCCCGATGACGATCCGCGTGATGCTCGTCGACGACCAGGTGCTGCTGCGCACCGGATTCCGGATGGTGCTCGCCGCGCAGCCGGACATGGAGGTCGTCGCGGAGGCGGGGGACGGCGTCGAGGCCCTTCAGGTGCTGCGCGCGACAGCCGTCGACGTCGTGTTGATGGACGTCCGCATGCCGAAGCTCGACGGCGTGGAGACCACCCGCCGCATCTGCTCGGAGCCCGACCCGCCGAAGGTGCTGATCCTGACCACCTTCGACCTGGACGAGTACGCCTTCTCGGGGCTGAAGGCGGGTGCCTCCGGTTTCATGCTCAAGGACGTGCCGCCCGGCGAACTTCTCGCCGCCATCCGTGCCGTGCACAGCGGTGACGCGGTGGTGGCGCCGTCGACCACGCGCCGTCTGCTCGACCGGTTCGCGCCGATGCTGCCGAGCGCCGGAAAGGAGCCCCAGCACAAGGAGCTGGAGCGGCTCACCGGCCGCGAGCGCGAGGTCATGATCCTTGTCGCCCAGGGCCTGTCCAACGGCGAGATCGCGGCCCGGCTCGTGCTGTCCGAGGCGACGGTGAAGACCCATGTCGGCCGCATCCTCACCAAGCTGGGGCTGCGGGACCGGGTGCAGGTGGTGGTCCTGGCCTACGAGACGGGGCTGGTGCGCGCGGGCGGGCACGGCTGAGCCACGGAGACCGTGACCCTCGCGCAACCGGTGCCCACTAGGGTCTGCGCATGCTCCTGTGGATCAACGGCCCCTTCGGGGGTGGCAAGACCCAGACCGCGTACGAGATGCAGCGGCGCCTGCCCGGCAGCGTCATCTGCGACCCCGAGCATGCCGGTTTCGGTCTGCGCCGGATGCTCCCCCCCGAACTGCGGGGAGACTTCCAGGACTTGACGTCCTGGCGGCAAGGGGTGGTCGAGGTGCTCGACATCGCCCTGACCAAGCACGACGGGGTCGTGATCGTGCCCATGACGGTCACGGACTCCGGCTGCTTCCGGGAGACCGTGGGCCGACTGCGCGAACTCGGCCACGACGTACGCCACTTCACCCTCCTCGCCCAGCGCGAGACCGTCCTCAGGCGGCTGCGTGAACGCGGCTTCGGACACCTCCTTCAGTACGTCACCGGGAAGAACTCCGGTCTGGGCAGGGAGACCTGGGCCGTGCAGCAGCTCGACCACTGTCTGGAGCGGCTGAGCGAGCCGGAGTTCGCCGAGCACCTGTGGACCGACCACTCGACGGTGCCCAAGACGGCGGACCGCATCGCCGTACTGGCCGGGCTGCGCCTGAGGCCGAACAACGAGGGCGCGCTGCGGACGCGGCTCAGGCAGGTGCGGGTGGGGATCCGGCACATCCGCTTCGACTGAGCCGGGTACGCCGGCTCAGCGCAGGATGCCCTCCAGGAAGTCGCTGCCCAGCCTGGCCACGACCGCTATGTCCAGCTGGTGCTGGACGTACCGGCCGCGGCGGCGCGTCGTGATCAGGCCCGCCTTCTTCAGGACGCTCAGGTGGCGGGATATCTCCGGGGCCGTCATGTCGTGCGCCTGCGCCAGCTCGCTCGTGGTCCAACCGCTGCGGGCCAGGTGGCGGCAGATCCGCATCCGGACGGGGTGGGACAGGGCGGTCAGCCGCAGACCGAGCTGCTCGACGGAGGGCGGGGCCGCGAGCTCCGGGGAGCCGACCGGGTAGTGCAGCACGGGCTGCCAGCCGTGCCGGTACAGGACGGACAGGTGGGGCCGGCCGAGGCTGGTCGGGACAAGGAGGAGGGTGTTGTCCCGGGTGGCCGTACGGCCCACGCTCAGCTTGTCGACCGTGATCTGTTCGGCGGCCTCGTCGAGCGTGACCGCCGGGGACACGGCCGCCAGCGCCTCGGCCAGGCCCTTGCGGCGCAGGAGGTCGGTCTTGTGGCGGGCGTCCGCGGTGAGCTGGTGGCGCAGCCGGGACCAGGTCTCGGCGTAGAACGCCTCGTCGCAGTCCTTCAGGAACTGTCGCAGCCAGGCACGGATCCTCGGGGGATCGGTCAGCAGCAGCTCGCTGAACCTCAGCTGCTGCGGTCCTCGCGCGGCGGCCAGTTCGAGAGCGCGTCGGCGCAGCCCGGCGTCGACGAGCGGACTGGGCCCGTCGCCGTAGGGCATTGCGCAGCTGAACTCCAGTGCCGCGTCCACGAACTGCTCGTCCGTCAGCTTGTCCAGCAGGTCCAGTTCCTCCGCGAGTGTGTCCCCGGGGAGGACGGCGCCGCCCGGGATGCCCGCGTACGGCATGAACAGGTCCGAGAACGTCGTCCGCCACAGGAAGTCGGCCTCGCACATCCGGTCGGCCAGGTGCGAGTCGAGGCGCGCCGTCACGCCCGTCACCCAGCCCTGCAGACCGGGATGGTGCCCGGGCTCGGACAGCGCGTGCAGCGCCATGCCGAGCTCGGCCAGGGGTGAGGGGACGACGGCGACCCTCTCCGGCCGCAGCCCCGCGATGTCGATGCGCACGCTCATGACGTCATGGTGCACCCCGCCACTGACAACGCCGGCCTCGATTGACGGCGCCCGTCAATCGACGCGACTCCAGCCGCCGTACCGGCGCAACCTGGGATCACCGGGGCAGCCGCGGAGCCCACGGATCCTGTCTCCACGTCCCGAGAAGGCGATCACCCATGAGCATCACCCAGCAGTACCTCCTCGACACCTACCGCGCCCGGCAGCTCGGCGAGCCCGTCCCGCCCGCCCCCGGTGCCGATGACTGGCAGGTCGTGCGGGAGTGGCGCGATCACCGGCAGTTCCGTGCGGTCGTCGCCGAACGGCCGGCCCATGGGCGGATACGGCTGGCCCTGGGCCGGTGGCTGCATCTGCGGCCGCGCTCTACCTGCTGACCGCTCGGGCCCCGTCGGCCGCTCCCGCCTTGCCGGCCTCCTCGGCGAGCCGGGACACGAACCCCGCGACCGCCGTCCTCACGTCGTCGGCCGCCCACTCCAGGCCCGCGGCCCGTACGCAGACCTCGGTGACGGCCAGTCCCGGGCCCCTCTGATCCCAGGCGTCCGCGAACAGCACGGTCCCCGTCTCCTCGGCATGCCGGACAGCGGCCTCCGCGACGACATCGGGGTCGTACGGCAGCCACACCTGGAACTCGTTGGTGTGCGGCACCTCGGGGTGTACGCGCATCCACGGGACGCCGGCCGCCGCGAACCCCTCGCGCAGCGCGCCGGCCACCACCCGCGCGTGGGCCACGTACTCGGGCAGCCGGGGCAGCTCCCGCTCCAGCCCGGCGAGGGCCGACAGCACCGTCGGGAACTGCTGGAAGATCTGGCCCCCGTACCGGTGCCGCCAGGCCTTCGCCTCGTCGATCAGTGTCTGCGGGCCGGCGAGCGCGGCGCCGCCGTATCCGTCGAGGGACTTGTAGAACGACACGTACACGCTGTCCGCCAGGCCCGCGATCTCGTCCAGGGGGCGGCCGAAGTGGACGGTGGACTCCCACAGGCGCGCACCGTCGAAGTGCACCACGGCGTCCCTCTCGTGGGCGGCCTCCACGATCTCACCGAGCTCCTCCCAGGAGGGCAGCACGAAACCGGCGTCCCTCAGCGGCAGTTCGAGCATCAGTGCCCCGAAGGGCTCCTCGAAGTCGCGCACCTCGTCGGCGGTCGGGAGCCGGCTCTCGCTCGTGAGACGGACCGGGCGCAAGCCGCTGACCTGGCTGAACGCGTTCCGCTCGTGCACCTCGGGGTGGGCCAGTGCGTGCAGGGCGACCGTCGGGTCGCCGGTGCGGCCCGCCCAGCAGCGCAGCGCCACCTGCTGGGCCATCGTGCCCGTCGGGAAGAACGCGACGGCCTCCTTGCCGAGCAGCCCCGCGACCTTCTCCTCCAGGGACTCGACGATGCCGTTGCCGTAGATGTCCGACGGCTCGTCCAGGTCGTACAGGTCCTGCGTCCCCTCCAGCAGGGCCAGGCGCTCCCGGAGCGTGCCCAGGAAGCCGGGGCGCGCAAGGACGCGCTCTGAGCGCCGGTACGCGCCGATGCGCCGCTTACGGCGTCGCTTGCGCCGCTCTTCTTCCGACACCTGGTCTTCCGCCTGGTCCTCGTCCGGCATCTGCCCGGGCTGCCGCTGGACCTGCTCCGCCGTATCGCTCATGGTCCGGATCATGCCCGGCGCGGGTCCGCGCGAGCACCCGGATTTCCACAGGCTTTCCCGTACGCCGACGCTGTGTGACAACCCACAGCCTGTGGACAACCGGACGCCCCTCGAACGGATCGCGTTAACATGACGAGAAATCGTCCGGTACCCGGAGCGGACTGGAACGGGAAGGCCGCCGTCGCGTGAGTACAAGCCAACAGCCAGACCCCAGGGACCGCCCCGCACGGCTCACCGTCGGCGTCGTCGGCGCCGGTCGCGTGGGCCCGGCACTGGCCGCGTCCCTCCAGCTCGCCGGGCACCGTCCGGTAGCTGTCTCCGGGGTCTCCGACGCCTCCCGGAGGCGTGCCGCGCAGATGCTCCCCGACGTGCCGCTCGTCCCGCCCGCCGAAGTCCTGGAGCGCGCCGACCTGGTCCTGCTGACCGTCCCGGACGACGCCCTGCCCGGCTTGGTCGAAGGGCTCGCCGAGACCGGGGCCGTGCGGCCGGGACAGCTCATCGTGCACACCTCCGGGCGCTACGGCTCCAAGGTCCTGGATCCCGCCCTGCGCGCGGGCGGGCTGCCGCTGGCCCTGCACCCGGCGATGACCTTCACGGGCACGCCGGTGGACGTCCAGCGCCTCGCCGGATGCTCCTTCGGGGTCACCGCGCCCGAGGAGCTGCGACTGGCCGCCGAGGCCCTCGTCATCGAGATGGGCGGCGAACCGGAGTGGATCGCCGAGGAGATGCGCCCGCTGTACCACGCGGCGCTCGCCCTGGGCGCGAACCACCTGGTGACGCTGGTCGCCCAGTCCATGGAGCTGCTGCGCGAGGCCGGTGTCGCGGCCCCCGACCGGATGCTCGGCCCGCTGCTCGGCGCCGCTCTCGACAACGCTCTGCGCTCCGGCGACGCGGCCCTGACGGGCCCCGTCGCGCGCGGGGACGCGGGCACGGTCGCCGCGCACGTCGCGGAGCTGCGCAAGTACGCCCCGCAGACCGTCGCCGGCTATCTGGCGATGGCCCGGGCCACCGCCGACCGCGCGCTTGCCCACGGGCTGCTGAAGCCGGAACTCGCCGAGGACCTCCTCGGGGTGCTCGCCAGCGGGACCAGCGGTGCCGAGGGAGACGCCCGATGAACACCACCGTGCTGGGCACCGCCGATGAACTGCACGCACGCACGCGTACCGGCCGCCGCGCCGTCGTGATGACCATGGGCGCCCTGCACGAGGGCCACGCCACGCTGATCCGCGCCGCGCGCGAGATCGCCGGCCCGGACGGCGAGGTCGTCGTCACCGTCTTCGTGAACCCCCTGCAGTTCGGCAAGGGCGAGGACCTCGACCGCTACCCGCGCACCCTGGACGCCGACCTCAAGATCGCCGAACAGTCCGGCGCCGACGCCGTGTTCGCCCCCTCGGCCGACGAGGTCTACCCGGGCGGTGAACCCCAGGTCCGCATCAGCGCGGGCCCCATGGGTGAGCGTCTGGAGGGCGGCTCGCGCCCCGGCCACTTCGACGGCATGCTCACCGTCGTCGCCAAGCTGCTGCATCTCACCCGCCCCGACGTCGCCCTGTTCGGCCAGAAGGACGCCCAGCAGCTCGCCCTGATCCGCCGCATGGTGCGGGATCTGAACTTCGGTGTCGAGATCGTCGGCGTACCCACCGTGCGTGAGGACGACGGTCTCGCCCTCTCCAGCCGCAACCGCTACCTCTCGCCCGAGCAGCGGCGCACCGCACTCAGCCTCTCCCGCGCGCTGTTCGCGGGCAGCGACCGGCACGCCGCCCAGGAGGCGCTGCGCGCACGGGCCCGCGAAGTGCCCGCCACGCACGCGCGTGCCGAGGCGCTCAGCGCCATAGGGGAGTCCCGCGCGGCCGCCGACGCGCACGCCGTCGCGAAGGCGCTCCCCGGCGCCCCGTCGGCCGTCCGCGCGGCCGCCCGGCTGGTCCTCGACGACGCCGCTCGGCTGACCCCGCCGCTCGAACTGGACTACCTGGCCCTCGTGGACCCGTCCGACTTCACCGAGATCGAGGACGGCTTCACCGGCGAGGCCGTCCTCGCCGTCGCCGCCCGGGTCGGGACGACCCGGCTGATCGACAACATCCCACTCGCTTTCGGAACCTTCGGAGCCGCCTCGTGACCAGCACAGGCATACGACTGCACGCGCCCGCCCCCGGGTGGTCCATCGCCGCGGACGTGGTGGTCGTCGGCTCCGGGGTCGCCGGCCTCACCGCGGCCCTGCGCTGCGAGGCCGCCGGTCTGAAGACCGTCGTCGTCACCAAGGCCCGCCTCGACGACGGCTCCACCCGCTGGGCACAGGGCGGCATCGCCGCGGCCCTCGGCGAGGGCGACACCCCCGAACAGCACCTGGACGACACGCTGGTGGCCGGCGCGGGCCTGTGCGACGAGGACGCCGTACGGATCCTCGTCACCGAGGGCCCCGACGCCGTACGCCGGCTCATCGCGACCGGTGCCCACTTCGACGAGTCCGAAGAGGGCGATCTGGACCTCACCCGCGAGGGCGGCCACCATCGCCGCCGCATCGCGCACGCCGGTGGCGACGCGACCGGCGCGGAGATCTCCCGGGCGCTGGTGGAGGCGGCACGCGCGCGTGGTGTGCGCACGATCGAGAACGCGCTCGTGCTGGACCTGTTGACGGACGCCGACGGCCGTACGACGGGCGTGAGCCTGCACGTGATGGGCGAGGGCCAGCACGACGGCGTGGGCGCCGTGCACGCCCCCGCGGTGGTCCTCGCGACCGGCGGCATGGGCCAGGTGTTCTCCGCGACCACCAACCCGTCGGTGTCGACCGGCGACGGCGTGGCGCTCGCCCTGCGCGCGGGCGCAGAGGTGAGCGACCTGGAGTTCGTGCAGTTCCACCCCACCGTGCTGTTCCTGGGCCCGGACGCCGAGGGCCAGCAGCCGCTCGTCTCCGAGGCCGTACGGGGCGAGGGTGCGCACCTGGTCGACGCCGACGGCGTGCGCTTCATGGTCGGGCAGCACGAGCTGGCCGAGCTCGCGCCGCGGGACATCGTCGCCAAGGGCATCATGCGCCGCATGCAGGAGCAGGACGCGGAGCACATGTTCCTCGACGCCCGGCACTTCGGCGCCGACATGTGGGAGCACCGCTTCCCGACCATCCTCGCCGCGTGCCGCGTCCATGGCATCGACCCGGTCACCGACCCCATCCCGATCGCCCCGGCCGCCCACTACGCCTCCGGAGGCGTGCGCACCGACTCCCGGGGCCGTACGACGGTGCCGGGCCTGTACGCGTGCGGCGAGGTCGCCTGCACCGGCGTGCACGGCGCGAACCGGCTCGCCTCCAACTCCCTCCTGGAGGGCCTCGTCTACGCCGAGCGCATCGTCGCCGACATCGCGGCGGCCCACGTGGAAAACAGCCTCCACACGCGCGTGCCCGAGCCGGTCGAGCACCCCGAGGTGCCCGCGCACCCGCTCCTCGCCCCCGAGGACCGGTTCGGCATCCAGCGGATCATGACCGACGGCGCGGGCGTCCTGCGTTCCGCCGACTCCCTCGCGAAGGCCGCCGACCAGCTCCAGCAGCTGCACACCGAAGCCCGCGACGCCCTCGACGAGAACGGCAAGACCTCCGAGCCCGGCGTCGACACCTGGGAGGCCACCAACCTCCTGTGCGTGGCCCGCGTCCTGGTCGCCGCCGCCCGCCTGCGCGAGGAGACCCGCGGCTGCCACTGGCGCGAGGACCACGCCGAGCGCGACGAGACGGCATGGCGCCGCCACATCGTCGTACGGCTGAATCCGGACCGCTCCCTCGCCCTGCACACCACCGATACCGCAGACTTCCCCCCGACCCGGCAGCCCCTCCAGGAGCAGTGACAGAAGTGAGCACCCCCGACCTCCCCCTCGCGTCGAACGGCGGCTGCGGCGACGGCTGTGCCTGCGGCGCCGACACCGACGCCGATTACTCGGACTACTCGGCATACACCGAGTGCGGGCTCGACCCCTCGCTCGCGCAGCTCCTGGCCGACGCCGGACTCGACCCCGTTGAGGTCGAGGACATCGCCAACGTCGCCATCCAGGAGGACCTCGACCACGGCGTGGACGTGACCACCGTCGCGACCATTCCCGAGGAGGCCGTCGCCACCGCCGACTTCGCCGCGCGCGAGGCGGGCGTCGTGGCGGGCCTCAGGGTCGCCGAGGCGGTGATCTCCGTGGTCTGCACCGACGAGTTCGAGGTCGAGCGGCATGTGGAGGACGGCGACCGGGTGGCGGCCGGGCAGAAGCTCCTGTCGGTCACCACGCGCACCCGTGACCTGCTGACCGCCGAACGCAGCGCGCTCAACCTCCTGTGCCGCCTGTCGGGCATCGCGACGGCCACGCGCGCGTGGGCGGATGTTCTGGAGGGCACCAAGGCGAAGGTCCGCGACACCCGCAAGACGACGCCGGGCCTGAGGTCGCTGGAGAAGTTCGCAGTGCGCTGCGGCGGCGGGGTCAACCACCGCATGTCGCTCTCGGACGCGGCACTCGTCAAGGACAACCACGTCGTCGCCGCGGGCGGTGTCGCGCAGGCCTTCAAGGCCGTACGGGAGGCCTTCCCGGAGGTGCCGATCGAGGTCGAGGTCGACACCCTGCACCAGCTGCGCGAGGTCGTCGACGCCGGCGCCGACCTGATCCTGCTGGACAACTTCACGCCCGGGGAGTGCGAGGAGGCGGTGGCTCTCGTGCACGGCCGCGCCGCTCTTGAGGCGTCGGGCCGGCTCACCCTGGAGAACGCGAAGGCGTACGCGGACACCGGCGTGGACTACCTCGCCGTAGGTGCCCTGACCCACTCCTCGCCGATCCTCGACATCGGCCTCGACCTGCGAGCGGCGGAGTAGGTACCGGCCATGCTGCTGACGATCGACGTAGGGAACACGCACACCGTCCTGGGCCTGTTCGACGGGGACGACATCGTCGAGCACTGGCGCATCTCCACGGACGCGCGCCGCACGGCGGACGAGCTGGCGGTGCTGCTGCAGGGCCTGATGGGCATGCACCCGCTGCTCGGGGACGAGCTGGGCGACGGCATCGACGGGATCGCGATCTGCGCGACCGTGCCGTCCGTGCTGCACGAGCTGCGTGAGGTGACGCGCCGGTACTACGGCGACGTGCCCGCGGTGCTGGTGGAGCCGGGCGTGAAGACGGGCGTGCCGATCCTGACCGACAACCCCAAGGAGGTCGGCGCCGACCGCATCATCAACTCGGTGGCGGCGGTCGAGCTGTACGGGGGACCCGCGATCGTCGTGGACTTCGGTACGGCCACGACGTTCGACGCGGTCTCCGCGCGCGGGGAGTACATCGGCGGGGTCATCGCACCGGGCATCGAGATCTCCGTCGAGGCGCTGGGCGTGCGCGGTGCGCAGCTGCGGAAGATCGAGGTGGCGCGGCCCCGGAGTGTGATCGGGAAGAACACCGTCGAGGCGATGCAGTCCGGCATCATCTACGGGTTCGCCGGACAGGTCGACGGGGTCGTGAGCCGCATGGCACGGGAACTGGCCGACGATCCGGACGATGTGACGGTGATCGCGACCGGCGGCCTGGCGCCCATGGTCCTGGGGGAGTCGTCGGTCATCGACGAGCACGAGCCCTGGCTGACCCTGGTCGGGCTGCGGCTGGTGTACGAGCGGAACGTGTCCCGCATGTGAGGACGGCCCCGCGGCGCAACCGGGTGGCCCGGTCGCGCCACACCGTTCCAAAATGTCGAAATATGTCGAATTTGTCTGATTAGCGCGTATCGTCGCCGCATGCCCACGCCATACGGATCCCGCGGCGGCATGGCGTTCGGCGCGGAGGAGCTGCGTGTGCTCCGCCGCGCCCTCGCCCTCGCCCTTCAGCCCGGCCCCACTCCCGCCGAGGACGTCCAGGACTGCCTCCGTCTCGCCGATTCCCTCGACGAGGCGATGCGTGAGGGCGCCCGGCTGCGTGCCTTCCTGGTGGCCGACCTCGCGCGCTACCGCGCCGCCCTGCCCGGCACCACCGCCGGCTACCTGGTCCTCCTGGAGGAGGCGCTGGCGTCCGGGTACCGCCCGGATCCCGACGACCTCGCCGCCCTCCGCGCCCTGCGCGGCAACCCGGCCGCCGCGGTCCTCCTGGGCCGCTGCCGGATGCTCGCGGAGCAGGACGTACGCGCCCGCCTCGCGCGCGGTACGGCCCGCACGGCCACCCCGACCGTCCCTGCCGCCCGCAGCTGTCTCACGGCCCTTCCCGGCGGCCTGAGCGTCGCCGGGGCGGACTCCGCAAGGGATGCGGACCGGGATCCCGCCAGGAAGCCCGACGGGAAGCCCGCCCAGAAGCCGGCCACGCCCAAACCGGCCCCCGCCCCGGCCGACCCGAAGCCGGCCCGGCCCATCCCGACCCCGGGCGAGGTCTTCCCCCGCCGCAAACCGACCCCGCCGTCCGGTTCCCATCCGCCCCGGCACCTCGCCGCGGGCTGAGCCGGCCCGAACCGCCCGTAACCTCCCCGACCCCGCCCCGGCCGTCCCCCTGGTCCGTGGCTACCCTGGACGCATGGACTACGTCTCCGCGCTTGTGCCCCCGATCGTCATGGCCGCGTTCTTCATCGGCGTGATCCGGGTGATCGTGAAGACCCAGGGCGGGGCGAACAAGGCCAAGGAGGACGCGGCCGTCGACGCCGCCATCGCGCGCGCGGAGGGAGCCCGGCAGGGCTCCGCCAAGACCGACGGCTGAACTCTTCCCGACGGCGCCCCCGGCGTACGACTCCCGCGCGTGCTCGCGTTTTCCGAGTCGTACGCCCTTTTTTGTGCCTGTTTGTAGGTGAATGTGCCCGTCCGGCACGCCAATGGCGAGTTCTCCCACTATTGTGCTGAGCTGTGCCTCGCCCATTGGGAGAACTCGAAGACGCGGTCATGACGCGGGTGTGGAAGTGGAACCGCCCGGTGACCGTTCGGGAAGTCCTGGAAGACCTTCAGCAGGAACGGTCCATCGCGTACACCACGGTGATGACCGTTTTGGACAATCTCCATCAGAAGGGCTGGGTGCGCCGTGAGGCGGAAGGCCGGGCCTATCGATATGAGGCCGTCTCCACCAGGGCCGCCTACGCTGCCGCTCTGATGAACGACGCCTGGTCGCAGAGTGACAACCCCGCGGCCGCTCTCGTCGCCTTCTTCGGGATGATGAGCGATGAACAGCGACAGGCCCTCAGCGACGCCGTACGCATCGTCCAAGGCCCGGAAACACCCGAAGCGACCTCGGATACCGGCGGCGATACCGCCGGTGAGAACCCCGGGTCGGCGCGGGAGGGCGACGGGCGATAGCGTCCGCACATGTCAGCAGAGAGCCCTGAAGGCCCCGAAGGCCCCGAAGTCAGCGCTAAAGCCATCACTGTCCGGCGGGCCCGTACCGGCGATGTCACGGCCGTGCGCCGTCTCCTTGACACGTACGTCCGCGGCCGCATCCTGCTCGACAAAGCAACGGTGACGCTTTACGAGGACATCCAGGAGTTCTGGGTCGCCGAACGGGACGACAACGCCGAGGTGGTCGGCTGCGGTGCGCTGCACGTGATGTGGGAAGACCTCGCGGAAGTCCGCACTCTCGCGGTGAAGCCCGGCCTGAAGGGTGCCGGTGTCGGGCATCAGTTGCTGGAGAAGTTGCTGCACACCGCGCGCTGGCTGGGTGTTCGGCGCGTATTCTGTCTGACCTTCGAAGAGGACTTCTTCGCCAAGCACGGCTTCGTCGAGATCGGTGAGACGCCGGTCGACACCGATGTCTACGCGGAGCTACTGCGTTCCTATGACGAGGGCGTAGCAGAGTTCCTCGGTCTCGAACGGGTGAAACCGAACACCTTGGGCAACAGCCGGATGCTTCTGCATCTGTGATCGCCGATCACCGCGGTGTATTCCGCCGCATGTGCCCAGGTTCCCTATGTCCGAAACGCGCACGTTTCCGGACGGGGCGGGCTGTCTGTCTCGCGCTTGGTTCGCGGCCGACCTCTCAGTCGGTCTCTCGGCCGGTCTCTCAGCCAGTCTCTCAGCCCGTCTCTCCGAGGGGTTTGTGTTTTTCCGGCAAAAGCGGTTTGCTTTCCGACGTACTGCAGTACTGCATATAACAGGGGACGGCGAAACGGCGGACGCCGCAGACCCCAGGCCCTCAAGTTATCGATGAAAGGAAATCCGGTGGCACAGAAGGTTCAGGTCCTTCTTGTCGACGACCTCGACGGCGGCGAGGCAGACGAGACCGTCACGTTCGCGTTGGACGGCAAGACCTACGAGATCGATCTCACGACCGCCAATGCGGACAAGCTCCGCGGCCTTCTCGAGCCTTACGTGAAGGGCGGTCGTCGTACCGGAGGCCGCGCTTCGGGCGGGCGCGGAAAGGCGCGTGCCGCTTCCGGTGGCAGCCAGGACACCGCACAGATCCGCGCGTGGGCGAAGGAGAACGGTTACGAGGTCAACGACCGCGGCCGCGTTCCCGCATCCATCCGCGAGGCCTACGAGAAGGCCAACGCCTGATCGCTGGCCTACGGCAGGGCCAAGGGCTCGGCGCATGCGCGCCTCAGCCGCAACCGGTGGCACTGCGTGGCCACCGTGTCCACCAGCCGTACGAGATCGGGGGCGCCCCCACCGCCCCCCACGGCCGACAGCGTCGGCAGCGAGGCCTCGACCTCGCACCCCGACTCGGGGGGCCGCAGCCATACGGCGGCCCCCTGCAGGGCGCCCGAGCGCCCCGCCCCAGGGGGCAGCGGCGCCTCCATGACGCCGCCCTCGCCGGTCACCTTCAGATCGAGCGCGAGCGCGCCCCACTCCAGCCAGTCCAGCAGCCCCGGCAACTCCTCCGCGCTGCCCGCGGCCACCAGTAGCCGCATCCGGTCGCCCTGCACGGCCACCGGAGAGGCGGGCGCGAGATGGCGCAGGCCCGCACGGCCCGCCTCGGCCGGGACGTCCAGGACGTCGAAGCGGTCGCCCACGCGCAGCCGTAGCGGAACGGGGCCTCCTGCCTGTGCGGGCACTGTCGCCCAGCCCAGTTCGTTCTCGTACCAACGTCGGGCCCGACCGCCCGGATCGAGCGGCCGGCGGGGGAGCGGGACCGTGAGGAGGCTGCCAACCATGCCAAGTGCAACCGCCCAAAGGGCTCGCGAGTTACGCTGGGTGTTCTTGCGGATGCGCAGAGTGCCGGAAGAGGGGGCGTGCGGGGGCGCGGCGTGGTGCAAGGTTGTTCGCCCGTAGCGGAGGGAACCGGTGCGCGCGGCATGGAGTGTCAGTCCCAGCGGGTAAGACATCCCTAGTGGGAGGGGGCGACACGCAGGACGGGCCGTCTCACGTTCGCCATCGGCGTACTGATGGTGGGGGTAACTGCCTGGCCTGCGGGAACATCGTCTCGCACCATCGGGTTGGAGCAGATGTCGGCGTTCGGGGTCAGGAGGCAGTGTTGGTTCTCGGTCCGGTGTCGGCAGTTGGAATGAGCGGTCCCCGCTTGCGGGACTAAGCTGCGGAAGGACAGGGAGGGGAAGTTCCCCCCACTGCCTGACCGCTCTGAGGAGCGATTAACGATGTTCGAGAGGTTCACCG
>Ga0307508_10002351_pt1 | contig 20026 bp, 17 predicted proteins | sample 9_EM_MG_FD_203089 | JGI IMG/M metagenome (GOLD analysis project Ga0307508, IMG submission 203089) | Populus trichocarpa ectomycorrhiza microbial communities from riparian zone in the Pacific Northwest, United States - 9_EM | ecosystem: Host-associated > Plants > Roots > Unclassified | place...
GCCACGACTCCTCGGTGTCGTGGTGCAGAAGGCCGAGGCAGGCCCAGACCTGGGCGGCACGGCCCCAGAGCGCCGGGTCGTGCGCGGCCAGGGCGTGACCCACCTCGGTGTCGGGGGCGGCCGGCGGGTGCGCGAGCACGGCCAGCAACTCGTCGGGCTCGACCAGGACCAGCCCCACCGCCGCGTCGTAGGCGGCCGGCGGGTGCGGCCAGAGCGGATGCGCGACCCGGTGCAGCCGTTCGACCGCGGTCGCCGACGGCGGGCCGGCCGCGATCGGGGCCCGGCGGGGGTCGAGCGGGGCGTCCGGCGCCGACGGGACCCGGCTCAGCCACGGCAGGTCGGCGCAGCACTCGGCCAGGTCGGTGTGCTCGTGGGTGTCGTCGGGATGGTCGCGGGCGAAGTCGGCCAGCCGGACCAGGTGGCCGAGGTCGCCGTCGGACCGGAAGCGCAGCCGGTATGCGGTGTGCACCGCGCAGTCGAACGTCGGATCCCGCTCCAGGGCCCGGTTGACCCAGCTCAGCGCCTCGTCGAGGCGGCCGTGGTCGGCCAGCGTGCCGGCGATGTCGGCGTACACGGAAAGATCGTCGGGGTCGTGCGCGACGGCCCGGCGCAGCGCCGCGAGCGCCTCGGGCACCCGGCCGGCGCTGCGGTAGGCGTAGCCGAGCCAGATCTCGCCCAGCTTGGACGGCCGCGCCCGGGCACCGCGGGCGGCCCAGTCGACGGCGAGCGTCGCCTCGCCGACCCGGCGGGCGAGCGCCGAACCCGCCCCGAGCAGCAGGTGATGCTCCGGGTGCGCGGCGAGCGCGTGCCGCACAACGGTCAGATAGGGCAGCAGGGCGGCGCGGCCGGGCTCGGGGGCCGGGTCGCCGATCGCCGTGCAGAGTTGCATGACGATCCGGGCAAGCAGACCCGGCTCCATCCGTACGCCGAGGGAAGGCTCGGTGACCCAGGGCACGCCGGCCCAGTCGACGTCGGGGGTGTGCCCGCTCGCGGCGGCGAGCAGCGGCAACCCGTCCTCGGGGCGGCCGGCGGCGGCCAGCAGGTGCGCCCGGGCCACCACCGTGCCGACGAACGCGTGCTGCCCGAGCGGGAACAGCTCGAGCCCGCCGTCGGTGTGCGCGGCGAGCCGGCTGAGCAACTCGTGCGCCTCGGGACGGGTGGGCGCCTGGGCGATGGCGCCGGCCAGGTGATCGGCGGCGTGATGCAGCTCACCCCGTTCGAGGGCCGCACGGGCCTGCTCGAGGTCTACGTCGGCGGATCGGCGAGGGTCGTCCATGCTGCCTGCTCCGACCTTTCACGCGTCGCGCTCCATGCGCCACCGACGCGAGCTTAGGCGACGCCGGTCAATATGTCAGTCCCCAGGTCGTGCGCAGTCATGCTCGAAACATTGCGTTTCAGGCCTACTTCGTGCAAGACTGCGCACCGATCGAGCGCTTCTGCACAGGGAGGATCCATTGACACAGCGCGGAGTGGGCATGGCGGCGGACATCGCGGAGCAGCCCGCGGGCTATGCGCGCCTGCTCGAGGGCGGGCCGGCGGCGGCGATCGCGACGGTCGCGGCGGCGGTGGCCGCACGCCGTCCGCGGCATGTGATGTTCGTCGGCCGCGGCACCTCCGACCACGCCGCGCTCTACGGGGCTTACCTGACCGAGATCCGGCTGGGCGTGCCGGCCGGCCTCGCCTCGCCGAGTGCGATCACCCTCTACGGCGCCCGCCCCGACCTGTCGGACGCGCTGGTCATCGGGGTCAGCCAGAGCGGCGGCTCGGCCGACCTGACCGGCGTGCTCAAGGTCGCCCGGCAGAGCGGCGCGCTGACCCTGGCCGTGACCAACAATCCCGACTCGCCGCTGGTCGAGGCCGCCGAGTTGGCCGTGGACGTGGCGGCGGGGCACGAGCGCGCGGTCGCCGCGACGAAGTCGTACACGGCCGAGCTGTTCGCGTTGTTGCTGCTGATCGAGGGCATCCGGGCCGGCGACGGCGTGCTGCCGGCCGACGAACGGGCCGCGCTCGACAAGCTGCCGCAACTGGCCGAGGACGTGCTCGCCGACACCGGCGCCGACGAGTTGGCCCGGCGCTACCGGTTCGCGTCCCGGATGGTCACCACCGGCCGCGGGTACGCGTATCCGACCGCCCGGGAGACCGCGCTCAAGCTGATGGAGACGTCGTATCTGCCCGCGCTCGCGTTCTCGGGGGCCGACCTGTTGCACGGGCCGCTCGCCATGACCGACCCCGACGTGCCGGTGCTGGCGGTCGTCGGCTCGGGCCCCGGCGGCAAGTCGATGGCCGATGTGGTGAATCGGCTCGGCGAGCGCCGCGCCGACGTGGTCACCATCGGCGCGGCCGACGTGCCCGGCGCGGCCGGCCGGCTGGCCGTCCCGAGCGTCGACGAGCGCTACGCCCCGCTGCTGGACATCCTGCCGCTGCAAAAGCTCGCCCTTGCCCTGGCGTTGGCCCGCGGCGAGGACCCGGACGCCCCGCGCGGCCTCAAGAAGGTCACCACGACCCTGTAACGGGACGGCTCGCTAGAAACATCGGCATGGCACGCTTGGTCCGTGTCCACGCTGCGCGATCTGGCCGAGGAGCACACCGGCCTCGGCCCTGCCGACATCGACCATCTGCACCGGTTGGCCGGCGACTGGCAGTTGCTGTCCGATCTCTCCTTCGCTGACCTGCTGCTCTGGGTGCCCGTGAAGGCGCCCGGCGGGCAGCCCCGGGCGTTCCTCTGCGTCGCCCAGGTGCGCCCGACGACCGCGCCGACCGCGTACCAGGACGATCAGGTAGGCAAGATCGTCGGCGGGCCTGAGGTGGCGCACCTCGACATCGCGTTCGCGCAGGGCCGGATCTGGCGGGAGGGCGACCCGGTCTGGTACGGCGACACCCCGGCCCGGCACGAGGCGATCCCGGTGCGGCTGCGCGACGAGGCGCCGGAACGCGACGTGTTCAGCGAGGTCATCGCCGTCATCGGCCGGGACACCAACCTGTCCACCGCGCGCACCCCGAGCCAGCTCGAGCTCAACTATCTGACCACCGCCGACGACCTGGCCCAGATGGTCTCCGACGGGACCTTCCCGCCGGTACGGCACCCCGGCGAGACCACCTCCGCCCCGCGCGTCGGCGACGGGCTGATCCGGCTGGACGCCGCCGGCAAGGTCACCTATGCCAGCCCGAACGCCCAGTCCGCGTACCGGAGACTGGGTTTCAATGCCCACCTGGTCGGCGAGGAGCTGTCCGCGCTGACCAGCCGGCTCGCCGCCGACCCGCTGGACGGCACCGATGCGGCCGAGCGGATGCTCTCCTCCCTGCGCGGCGAGGCGCCACCCCGCAAGGAGGTCGAGGCCCGCGGCGCGACCGTGCTGATGCGGGCGCTGCCGCTGATGCCGGCTGGCGTCCCGATCGGCTCGCTGGTGCTGGTCCGCGACGTCACCGAGGTGCGCCGGCGGGACCGGGCGCTGATGACCAAGGACGCCACGATCCGGGAGATCCATCACCGGGTGAAGAACAATCTGCAGACCGTCGCGGCGCTGCTGCGGTTGCAGGCCCGCCGGGTGGACATCCCGGAGGCCAAGATGGCGCTGGAGGAGTCCGTCCGCCGGGTCGCCTCGATCGCGCTGGTGCACGAGACGCTCTCCATGTCCAGCGACGAGGCGGTCGAGTTCGACGGCATCGTCGACCGGGTGGCCAACGCCGCGACCGAGGTCGCCGCGACGGAGGTCGCCGTCAAGATGCGTCGCGAGGGCACCTTCGGGGTGCTCCCGGCCGAGATCGCCACCTCGCTGGTGATGGTGCTGAACGAGCTGCTGATAAACGCGGTCGAGCACGGCTTCCCCGGCTCCGACGAGACCGATCTGTCGCCCGCGCCGCCCGAGACCACCGGCGAGGTGGTTGTCACTGTCCACAAGTTCCGCAAGCAGTTGCACGTCACCGTCGCCGACAACGGCCGGGGGCTGCCCGAGGGCTTCAAGGCCGATGCCAGCGGCCGGCTCGGCTTGCAGATCGTCCGGGCGCTGGCGACGGGCGAGCTGCGCGGCAGCATCGAGCTGCGCAACCGGGCCGAGGGCGGCACCGAGGCGATCCTGGTGGTGCCGCTCGGCAAGCGCTGACCGGCTACTTGATGATCTTGACCTGGCTCCTGGGCAGGTAGAGCGCCACGATGAAGCCGCTGAAGTCCCAGCGCTCCACCTTCTTGTAGCGCTGCAGCGCGTCGTTGTCGCTGTCGGAGAGTTGCAGCGCCGACGGTTGGCCGGGATTCTCCAGGTCGTCGGCGATCACCGTCCACACCCGCTTGGTCCCCTTGATGCAGGCTGCCCCGTCGCGGCACTCGTCGGCCCAGAGCGAGCTGTTCTGCACCTCGCTCCGGCCCAGCAGCACGTCCTTCGGCCGCGTTTTGCCCAGGTAGTAGCGCATCGCCTCGTCGGTGAACTGCCAGCTCGAGCGGGGCGCGTAGATCACCCCGTCACCGGGCAACGACCACGTCCGCAGCAGATCGGCCACCGCGATGTAATCCGCGCTCGAGTGCCTCTCGCGCGCCTCGACCTGCTCGGGCAGGCCGACCGCGGCGACCACGAGCCCGATCGCGAGCGCGGTGTGCACGCGCATAGTGGACAGGGCACGGCCGGCCAGGGCACACAGCAGCGGGACGACAAAGAGCAGGTAGCGGCCCAGGAACATGGGGGAGACGAGCTGGTCCACCGCGTACAGCACGGCGTACGGCAGGAGCACCGAGAGCCACAGCAGCCGGCTCCAGCCGTCGGTGCGGTTGTGCTCACCCCGTCGCGGCAGGGCGAACACCGCGATCGCGCAGATCGCTCCGGCGACCAGCGCCGAGGAGAAGATCACCCCGGGCATGTTCGCCAGGTCGTCCAGGCTGGCCGGGCCGAGCCAGCTGAGTTGCGCGCCGCGCTGGCCGAGCCCGTTGACCGCGATCGGCACCAGCACGGCCACGCCGGCCCCCGTGGCGAGCGTCCACCACAGCAGCCGCAGCCGGCCCTCGCGCCGGCACATCGTCAGCACGGCGAGCAGGTGGCCGACGAGCAGGAGCAGGGCGATCTGGTGCGCCAGGCCGAGCAGGGCGACGCAGATCGCGTACGGGATCCAGCGCCACCAGCGGGATTTCTGCAGGGCGGAGACGAGCAGAAGCGTCGCCAGGGCGGAGAAGAACACGGCCAGCGCGTATCCGCGTGCCTCCTGGCCGTAGCGGGAGACGACCGGGATCGCCGACATCAGCAGCCCGGCCCAGAGCCCGGCCATGTTGCCGTAAAGGCGGCGGGCGAGCAGCGCGACCACGCCCGCGGTCGCGGTCATCGCGATGATCGACGGCATCCGCATCGAGAGCGCCGAGTCGCCGAACCGGGCGATCCAGAAATGCTGGAAGAGATAGTACGGAACCGTCACGCCGTCGATGTGTTTGCCGAGGTCGAGGATCTGCTGGACGGACCGGGTGGCGACGCTCCAAGTGGCGAACTCGTCGCGCCACAACTGCGGGCGGACGGCCTGATAGCTGACCACGAAGCCGGCGACAACCGTGGGCACGACCCAGCTCAGCAGCCCGAGCAGGTGCCCCCAGCCGATCCGGGGACCGCGCTTCGCCGTCGCGGTGTCGGGCGCCTTGACCGGGCTCTCCAGCACCTCGGCTGGGCTCTCCGGCGCCGGGACGAGGCTCCCCGGCCCCTTGACTGGGCTCTCCGGCCCCTTGATCGGGCTCTCGGGTCTCTTGATCGGGCTCTCGGGTCTCTCGACCGGGCCCTCCGGTCGAGAGACCGGGCCGATCGGAATGTCGATCGCGTCGTCGTCGGCGTCGGTCGCCTCACCAGACTCCTTGATCGCGGCGTCGGTCGTCTCGCGGGGCTGCTTGATCGCGGCGCCGGTCGCGGCGCGGGGCTGCTTGGCCGCGGCGCCGGTCGTCTCGCCGGGCGGCTTGGTCGCGGCGTGGGTTGCCTGGTCGGCCGCGCCGGGCGCGGCGTCGACGGACTCCGGGTCCGTCGGCCGGGTGCCCCCGGTGCCCGCGGTTTGCTGTTCCCCCGAAGTGGTCGTCACCGGTAAAGAGTTCCAAACGGATGCTCGTTTCGGCGAACGAAGCCACGTGATCATCCATAGGTGTGCCGTACCACACTCCCGGAATCTGGACCGGGCTGGTCGACAAGGCTCTCCCGTGAGAGGCTTACCGACATGACCGCTGCCGTTGACCGCCGCTTCGTGGCTCGTCGCCACGTTGACTACGGCCGCGTCCGCAGCGCCATGTGTCCGGCTTACTGACGCCGCCCGATTTTCTTTTCTCGGGTGCGCAAGACGCGCCGGCCACCTCCTGACATTGATGTCGCGAGCCTCCGATTGGCCGTGAGCGTCCCAGCGCGCCCATGAGTCCCGGAGGAACGCCACCATGGCGCCCAGCAGCACCCCGCAGACCCCGACCGCCCGGCCGCGCAAGGCCCGGGGCGAGGGCCAGTGGGCGCTCGGCCACCGCGAGCCGCTGAACCCGAACGAGCGGATCAAAAAGGACGACAACCCGCTCAACGTTCGCGCCCGGATCGAGAACATCTACGCCAAGACCGGCTTCGCCTCGATCGACCCGCAGGATCTGCGCGGCCGGTTCCGCTGGTGGGGCCTTTACACCCAGCGCAAGGCGGGCATCGACGGCGGTCGCACGGCCGTGCTCGAGCCGCACGAGCTGGAAGACGAATACTTCATGCTCCGCGTACGCATCGACGGCGGCGCGCTCAACCTGGCTCAGCTGCGCACGATCGCCGAGATCTCGAAAGAGTTCGGCCGCGACAGCGCCGACATCACCGACCGGCAGAACGTCCAGCTGCACTGGATCCGGGTCGAGGACATGCCGGAGATCTGGCGCCGGCTCGAGGCCGTCGGCCTGCAGACCACCGAGGCGTGCGGCGACTGCCCGCGGATCGTGCTCGGCAGCCCGGTGGCCGGCGTCTCGACCGAGGAGGTCATCGACCCGACCCCGGCGATCGACACGATCCTCGAGCGCTACATCGGCGACCCGCGCTATTCCAACCTGCCGCGCAAGTTCAAGACGTCGATCTCCTGGCTCGTCGACACGCCCTACCAGGTGAACGACATCTCGTTCCTCGGCGTCGAGCACCCGGTGCACGGGCCCGGCTTCGACCTGTGGGTCGGCGGCGGCCTGTCTACCAACCCGCGGCTGGCCGAGCGGCTCGGCGTCTGGGTGCCGCTGGAGGAGATCCCGGACGTCTGGGAGGGCGTCGTCGGGATCTTCCGCGACTACGGCTACCGCCGGCTGCGCACCCGGGCCCGGCTGAAGTTCCTGCTGGCCGACTGGGGCGTCGCGAAGTTCCGGGAGATCCTGGAGAAGGAATACCTGGGCCGCGCGATGGTCGACGGGCCCGCGCCCGAGCTGCCCGAGCGGCCGATCGACCACATTGGCGTGCACAAGCAGATCGACGGGCGCAACTACGTTGGCGCCGCCCCCGTCGTCGGCCGGTCGTCCGGCACCCAGCTCGGCCGGCTCGCGGAGCTGGCCGAGGCGCACGGCTCCGACCGGGTGCGGCTCACCCCGTACCAGAAGCTGTTGGTCCTTGATGTTGCCGACGCCCAGGTCGAAAGCCTGGTCGAGGGCCTGCGCGGGATCGGGCTGGAGGCCCGGCCGTCGGCCTGGCGGCGCGGCACGATGGCCTGCACGGGGATCGAATACTGCAAGCTCGCGATCGTCGAGACCAAGGCCCGCGGCGAGGAGCTGGTGGCCCGGCTCGAGGAGCGGCTGAAGGACTTCGACGCGGATATCTCGATCCACATCAACGGCTGCCCGAATGCCTGTGCCCGCACACAGGTCGCTGATATCGGCCTCAAAGGCCAGCTTGTTATGAATGCGCATGGCGAGCAGGTCGAGGGCTTTCAGGTGCATTTGGGCGGCGGCCTGGGCATGGCCAAGGGCGAGACCGCCGGTTTCGGCCGCAAGTTGCGCGGCCTCAAGGCAACGGCGGACGAGCTTCCCGAGTACGTGGAGCGGCTCGCCAACCGCTACCTGGCGGGCCGCAGCTCGCGCGACGAGACGTTCGCCAACTGGGTCGTCCGGGCCGACGAGGAGCTCCTCAAATGAGCGACGCCAGGTCGACCCCGCTCTACTGCCCCTACTGCGGGGAAGAGGACCTCTACCCCAACGAGGCATCGCACGGCGCGTGGGAGTGCCACTCCTGCGCTCGCGTCTTCACGGTCAAGTTCAACGGGCTGCTTGCTAAGGGAGTGAACCGATGACTATCACGACCGCCGCCGGCCTGGGTCTGGTAAACCTGGGTGCCCCCCAGGTGAAGGACCCGACCCGCCGACCCGCCGCCGAGCTCAAGGCGCTGGCCGACACGGCCGGCATCGCGCTCGAGGGCGCACCGGCCGAGGAGATCGCCAAGTGGGCGACCGACACGTTCGGCGACCGCTTCTGCGTGACCAGCTCGATGGCCGACGCCGTCGTGGCGCACCTGTTCTCGCGGGTCGCGCCCGGCGTGGACGTCGTGTTCCTGGACACCGGGCTGCACTTCCCCGAGACGCTCAAGGTGCGCGACACGGTGGCCCGCACGATGAACGTGAACGTCCGCTCGATCCGCCCCCGGATGACGGTCGGCCAGCAGGACGGCGAGTTCGGGCCCCGGCTGTTCGCCCGCGACCCCGACGAGTGCTGCTTCCTACGCAAGGTCGAGCCGCTCGAGCGCGCGCTGACCGACTACGACTCGTGGGCCACCGGCCTGCGCCGGGACGAGTCGCCGACCCGGGCGGGCACGCCGGTGGTCGCGTTCGACGCGCGGAAGGGCAAGGTCAAGGTCAACCCGATCGCGGCGTGGACCCAGGCCGACGTGGACGCGTACATCTCGCGCTGGAACGTGCCGGTCAACGAGCTGTTCAAGAAGGGCTACAGCTCGATCGGCTGCTGGCCGTGCACCCGGCGGACGAAGGCCGGCGAGGACCCGCGCGCGGGCCGCTGGGCGATGTTCGAGAAGACCGAATGCGGCCTGCACCTGTAGCGAGGCTCGCGGTCGTCCTGGTCGCGCACGGCTCGCGGGACCCGCGAGCCGCGGCGGCCACCTCGGCGCTCGCCCGGTCGATTCGGATCGCCCGGCCCGACTGGGACGTCCACGCGACCTATTTGGATCACGCCGGCCCCCGGCCGATCGACGTGCTGGCCGGGCTGGGGCGGCGTCGCGCGGTGCTGGTGCCGCTGCTGCTGACGGCGGCGTACCACGGCCGGGTCGACGTGCCCGCGGTGCTGGCGGCCGCGCGCGGGCTGCCGGTCGAGGTGTCGCTCGCGGACGTGCTGGGGCCGATCTCGCCGCTGCTGCTCGACGGGCTGGTCCGGCGTCTCGGCGATCCGGGGCTGGACGCCGTGGTGCTCGCCGCGGCTGGCACCCGGGACGCCGCGGCCCGCGCGACGGTGGCCGAGGCCGCTGAGGCGCTCGGAGCGCGGCTGGGAGTGCCGTCCCGAGTCGGGTATGCCTCCGCCGCGTCGCCGACCGCTGGGGGCGCTGTGGCGGCGCTACGGGTCCTCGGGGCGCGCCGGGTCGCGGTGGCGTCCTACTTCCTCGCGCCGGGGCGGCTGTATGACGTCGCGGTCGAGTCGGCGCTCGGCGCCGGGGCGGTCGCGGTGGCACCGCCGCTGACCGACGCGCCGGAGTTGGTGCGGCTGGTCCTGGAGCGCGTGGACGCTGCCCGGCCCGCCCAGCTCATGGCCGCATAGCGGCCTGCCCTGCCTCCCGCCCGCCCTGCCTTGCGTGTCCCAGGATCCCACCGAGCCCCTAATTTCGGCGCGGGTGGCGTCACGTCCGCCGGGCCGTTGGCTGTCGTGGTGGGTGGCGTCACGTTCGCGGGGTCGGGCTCTTGACTGTCAGCGTGGGCGGCGTCACGTCTGCGTCGCCCGGCTGAGTCCACAACGGAGGGTGAACGGTCGCGGACTAATCGTCTCGATAACCCGATCCGGCCAATTTCGAGATCATTTCGCGAACCCTGGGAAGATCGAATTCGCGCTCCGCGAAGCTGGGCTGACTCTCAGCTGACTGGTTGCTCGCCGTAATCATCCCGAAACAGCACGACGCCCCGGGCCGATGGGCTCGGGGCGTGAATGCTGTGAGGGGTTGGTTCAGGCAGTAGGAGCGCCGACCCGCAGGCCGCCCCGACGCTTGACTGCGCGCCGTTCGTCTTCGCTCATACCGCCCCAGACGCCGGCGTCCTGCCCGGACTCGAGTGCCCACGCAAGGCATTCCTCGGTCACGGTGCACCGCCGGCAGACGGCCTTGGCCTGCTCGACCTGCAGGAGCGCGGGGCCAGACGTCCCAATCGGGAAGAACAGCTCCGGGTCCTCGTCGCGGCAGATCGCATGGTGACGCCAGTCCATGGCGGCAACACTCCTTGTTTCGGATGGGGTAAAGGAATCGTGCGGGTGTTGCTACTGCTTGCGCAGCTCTTTATGCATACGCCGTGGTGACTAGCGGGCTGCACCCGTCTCATCACCAGCGCGTTAGCAAGCTTTTACTTGGAGCCGTTCCGGGCTACTTGATTAGGAACGTGCACGGGCGGCATCCGGTTACTTCTTATCGCTTGTGAATGCTTTCACGAACTAGCGCGATGTCAAGGGTAGTGCTCGGAAATTCTCCAAGCGGGTGAGCTAGCTCACGAACCCTTTGTCCGGTTCTGCGGCATGTTGCAGTGCCGGACGACGACCGCTCCTATCAATGTAGTACGGTGCGGGGCCTTCTGCCGACCTTTTGCCGGGGTTTCTGTAACGGATCGTGAGCGTCCCCCGGGAGGGACTACCCAATCCTCAACAGATCACACGTAGCGCTTCGGGCACCGACATGAAGTGCACCTTCTGGCGCTCACCCAGGTAGTCCCCGTCTAGCTGGAACGGCTGCGGCCGGCTGGCGACGACGGTGAACTCTGCCTGATCGTGCATGCGCACCACGTCGCGGCCGTGTGGATCGGCCGCCCGGGACGCCATCTGGGTCACTGTCCGTGTTGCGCTGGCGACCTTTAGCTGACGCACGGCCAGTAGGTCAAGTCCACGATCGAAGGAGGCCTCGGGGTTCGGGTTGATCGGGCGGTCGCCCACGTACGTCCACGGGGCCGTGTTCTGAATGATCACGATGCCCAGACCGGACTCCGGCTCCTCGCCCGGCCGCTCCACCGACAACGGCGGGTTCTTCCGGTCGTCGGCGAAGAACTGCCCGACCATCGAACGCAGATAAAGGGCCGGAGTGGAGGTGCGCCCGCGTAGCCGCGCCTGCTCGACCCGGCGCACCACGGCGGCGTCCAGCCCCATTCCAGCGCAGAACGTGAAATACCGGTCGTCGGCCTTGCCCAGCCCGATCACCCGGTGCCGGCCGTCGCGCAGCCCGTCCAGGATCACGCTCGTGCCATCCGCCCAGTCCCGGGGCAGTCCCAGGGCCCGGGCGAAGACGTTCGTCGAGCCGCCCGGGACGACCCCCAGCGCGGGCAGCCGATACGCCGGCGGGCCGGTCTGGCCGGCCAGACCGGCGTCGGCGGTCATCAGCCCGTTCACGGCCTCGTTGACCGTCCCGTCGCCGCCCAGGGTGACCACGACGTCGACGCCGCTCTGGGCGGCCGCACGGGTCAGCGTCGCCGCATGCCCCCGCTTACGGGTGTATTCGACGGTCAGATCCACTTCGCTGCGCAGCGCTCGGACCAACACGTCCCGGCTGCGTTCAGTCGTCGTGGTGGCCTTTGGATTGACCACCAGTAACGCTCGCATGGGCGGCACTGTACCTGTCGTCGCGAACTCGGTCAGTCCGCTGCGCCACAGCTCATCCACGCTCGGTACGGTGCTGACGTGACCGCCGCCGACCATGTGCCGCCCGCGACCCTCGCCTGGGCGGTCCGCCTGATCTTCCTCGAGGCGGCCGGGCTCGCCGCGCTCACGGCGTACTTGATCTATCTGGATCTGACCGCCGATGAGACCAGCGTCATCGTGGCCGTCGTGCTGACCGTGCTGACCGCGCTCGGGGCGGTCATCGTGGCGATCGTCGGCCGGGCCCTCGCCCGGTTGGCCCGGGGTGCGCGCGGGCCGGCCATCGTCGTGCAGCTCTTCGTCATCGCGGCCGGCGGCTTCCTGCTGCAGACCGGCCCGTCCTGGCTGGGCCTGCTGCTGATAGTGCTGGCGGCGGGCGTCGGGCTGCTGATCGTCCTGCCGCCCAGCACCCGCGCACTCGGACTCGACTAACCGGGTCCCGAGCGCCCCGACAGGGCCTACTCTGATTGGCGGCGGAGATCGACGGGCGCGTCTTTTGGGGGTGCGGCAGGTGGCAGGATCGACCGTACGCCCACCGGCGTACCAACTACTGGCCGACGAGCTGCGCGCCGAGATCACCTCGGGGCGGCTCCAGCCGGGCGAGCGACTGCCACCCGAGCCGGAGCTGTGCGTCCGGTCCGGGGTCAGCCGCAGCACGGTGCGGGAGGCTCTGCGGCTGCTCGCCAGCCAATATCTGATCGTCACGACCCGCGGGGTGACCGGCGGCAGCTTCGTCGCCCACCCGGACGCCTCGCAGCTGTCCGAGGCGCTCTCGACCGGGCTCACCCTGCTGTCAAACTCGGCCGGCGTCGGCTTCGCCGATCTGCTGGAGTTGCGCCGCGCCCTGGAGATCCCGGCCGCGGCGCTGGCGGCCACCCGGCGCACCGAGGAAAATCTGGCCGAGTTGCGCGCCGCGCTCTTCGATCCCGACCACGACGACCTCGACAAGATGCTGCTGGCGCACGCGGAGTTTCACTCGGCGGTGGCAAAGTCGACCGGAAACCCGCTCTTCGAGCTCGTCACCCGGCCGCTCTATCACGTCACCTACGGCGAAGAGGTGATGGAGAATCTGCCGCCCGGCTACTGGGCCCGGATCGACGCGGACCACCGGGAGCTGGTGGACTGCCTGGCCGCGCGGGAGCCGGACGCGGCAGCGACGGTGGGTCGGCGACACCTGGACTTCATCGTGATCGCAAACCAGCGCTGAGCGTTGCCGGTCAGCTTTCCGTGCGCCGGGTGAGCAGGCGGATCGTGGCGTGCCGGCCGGTCGCCTCGGCGCTCGCCGAGGTGGTCAGCGCGGTCAACACCTTCCACGCGAACGAGGACTCGGCCGGCAACCGGGCGCCGCGGACCGTGGAGACGGTGACCTCGACGGTGAGCGCGTCGTCGGTGACCGCGAACCGGCACTCCAACTCGGCGCCGCGAGTGGCGATGGCGAGCAGCATCGCGCACGCCTCGTCGACGGCGATCCGCAAATCCTCGATTTCGTCCAGCGCGAAGTGCAGCCGTGCCGCCAAGCCCGCGGTCGCCGTCCGGAGCACGCCCAGATAGCCGCCGTCGGCGGGCACCGTGAGCAGCACGACGTCGTCCTCGACCGCCGGCTCCGGCTCTGTAGTCGTCAGCTGAGTCACCCCCCCCCCCCAACCCAGGACTCTATCGGTTTACCGGAGATGCCCGGGAGGCCCGCTCTGCGAGCCGGTGCAGCGCCGGGCCGGCGAGGCGATATGGCAGCCAGTCCGCCGTGACGGTGGCTCCGATGGCGGCGTAGAACTCGGCGGCCGGATTCCAGTCCAGCATCACCCATTCCAGCCGCCGGTAGCCGCGTTCGACACAGATCGCCGCGAGGGCCGCGAGCAGGGCGCCGCCGGCTCCCGTGCCCCGAGCCGCCGGCCGCACGTACAGATCCTCGAGGTAGAGGCCGTGCACGCCTTCCCAGGTCGAGAAGTTCAAGAACCAGAGCGCAAAACCGAGAGGCTCCCCGCGTACGTCCACAGCCACGTGCCCGAACAGCGACGCGCCCTCGCCGAACATGGCCTCGTGCAACTGCTCCGCGGTGAGATGGCACTGGTCGGCCGCACGTTCGAAATCGGCCAGCTCGTGCACCATCGCCACAACGGCCGGCACGTCGTCGCGACATGCCGGCCGGATGGTGAAACTGGAGCTCACGCCTGCTTGGTCTCCCAGAAGATCTTCGAGATCTCCTCGATCTTGGCGAGCAGCTGGTCGCCGACCGCCGGGTCCAGCGAGCCCTTGACACCGGACGCGCCGGCGAGCTTGGTGGCCTCGTTGAACAGCTGGTTCAGATTCGGGTACTTCTCGAAGTGCGGCGCCTTGAAGTAGTCGGTCCACAGCACCCACAGGTGGTGCTTGACCAGCTCGGCCCGCTGCTCCTTGATCAGGATGGCGCGAGTGCGGAACTCCGGGTCGGTGTTCGCCTGGTACTTCTCGGCGATCGCCTTCACGGACTCGGCCTCGATCCGGGCCTGCGCCGGGTCATAGACCCCACAGGGCAGGTCGCAGTGGGCGCTGACCACAGTGCGCGGCGTGAGAATGCGCGGAAGTCGCATCAGGACCCCTCCATACGGTTGCGATGATCCGCGACTGACACTACCCCTTACAAGTTTTCCCACACGTGACGAGAGTCTGATGCCTTGAGGTTGCAACAGCCGCTGTTCGCCGTACTGGTGCAGGGTCCCTCCATGGCGCCGGCGTTGCGCGCCGGCGACGCCTTGCTGGTGCGGCGCGGCGCTCGCGTCCGCCCTGGTGACGTCGTGGTCGCGCGGTTCCGGTCGCGGCCGGACCTGCTGGTCGTGAAGCGAGCGGTGCACGCCCAGGACGGGGGCTGGTGGCTGCGCGGCGACAACGAGTTTGTGACCGACGACTCCCGTGCGTACGGAGTGGCCGATGTCATCGGACGTGTCGTTCTGCGTTACTGGCCCCGACCGCGGCGGTTACGTTAACCTCCCAGTGACCACAGCAAGCCTAAACTCGGCGGCTGCGGTAACCCCGGGTGACCCCCGCATCGCAATTCGGTCGGCGCAGACTCGCGCCCAGGCCGGCTGCTTTCCGACGAACCGATGCCGTCTGGAGTCCCTGTGTCTTTCTTCAGTTTCGAGCTTGATCCCGCCCTCGCCGCCGACCCGGTCTTCGACCTGCACAAGCGTGGCAAGATGGCGATCAACTGCACGGTCCCGCTGTCCTCGCGCGACGACCTGTCGCTGGCCTACACGCCCGGCGTCGCCCGGGTCTGCGAGGCGATCGCCGACTCGCCCGAGTTGGCCTACGACTACACCTGGACGGGAAACACCGTCGCCGTCGTCACCGACGGTTCGGCCGTCCTGGGGCTGGGCAACATCGGCCCGAAGGCCGCGATGCCGGTCATGGAGGGCAAGGCGGTGCTGTTCAAGCAGTTCGGCGGCGTCGACGCCGTGCCGATCTGCCTGGACACCCAGGACGTCGAGGGGATCATCGCGGTCGTCAAGGCGCTCGCCCCGTCGTTCGGCGGGATCAACCTCGAGGACATCAGCGCGCCGCGCTGCTTCGAGATCGAGCGCCGGCTCGACGAGGCGCTGGACATCCCGGTCTTCCACGACGACCAGCACGGCACGGCCGTCGTGGTGCTGGCCGCGCTGCGCAACGCGGTCGCCCTGCTCGGCCGCCGGCTCGGCGACCTGCGCGTGGTCATCAGCGGCGCGGGCGCGGCGGGCGTCGCGATCACCGAGATGCTGATCGCGGCGGGCGTTCAAGGCGCGAACGTGATCGTCTGCGACTCGCAGGGCATCATCCACGCGGACCGCCCGGGCCTGAACGAGACGAAGGCCCGGCTGGCCACGACGACCAACTACTCGGGCCGCAGCGGCGGGATCCAGGAGGCGCTGATCGGCGCCGACGTCCTGATCGGGGTCTCCGGCGGCAATATCGGGGAGGCCGCGCTGGCCGGGATGGCGCCCGAGGGGATCATCTTCGCGCTGGCCAACCCGACGCCCGAGGTGCTGCCACACATCGCGGCGAAGTACGCCGCCATCGTGGCGACCGGCCGCAGCGACTTCCCGAACCAGATCAACAACGTGCTGGCGTTCCCGGGGATCTTCCGGGGTGCGCTGGACGCCCGGGCCACGACGATCACCCAGCGGATGAAGGTGGCCGCGGCGGACGCGATCGCCGAGGTGGTCTCGGACGACCTGCGGCCGGAGGCGATCGTCCCGTCGGCCCTGGACCCGCGGGTCGGGCCGGCGGTGGCGGCGGCGGTGATCCAGGCCGCCGAGCGGGACGGGGTGGCCCGGCGGGTGTCCGGCCGCGAGCCGGCAGCGGCTCCGGCCGCGACTGTCGCCTGACGGCTTAGCTCGGAGCGGCCCGCCGGTTCTCGGCGGGCCGCCTTTGCTTGCTGTCGCCTTGCCGCCGTTGGCCGGGTCCGCGTTCACGGCTGTTCGCGGCCGTCGGCCGGGTTGTTGTGGCTGTCTGCCGCCGTTGGCCGGGTCACTTATGGCCGTTTGCTGCCGCTGGCGGGGCCGTTTCTCATGGCTGTTGGTCGTCGTTGATCGGGGCCGTGCTCGCGGCTGTTGGCTGTGCGGCGGCGGCTCGGCCACTAGGCTTGGGCGATGCGTGCCGCCTACGCCAGTGCCACGAAGCCAGACGAACCGCTCGCCGCGCTCACCGTCGGCGACCTGCCGGAGCCGTCCCTGCCCGCGGGCTGGGTGCCGGTGGACGTGCGGGCCTCCTCGCTCAACCATCACGAGATCTGGTCGCTGCGCGGCGTCGGCCTGCCCGCCGACCGGCTGCCGATGATCCTGGGCTGCGACGCCGCGGGGATCGACCCGGACGGCAACGAGGTCGTTGTGTTCCCCGTGGTGCCCGACAGCAGCGACCCGCGGGGCCTCTCGCTGCTCTCGGAGCGCTACCCGGGCACGCTGGCCGAGCAGGTGTCCGTACCGAAGGAGAATCTCGTCCCGAAGCCGGCCGGGATGTCCTTCCTGGACGCGGCCTGCCTGCCCACCGCCTGGCTGACCGCTTTTCACATGCTGACCACCAAGGGCCGGGTCGACGAGGCCGAGGCCGTGCTGGTCCAGGGCGCGGGCGGCGGCGTCGCCACGGCCGCGGTCGCGCTCGCCCTTGCGATGGGCAAGCGGGTGTACGCCACCAGCCGCGACGCCGCCAAGCGCGAGCGGATCGCCGCGCTCGGGGCGACGGCGATCGAGCCCGGCAAGCGCCTGCCCGAACGGGTCGACGTGGTGATCGAGTCGGTGGGCGCGCCGACCTTCGACCACTCGATGAAGTCGGCCAACCCGGCGGCCCGCATCGTGGTCTGCGGCGCGACCGGCGGCCACCAGGCAACCATCGACCTGCGCCGGGTCTTCGCGATGCGGTTGCAGATCCTCGGCAGCACGATGGGCGACGTGCACGAGTTGAAAGCGCTACTGGAGCTGATGGTCGAGAAGGACATCCGCCCGGTGATCGACTCGACCTACGGCTTCAGCGCGGTGGCCGACGCGTTCGCCCGGCTGTATTCGGGCGACGTCTTCGGCAAGGTCGCGATCGACCACCTGCACTGATCGGCTACAGGTCGGCGGTCAGCGTCGCCGTGCCGCCCGCGGTGGCATCGGCCTTGAGCCGCGCCTTGGCGGCCGGGTCGCCATAGAGGCTCCACCGCCAGAAGTCGGTGGTGGTGTCGAGCACCGGCTCAAACCCCTTCGAGATGGTGACGTGACCGCCTTTGGTCACACTCATCAGGGCCTTCGGCCAGGGCACGGCCCGATAGGCGGCAAGACCGTCCTGGTACGGCACGGTCCGGTCGAGCTTGCCGTGCACGAAGAGTATCGACGCGGCCGGCCCGGTGAACGGCGCCGGCAGCACCTGCCGGCCGGCCAACACGATGCCCGCGACCAGCCGAGCATCCCGCTTACCGGTGAACATGCCGATCGTGGTGATGCCACCCGCGGAGTGCCCGGCCGCGGCGACGTGCTTGGTGTCGAGCCGGCCCGCAAGCGGATCCCCCGACTTCGAGCCAAGAGCCAAAACCTTGGTGAGCACGTACGAGGCATCGGCCGGCTGATTGACCACGTCGAGCGGCCGGTAGTCGGAAACCCGGTAGTGAGTATGCGGAAAGGAAGGAGCGGCAACCACAAACCCGGCCCGCGCCCAACGCGTCAGCAAAGCCGAGTAGGCACTGGGCTCCGAAGTAAGCCCATGACTGAAAACGATCACCGGAAAGGGTCCGTCACCGGAGCGCGGATACCAGATGGTGGTCGGCAGCGGGCGATCCTTGCCCCGACTGAGTGAAATATGCCGAATGGCAACGCTGAAGGTGCTCGTCGGAGCGCTGCCGGTTGTCTTGGTCGGAGCCGCTGTCGACGGCGCCTCGGAGGGTTCCGGGGACCTGGCCACCGACTGGCTGGGGGCAGGAGTGGTCAGCGCCGAGCCGGGACCGTCAGCCGCACACGAAAAAAGGCCGCCGGCGGCGACCAAAAGAGCAAGAGAGAACGCAACTGTACGGCGAGACATGCGCCCCATTCTGCGGTACTCGGCTGTGCTGCCCAGCGGCGTGGGCCTCGCTTGCCCCAGCGCGGGTGTTGTCCTTGATCGCCGCAACTTCCTTGACGTTGGCCCTTCCGCGAACGTTGCGACGTTGATGCGGGTTGGGGCTCCTCCCAACTCGACAAAACATCACAAAGGGTCGGATAATAGCCGGTCGGCGAAGCGGGACGCGTCCCGAGGGCACCCGGATCGCCCTGGTCGGCCGCCGGCTGGTCGACGGGTCGCGCGCTGGCGTAGGCCCGGGGTACCCAAGTTTTGTTCCCTTGAGGCTTGACCCGTAGGGTCGTTCTGAGATAGGGCGCCTGATGTGGATAAGTCGCCCTTATCCGCATCCTGGGTTGACCAATATCATCGATCTTGGTCGTGTTTCGCCCTCCTGCGGGCGCCCAGCGACCAAGGTTGATGATATTGGCGTCCTCGTGGAGTGCTTCAGTGGCGTGACTGGCGGGGGTCATGTCGGCAGACAAATAATGCGAAACTGGCTCAATCGCTATCAGGTTCCCTCTGAGGCTTTCAGGACGATCTAAGCCGGTCCCAGGGCTACTCAGTTGCGACTGCTTGGGGAGCCGCTCGGCGGTAGTCGCAGACGGGCGGCCTGGTCGTCGGCGAGCGTCCAGCGCAGGAAGTCGGTCACGGTGGCGTCCATCAGCGGGTAGGCCTTGCCGCCCGGCATCATGTAGTCGGCATGCCAACTGTCCGGCAGTAACACGTAGGACTTTCGCCACGGTACGGCGTCATATGCGTGCCGGCCCTGTGCGAGCGGCACCACCGTGTCTCGGTCGCCTTGCAGGAAGAGCATGGTGGCGGGCGGTCCCGCGAACGCGCCGGGCGCTAGCCACCCCGCGATTACCACACCGGCCCGCAGCCAGGTCGGATGCTTCGCGACAAAGAGTCCGGTGGTCGTGTAGCCACCGGCGGAGTGCCCCACCGCGGCAACCCGATCGACGTCGATGTGCCCCGCCAGCGGATCGCCGGCGACCCGGTCGAGCCGACGCACCCTCTTGATCACATAGGCGGCGTCGCGCGGCTGGTTGACGATGTCGGCCCGGTCGAAGCGGGCGGCATCCAAGTTGGTATGCGGGTAGAACGGCGCGGCAACCACAAACCCGGCGGCAGCCCAACTCGCCACGGCGGCGGAGTAGCGCTCGGGCGACCCCCGAAGCCCATGGCTGAAGAGAACAAGCGGAAACCGCCCAACGGCGGGAACGGCGTCCTCGACCAGCTCGACCCCGCCGGATCCGCAGTCGGTCACGCTCGTTTTGCTGGTATTGGTCACGAACGCGCTGCCTCGGTCCGAGACTGTCTCGTTGGAGCCGGGGGCGGCCTTTTTCGGTCCCCCTCGGCCGGGTGCGGCCGGCGCTTCGGGGTAGAAGATCAGAGTCCGCAACGGGCGTTTGGCCCCGCGGCTGAGCGCGAGTGTCCGCACTCCGACCGCGCATTCCCGCCATGCCGAGGCTCCGGAGCCCGCTAGTGCGGAGCCCGCCAGTCCGGGCCCCGCCAGTCCGGGCCCCGCCAGTCCGGAGCCCGCCTGCCCAGGCCCCGCCTGCCCGGCTGCATAGGGCGATAGGGCGTTGTCCGGCCAGTCGGGCATGAGCGGGTTGGCTGCGCCGCCGGGCATGAGCGGGTTGGCTGCAGCGCCACCAGACGTGAGTGGGTTGTGCGCGGCGCCCGGAGTTAGTGGTTCGGGTGCGGGGCCGCCAGGCATCAGCGGGTTGGCTGCGGCGCCGCCAGGCGAGA
>Ga0307508_10002352_pt1 | contig 20018 bp, 27 predicted proteins | sample 9_EM_MG_FD_203089 | JGI IMG/M metagenome (GOLD analysis project Ga0307508, IMG submission 203089) | Populus trichocarpa ectomycorrhiza microbial communities from riparian zone in the Pacific Northwest, United States - 9_EM | ecosystem: Host-associated > Plants > Roots > Unclassified | place...
TCCCGCGATCCTCCTGCATAACTAGCTCTCGTTCCCGCCCCCACATGTTGATGGAGGTCGTTGCAAGCTCGGCGAATGTAGTGCTAAGATTGAGGTCCAAGCGCTCACGAGCAGCCATAGAGACTTTGAGAGCACTTGAGGGTTGCTCCTTACTCAACTACCATGATCAATGTCAGCGCAAACCGCCCAGGGCACCAATGAACCAAGATTACCGATAACGTAAACCTCCAAGGGTCAATCACTAACAACACGAGGTCAATCGCTAGATGAACCGAATATGGAGGAGATCGTACAAGGTTCCCAGTGCGAATTTGTAAGGTTCCAATAGTTGATCTGCGTTTCTAGCACGGCTGACGCCTGGAGCTAAATTGCGAGCGTCAATTTCACGAGCTTGATCTTGCCGTGAAATGCTCACCTCTGATGACCAGTCCTTGGCCATCAAAATGAAGGGCTTCACATTGAGTTGAAGCATAGGCTGTTCGTGCAGATCCCCGATTAAAACCAATCTAAAACCCCCAATGATCCCTTTCATCTAGAATCGCCGTTGTGTACTTTTCACAGGTGAGTGAGCTGCTGGGTTCATACCTGTTCCTTCGACAAGACAATACGTGCTTTCCCAGGCGTTTGTCGTGCACCCACCGCAGATGGTGCAGGCCGTGTAGTCTGGGTTTGCGTGTTCGAGGGCCGTTCTCCGTCGAGTAAGGTATCCCCTTGCGATCTAGCGTATAGCTCAATGGCTTTTGAGGTGATTGCAGTGATAAGCATGATATCACGGTATGACGCCCGAAAGACTATTTCCGTCGATGAACTTTCTATCGATACATGTTGTTCTGGTTGAGAGGCCCGACTGTCGAGGGAAAATGTCAGGTCGATATCGTCCAAAAAGCGCACGGTGTCCGATTCTGCTCCCATTCGTATCAGCGACATCCCAAGTTGGTTGACGCTTAAGGCAATGACACCCTACGATCAGTCAGTACATCGCCCGTGATAGCTGGAGCGATGCTGACCTGCTGAGATATTAAGATTTGATTTATACGAAGTCTGATGGCTTGGGAACAGGGATTGGTATCGTCTTCGAGCACACTGACGGAAACATCGTGAAGCTCGAGGCGTAAATCGGTGGTAGAAACTGGCGAAAATTCTTTTTTTGTTTCTCTTTCGTCGTCTTTGTCAGGGATCTTTGGACTTGAGGGGCCACTGGTGAAGAATGACAGAAGCAAAAGGATGGGCTCCACGGAAAAGATGATGTGAGGAGCATCAACCGTCATGATTACAAGAGCAGAGGTACCAGATGACGAATAAAGGACCATGAACTGGTTCCGTTCATGATCAGCAGCGGGAACGATTTCCCTGAATTTGGATCCGCCAGGTCGAGTGTTGCTCATAGTAAATGACCGTAAGACCAGCTGGGCCTCAGAAGCCCCGTCAGACATTGATTTGGAACGGAGGCTGACGTCATTCAGAGCAAACCGTGAAATCCCGTGATCTCTAAGATTTGCCTCGGTGGTTGCCTCTTTGTCATACAAGTGCAGTCTGACAGCGGCTACGGATGCCACCAGGTCAATAGTAGTCCAGGGGCGACCTCCATCTAGAGTAGACGATACGCGGATCTCGGGTTCCAGATTGACAAGGGGCATTTGCACCTCCGGGGTAGGGGATGAAGGGATGCCGGAACTCGAGGCGGATGTTACAGCGGAATCAGCCTTGGCGCTGCCTTCAGGAGCACTGGCAAGCACTCGGAGTATTGACTGCGACAGTCTGACCAGAATCTCGTACTGGATTTGAGTGAGGTAGAGCTTTATGTCGGATATTTTGATGGCAACCTGTCATCGCGAGTGAGTAGTGTCCACCTCTTCGAAATCTGAGGCTTACTTGAGTATCCGGAATCTCATCATCTTGAGAGCGACCAATGCGTGCACGTTGGTAAACGTTTGCAATGATGTTGATATCATCGACAATCTTGAGCGTGGACAGTTTGTCGTCGTAATATAGGTCCGACACAAGTTGTAGGCCATTGAGGCTGGCCGAAATCCTGCCGATATTCCCGTCAAAGGAGTTGCTCGCAAAGACCTCACCGAGGCGCATCGTTATAATATCAGGAAGGCGGGCAGGGTCAGTGGGGAAGGTGACAATGGGAGTCTTCACGGATATTTCGAATTGCATACGTTCAATTTCAGAGGCTCTCTGTACAGCTGCATCGCGAGCTGTATCATACAGGATCTTGAGCTTCGCGAGTTTTGTGAAAAACAGGTACATGTCGTGAAACGGCTGCTCGAGGAAGTGAACTTTGAGCGAGCCCGCGGTCAGATAAATAGCCGATTTGATGCCATTGTAACCTTCATCCTCGGGGTCATAGGTCTGGTATCTGAACTCGGCAAAGTTGCTACCTTCGATGGATAAAATTTGTTTGAACTCGGCTCGGCAAACATCCACGGAGCGATCATCACTCAGAGCTAGACTCCCCAGACGACCAGTGATACGCATAGTATTCGACCTCAAAACTAAGAGAACAGAAGCCGTTGACAGTGAGAGAGTCGCCAAGCTAGCGAGGTCGTTGATCAGAACAACTGTTCGTCGTAGTAAGCAGAAGACTTGCAACTACATTTACCATCACTCACCTTGGATACTGTCTAGTTTCACGGCGATACGGGTAGTGCTGGTGGATCGAGGTGGTGTCCCTGCGACGCCCGTAGGTTCCAAGTCCTCAACAATCGCTGAAGTTCCTTGCGGTACGAACGTGGTGATTAGGAAGTCATAGAGGGAAATTACAGGCTCCGGGGCGGCATTGAAGATGAACGTCGATAGCCGAACGTCCACACTCTGCTCAATATTGTCGTAAACCGTAGAAAACTCGGGAGAATTTCTCTGAACGCGCAGATACGAGACTGAGAGAAGGTCCTTGTCACCACCATCATCCGTGTCATCCGATGAAATGAGTCGAATTGGATCCTTATCAGCCTGCACGATATTCATGATCAAAGCCCTTCGCAAACCGTCAATCACCACCTAGACTCGTTATGCTCATGCTCACCTGAGATTGACATCCACAGTTAGATTGTATTTAAGGAGCACTAAGCCAAGCCGAAAGTGTTGCAGGGTGACATATCCAAGCGACTTCTCGCCTCCATCTGGACCTGACCGTGAGATCGACGCACGTAAATTGTCGACTGCGAATTCGAATTCGAAGACGTGTTGCCGGAGTTCCGGATTCTGTTGCGCATGTCATTGGAGCTCAGACAATAAATGACGATATCTACTACCTCTGAGGTCCCGTCGCTCGCTTCAAAGAATACATCATCGCGATTAGTAGAGGCCCGTTCGGTTTCAGATTGATCGTCATCGACGTTGTATTCCAGTCCGGCGGGTGAGAATAATCCCGCAGACAGAGGCAAGACTATGGGTTCCGTCTCGATGTACGGTTGTGACGACTTGGACTTGTACCTCTTCTCCGATTCCTCGCCAAATTGTGGAATGGTAACGTCAATTAATCGCATGAGTGTCTTATACTTCGTATCAGATAGATTGACATGTAAACTTGGCAGTTTCCCGGAAACTTTGAATCGAGTGAGGCTGAGAGCACTTGGAACAATTGAATTCTGCACTTGAAGATCAATGTTAGTACGCTCCAGTAGGTGGAGGTGGTCGCCACTTTTCGAAGTCAGAGCGTCGCGACATGCTTGCAAGTTAGTGCCCATGATAAACTACGGTCGATGAGCACATGAATCCGTAATCCAAATAGGGAGTCACCTGCGCTGCTTCGAGCTTGAGTATCACTTTGTCATACATAAGTGATTCCAAGCGCTTGTAGTCTGCTTCGCTATATTGCTGATTCTTCTTTAATTGTAGCTCACGCATGGCATCTTTATCGGCGAGATCGCTCTCCACAGCAATATGTCCTGCGTCAATGATCAAGTGACCACCGTCGAAGGAGGTGATGCTGGTGGTAAGGTAAGATCACATGTGAAATATGTCAGTGAGAGCGCATACTCCTCAGGAATGATAATAACAGGTGCATTCATGTCTACTTGCAAATCAATCGTCTTGTGAGTTTGCAATGCATGTTCCAAACTGGCCCGAGTCTCCTTTCGCAAACCCTCCAGTGTCTGACTGGCGACGTTCTGCGATACAGTCATATCATGATAGAGGGAAGCACGTAATTTTACTTACGAGTAACGCTTCCACTGACTCCAGTTGACTCTCGGGGGGTCTCAAGAACTTTGCAATTGCTTCAACATACCCTCTGTGATAGATTATTTCCATGTGGCGCATGCGAGCTATAAGAGCAGTGTCTGCCCGCTGATCGAGTGGATTACTCTCAAGTTTGAGGTAAAAGAATGGCTCGTCAGACTCCGTATGCTTCCCCGGCCTGACGTGCTTGGTTATGGGATTCTTGACTTGTACGATTTGAGGATGAAGGGTATTCTTGGTGGTCCCATCAAACACACTCAACCCTTTAAGAGACACAGAAGCTTCGAAATTGTCCGATCTTTGAATAAAGTCAGCACAGAATGATTCAAAAACCATAGATATAATGTCCGAGGCCGCTCCTCTTGGATGACTCTTCAACGCAAAAGATCCTTTTCTGAGCTCAGCTGCAACTCGCAGCTTAACAGCATCTCGCGGTGTCTCCAAGGAAGCTGCGATAGCAGATTTTTCGTCGTAGTCGAGGATATCGTATAGCTGCCTTCGTTGCTCTTCAGTCATCGGAACGCCGAAACCTGCATCCTGATTTGGAACATCAGGGTCCGCAGAGCCCCATAACCAAGATGTCCAGCCGCGTGCTTGTTGTCGCTGAGCGCGCTCTTCCTCGAGCTTTTTACGTTGTGCCATATTCTTCCGTAGACGAGACCGTGCGATGGACCTGTAGAAGCGGATGTCTTCATATGTGAGCTTGCGTTCCAAGGATGCGATCGAGACAGCCTCCTATTTCAAATGGATTGAACAGAGAAAATCCGTCCGTCGAAAGGATTTACGCACATGCTCTCGAAGAGTATCCATGAGTTTTCTTTCAAAAAGTTCCACGTAGTTGTTTCGGTCGTCACGACGCTCCGCAAAGTAAGCCCAGGTCCATTTGCGCCGTCGTTCTTGCACGCCATTTAAAATGGCTGAGCCAGCGAATCGCAGACGAGCTCTGGCGCGGTTTCTCGCCAAGTCTTCATCACTTGGTCGGAATTTGCGATACTGGAGGCTTCAGTAGTGTATGATGTAACATCCACATTTGAACTTACTTGATGCTGACGGATATAAAAATGGTACATATCCAAGAGAGATATGACGTCCCGGTATTGATTGTCATCCAAAGCTATGCCGATCTCCTCAAAACGTAGGTGCACATCAAACTGAGGTGTTTTATCGTCCACCTTGTGGTTCACGACGATCTCCAGGAACTCGGTAAGACAAAACCCCATCATAGTCAATACGTTACTTACTCTGCCTTCCCCCGACACGGGGCTAAGGATGAATTGGTGAGAGGAATTTTGGTCGTTAAGGGAAATCTGCCCGCAGATGTTAGTTGTAGCGGAAAACGTGGGCGACAGCATACCATATCCATGAACTTCCTTTTGGCTTCGTATGATGGCAAGCCACCCATGCTAAGAGAATCCGTATCGAAATAGATGGCCAGGGATAGCAGGCTCGACAACTACGTCGTGATGAGCAAACACTGTGAACGTTTAAGACGGTACCTACTTTATGAATTGCGCCAGCGGTACTTTCGATGAATGCTGGCTCCCAATGTTCATTGACCGACTGGATGGCGAAGCCAGCGAGTGTGATTCCTGCAGCGAAGGGATGCTACAAACAATGATATGGATCAAGGAGAGTTGGGCCGATCCAACGATCAGACTTACACCAGGGACGCTCAGCTTGTCTTCGTATCTTACGTGAATATTCTTGACCGTCACTTGCACGTTATTGATTATCTTGGCTGTTAAAGAATCCCAGAGACCCTGCGACTGAGGGGAAGTACCTGCTAAGCCAAATTGAACACGTGAAGAAATATTGATAACAAGCTGGGAAGTGACACACCGGATGAAACCTCTGCCTGTCCGCTCATGTGTAGCAACTCCGCATTCTCGAGGCGTTCTTGCTTAGCAGCTTGAGCCTTGCGTTCCTCCTCTTCGGGATCAATATTATCTTGCGGGGCAGGCACTACGAGGAGATAGACATCTTCAATGAGTATTTCCACCGGCTGGTTACCCAAGTTCATCCAATGAAGGGACAACGTGAACGTTCCAAGATCTCCTGGATAGAATGTTAACGAGTGTCAAAGAGAAATTTGTGTGCCGACCTTCGAGAACGTCAACCGGAAGTCTGAACTTGTCAAGGGCACCTCTCTTGAGGCGTAGGTTCCGCAACGTCAGTTGACCTAGAGATGGCACAACATCCGCGGGAGTAGCATAAAATTAGGTGAGAGAAATGACCTTGTCCTATTCCATAATTGACCTGGTTCATATCGAGGTTCTCCACGTATGGAGCGAGAATTCTGTTGAACAACTACGCAAGCCGATGTTAGACTGAGATTTGTAGGTAAAGGAAGTATACGCACAACATTCAGAACTTCTTTTCCCGGGTCCAACCACCACATTGTGGCGAGACAATATTCGTACGCGGGAGTCAGGTGTCGTTGTGTGTCGCTCGATTGCCAGCCTGGAGCGAATAGGGCATTCTCGGACAAACAAGGAAAGCGCAGATTCGTCATCTCACGTGACTTCACCGCATCTGCGTCCGCCGGAGCCGGTCCGGCGAGAGATATTCTTTGCAAAGTAAATCCATATCACACACATTCCGTAGTCCTGACTTGTGTCTTGTCCATCAGACAGCCCCATGGCCACTACGGCCCAGTCAAACCACCGACAAGTTCTCTCTAGATCACTGTGACTGCGAAATTTGCGATCTCGATCACCGCTTTTCGTCCGCCACCGGCAGCAACTGGTGTAGAACACAGGGCCAGTGAACACAATTAAACCGTATCAGCTTGAGGAGGGTGACCCCGTTGGTTCACGCTCAATGTAAACCAAGTCCGGCGCTCCGAGTCGAAGAGAGGGTACACAAGTGATGGCAAGAAGCACCGGTGAGACGACACTCGGGACGTCTGGCCCCGGAGCCAGACCTACATACTTCGAGACCAGAAGATAGTTTCTGAAGGGACGTTCCCTCCAAAGCGAATGGCTATCTAGCGCAATAGCGTGTTTGGTTTCGATCACCACAGTACACTCTGCAAAGGGCCACTTCTGGCCGGAGTCACAGAAGTCACCCACTGCCGTGTCACGCATCCCCCGCACTTTGAATACGTTACCCTCGTTCAAAATTTTCAACTTGTCCTTGCACCGTCATGGCACCCCTCGCCGACTTTCTTCGCACCGTCTTGCCTGCCAACCTTCTCCCTTACCATCTCTCTCACTATGTCCCAGGCAAGACCCCCCTCTCGACACTGCCTGTCGTATCGGCGGCCCTGGCGTCCTACCTCGTCATCATTTTCGGCATTCAGGAAGTCATGAGGGACCGACCTCCACAAAAACTCAATACACTCTTTCGGATTCACAATGCTTTCTTGACATTGGGAAGTGGTCTCCTTCTCGCCCTGATGGTTGAAGAGGTAGTATCAATATGGGCCAAGTCGGACATATATCGTACCATGTGCGACGAGACATCATGGACGCCAGTCAGTCCTTCCAGTTCCTCTTATTCCTCACTTACCATTGCCAATCACTCTAGAGACTCGAATTCTACTACATGATTAATTACTACTTCAAATACATCGAGCTTTTCGACACTGTCTTTTTGGCACTGAAGAAGAAGCCTCTGGGTATGTACTCCCTTATCCTGCCGTCCCACGTTTGCAGTATATGTGTCTAGCCTTCCTCCACGTCTTCCACCACTCTGCAACGGCCTTGTTATGTTTCACACAATTGAATGGCAAGACGAGCGTTGTAAGTTCCAACCTCTCACATTTGTCTGTCTCTCATCTCAGTTTTCTATGTCAGTCATGGGTTGTCATTTCCTTGAATCTCCTAGTCCATGTCATTATGTGTGAGTCGCCATGTGGGTTATTGGTGTGGATGCTGAACGACTCACAGATTATTACTATTATGCGACGGCCGGTGGTGCCAAGATTTGGGTATCTCCATCTTTATCATACTTCGTCTCTGTCTCACCCATTTCTCTTAGTGGAAGAAATACCTAACAACCATGCAAATTACGCAGTTCATCATCGATCTCTTCATCGTCTACTTTGGCAGTACGTGTAGGGCTGACTGTCCGAGGTCTGAAAGATGTTGACACCTAGTATAGCCTACCAGCACTTCGCGCATGCTCGTTTCCCTCATCTCCCTCACATTGCGAACTGCGCTGGAACTGAGACCGCTGCATTGTTCGGCTGCGGGCTCCTTTCAAGTTATCTTGTGCTCTTCATCAACTTTTACATCCAGACATATCAAAAACCTGCACGAGGGAAGAAACCGGTTGTCAACGGCAATGGACACGCAAACACGACAGGGTATGATTATGTTCATGACGTCGTCTCACGTCTCTCACGCATTGCAGGCTCAAACAAGAGTGAAGGTAACTCAGAACGCCATTTTCAGGCTCATACAGGAATTCTCGTTTAATTTGCTTATGTCTCGCGTCACTCCAATATTTCACTCAAGATTTTACAGTCTACGTCCGGTCGCTTCATGTTGTCACCATGTTAAGATACCCTTCCTGCCAATCGCGTTCTTTACGGGGGCTGTTTTGACACTGCATCTCATCGCTTACCTAGATGTTTCTTGGGTTGTTTTCTGTTGATACCATGGTTGCCTGTTTTTGCGAGGTGGTGTTGTGGTGCTGGATTTGGGAGGGATAGAGTCACGTTCGAACATGAAAGCACGACTATGGTAGCGATATCGCCTGTGAAACTACATCTCAGGTTAGAAGTCGCCGAGTGAATGAAGACATTGGGTGTGTTGGTTGCCTCGCCTTGGACTGTGCATGTAAGAGGCCGGACCTGTGCTTGTTCCGCCATGTCACTCAAGGAGTCTCACATCCTTGAAGAGACCTCCCCTCGCGAGTTCATCGTCTCTACCGAGCTCTGCGTCCCTTCAACAGCAGCCCTCGGTCTACGCAAGGCGTGCCTCAACTCTCTTTCTACGCTTTCCTTTATCTCACCGCGTTTCCTTAGCACACGACTTCACGACGCAAAGTTGATCACAAGGAGCTCCGTAAATCCGTCGAGGATGTCCCCAAGAGGGTCAAAAGTCTGCAATGCACCTCACGAGTCATGGTACCCGCTAATACATGCCCCATAGAGAAATCGAGCTGGATATCGCTTACTCGCTCCACTCCTGGATCGGTCCAGTGGAGGCCCGCGACATGCAAAGTATTGGACGAAGACGACCACTGCCTCTTGAGTATTTATCTCGATGTATGGCATGCTCATCGGTCGTTCTCCCCGCTTGACTGACACCTGGCAAAGGAAACAGTTCTATATCAGACAGTATACTTGCACATGCTCAACCACACCGACATCCGCTACGCTGATCCGTCGTTGTTCCTCCGTAAGAATTGTATCGGCATATCCTCTGCCAGGTGCAGTTTCCTCTTCCTTCAATTTGTCCCTCATGTTGATCCCGGAGTTCAGTGGACAACGATGGAGTTCCGGCCCCGGTTCCGAACAGATATATCTTCACTTTGGCGATACAGATGCTTGCAACACTTGGCTCGTCCTCCTTCGATCCTATGCCAGGGCCGAGATATACGGTCAACCTTATATTCCTTCAGATGGCGGACTGTATCGCATGTGGCGGCAAGTTGAGCTCACTGTGATGCAAGGTCGGAACCTTGGCCATCAGAAGCCCTTCGCCGACGCTAGTGCAAGTTCTTTGACACTCGGCGAAGACTCCAGGATGGAGTCTGATCCCGTCGACTTGGACGTGTTCTGCGAAATTTATATAAATGACAACGTCTGCGGCCGAACGACTGTGATAAAGGGGATAGGTTCTCCAGATTGGCACGAAAATTTCATCTTTGCAGATTTACCACCTTTCGAGTCTCTAGAAGTCTGGTTATGGAAGGAGAAGCGGCTTGTGAAACCGGCACTCCTCGGTTCTATCCGCATCGCGCTCACCAATTTCCGCAGAAGTGAAGACGTGGAGGGGTGGTTCCCTGTTATACAGTCAAGTGGTACTCTGACTGGTATTCAGGTCGGTGAGATACGTATGAAGCTCAAGGTTCATGAGTGAGCCGTCCGTGCAATGTGACTTTTCAAGTATTGCTCAACGTTTGTTGCAGAGAAATTGTTCTTCCCCACTCCAGCTACTCTGGTATGCTCACGGTGAGATATCAAATTGTCATCAAGGTCAGCTTGGCCACCCATCGCTCTCGTCCTTTAGGTGCTTCATTCGCGTAATGTTTTGGAGTGGATGAATGACTTCGAGCGCAAGCTGCAACTGCGTACCTTGTCCGAACAACTGATGTTCATTGCCATTGCCAAGGGCGTCCTCGTTGAGCATATCACGGAATATGCGGATCGTGAAGTGGACGGCACCCCTACCTGTAAGACGGGGCTCTCGTTTTCCACGTATCTCGCACAACTGATTCCCCCAGCACATAGTACGCTATTTCGAGGCAATACTATATTTACGAAGACAATGGAACTTACAATGGCTTTCTACGGGAGGCGATTTTTGGAGGCGAGCATTGGCGAAATCATTCGTCAGATTTACTCCGAAAAGATAGCTATCGAAGTCGATCCAAATCGCAGCAACAAAAATGCCAAGGACGTCGAGCGCGGGGTTGAGCTGTTGGTGGAGTGGTGTCAGACAATATGGGACTCCATCTATTCTCACAGGGGTGATTGCCCTCAGTATGTGCTTGTCCAAAAACGCACCACTTCTTCACTGATTCGGTTACTGCTCAGTGAAATGCGCAGGTTGTTTGAACACGTTCGGAAGCTTGTTGAGACCCGGTACAAAAGGAAAGACGGTCAGGTCACCCAGAACAGGGAGCTTCCCTTACAGAGCGTCTCTGCTTTCTGTTTCCTTCGTTTCATCGTACCTGCTATCCTTCATCCGCACTTGTTTGGGTTAACCCCAGGTAGTTCAGTGGTCTACCTGCTAGAAGACAAACTTACATCTCGCAGGACTACCCAGCACTACAGTACAGCGTAGCCTCACGCTGATTGCTAAAGTCATACAGAGTTTAGCCAACCTCAATATCGTAAGGTGCAAACCTTGTATCTTGAATGCAACTAATTTGGACTTATGGCTTAGACCGTGCAAAAGGAGGAATACATGCGTGGGGTCAAGAATTTTCTTAAGCAAAATTTCCCAGCGATGGTGGATTATATTTTGGTTGTCTCCACGCCGATCCACGACACGTACAGTCCTCATTCTGGTCACCCCCGTTTCAGTTATCAACGGCACAAAGTCGTGGATTCCCTACACCAACGAGGGCCGACCATCCCAATTCTCGAGAGAGAGGCTGTCCCCCTTCTTCCTCACGTCCTTGATATACCGAGACACCTTGCGTGCATCAGTTCATCCTTAATTCGCAGCACGAGATTGGTCAGCTCAAAAGCCAACTCAGTCGAGAGAGACAATCTGTCCGATCTATGTTCTCGATGCTTTGCAGTGGAAGAAACTGCCCTACAACGTGTCAGTCGACTTAGGGCCACCGTTGGATCCCATCCGGCCGCTCTAAGATGGGATGTCCTCCAACCCTGCCTGCCGGACAAGACTCCCCACTCCCCACCCTCACCCACATCTCCTATCGGTTACGTTCGTCAAAATTCTTTTCGACCCCTTACTGCTCCTTCACCATCTGACCAGCCCCTTCCGACCAGTTCCTACCCTCTATCTGATACTTCTTTCCCCCATAATCCATCTCCTGAGGACCTTCCTGTCCTTCGACGAGGCTCCGTCCCCGAAATCTCTTCGCGCGAATCCCTGACGTTTCTCGATGATCGAGTGTCACGTACGCTAAGTCGGGCGCGTTTCTTGCGGCCCAAATCGGTATCGGCCGATTCGATTTCGACCTTCACATCCAATTCTGCCGAGCTACATACCCCATCCCCTTCTTTACACTACCTTCGGAATCCGGATGCAGTGTCACCAGAAGCACTTGATGAATCGGGTAAAAGAACAATGGGCATTTTCAACGGGCTGTTGATTCGACGATAATACATCCCAGCAGAGCCATCCTGATGTGTCCTGTAACAAGTAACTCAAATCAATGACTGAAATTCTCTCATCCTCTGTTGTTTCTACTATTTTCCAAACTGCCGCTGATATATTATATTCGTATTATACATGTTTGGATATTATTAACGCATGAAATTCCTTGAAGTGTATAACGACCATTATGGATCTGCCTTGAGCACAGTTTCCACGCGCTTCCGTACTTCAGCTGCCACGTTTTCCGAGGTACTCCTGACTGTGATGCGACACAACTTTTGCACGCCAGTTAGTGTGAGCGAATCATGCACGCAGTAAAAACAGGCATACCTTTGCTTCGCGATTCGGCTCGAGGCGAAGCAAGCATCCAACCTTGCCGTCTACAGAGGTATGGAGAACCCCAGCTGCAACAAGGTTACTCGGATTGGGGTCAATATCTTCCAGGATCGCCAGATGATTACCGGCTATCACTTGTCGGTTGCGCGCAAGATCAATGTGGCCCGTGTTGTCCAATGATATTGGGAAAACAACCTGGGACTCCCTCGGTGGCCCCCCAATCAACTTCCAACGTTCAAAGAAGTCTGCCTGCCCGAATTTGACGCCTTCAAAGAACTTTGTAATCGTGATCGGCAGTCGTACTGAGATGGATTGGTGGGCTCCCGCCAAGAAAGACACCGTCAAGACGGGGAACGAAGTGAACACCTTCTTGCACTCGACGTGTAAGATCTGTTGGCTTTGGGTGCGCGGGGCAAGTACATTTGAGGGGATTTTAGCAAATGTAGCGGAGAGTGCATCCGGTTCGCTGATGTGAACAGTGGAGGTGAACGATGTGAGAGGAACGGATACTTTATTCCCAAAGTATATGGCGAGCTGCCCAAGATGGCCCTGGAATCTCGACTTGACACCAACTTGTATCTGGACGTCTTCATAAAGCACCCCTTCGGCACTATATGTCAGCTTGTTAAGCCATTTATCGATACCGGGCCCGATGGTAAGCCGAGGGACTGCCTCGGACCCTGGAGTATGGCTGGTCGCAGACAAATCAAGGCCAGCAAGTGAGTTCATCGCGTCATCCATATCCGAAGTGGCCGAAGCTGTAGCCAAACTGTTCTGGGGGACATCTTTGCTCTTAGTCACGTGGGCTTTCGTTAGTTGGCGTTCGAGGTTGAGCTCCTTTCCTCCATGTATCCACGTCCGCTTGTCCTCCGTATCACCGAGCTTGCGATTCAGCCGACTCATTAACGTACTGACTCGGGGTGGGAAGGGAGGCATCTCCTCGCAAACATTTTGCAGCACTTCGTCGTCGTCTGATCGGCATGCGAGCGCGTAGAACTCGCAGGCACGCTGTTGGAGCTCGGCATCTAGAACATGCCTATAACGTTCGAAGATATTGACAAGTTGAGGCTTGAGTTCTGGGAAGACATTGACCCATTTGATATAAGTAGAGAGGAGTAGAGAACGTGTGGCAGCTATGCAGAATTGTGATTTCGAGTGCAGTACTTGAAACTGTTCGGTGGGGCTGTATCCCGGTTCGTTTGCAATCAGATGCCCATATTCGCCCAAGATATAACCTGTGACACAGTCAATCAGGGTCACGACACGGTCGCGAGAGGTGTGCCATACCTCCTACTTTGACCAGACTTTCGTGCGCGGCAGGTGTTTTGAGATGCTCAAAGACAACTCTTGCAGCATACTCTTGAAGATCCTCTGTGTTGGTAACAATCTGCACCACTCGATACCAAACTTCGTCTCCAACATGGTCGCCAGCAGCGCTGATGAGTTGCAATATGGTGTCGACATACCATTTGTAGGAGCTTGCATATTTTTCGGTGAGAATGGCAATTTTGAGTACCATTTCTTCCCGCAACGCGTAGTCTGCGACTTTGAGATATCGGAGGAGTTCTCCGACGATCAATTCCGAGTTATCGACGTCACACATGCTGTAGAGTAGGTCTAAAGCACGTCTCCGAACAGAGATATCCTTGTCGCGAAGGGAAAGGATTATTGTGCCTTGATGTTTCTTCAATGGATCGAGGGAATCTGCGCGGGCTGCGAGATGAGCCATCGTGTCCAAGCCGAGGTACCGAACGTTTGTCTCCTTGGAAGAGATGAAGCGAGCTAGGAGGACAGCAGCCGTGTCTACCAGGGGTGAATTGGTGTCCAAGTGAATGGCCAGACCGATGGCTTCGAAAAGGACTGCATGCTGGGCATTATTATGTTGCACATTTCTCGAAGGTTCGGCGCTGTTATTCATGACCGTCTGAAGTACCTCGTTCAACGCATTGCGAAGCGCGGGATCCTCTATGAATGCTGTTAGGTAGCATGTTTCACGAGGGCAACTGGCACGCACCTGTTGGGGGATAATATTGTAGAAGTCGTAGGAGCTTCACTTGTAACCAGGGAGTGGGAACTTTGTAGTAGGCATACGTTGCCGAGTACTCATGCTGAATGACCAACTACGGAAACATGAATTCGCCCCCTCAGCGTACGATAGTGCGACGTACTCACACGGTACAGACGATCAACAGCCTTGGTATAACACACCGCAAAGGCGTCAAGATGGTCTTGGGCGAGGGCCATAACCAGACTTGTCACGCACAAAACGACGCCCTAGGGATTTATATAAGACATTTGTGAGGAAATATGGCTCGGAAACGTACCAAATCTGGATCATCCATGATGGACACCAAGCGCAACGCCCATTCTGCCGCAGGAATGACTTCGGGATGCTTCCGGTACAGTCGCAATAGGGTCAACGCTGCTTTCTTCTTGACGAACGTTTGGGAAGTCCTGCGCCACGATGAGTGGCCAGGTTTGAGAAGAGAGGGGAATGAACTTCACGGTGAAATGAGAAGTCTGTGTACATCCTCCGAAAGTGCCTCTGCCATCTCGCTGCTACCAACGTTTGCTATTGCATGCAAGGCAAGGCAATTGTTGACCTCGTTATTCTCATCCAGATCCTTCCGTATCGAGTTCACGACTAAACGAAGGAAATCCGAGTTCTCGTGCATGAGGAGCGTGACAGCAAGGTATCCCTGTCAAAATAGTGAGATGCCATCCAGAACCGGAACGTTCGGGACCATACGATCTGCTTTTCTGAATACTTGGAACTCGATATGAGGTTGACGGCTTCCATGTGTCCCACATCGACCTTGTAGCCCAGTATGTATGTGAAGATGATCTTCGCAACATACCTGGTGACGCGCAAATTCAGATTGAACGTGGAATGGACGGTGACGCTTCTTAGCTTACTTCTTCTTCTGATAACCGTCAAGGTTTCCGTCTGGGAATACCTTGTGAGCCTTGGGAGACGCGACGGAGTTAGGAGAGGTCAGACCTTTGAACTTCTTGCGAATATTCGCCATCTCCTTGTTTATCCTCTTCTCTTCTAATTCGCGCACGCGCGCCCCACGAATATCCGCAATGAACTGAGATGGCATCAGTCGGAAACCCGCATTGACAGGGACGAGACTCGCCTGGGTTAAACCACGCATGTTGGCAGCCATCCTTGCAGGATTAAGGTGACTCGTTAGACAGATTTACAAGGGGTTGCCGTAGTGAACTTTGGAGCCGGTATGCTTGCCAGTAGCTTGCCCTCAGTTACGAGTGTGTTCAAGTTGGGCAACTGGTAGTTCACGTTCAGGCCTGATTACTCGTGGCGCGCCGCGCTTATGTGGGAGGGCATTGAACAACTCAACAACTCAAAGTATGTCACACTCAAGTATCGCGATTCATTAGATTCCAGCACACATTAGGGAGTAGAGTACATGACAGATTGGTTGAGGTGGGAATGGGTCTATGATGAATATTGTCCGCAACGCCCAATTATGAATAAAAGCTACGCGAGAGCCGACTTGGGGTGCCAGGTCGTGAGTTGTATGCGGAACCAACACCGAATGGTGTTGAATATCCCGACCTCGATCCCGGCAATCTGCTGGTAGAGAATGCGGGGGATGCCATTGGCGTCGCATTCCGAGAACTGGCCGCTGACTGCGTGGACATCCGCTCGTGACTATAGCGATTCAATATCTGCACGATGTCCCGCGTGATTGAATCTAGATCTGATAATTCCCGTGGAGACAGAGAAAGGTCGTCACTCAGCATTTCTTCACCCGCCTCGTCCTCTCGTGCAGGCATGCCTGCGAGGTGAGATCCAGCGCGCATTTTGCTCATGTGAATACCCTCGAATACGCGCAACATGCAGGCCTCCATCATGGTCTTCAAGTACTGGAGATCATCCAGAACATCCAAGTTTCCCGCGATGGGTAACCATTCATCACATTCAAGTCCGCGTTCAGTGACTTGAATGTCGTTCGCACCAAATAACAGATAGGTCATGGGATCGAGACGTGTCGTGTTGATGAGGTACATTTGCGGGGTCTGGCCTGCGATGGTGAGATTCTGCCGTTTCTCCCCGTAGGCATATATTTGCTTCTCTCCCTGAAGCAGCGAGGTGTCATCTTCAGATGATCTGATGTGTTTGCGATGGTTCACACTACTTGGATGAATGAAGGTCATCTATGAGATCCGATTAGCGGACACGACATCACGATAACAAAAAGCCAAACCTTGTCGTGCTGGGTGCGCAGTGTCATTTCACCCGTTCGGACTGCAAACTTGGGTTGGGTCGCAACAGCAACGAGAGCAGCAAGTAAAGGGAGGGAATGTGCATTAGCATTGAGTGCAGGTGGCACCGTCCATTCACGGTCGCGTGCTCGACCATAAAAGCTTCCATCAGCCGCGTCGACAACCCCGGCCTGATATAGGGATTGCAGGAGATGTCCTCGAACTCTGGTAATCAGTACCAGGGTTGACTTGGAGAGGAAGTTATCGGTGCAGAACCGAGACGCCCGCACATGTTCGCCATTGCGGTACATCTCGTGCCACACATCGTAGGCGTTCAGTATCGTCAATGCATCAGATCTGAACTCCCTTGGAGACCATGTGGCCTTGACGGCAGCTGCCTCTGCTTTGAGCTGTATAGGCGAGAAGAAGGGATCTCGGTTTGAGAGGATCGCGGCTAGGGTCAGCGCTTTGTCGAGACAACGGAAGAAGACACCGTACAGGACCAAACGGCCCATCTGAACATCTACTGGGAGTTGGAGGAGGACACGACCAAGCGATGTCAGGTTCTTCCGGTGGTCCAAAGCGCCTACCATCTGCAGGGCTTTCATGGCTGCTGCGACGCGGTCGGCTGCAGGTGGTTCGATTGTGGCCGCGAGAACTTCCTCAACCTCCATTCCGGGGAAGCTCAAGGCCTTGACATGCATAACGACATTGCTCAGGTCTACACGCTTCATCTCGACAGTTTGATGTGGATGAAGGTTTGCGGCGCGAGTCTTGCTCAGGAGACCAAAGTACTCTCCAGGGCGATGCCTGCCTGCGCGTCCAACTCTCTGGTTGAGATTCGATGAGCCAACCCATGCCGAGACGAGGGAGGATATATGTCGATCGGGGTCGAACCTCAATTCCTTAATTTTGGCGGTGTCAATGACGTAGACAACGTCTGGAATGGTGACCGAGGTCTCGGCAATGTTCGTCGCTAGGATGACACGACGAACGCCTTTGGGAGGAGGGTCAAAAATGACTTGTTGTTCGGCGAGGGGTATCGTCGAGTGTAGGACGTGGATACTGTATTTCGATTGATCGCCGAAATCAAGTGGAAGCCTACCGTCCAACAAGTGTCGTTGCACGGATGAGATCTCTTCCCATCCCGGCAGAAATACGAGGACGTGACCGGAATTGGACAGTTGGAAGACGTGTGAGACAGTGGCGGCCACAAGAGGGGCAGGGAGTTCTAGTTCGTCATCGGTCAAGGGTTGGTGAGACGACGATGGGAGGGGCGGAACGGCAATTTGATTTTGCTGGGCATACGCTTCTTCCCGGGCGAGGTACCTGGAGACAGATTCGTCACTAAACACCCAGCCAAGCTGGGGTTGGGCCTTCATGTCACCGATAAAGTCCTCCAAGAAAAGTCTCGCGACAGGAAAGGTACGACCGGGGATTTCGATTACGGTAGCCTTGTTGCCGGCAGCGTCAGGAAAATACTCTTGGAACAAACGTGGATCGATGGTGGCGCTCATAAGGACGACTTTAAGAGGGAGGTTGCGTGCCTTGCGGTCGACCATGAGGCGCTTGAGCACGACAAGGAGGAGATCGGTGTCGACGTCGCGTTCGTGGACTTCGTCGACCAAAATATGAGTGACTTGGTCCAGTTTGGCGGCCATGAAGCCACCGTCTGACATGGCAGACTGGAGACGTCTGAGCAAGACACCGATGGTACAAAAAGTGATGGAGCCATGTTCTTCGGGGAGTTTTGACTCGAACCGAACGCTGTATCCAACAGAGCCGCTTCCGACCAGCTCGCCGCGCTCCTTTGCGACGCGGTCGGCGACACTGAGTGCTGCGAGACGACGAGGTTGGGTACAAATGATGTTGCAGTGTGCACCTTGACCGCGGTCGATATAGTCGTCTAGGATAAGCTGGGGGACCTGGGTGGTCTTGCCGGAACCGGTGGCGGCCATGCAGATAGTGACGTCGTTATTGGAGATGTGGGAGAGAAGTTCGTTCGAACGGGTGTAGATGGGTAGGGTGGCGCGCATGGATCGCATTTTCTCGGATGCTGGGTCACGAAGGTATGCCTGGCGTCTCTTGTCGAGTTCTGCGGACCTGATGGCAGCGATGTGAGGGGGATAGTGACGGGGATAAAAGGGAGATGTTGAGAGAGAGAGAGAGGCAGCAGTGGGTTGATTTGAAGCGGGCCTGTTCCTGTAGAGCATGCTCGTCTTGATATCGGAGCAAACGTCGACGATGACGTCGGCGAGAGAGCCGGTGATGGAGAAAGTGACCTTTGGGGCGAGACCGAGGTCTTTTCCAGACTTGGCGGCGGCGAGGTAACGCTTCCAAAGATCTGGATCGCAGCTCTCGAGATAGTGGGTGACGTCGAGGTAGCACTGAACCTGGGCGTTCTTCTTTGTGAAGGCGGTGCCCATGCCAATGCGACGACCGTCGACGGACATGACTGCCTCCCATGTAGGGTTGCCGTGCTTGACATGGAGTTGGTTATAGTCGATGTCGGGTTTGGAGAAGCCGTAGAGACGACAGTAGTAATCCATGAAGCTGCGCGCGCGCTCGTAGGAAATGAGGGAGCCATCGGAGAGGGTGAGCTGGAGCGGAGGAGGGGGTGCAGGGGGTGCAGACTTGGATGACTTGTCGAGCTAGAGAGGGGTCAGATGGAGAGTGGAGGAAGAGTGGAGAGTACGGACGAGACCGAGGCCGTGGAGCTGGTAGAGTGCGGAGAGGGCACAGAGGCGCTCTGCAGCCTTTTTGTCTGCGTGGTCGCCTATGGCGGAGACCTGGGGGACGGTGTCGAGGAGGAGGGAGCAGCTGTGGAAGGCGTGAGCGGGGAGAAAGGAGGGAGGAAAGCACAGACCGGACGATGGGCCGATTGGCGGCGGGGTCGAAAAGGTGGGAGAACTGGTAGTTGAGCGGGATGGCCAGGGCGGCGGCGAGGTTGGCGACGGGAGACTTTGGGTTGTCGAGGAGAGAGGGCTTGAGCGGGGTGCGGGCGGGGACATGGAGGGTGTGTGTGCGTTCGATGTAGGACGCGTCGTGGACGGGGCCGACGAGGAGGGGCTGTTTGCGGCGGGGCTGTGCGAGCTTCTGCAGTTTTCCCGGTCTGGTGAGTGCTGGGGCAGAGAAGGGCCGTTTCGAGGAGGAGCGCTGAGCCATCGTCGACAGCCAGCGAAACATGCTCTGCGGCATCCAACGACTAGAAAAAGGTGCTACTCGGCATTCTCCGCCCGCTGCCGGATCGCGTCCTCGATCGAGAGCAGATACTTGAGCCGGACCGCCCACGCCCGGGCA